>Ga0210408_10000864_pt1 | contig 34098 bp, 20 predicted proteins | sample IncBWH4MmetaG_FD_155471 | JGI IMG/M metagenome (GOLD analysis project Ga0210408, IMG submission 155471) | Forest soil microbial communities from Barre Woods Harvard Forest LTER site, Petersham, Massachusetts, United States - Inc-BW-H-4-M | ecosystem: Environmental > Terrestrial > Soil >... | reverse complement strand
GCCGTGGTCCTGCCTTTCTCCGCGCATTACCGGCAGTTGTTCCGCGAGCATAACCTCGAAGTGGACTCGCTTCGCACTCTCGAGGACCTGCAACGAATTCCCTTCACCTCGAAGGCGGATCTGCTCAACACCACCGAGCAACCACAACGCTTCAAGGACTTCCTCCTGGTCCCGGAGCCCGCCGTTTTGGCGCGGCGCCCCGAGACGCTCCTGCGCGCCCTGGTTCATGGTCGTGCGCGGGTGAAACAGGAGCTCGACTCCGAGTTCCGTCCCATCTTCGTCACCTTCACCACCGGCCGCAGCGCGGACCCCACTCCGTTTTTCTTCACCCAGCGCGATTTGGCAAACCTGGAGACCGCCGCCCGGAGGGTGGTGGAAATCTGTGGGGCGCGCCGCGAAGACCGTTTGCTCAACCTGCTTCCCTTCGCGCCTCATTTGGCGTTCTGGCTCGCACATTACGCGGGGACGGCGGGCGGGGTGCTAATGCTGAGCTCCGGCGGCGGGAAGGTCATGGGCACGGAGGGCAACATCCGCCACATCCGCAAATTCAAACCGGACGCGCTGATCGGCATCCCGACCTTCGTGTATCACCTGCTGCACCAGGCCGTGGAGGAAGGTGTCCGTTGCGAGAACCTCCGGCGCATCGTGCTGGCCGGGGAAAAAGTCACCGACGGTCTGCGCCTGAAGATTGGGGAGTTGGCGGCCGAGTTGGGTGCTTCCCCAGTGGATGTGCTGGCCACCTATGGCTTCACGGAAGCCAAGATGGCCTGGCCCGAATGCCCGTTCCTGCCCGGCCGGCCTTCCGGCGGTTACCACCTCTATCCCGACCTCGGCATCCTCGAGGTCATCCATCCAATGACCGGCGAGGTTCTTCCGCCCGGCCAGCCTGGTGAGTTGGTATTCACGCCGCTGGATGCCCGCGGCAGCGTGGTGCTGCGCTATCGCACCGGCGACTTCACCGACGGCGGTCTCTCTTACGAGCCCTGCCCCCATTGCGGCCGTTCGCTGCCGCGGTTGCTGGGCAACATCTCCCGCCGCTCCGAGGTCAAGGAAATGAATCTTGGCAAGCTGAAAGGCACCTTGGTCGATTTCAACGAACTCGAGCACGTGTTGGACGACGCCCCGGGCATTGGCGCCTGGCAAGTCGAGTTGCGAAAAATCAAAGACGATCCACTGGAATTGGATGAGGTCATCCTTCACGTGCAAAAAATCAACGGTGCGGACGAGGCCAGGGTGACCCGCGATTTGAGCGAGCGCTGTTCGACTCACCTCGAGCTTCGTCCCAATCGGGTCGTGTTCCACGACGCCGAGGAAATGCGTCGCTTGCATGGGGTCGGCTCGCTCCTCAAGGAACAGAAGCTGGTGGATCGGCGGCCCAGCGCACACCCCGCCGAAAAAGCTCAGGCTGCCGCATGAAAACCGACCGCCTCGCTATCGTGGACGGAATCCGCACCCCGTTCTGCAAGGCCGGCAGCGAATTGACGTCGATGGCCGCGGATGAACTGGGCCGGATCGCTGTCAATGCGCTTTTGACCAGGACCGGGCTGGACCCAGCTTTGGTTGACGAAGTCATCTTTGGCTGCGTGGCGCAACCCGCCGACGCGACCAACGTGGCCCGGGTGCTCGCTTTGCGGGCCGGCATTCCGGAGGCCGTTCCGGCGCTCACCGTGCAACGCAACTGCGCTTCGGGTTGCGAGGCCGTAACCCTTGCCCAGGAAAAGCTGCGCGCCGGCCGCGGCTCCGTTTTCATCGTCGGCGGCACTGAAAGCATGTCCAACATCCCGTTGCTGTTCAAACCAAGCACCGCCGAGAAGTTCGGCCGGCTCAACCGGGCCAAACGATTCGGCCAGCGGCTGCAATCGCTCGCCGCTTTTCGCCCTTCGGATTTTCAACCGCGCGTGGGTCTGCTCCTTGGCCTGACCGATCCCGTCTGCGGGCTCAACATGGGCGACACCGCCGAGTTGCTGGCCCGCGAATATGGCGTGACCCGCGCCGCTCAGGACGAATTCGCCCTCAAGTCGCACCAGCGCGCCATCGCTGCGCGCGACAAACTCGCCGAAGAAATCTGTCCGGCTTTTCAGGTGCGCACGGCTGCGGCCGTCACCAGCGACAACGGCCCGCGCGAGAATCAATCCCTCGAAGCGCTGACAAAGCTCAAACCGGTCTTCGACCGAAGGACCGGCACCGTTACGGCCGGTAACGCCTCGCAAATCACGGACGGCGCCGTGGCACTCCTGGTAATGTCCGAGCAGCGGGCTGCCGAACTCGGCTTCACACCCCTGGGCACGCTGGCCGGCTACGCTTACGCCGGGTGCGACCCGTCGCGCATGGGGCTTGGCCCGGCGTTCGCGATCGCCCAGGCCGAGGCGCGAACCGGCTTCACCCTCGCGGATGCCGACCTCATCGAGCTCAACGAAGCTTTCGCCGCCCAAACCCTCGCCGTCTTGAAGTCCGCGCAATCCGGCCAGTTCGCCCGCAAATTCCTGGGCCGGGACCGCCCGCTCGGAGAGATTCCCATGGAAAAACTGAACGTGAATGGCGGTGGAATCGCCCTGGGCCACCCGGTGGGCGCCACCGGCGCCCGCCTAGTCCTGGCCAGCCTCAAAGAGCTGCAGCGGCGCAAGGCCAAACGGGCCTTGATAACGCTTTGTGTGGGCGGTGGCCAGGGTGCTGCATTGTGGGTGGAAAGGAACTGACATGAAACACCAATCACCAAACACCAAACACCAGAGAAACATCAAATCTCAAACTCCAATCTCGCCACGCGAGTTTTGGAGTTTGGAGTTTGGAGTTTTCCTGGTGTTTGGTGTTTGGTGATTGGTGTTTTTTTGGGGCTGGAATGATCGACACAACAGAAAATATCAGCACTCTCCGTCGGGAACCGTTGGTGGAACCTGCTCCCGGCGCGTCCCAGCGCACGATTCGGCGGACGGTTCGCGACGACCAAATCTGCGTGCTGACCTTCGACCGGCCCGGCTCGGCCGCCAACATTTTCGACCTCCGGACTCTCAAGGAACTGGGTGAGGAACTTGAGTTTGTCGCCGGTGCGCCACAGCTCAAGGGGTTGATAATGACCAGCGCCAAACCCTCGATATTCATCGCCGGGGCCGACCTCGAGATGGTGAGCGCCGCCGCCTCCGTCGAAGACGGGTGCCGGTTGATCGATGCGGGCCAGCAGGTGATGAATCGCCTTGCGTCTCTGCCGCTCCCCACCGTCGCCGCCATTCACGGCGCTGCCGTCGGCGGCGGTTGCGAACTCTGCCTCGCTTGCGATTACCGCGTCGCTTCGCTCGACCGGGCGACGAAAATTGGCCTGCCGGAAATCCAACTCGGCCTCCTGCCGGCCTGGGGCGGCTCGACGCGACTGCCCCGCCTGGTCGGCTTGCCGAAGGCCTTGAACATCATCCTTGCCGGCAAGACGCTCGCGGCCAAACCGGCCCTCAAATGCGGGCTCGTGGACGAATTGGCGCCGGCGGAATACCTCGTCGATGTGGCGGTCCGAATGATTACCCGCGGAAAAGCGCGGCGCCCGGCCCATTGGCTGGTGAACAATGGCCTCTTCGCGGCCTTTCTCGCCGTTCGCTTGCGCTCACAGTTGCTCAAAAAGACCCGCGGGAATTACCCTGCCGTGCTCAAAGCTCTCGAGGTGGTCACCCGGGGCATTTCCAAAACGGTCGCGGACTCTCTCCTCTTGGAACGCGAAGGTATCCTCGAACTCATGCGGACGGACGTCTGCCTCAATCTGATCCGCGTCTTCTTCCTCCAGGAACGCGCCAAAAAACGCAGCCTTCCGGGTGCTGCGCCAGGCACTGAGCCGAAGCCGATCAAGCGCGCCGCGGTCATTGGTGGTGGCGTCATGGGCGCCGGCATCGCGCAATGGCTTAGCGCGCGGCAATTGCCGGTCATCCTGCGCGACATCAATGCCGCACAAGTGGCCAAAGGAATGGCGAACATCGCCAAAGTTTACCAGGAGGGAGTCAAACGCCACCTGTTCTCCGCGCGCGAAGCCCGCGATGGCTTGGACCGTGTGTCTCCCGCACCAACCGAAGTCCCGCTGCGCCGGGTTGACCTCGTCATCGAAGCCGCCGTCGAAAATTTCGATCTGAAGAAGAAGATTTTCCAGCGCCTGGACGAACTCGCCGGTGACGAAACGCTGCTGGCCACCAATACTTCGGCCCTGCCCATTTCGGACCTCGCCGCTGGCACGCGGCGGCCCGAACGAGTTTTGGGACTGCATTTTTTCAATCCCGTCCACCGCATGCAACTTGTCGAGGTGATTGCTGCCCGGCAGACCTCGCCGGAAACCCTCCAACGCGCGCTCCGCTTCGTGCAGCAAATCGGCAAACTCCCCGTCATCGTCAAAGACAGCCCCGGCTTCCTCGTCAACCGCATCCTGATGCCTTACCTCATCGAGGCCGGAAACCTTTTCGAGGCGGGCGCTGGCGTCACTGCCCTCGACGAGCCGATGCTCGACTTCGGCATGCCGATGGGGCCGATGCGCTTGCTGGACGAAGTCGGCGTGGATGTGGCCTTCCATGTGGCTCAGACGCTTGCCACCGCGTATCGCGACCGTATGGTGATGCCCTCGACGCTGAACAAGATGGTCCACGCCGGCCTCTTGGGACGCAAGAGCGGTGCCGGATTTTATTTGCACTCCAAGGGCAAAGACCCGCGTCCCAATCCGCAGATAACCGCTTATCAAACATCCCATGCCGAGCAGCCGTCACCCGTCACGCTCCAGGAACGCATGGTCCTGTTGATGGTCAACGAAGCCGCGCGCTGTCTCGAAGAAGAAGTTGTTACCGAGCCGGCGGACGTTGATTTCGCCATGATCATGGGAACGGGCTTCGCGCCGTTTCGGGGCGGGCCCCTCCGTTACGCTGACACACTCGGCGCCGCCAAAATCGTCGGCGCGATGGAGTACCTCGTGGACAACGGTGCCGCCCACTTTGCGCCTTGCTCTTTCTTGCGCCGCATGGCGGCTGACGGAAGCAAGTTCTACCCGTCCAAGTAAGCACTTTATGGTCGAAACCAAGCCGCCACCCAGCCAGCCCCGCACCACATCCCCTGCCGAAGAGCCGCGCCCTCTCATCGACACCTCCAAAATGTCCGCCGGCCAGCGCGCCGCCCTCGAGTTGACCGAAGCTGCGCGCGAGCTGTCGCGCGAATCAACATTTGTCAGCGGGCTGTTCATGGGCCGGTTCGACTTGCCCGGGCTCCGCCCCTTTCCGCAGCAAAGTGCGGCCGACCGGAAGAAAGGCGATGAGTTTCTCGGGCGCCTGGAAGCCCTGCTGCGCACAAAAGTCGCTCCGGATGAAATCGATCGCACCGGTGAAATCCCGCCGGTGGTCTTCGAAGAACTGGCGAAGCTCGGCGCCTTCGGGATCAAGATTGCCCCGGAATATGGCGGCCTGGGCCTTTCTCAAACCAATTATTGTCGCGCCGCGATGTTGCTCGCCGGTTGGTGCGGGAACCTGACCGCGTTGGTCTCGGCGCATCAATCCATCGGCGTGCCGCAGCCGCTCATTCTGTTCGGGACCGAGGAGCAAAAGCGCAAGTACTTGCCTCGCGTCGCTCGCGGCGAAATCTCCGCCTTCGCCCTCACCGAGGAAAGCGCCGGTTCGGATCCGGCGACCATGCAGACCCACGCCGAGCCTACCCCGGACGGAAAGTTTTTCGTGCTCAACGGAAAGAAACTGTGGTGCACCAATGGCACCAAAGCCGGTTTGCTCGTCGTCATGGCCAAAACGCCCCCTAAGATCACCGCTGGCAAATCCAAAGACCAAATCACCGCGTTCATCGTCGAAGTCAACTCGCCCGGCGTGGAAGTCACCCACCGTTGCCGGTTCATGGGCTTAAAGGCCCTCTACAACGGCGTGATCGAGTTCAACCAGGTGCGCGTGCCGCGCGAGAATATTCTGCTGGCGGAAGGCAAGGGGCTTCGAGTCGCGCTGACCACTCTGAACACCGGCCGGCTGACGCTGCCAGCCGCCTGCGTCGGGCTGGCCAAACGCTGCCTCGAAATTACCCGTCAATGGGCCGGTGACCGCGTGCAATGGGGCGCGCCGATCGGCAAGCACGCCGCCATCGCCGACAAGCTCGCCCGCATGGCCGCCAACACCTTTGCCATGGAATCAATGGTCTTGCTCGCCGCCAGCCCGGTGGATCGCGACAAACACGCCGACGTCCGCCTCGAAGCCGCCCTGTGCAAACTGTGGGCCACTGAACAAACTTGGACCATTGTCAATGATGCCGTCCAAATTCGCGGTGGGCGTGGCTACGAAACCGCGGCGTCTCTCCAGGCCCGCGGGGAAGAGCCGGTCCCCCTCGAGCGGTTCCTCCGCGATTGCCGCATCAACACCATTTTTGAGGGTTCCAGCGAAATCATGCGCCTGTTCATCGCCCGCGAGGCGCTCGACCCGCACCTCAAGGTGAGCGCCGCGGTTCTCAACTCCAGGCTGCCCCTGACGCAGCGCCTGCGGGCCGCCGCCGCTGCCGCGTTCTTCTACGCTAAATGGTATCCCAAGCTATGGCTGCCCTCATTTAACTCATTTAACTCCTCACGCCTGGCCTGCCACCTCCGTTACGCCGCTCGAACCAGCCGCAGGCTCGCCCGAACGCTTTTCGCTGCCATGCTTCGCCACGGCCCGAAACTCGAACGCGAGCAACTCCTCCTCGGCCGCCTCGTGGACATCGGCACTGAGCTGTTCGCCATCACCGCCACCTGTTTGCGGGCCGAGGCGCTTGCCCAGGCCCCCGCCCCGGACCCGGTGACCGCCGAACTGCTTCCCTTTGCCGACTACTTTTGCCAAACCTCGCGCCTGCGCATCGAGGAAAAGTTTCGCGAGCTCCGCCGCAACGCCGACCGCTCCGGTTACCGCCTCGCCCAGAAACTAATCCGGTGAAGCGATCGTCATCAAACCGTGTGCTTCCCTCACGCGGTTCCGAACATCGCCTTCCAATTCTCCAGGCATTTCTTCGCCGTTTCAAATTCCGGGAACCGGCTGCCTTCCTGTTCGATCAGAAAATACTCGGCGCCACCAACGGATTCCGCCGTGGCCAAAAGCTCTTTCCAGGGCGTCACGCCTTCGCCGAATAAAACGCGATACCCTTTCTCGTCCGCGCGCGTGCCCGGCGCCCAATCTTTGAGGTGCATGACTTTAATTCGACCGGGGTTGGCCTTGACCCAGGCCACCGGGTCCGCGCCGGCTTCCTCGCAGGTGCCAACATCCAACTGCATCACAAATTCCTTGGGCGTGTTGGCCGCGATGACTTCGAGGATGCGCTGGCCGTTTTCCAATTTGGCCCATTCGGCCTGGTGATTGTGATAGCCGGCGCTCAATCCATGCGGTTTCAATTGTTCCACCGCGGTGGTGAGCTTCTCAGACAGGCCTTTCCACCCTTCAACTCCGTTGATGCGGCCCGGTGCGCTGGCCAGGACGATATATCGCGTGCCAAGAATTTGGTTCAGTTCGATGGCGTGGGCCAGGTTGTCTCCCGGAGTAAACGACTCGAAACCGTTGTGCGTCGAGTAACAGCGAAGATCAAGGTCGTCCATTTGCGCGCGGACTTCCTTGGCATAAACCGGGGTCCACTTGAAGTAGGGCGAGTAGAACTCGACCACTTCGTAGCCGAACTTCGCCACCGTCTTCAGCGTATTAGGCAGATCGCGCCCCAGTTCGCCGCGAACGGAATAGAGCTCCAGGCCGATGGGGCGCCGCTTGGTTTTGGCAGGCTCCGCCGGCTCAGCCGCTGAGTCGCCGGCGGAAACCCGCGCGGCGATGGCAGCCGGCAAGACTGCGGAAATCGCGAGGAAGTTGCGTCGGGAAAGTGAAAGCGGATTTTTCATAATGGTTAAGAGCGCGGAACGTTGTTGTTCGTCCGCAATCTCCGGAGAATGCGGTTTAGCCAATACGGTTCGCAAGCCCAGGTGCGGCTGCAATCACGCCAGGATATCCTCGACCACGCGGCCGGACACGTCGGTGAGCCGGAAGCGGCGGCCCTGGTACTTGAAGGTCAGTTGTTCGTGATCGATGCCCAGCAGGCGCAACAGTGTGGCGTGGAAGTCATGCACGTGAACGGGGTTCTTGACGACGTTGTAGCCGAACTCATCGGTCTCACCATACAGCAGACCCGGCTTGACCCCGCCGCCCGCCATCCACGTCGTGAAACAGCGCGGGTGATGGTCGCGGCCATAATCGGTGCTGGTCAGTTTGCCTTGGGAATAGTTGGTGCGGCCAAACTCGCCGCCCCAAATCACTAGGGTATCATCGAGGAGCCCACGCTGTTTCAGGTCGGTGATTAGCGCGGCGGAGGCCTGGTCGGTTTCCTGGCATTGAGTGGCAATGCCTTTAGGCAGGTTGCCGTGCTGGTCCCAGCCCTGGTGATAGAGCTGGACGAATTTCACGCCGCGCTCGGCGAGGCGGCGAGCCAGAAGACAATTGGCGGCAAACGTTCCCGGCTTCCTGGCGTCGGGCCCATAAAGTTCAAACGTGGCCGCGGGCTCTTTCGAGGTATCGACCACGTCCGGCACGGAAGATTGGAGGCGGAAAGCCATCTCGTATTGTTGGATGCGCGCATCCAGGCCCGGGTCTGCAAGCTGGTCTTTTTGAAGCCGGTTCAACTCGCGGAGGCGGTCGAGCACGAGCCGGCGGCTCTCGCCAGAAATGCCGGCTGGGTTGCCGAGGTAAAGGACCGGTTCTTTGCCGGAGCGGAACTGAACGCCTTGAAATTCGGAGGGCAGAAAGCCGCTGCCCCAAAGACGCGAGTAAAGGGGCTGGTCCACTTTGCCTGGGGTAATCAGCACGACAAAGGCTGGAAGGTTTTCGTTGTCGCTGCCCAGGCCGTAATTGAGCCAGGCGCCGATGCTGGGCCGGCCGGACAGCTCGGAGCCGGTCTGCATGAAGGTAATCGCCGGATCATGATTGATCGCCTCCGTGTACATCGACCGCACAATGCACAGCTCATCCACGATCTTTGCCGTGTGCGGCAGCAATTCGCTTACCCAGGCGCCGATTTTGCCTTGTTGCTGAAATTTGAAGATCGACCCCGCGAGCGGCAACGTAGCCTGGTTGCCCGACATGCCCGTGAGCCGTTGGCCCATGCGGACCGACTCGGGCAGGTTCTCCCCGTTCCGCTGGTTGAGCAGCGGCTTGTAGTCGAAAGTCTCGAGCTGGGACGGCCCGCCGGCCATGAAGAGGTAGATGACGCGCCTGGCTTTCGGCGGGAAATGGGGTGCGCCCAGGATGCCACCGTGGGAAGCGCCCGCGGCGGAGCTCGCCACCGCGCGCCCGCTCCCGATCAGATGTGCCAGGGCTATGCCCCCGAGACCCATGCCGAAGCGGTTGAGGAAATGCCTGCGGCTCAGACCCTGCATTGGTAACGGCCCGGTGCAAAGGCGATTGGGTTGATTTGGATTATTCATCGCAAGGTTACAAATTCATCGAGGTTCATGAGAGTGCCAGCCAGCACTGCGGTGGCCGCCACTTGTGGCGCCGGCAGCGATGGGTCGCATGGATGCGCGCCGGTTTTTAGATATTTCTGCGCCGCGTCAGAATCATTTTGAAAAAGGTTTAGCTGCTCCTTGTAAAGACGGCGCAGGACAGCCATTTCTGCCGGCGCAGGCTGGCGGCCGGTCGCCAGGCGAAATCCGCAGACCACACGAGCATCGAGGTCTTGTCCGCAGCGGTGGATTAACTGCTCAGCCAAGACGCGCCCGGCTTCAACGAACTGTGGATCGTTCAACAGCACCAACGCCTGCAGCGGGGTGGTGGTAGTTTCGCGGCGCGCGGTGCAGACCTCGCGCGAAGGCGCGTCGAAGATCAGCATCGAAGGCGGCGGTGCCGTGCGTCGCCAGAAGGTGTAAAGGCTCCGTCGATAAAGGCCTTCGCCCGTATCTTGGTCGTAATGTTTTCCCGTGCCGGCTTCCTCCCAAAGTCCCTCCGGCTGGTAAGGCTTGGCGCTGGGGCCGCCGATTCGTTGCGAGAGCAGTCCGCTGACGGCCAGCGCCTCGTCGCGGATTTCCTCCGCGCGCAGCCGGTGCTTGGGACCGCGAGCGAGCAGACGGTTCTCCGGGTCCTTCGCCAGGAGCTCGGGGCCGGCGCGGGAGGACTGCCTGTACGTGGCCGAAATCGCGATGAGCTTGTGGAGCGCTTTAACGTCCCAGCCGTTGTTCATGAACGTCCACGCCAGCCAGTCGAGCAACTGCGGGTACACAGGCAGTTTGCCCTGGGTCCCAAAGTCTTCCTCGGTTTCGACCAGGCCCCGACCGAAATGGCTGCGCCAAACGCGATTCACCACCACGCGCGCGGTGAGGGGGTTGCGGCGATCGATTAGCCATTGCGCCAGGCCGAGGCGGTTGCGCGGCAGGTCTTTCGGAAACGGGAGGATTTTTTCCGGAACGCCGGGTTCGACCTCTTCGCCGCGGGCATCATAAGCGCCGCGCTTGAGGAGAAACGCGGGCCGGCGCGGCGACATTTCGGTCATCACGGAGATTTCGGGGACATCGTTGATCAGACGATTCTCCTGTTCACGCAAAGTCCGAAGTTGCGCGGTGGCGGCCTGGAAGGGAGCATCCGCGTGCTGAAGATACCAGGCCAGCAGAGCCGCGCGGCCGGGAGCGCCGGTAGCTGTGCCGGCGACGAGCTTTACTTCCCAGGGAGTCAGGCAACGGTCGAAGATTTGGAACTCGTCAATCGAGCCGTTCTTGAAACCCGAATCACGGAACCGGCCGGCGAGCGTCAACTCGACGGCGTTCGCTTCCATATCGCCCCATTGTTCGCGGTGAAGGATGTCCTTGAACAAGTGGTCGCGCACGGTTTCGACCGGCAGCGCTTCGCCGTTCAGGTACAGGTGTAAACCTGCCGCGCGGCTGGAACCGTCATAGGTGATGGCCAAGTGCGACCACTGGCCAAGGGGTAGAACAGTTTGAGCGCGCAGCTTGATCACGTTTCCGGGCCAGAAATGAACCAGGCTGAAAGTGGGCCGGCCATCTTCGAGCACCAGTTCGTAACCGCGGCTGCCGGAATCGGTCCAGGCGCGCGACCGGTGGAAAATGACGGCGCGTTCCTGTTTCTCACCGGGTTTGAGCCAGAGGCTGAAACTGAAGGGCGAGGTGCGGTCGAACACACCCGCGCCCTTGCAGACGACCGAGTTATCTCCGCTGAACTTAAGCGCTTTGCCAACCTTGCCGTCGGCCTGGACCGGACCATCCACCAGCATCGCTGAGCGATTGGTGTTCATGGTGTCCGGGGTTGAGTCGTTCGTGATCGTTTCGAAAGCGAAAGCGTCTGCCGGTTGTGGTCGCTCGATGACCCTCGGCCCGGAGGCCAGCCAGGTTTCGAAGCGGCTTTGAGCGCTTACGGCCAATTCCCCCAGGGCCTTTTCATTGGCTGCGATTTGTTGTTGCAAGGCTTTGTGTTTGGCTTCCTGCCCCTCGGCATAGAGCAGCAGGGTCGGCGACGGCGTGGCGCGGGTGAAATGCGAGTAGAGTCCCGACTCGTCGATGTTATTGAAGAAGGCCGCCATTCGGTAAAAGTCCTTCTGCGCGACGGGATCATATTTGTGATCGTGACAGCGCGCGCAGCCGATCGTCAGGCCGAGCAAAGCCGTGCCCGTCGTCGCTACGCGGTCGGCCACGTATTCGGCGCGGAACTCCTCGTCGATGCTGCCGCCTTCGTTAGTCTGGCGATGCAGCCGATTAAAGGCGGTCGCCAGGAGTTGGTCGCGGGTGGGCGACGGAAGCAGATCCCCGGCGATTTGCCACAGAATGAACTGGGAAAAGGGCAGGTTGTCGTTGAAAGCGCGGATGACCCAATCGCGCCAGGGCGACATGTCGCGCTCGACGTCGTTTTGATAGCCGTAAGTGTCGGCGAAGCGGGCCAGATCGAGCCAGAGCGCGGCTTGCTGCTCTCCGTAGGCGGGCGAAGCCAGGAGCTTATCCACTAAATGCTCGTAAGCGCCGGGCGAGGCGTCGGCCAGGAACGCGTCGACCTCCTCGAGGCTGGGTGGCAGGCCCCGCAAGTCGAAGCTGAGCCGGCGAATCAACGTTTCGCGCGAGGCTTCGGGCGCGGGTTGGAGGCCCTCGCGGGCCAGGCGCGTCCGAACAAAGGCATCAATCGCGTTGCGCGCGTTCGCCGGGTTCTCCACCTGGGGCACGGGCACTTCCGCCACGGGGATGAACGCCCAATGCGGCTTGTATTCGGCGCCTTGTTCCACCCACTGTTTCAGCAGGGCTTTTTCCTCGCTGGTAAGGCTGAGCTTGCTGGGCGGGGGTGGCATGCGGTCGTCTTCGTTCGTGGCCGTGATGCGCCAGCACAATTGGCTGCGTTCGGCGTGGAAGGGAACAATGGCCGCCTCCTGGTGGTCCGGGTCGCGGATGGCATAGGCGCTTTCCGGCAAATCCAGCCGCAGCTTGCCTTTGCGCGCTTTTTCGTCCGGGCCATGGCATTTGAAGCAGTGGTCGGCGAGGATGGGACGGACCTGAAAACAAAAATCCGCTTTCCCGGGAGGTGCGGCGGCCGGCGCCGGCCGCTGGCTAAGCCCGGCCAGCAGGACGCCGCACGAAAACACGAGACGTCTGCGGCGAGACCGCGCGTTAGCGAGGCTTTTCAAGCGTATTAACAAATCTACCCTCAGCGCGGCGATTGACAAGCCCGGGCTGGTTCGACGATCGGATTTATGATTCTGCCCTCCCATGATTCTGGGGGTCCGTCTTCTCCCACATTTTCCAATTCCCGGCTGCCGCGGACTCAAGGCGAGCGAACCCGATAAAAACGCCGCGGAGAATTGATGGCCTGCGCGTCAGTGAATTGGAATTGGCCGGGCGAGACCTCCGTTACCCCGCCCAGCACCGTCCAGTTGCTCACTGCCAAAGACACGTTCGTCGAGGCCAGCGCGGTGAAGTCCCCGCCGGGCACGTTGGTAAAGCTGAACTGAAACCCGCCACTCCCAAGCCATTGGGGATGGGTCAACAGGATCGCCGGGAAGTCAATGCGCACAATGCCCGACGTGCTGGGGATGCCATTGACAAAAATCGTCAGCAGGGCATAGCCGACTGGGAGGCCAGTCGCCGGTCCCGCCACCAACGCATTGGTTGACCAGTTCGTGCAAAGCAGGAAGAAGGTTCTTTGGCCCTCGATGCTGCGCACCTGCACCACTGGATAATCAGCGGCGGAATCCTGCGTCGAATTGCCGCCGGAACCTTCGGAGACACCGCGGAAACCTGTCCCTGTAACGCTCAGGAAGCCGCCGGAGGCCAGTGGCGAAGTGAACATTGCAATCTGCGGTTGCCAGGAGGGCTTGAAGCCCAGCCCGGGATCATAAATGTCCACCGAGTTGGTAACACCGGAATTGCTGTAGCCACCCACGGCCAGGACCTTCCCATTCGGCAGCAGGGTCGCTGCCTGGCCGTAACGCACCGTGGTGAAGGAGCCGGTCGAGGTCCACGTCCCCGTCGCCGGATCGTATAATTCCGCGCTCGAGAGTTCCAAGCCATTGGTGCCGATGCCCCCGACGACCAACACCCGTCCATTGGACAGCAAGATGGCGGCGTGGATCGTCCGGGGCGTGTTCATCGGACCGGTCACGGTCCACAGCTCGGTCGCCGGATTGTACAACTCCGCGCTATTGGTAACTCCGCTACCGGTGCTGCCGCCGGCGACTAATACCTTCCCGTTCGGAAGCAAGGTCGCGGTGTGGGAGGTGCGCCCGCTTTGCAGCAAACCGCTTTCCCGCCAGGTCCCGGTCGAGGGGTCGTACAATTCGGTGGTGTTAAGGTAGTTGCCTCCTTCTGTGCCGGCCGCGACCAGCACTTTCCCATTGGGTAGCAACGTCGCGGTGTGGGAGATGCGATTGGTAATCATACTGCCTGTCTGCGTCCAGACGGCGAAAGCCGGGTCATACACCTCCGCCGTGTTGGTGGCGCCCATCGCGCCAAACCCGCCGGCGATCAATACCTTCCCGTTCAAGAGCAAGGTAGCGGTATGAACGCTGTGCGGACCATGCATCGAGCTGGTCAGCGTGCATAACCCGCTCGCCGGGTCGTACAATTCCGCGCTGGAAAGGGAATTCTCGGCGAAATCTTCGCCACCCGCGATCAATACTTTCCCGTTTGGCAACAAGGTGGCCGTGTGGGCGTCGCGAGCGGTATTCAGAGTTCCCCCCGCCCCCCAGGTCCCGCTTGCCGGATCGTAAAGGTCGTTGGCGGCCGGTTCGTTGGTCGCATAGGTGGTGTGGCCGCCGCTCACCAGGACCTTGCCGTTGGGTAACAACGTCGCGCGGTGGTTATAACGCGGAATGGCTTCGGGCGAAGCCGGTGTCCACGTTCCGTTCGCCCAATCATACACCTCAACGCTTAACTGCAGATTCGTGCCGGAACCCCCGGCCACCAACACCCGCCCATCTGCCAGCAAACTTGCGGTGTGAAAACTCCGCGCAATATGCATCGAGTTGGTCGAAGTCCACAACTCGGTCGCCGGACTCCACAGTTCCACACTCGCAAAATTACTGCTCGTGCCGGAGCCGCCCGTGACCAGCACCTGCCCGTTGGGCAGCAGCGTCGCTGTAAGACCGTCTCGCCCTGCGTGTAAGCTGCCGGTGAGCGTCCAGCTTCCATCGGCCGGATCAAAAAGCTCGGCGCCGTTGACCGGGCCGCCGGGGCCGAACCCCGAGGCGACCAGCACCTTGCCGGTCGGCAGCAAGGTCGCGGTGTGACCGGTTCGCGCTGCGTTCATAGGGCTGATTTGGGTCCAGGTCCCCCCGGCCGGCTCGTAGAGCTCCGCACTGGCAAGATAAGCGAGATCACTACCAATACCGCCGGCGACCAGCACCTGGCCATTGGGCAAGAGCGTCGCGGTGTGGCCTTCCCGCGAAGCATTCAGCGAGTCGGTCGGCGTCCATGTTCCGGCCGCCGGGTCGTAAAGCTCCGCGCTGTTGGTGGCCCCGCCGTAAACCGTCCCGCCAACGACCAATACTTTTCCGTTCGCCAGCAACGTCGCCGTGTGCCCATATCGCCCGGTATTCAGTGAGCCGGTGTTGCTCCAGGTCCCGCTGGCAGGATCATAAAGCTCGGCGCTGGACGAATAGAAATTATTGCCATTCGTGCTCTGGCCGCCGGCGACCAGGACCCTGCCGGTGGGCAACAACGTCGCCGTGTGCAAATCACGTGAGGTGGCCATCGAACCAGTCGCTTTCCATGTGCCGTTGGCCAGGTCAAACAGTTCGCAGGTGGGAAGTGCAAAAGGCGAAGAGCCACCCGCGACCAGCACCTTGCCGTTGGACAGCAGGGTAGCTGTCTGTCCGGACCGTAAGGTCCCCAGCGGACTGACCACGGTGAAGGAACCCGCCTCCGCCGCATTAATGAAAAAAAGGCCGCAGAGCAAACCAATCCCTGTTCTTGCTCCTCCTCTTCCTCGCCAGGAAAATGGAACCACGCGAAAGCTCTCCCCAACCCCTCGCTTCGCTGTACCCTTTTCCGCCATTTTGTGGCCCGCCGCTACGCCCATCTCTTCGTGTCCATTAGTGTCCATTCGTGGTTGCTTTCCGAAGTCCTATGGCGATCTAACTCGATACATCCGCCTCGAAAAATTCGTCGCCTGAGTGTCCGTGAACTGGAAATGGCCATCGGAGATTTCCGTGACGCCCGCCAGCGCGGTCCAGTTACTCGAGGGCAGAGAAAGGTTGGTGGTGGCCAGCGAAGTGAATACGGCGCCTGGGGTATTGGTGAAGCTGAATTGAAACGCGCCGTTCGACAGCCTGGCCGCATTCACCAGCAGGATCGACGTCGGTGTCGGCGCGACGAGCAGGATGCCCGAAGCACTGGGAATTCCGTTCACAAACACGGTCGCCAGGGTGTAGCCAGGTGGAAAATTGGTCACCGCCAACGAGGTGAACGAATTCGTGGACCAGTTGGTCGAGGAAAGGAACCGCGTCTGTCCGTTCTCGATGCTCCGCAACTGCACCACCGGGCAATCCGAGGAGGAGTTCTGGAAATCACAGCCGCCCGAGGCTTCGCTCACCCCACGAAACTTCGAGCCGCTCAACCCTAGGCTGCCGCCCAGATTCAGCGGCGAAGTCAGTGCGGTGATCTTCGGCTGCCAGGCCGCGCTGAAGCCCAAACCGGCATCGTACAATTCAGAGGTCGCAACCACACGCCCGTTCGTGCCCACGCCACCTGCCACCACTACCTGGCCGTTAGCGAGCAAGGTGGCTGCGCCGCTAACGCGACCCGTGCTCATTAGCCCGCTGGTTGCCCAAGTCCCGCTGGCTGGGTCATAAAGCTCCGCCACAGCCAGCGGATTGGAGTTGGTATCCACCCCGCCATCCACCAGGACCTTCCCATTCGGGAGTAATGTCGCGTCATGTGAAGAACGGGTAGAACTTAGCGGACCAGTGGCTGTCCACGTCCCGTTGGCTGGGTCGAAGATCTCGGCGCTGGAAACGCTCTCGGCCGAGCCCCCGTCCGTAGTCCCCCCCGCGATCAATACTTTGCCGTTAGGTAAAAGGGTCGCCGTGTGGTGCCATCGCGCAATACTCATCGAATTGGTTCGCGTCCAGGTCCCGCTCGCCGGGTCATACAGCTCGACGGCGTTGGTAACGACCAGGGGACCAAAACCTCCGGTGACCAGCACCTTCCCGTTGAGCAGCAGGGTCGCTGTGTGGCCATCACGCGCGACATTGAGCGGCCCGGTCGCGGTCCAGGTTCCCGAGGCCGGATCGTACAGCTCCGCACTGGCGATTTCGTTGCCGTTTTCGCCGCCGGCGACTAGCACTTTTCCATTAGGAAGCAAAGAGGCAGTATGGCTCAGACGGTTGGTTTTGAGGCTGCCGGTCACATGCCAGGTTCCGTTGGCAGGGTCGAACAGTTCGGCAGACTCGGAATCAATGAGACTACCGCCGGCGGCCAGCACCTTGCCGTTGGGCAGCAGGGTTGCCGTGTGAAGTTCCCGAGCGCTGTTGAGCGGCCCAGTGAGCATCCAGGTAGCGGTGCCGGGGTCGTACAATTCTGCGCTGGCAAGATAACCGTTGGTTCCGAACCCGCCTGCGACCAATACCTGTCCGTTTGGAAGTAAAGTTGACGCTTGGCTACGGCGTGCAATTTCCAACGGGCCGCTCGCCTTCCAGTCCCCGACCGCGGTGTCATACTCCTCAGTGTTGGTTACCGAAAAACCGGAGTTGTCTTGTCCCCCAACCACCACCACCCGCCCGTTGGGCAGCATCGTCACGGTGTGGTAGAACGCGGCCGTGGGAAGAGCGGCAGCCGCGGACCACGTCCCGGTCAGCCGGTCATAGACTTCCGTCGTCGAGAGCGCCCCGCCATTAAAACCCCCGGTGACGACCACGTTGCCGTTCGGCAGCAACGTCGCGGTTTGTTCCGCCCGCGGACCGGCCAGCGAACCAACCGGGTTCCAGGTCGCCGAATCCGGATCGTAGAGCTCGGTGCTGTTCGTGGTTCCACTGCTCGTGAAGCCTCCGACGGCAAGCAGTTTGCCATTGGGCAACAGCGTCGCCGTATGTAAATAACGTGGCACATTCATGGGGGTGGTCCCGGTCCAGGTTCCGGAAGCTGGATCGTACAATTCCGCGCGCCCAAGGGTGTTAGTCCCAAAGCCTCCCGTTACCAGGACCTGGCCATTGGGCATGAGCGTCGCTGTGTGTCCATAGCGAGCGGTTATGAGCGGGCCGGTGGTGCTCCAGGTCCGGGTCGCCGGGTCATACAACTCGGCGATATTGGTCGCCGCTCCGACGCTGTTAATCCCACCCGCGATCAGCACTTTGCCGTTGGGCAACAGCGTCGCGGTGTGGTAATACCGGGCGGCATTCATGGTGCCCGCTGCCGCCCAGGTTCCGCTAACCGGGTCGTAGAGGTCGCTGGTGGATAGGAACTGGCCGCCGTTCTGACCGGCCGCGACGAGCACCTTGCCGTTGAGCAGCCGCGTCGCGGTGTGCCAGGCCCGCGGAGAGGTCATCGCGCCGGTGAGCAGGTTGGTGCCCAGGACCACATCGTACAGTTCCGCGCTGTTCGTCGTGCCGCCGTTGTTGGCTACCCCGCCCGCCACCAGCACCCGGCCATTGGGCAGCAACGTCGCCGTGTGCGAATAGCGCCCGAAGTGCAGCGGGCTCGTCGTAATCCACGACGCGGCCTCAGCCTGCTGGAGATTGCAAAAACCGGTCACCAGCGCGCTCAACGCCACTGCGAATCGAACAGCCTCGTTGCTTCTCATTGCCATGCCTCTTACCCGGTCGCGAGTTCAAGCCCGGAGCGCGGACATTCCTGTCGACATTCCTGTCCGCAGCAACTTCCGAACGCCAGCGCGCCCCCCACCCGCCGTCACTGACCGATCACCAACAGAGTTCCATTCCTGCACGCCCGCGGCCACACGGGAGGACGACCGGCACAAAACCCCCGCCGGCCATTGCGACCGAGACTGCACCACAAACGCTAAGTACAAGACACAGTCCGGCTGCGCCGTGAACTCGCTCAGAACTGGGTTACCGCAACATTATTAGCAGTTCCCATCCTACTGTCAAGCAGAAATCATGAACCGTGCGAACCCGCGAACCCGGGCGCATCGTGATACTACCACCACCCTGCCGGTTAGGCCGAGTTAGGGCTGTGGGTTCCCCTCTCCCCTTCCTAAGGGAAGAGGGCACGGTGAGGGGTCTCTCTTTGGCTCACCTCACGCTCCGAGGATACGATAGGTTTTCCTATGTGTCGTGGCGGTCAGTCCAGGATCAATTGCCCGGCGGCGGCATCCATCCTCACAACTCCGCAACGACATTTCCAAATCAAACCGGCAGCGCGACTACGGATGACGCAGGCGGAAAAACTCGGCCGGAGTGGTCGGGCCACCGGCGGGGAAGGTCATTTGTGAGTGGGTGAGCGAGTCCGGAACGTCCCCCCAGGCGGCGGGGTTGCGCAGGCCAACTGTGTTGGTCTGGAGGATCCAGCCGACATACGCCGAAGGCCAGGAAACTGTGACGCTGAAGGCGGTGAGGGATACGAGGATATTCGTGCCGACGGAAGGCACGGGGGTGGCGCTCACCTCGGGAGAGGGGGCGCTCTCACCGATTTGATTGGTGGCAGTAAGGATGTAGTAATAGGTGGTGCCGTTGCTGAGGCCCGAATCGGCAAAGCTGGCACCCACCACGCCGTTCGTGACCGGCGTGTACGGCCCGCCGCTGACCGTGGCTCGCTTGAGGTTGTAGCCTGTCGCGAAGGGAACTCCCTGCCACAAAAGCAAAACCTGGCGGTCACCGGCCAATGCAGAGAAAACCGTTGGCGCGACCGGTGCAGAAGTGGCTACGGGATTAGAGGGATTATTCGTGGCGTTCAACCACCAAAGGGCGCTTGCGAGGCCGCGTGGGTAATGCACACCGCCCGCGGACTGATTGGCTCCAGTCCCATTGAACGCGTCGGCGAACCCTGCATACGGCGCGTCCTGAATCTGGATGCTGGCATGAATCTGATCCACAGTACCATCCACTGAGTTGTTCGTGATCCCCAGAATGGCTTCGGCTACGTACTGGGAAATAAAAACCTTGCTTTGCCAGGTAATCGTGTTGGCGCTGGTCATCCGCCAGGCCCCGCAGGTCGCATCCAGGCATTTGCCCGGAACCAGGACTGCCACGATATGATTTGAAAGCGCCTGCAGCATCGGCGCATAAGGCCCGCCCGTTCGGTCAATGGCATTGGTCAAACCCATCGCCGCCGGATACGCCAGGCCTTCCACCATCGGGATGGTTGCGGCGGTGGCGCTGCCGTCCAACAGCGCAGGAATGTATCCCAAGGTCGTATGGTAAGTGTTCCAGCGATTGACGATGGTTTGCGCCGTGACTGAAGCCATGTTCTGGCAGGTCGCCGCGTCGGCCGCGTCACCAACCTGGTTGAACATCGCGTCGAGGGCCAGGTAACAAGCCCAGTTTCTCACGGCCAACCTCCCGCTGAATGCCGGTCTCTGAAGCGAGGCATCCAGGTCGTCGAAGGTCGTGATCTCCGACGCGTTGACGTTCTTGGTGATGCCATCCCGGGCGGCGGCGTTGGTATTGTCCCTCAAAAGCATCGAGTTGAGGCAGGTCTGCAGCACGGCCAGGTTGTTGGTGAGCCACGCGTTGTCCGCCGTGTGGCTCCAATACAACCCGGCGGATAGAATCCACGACTGGAGTTCCTCGTCTCCCATGACCGCACCGTACGCCGGACCCGTTCCGGAATTCGGCCAGAGCCCCATGTCGTGATAAAATGAAAAGCCGTGACTCGACACTTGCGTCCCCGTTGGGCTGTAAAGCGGCGTGTCGTAGCTGTACCCCGTGCCGGGCAGCGCGCCCGAATTGGCATCCAGCACGTTCCGCAGCGCCCACGGGTGCATACAAGCGTCGTAGAAGGCGTGGTCCACCGTCAGGTCGAACGTATTGATATAGTCGAAAATTCCTTCCATTTCCCACCAGTGCACGCCGCCTTGGGGATCGAGCAAACAGGCTGTGTCGGCCATGTAGGAATGCAGACCATGGCAGGCAAGAAACTGGCGGTAGGGATTCAGCCCGGCGCGGCTCAGGACCGTCGCCAGTTGCTGACACCGTATCTGGGCGTCGCCCAGGCCGGCGAACGCTGAGTCGATGACACTGTCGATCGAGGGATACAGCGAGGTGTAATAATAATGAGCGCCCGTGCGGGAATCCACCACCGCGCTGCGGTAGTAGGCGATGACCACCATCAACGCCCGGGTCTGGCCCGCCGGAACGCCAACGTGAAAAGCGCCCCCATTGGTCATGCCGTTGAACACCGACGTAAGGCGCGTGCCGCTCAACAGCTCGCAACTCCCGCTTTGCACGGCCAGCGCGGCCTCTCCCAGGGCGAAACCCTGATAGGCCCCGTTGGCGAAGGTTTTTTGCGACACAGGCACCGGCAGGCCGAAGTAGAAATCTTCGGGCGTGCTGTTGGTATTCGTAATCGTGAAGAGCAGCCAGGTTGCCGGCAGGAAGTAACGCTTCTTTTCGCTCAGGGTGGCGGCGCTGAGGTCGGCCATCGACCACGCTGGACTATAATGCGTGAAGGCCAGCCCGGCGCCGGCGATGGCGTATTCGTCGGTGCATGGCGTGAGGCCCCGTTGGATACTGGCGTTGGGGAAGAAACCTGCATTGGTAGAAATGCTCGAGGCCGCTCCGACAAACGGCAGCAACTGCAATCCGGAACTCCCGGACAGCGCGATGAGCACCCCGCCGCCGCCGTAGGGGTAGGGGTACCATCCGGTGGACGTTCCCACGCCGCAAATGTCATTTTGATACCCGTAATTAATGGTCGAGCAGATGCCCATTGGCGCGTGGTCCACGTTCACGAACACCAGTTGATTCGACGAGAGAACCGTCAAGGCGGACAGCGAAAGCGTGCCCATCCACAACATAAGCAAGACCGGCACGAACGCCCAAGCGGAAGACCTCGGCCGGATATCGCCCTTGGTTGTGGAACTTCCGTTTGGCCGGCCGACGGTTCGCTGGGCAGCAGGAGAACCAGAGTGCCGGCGAATAGCTGACATAATGAGCTTCGACTTCATAAGGTCCCTGCCGGGCTTATATAAAGACCCAGAAGATTAACTCAATTGCCAGCGAGTTGTAAAGACAAATTGAAACCTCTGGCGGCGGGCGCTCACCGCGCAGCATCGCACAAGCATTGGGGTCGCATCTCAACACTTGATTCTGCTGAAAAACACATTTCCTATTTTTTCACCCTTCTGGCCGGGTTTTTAGCCGCGAGCCTTCGCAGCCGCAGGTCCGTACGCTCCAGCAGTTGCCATTGGACCGCCTCTCCAGCTTCCAGGTCCAGCGCCGCTGCCAGCGGAAGCGGGATATTCACGTAAAATCGGGGCGGCTGCCGCTTGGAGCGGATCACCTGTACCTTCATGACGTATTCGGCTTGCATAATCTTGAGCTACCCCATAGGGTAGCTCAAGTCAACATGTCCTGTTGCCACCCATTATGAGCCTGCCGGAGTTCTCCACCCAGTCTTATTTGTTTTCGACGGCTGCCCTCTCCTCCAGTCTTTTCCCCAAGGATGACCGCTACCGCCTATTTGCCACCCTGGTCTATCCCCGGCTGGTCAAGGTGCGCCCACAATTGGCCGCCTGCTACTGTGCGGAGGATGGTCGTGCGGCCATCGAGCCGTTGCTACTGCTGGGGGTTAGTATCCTTCAGTTCCTGGATGGGGAGCCTGACCGTGCTGCGGTGGAAATGATCAAGTACCACGCGGGCTGGAATTTTGCGCTCAACCGGCAATTGGGAGATCCCGCCTTTCACCCAACCACGCTGGTCAATTTCCGCCAGCGGCTGCTGGACCATGACCTCAGCGCGGTGGGCTTTCAGGCGATTCTGGACGGTCTGGTCGAAGCCGGGCTCTAGTGGCGCGGCAAACACGCCAGCGCCTGGATTCGACGCAGATGTTGGGCCGGGTCAGTCGCATGAGCCGGCTGGAGTGCGTCCGGGAGACCTTGCGCCTGGCATTGCAGGAGTTGGACGGCACGGCGGCCAGTCTGCCGCGTCCGGACTGGTGGTCGGTCCTGTGGGAGCGCTATGTGGAGAGCAAGCTGGATTATCGGACCGAGACGGCCGTCTTGCGCCAAAAGATGACCACCGCGGGCGCTGACGCCGCGCGATTGCTGGCCTGGGTCCGGCAGTTGTCCGATGCTGCGCCCGGAGCGGGCGAGCAGGTCAAGCTGTTGGAGCGGGTTTGGGGCGAGCACTTCGAGCTGGACAGTGCAGGTCAACTCCAGCAACGAGAAGCCCAGCCGCCAGGTGCTGTGCAGAATCCGCACGATCCTGAGGCGCAGTGGGCTGCCAAGGGCCAAGGCAAACACCGCAAAGAGCATGTCGGCTATAAAGTCCAAGTCGCCGAGACGGTGGCCGACACCACGCTGGCTAAAGGCGAGCCGACGGCCAACTTCATTACGGCAGTGGTCGCTCAGCCTGCGACCGGCAGCGACGATGCCGGGCTGCCCCTGGTCGAGCAGGAGCAGACAAACTTAGGATTGGAGAAGCCCGCCGAATGGTATTTGGACGGTGCGTATGTTTCGGCCGAGCGCTTGGCGCAGGCTCAAGCCCAAGGCCGGCAGCTTATTGGTCCGGCCCAGCCTGCGCCTAAAAAAGACCGACGCTTTAGCGTGGAGGATTTCCAGGTATCCGTTGAGGACCGGCAAGCGCTCTGCCCTGCCGGCCAAGCCAGCACGCAATGTGGCCGGATCGAGGAACAGGGCGGGGACAAGGTCTCCTACCGCTTCGAGTTTACCACTCATTGTCACAACTGCCCGCTACGCGAGCAATGCCTGGGCAAAGGCCAGCGCCACCGGACGATCACGGTCGGACAATACCATACCCATCTGCAGGCGCGCCGAAAGGAGCAACGGACCGAAACGTTCAAAATCAAAGCGCAACGCCGTAACGCGATCGAGGGCACCCAAAGCGAGTTGGTTCGCGCACACGGTCTGCGCCGGGCGCGCTATCTGGGTCTGGCCAAAGCAGGACTCCAGAGTTACTTCGCTGCCGCCGCCTGCAATTTGAAACGCTGGCTTCGACGCACGGCCTGGCAGTTGGCTCAGGTAGCAGAGCAAACGCCCACTCAACTGGCCCAGGTCGCCGCGAGCTAGGCCGGAAGGCCTTTCCCGCCTTGCGGCGAACCGTTGCCGGCACCCTTCCTCATCACTCTTTCGACGATCGTGCCATCACCTCCGTCGGCTCGGGCGATGGCGCTAGCATCCTCCACAACTTACCCGAGAACCGATCTTCGTAGGCTGGCATTTTCAAGCCAACGACCCCTGCTGAAAAACTACGTGTTCTTCGGCGCAATCAATACTTTACATTTAATGACCTTTTTCATGGCGAGGAGGCCCGGTAAAAGCGGACCGGGAAATTGGTGGCGGTGGAATCCACAATGTCCATCGGCACCGTGGTCGCGACGAAACTCGTCAAAGAGGTCCAGGTATTCAGGTTGGTCGAGCCTTGCACCGTGTAGCCCTGTCCGAACTCGCCCTGAAGCTGAAATTGGAAACCGCCGTCGCTGCGCTTTTGGGGTTGCCTGAGCGAGGGCTTCTCGACCTTCCCGGTGTTGCGAAGGTTTTGCCGGAACTTCGGCCATGCGCTGCTCGCCAGCTTATTGGTGCCTTGGAGCGCATAAAGGCAGCAGCCCAACCCGACGTAAATCGTGCCGTCCGGCCCGATCGTGGGGGACGTCGATGATGTTCCTGCCGTGAAGACCCACTCGGTCACACCGTTCGGGTGCAGCGCAAACAACGAGTTCGAGGCCGTGTAATAGATCATTCCGCTGGCATCGATTGCTGCCGTGGTCGGCGCGGTCATGTTCGGATTGGAGCCGGCGGCGGCCGCCTCCCAATTGGTCGCTCCAACCGAGTTGATAGCGAACAGGCCGAGGTCCCGCGCACTTCCTATGTACAGGGTACCGTCCTTGCCGAGAGATGGCGAGCCATACAAAAAGTTGCCATCGTTGTGCCAGAGTTCTGCGCCGGCAGCACTCACGGCGAACAACGGACCACCGGAAGCGGTCGCGAAGTAGATGGTGCCATCCGCCCCAAGCGCGGGGGACAAGGAAACTGAGCTTGGTGCCTGGAACTCCCATTTTTGGCTGCCGTCTGGATTGAGAGCTAGCAGCTTGTGGAACTCCTCGGAGCCGACGTAGATTGTCCCGTCAGGCGCGATAACAGGAGAGGATGTCCTGACGTCGCCTATGTACACCTCCCACTTCTTCGAGCCGCTGGCCGCAAGGGCGAACAGGCTGGCTTGAGCTGCAAAATAAATCGTTCGGTCGGGCGCGAGGGCAGGGCTCGAGTCGATGTAAACGAGCGTGTTGGTGTCAACCGTGTAGGACCACTTCAGGCTGCCGTCCGGACTGACTGCGTAAAACTTGCTGTTGTGCGAGCCAAAATAGATGGTGCCATCCGGCGCGACTGCAGGGGCGGTGCTCGTCGCGTCTTGCGGGAAGATCCATTTGTTGGTCCCGTTGGGCGCGACCGCGTGGAGCCCGCCAACTCCTGCTAGGTAGATAGTCCCATCGGGGCCGATAGCCGGGGAGGAGTCGCTAGCCCCGTGGTAGATCCACAGGACGGCCGGCGGCGATCCGGCGAGCGTTTTTGTGAACGAGGCAAGGCAACTCAGCGAGAGGATTATCGCGGGAATCTTATTCATGACCTTTTTCATGGCGAGGAGGCCCGGTAAAAGCGGACCGGGAAATTGGTGGCGGTGGAATCCACAATGTCCATCGGGACCGTCGTGGCGAGGAAACTGGTTAAAGATGTCCAGGCGTTCAGATTGGCCGAGGCCTGGATCGTGTAACCCTGTCCGAGTTCGCCCTGAAGCTTGAATTGGAAACCGCCGTCGCTGCGCTTTTGGGGCTGCTTGAGCGAGGGCTTCTCTACCTTGCCTGTGTTACGCAAGTTCTGTTTGTATTTCGGCCAGGGGCTGTTCGCTAGAGGGGCGGTGCCTTTCACCGCGTAGAGGGTGGCGGCGGCGGCGAAATACACCGTGCCGTCCGGCCCGACCGTGGGAGACGTGGTCGCAGGGTACGAGGGCACTACCAACGTCCAGTTTGTGGTTCCGTCCGCGTTAATTGCGTACAGGTTGGTGTAGCCTTGCACCGGCGTGTAGTATACAGTTCCGTCTCGTGCCGCGGCTGGGGCTGGCGTTAGCAGAAAGGGGTTCGAGCCAGTCCCTGCGCGCCAGTCTACTAGCACGTTCGTCGGATTGATCGCCTCCAGTCTATCGTCCATCCATGTTACAGCATAGACGGTCCCGTCGGCTCCGACGACAGGCGAAGAGAAAAAGCCCTCAGACAGGTTCCGCCAGCGCTCCCCGCCGGTATTACTAACGGCGATGATCCCACGAGCTCCTACCGATGCAAAGGACTGGACGGTGACATAAATTGAGCCATCGCTGCCAATGGCAGGGGAGCACTCGATGGGTCCCGGCGCATCGAAAGCCCACTTCTGCGTGCCGTCCGGATGCAACGCCCAAAGCCTATTCGTCTGGGTACCGATGTAAACTGTGCCGTCGCCCGAAATTGAGGCAGTTGCTTGTCCGCTTTGTCCACAAGCGAAATCCCATTTCTTCGTGCCGTTTGGGTTCAACGCGTAAAGCTTTTCTCCTGAGCCGAAATAGATGGTCCCGTCGCCAGCAATAGAGGGTGATGAGTCAATTGGCGCTCCTGCCGGGTACGTCCAGTTCGTGGTTCCCGCTGGGCTGATTGCGTAGAGTTGGCCGTCCACATAGGAACCTACATAAATCGTGCCGTCGGGAGCCACGCTTGGTGAGCTGTGATAGCCACCCGTCACGATCCTCCATTTATTTGTACCTTGGTGGGCCACAGCGTGGAGGAAGCTGTCTGCTACAAGGTAAATTGTTCCGTCAGAACCAACTGCGGGTGAGCCAGTAATGGAGGTTGCCTGATAGGTCCACAGCACGGTGCCGGGTTGCTGGCCCAACAGAGACCAGACGGAAAGACCACAGGCAAGGAACAGGGTGAGTGATGCTTTTGTTTTCATTCGCTTGACGAGGTTCACGGGCTCGCGCTGAACCGGTACGTTCCAGAGCCGACACGGAAGACCGCCGCGCCATCCTCAATCCAATTTGATATCACTCCCGACCAAGGGCATTCGTGGCGGGGGCGCGACTGGTGCCTCCGGCTGGTGAACAACTCAGCCACGCTCGCTTTGTTCAATCTGCGTCTGTGCAAGGCGACCCTTCCGCGGCTCGAGATGATGGGCTTCAGAACGGCAGCCCAGGACCAGGGCCAAGCCCCGATCCCAAGTAAAGCATAATTCATCTGGCCTGGCAATGGCCTCAATGTAAATAGTGTTCGCAGTACTTGTGCGGATTAGGCCGGGACACGACTTGAGCGTCGAGGGTCGCATTTTATGCCATCATCTCATACTGTGGGAGATCAAACAGTGATATTCGGCTGACTGGAACAAGATGCCCGGCAACGACAAACGGCGTTTTTGCCAGCGCTGCCGGAAGTTCGTTCACGATGCTTCAGCGATGAGCCGCGGCGAGGGGGCGGCCTTCGCATCCTCCCAACTTGCACGAGTGCGTCTTTTATTGTTTCACGACGTTTGGAACCGTGCGCTGACCTCCCCTCCATAGACCTATTGTCCCAACCGCCATTCTTCGCCGTGCTTATGCAGCCGCAAAGCATAGGGCGTCACCCTCACACCTCCGGCCCGCTCGGGCCCCGGCGCGGCCATCCACAGTCGCACATCAACCCGAACTGAATCCGGCCCGTCCGGCTGTTGCCCCAGGATGCGAAACCCGATGACGTTGGTGTTTTCGTCCACGCTCGCCTGAAAGCCCTCCGCGCCTTTCCGAGCCTGCAGTTGTTGCAGCAGGCTCGGCTCCAGGCAGGCGGCGCGCACGTTCTCGTCCCTTTCCCGCAGCGCCCAGAAATAGGTCTGAATAGTCGCCTCCGGTGTGCTCCATCCTGCGTTGGTCACGCCCTCTTTGCTGAACATACCCGGAAGATTTGGCAAGGCTACGACAGCACCGCCGTTTGGCCCGGCGGATCGGAGGCGTTGATTCTCGGCCCGAAGCCGCCCGAGTTGCGCCTTCTGCTCCCGTAACTGCGTAATCTCATTGCGAAGTGCCAGCAAATCACCGGTTTTCTCTTTGAGCCCGGCGATTTCATCCCGGAGGTCTCCATCATCCTTGCGCTGAGAGAGGTCGGTCCTCAGTTGTTCGGCTTCGGCCTGCTGTTGCTGGAGCGTTCCATTCTCGGCGCGCAAGCTGTTCAAGGTTTGGCGCTGGACCAGTAGCGCGCCGAGCAGACAAACTGCGATAACCAGGGCGGCGAGCTTCATGGCGAGTTGTTGGTGGCGCCCGAACGTTGCGGAACCGGATTGCCGGGGCCCCTCTTTACGCTCCCGTCTGAAAACAGCACGTTCTGGTGAATCGGGCACCGGGCGATGATGTGCTCGGGTGTGGCCGATTCGTCCTTTCCCGATAAGCTCAGCTCGTAGGATACCATTTCGGGGCGGAACTGGCCCCAAAAGATGTTTTTGAACTGCTGTTTGCCCGAATCGCCCGGGCAGATCAGCACATTGACTGTCGAAAGCTCGTTGCTGCAACTGATGATGTCGGTGGGGTAACGGTCCTGGTTGTCCAGCGCCCACGTCCGAATCGCCAGACCAACCTGTTTCAGATTGTTCACGCATGCTTCCGCTTCGTCTTTCGGCGGGGGCGCCGGCGCCGCTGTCATTACCGCAGGAGCGGAAGCTCGCGCGCGGCGAAAAGCCGCTTTCAGGTGTTCGTTTTCGGAACGCAGTCGCTCCAGGTCGCCAAGCTCGCCGCGCAGTTGGCCGATCTCCGCCCGCAGCCGGACGACCTCATCGCTCTCCTGGCGCAGGCGTTCCAACTCCTCACGTTCCGCCTCGAGAGCGTTGTGCCGGGCTTGTTGGTTGCGGAGTTGTTCGAGCTCGCCGCCGGCCGCGCGCAACTGCTGGTTCTGTTGCTTGAGTTCGCCGACGAGGTTGGCTTGCACGCCGACGATGACGAGGCAGCTCAGCAGGAACAGGCCGAAAGCCAGGGCCGGCAGCCAGCGACGAAGGGTTCTTTTCCTGGCCGGTCTTTCTGCAGCGCGCCAGCCTGGCTGTGCCAGGGTAATCTCTGATTGCAGTTGCTTCAGCAGCCACACCGGCGGTGCCGGCTGAGGCCCTTTTCGCAGGATCTCTTCAATTTGTGTGTCCGTCATAGCCGCCTCCGTTCTGTAGCGAGAGTTCCCCTGGCGGCTTTGTTTCGCAACACCTCCAGCGCCTCCCGCAGGCGATACTTCACTGTGCTCGTCGCGATGCCCAGCGCCTCAGCCGTCTCGCTGAGCGACAGGTCTCCATAATAATGCAGATGCACGACCTGCTTCTGGCCGTCCTCCAATTGTTCGACCCAGGCGTAAAGTTGCTCCGCCGCTTCCCGGGCCGCCGCATCCTCATCAGGGCCGGGCTCGTCTGCCGCCCGGCTTCGCCACCATTCCTCGCTCTGCGCTTGCGCCGGGTTCGCGCTCCGCCGCCAATCCAAATACACATGATAGGCGATCCCGTGAAGCCAGGTCGAAAACGAAGATCGCCCTGCGAATGAGCCGAGCGAACTCCAGGCCTTGGAAAAAGTTCTTTGGGTCAGGTCAGCCGCATCCTCTTCATTGGGGCACAGGCGCCGCAGGTAAGCGAAGATACGTTGGTAAAATAATGCGATCAATTCCGATGCGGCTGCAAAGTCGCCGTTCTGTGCGCGGCCGCATAACTCGGCCGCCTCATCTTTGAGAAGCATCATCTGTCTGATTAGTCGCAGACGGGGCCTCTCCTGGACAAACCTTTTTTACCCGTCCCTGAATGCATCCGGCTGCTGGGTAGTGTGGATATGTTCCGACACCCTTCCGGCCTAATCGTGGGAGGGTCTATAGCCCGAGTTGGACGCGGAAAAAGCAGCAACGGGCAATCCGAATGCTTTTTCGAGCCCTTTTGTGCCTTTTCGTGGCAATCATTTCTCCCGTTCCCTCAGTTTCCTCCTGTTCAACCGATTCCATTCACGAGAGTCAATAGGTATCATTCATGCCTCCATCTCATACTTAATACTCATGAGAATTGGATCATTTCATGCTCATCGCATACTTGGCGGCGTATCGCGCCTGCCGCCCGCGTCGGCCACCTATGTTCTCAACCTGTGAATTGTGCCCGCCCCTCCTCCAGGGTGCGTCCCCCCCTTTTTGTCGTCCGCCCGCTAGACCCGGCCACGCTCCTTACCACCTTTGCCACCGTTCCGTCGCTATCCGTCGCTATTCGGAGTTCAAACGAGACCCTCCCGGCGCTTTCCGGAGTTTCGTGGGTATTCGCTCGGGCCAACTCATCAAGTCCAAGTGGAGTCAAGGTTGCGTCAAGGTTCCAGTCAAGGTTCAGTCAAGGTTGAAAACCCCTGAAATCAAGGTGAATCAAGGTAAATCAAGGTTGATAATTTTTTCAATCGAAGCGCTTCACTCCCCCTCTCTTGGACTTGCCTGGGCCCTCCTGGGGACGCCCCTCCGACTTATGTCTTCCCGTTCCCTTTTCAGCATTTCAACGTTTCAACTTTTATCTCTTATTGCGCCATCTGTGCCAAAATGGGTCATGGTGCGCTTCCGTGTTGACGGCAAGATTTGTCGTGGTTAGCGTGTCGATGCCTTTACCTGTTCACGTTATGAAAAACAGACTCAAGCCATATCTTGACAAAATTCCAGAGGGAGCCAGTGATTTGGCCAAAATTGTCGCTGCACTCAACAATACGCTTTGGCCTGATGTTCGCGCGCGGATGGAGGGTGATGAAGCGGTGATTGAATGCAAAAACAAGACAGTGTGGATTAACCAACACTGTCTTGTGTCTGGCGAATGCTCTACTCCGTAGTGGCGTTGGTGATTTTGTAAGCGTAAACGAAATCAGTGTTTTCGTCCCCGCCTCCACCTCCGCCCTTGCATCCTAATTCCAGCAACTCAGCCTCGGCATCGCGGGCTGTTTGCTCGCTGGTGGCTTGCCGGTAAATCCACAGACCGTTTTTCTCGGAAACATTATGGTCTGTGAACAACCGATCCTTGGCATCCTTGGCGATTCCCACGTACCATTCGCTCCAGTACTGGGAACCGCTCTGCCGAATGTAGTTCTTTATGTCGTTAACTATTTGTGTTTTTGTGTATGCTGCCATACGTCGTCCTAATGTGAACTCCATTGTTGACACCAGGGCCAGAATTTGAGAAGTTTGAAGCGTGCTACCAAACACGATTCCTTGACCAATCCAACCCCGTTGTTCCCATACCGGAGTTGCGTTGGCATGGAAATCTGGACGCCGCCGCATCGTTGAATGTTGGCGGCGTTCGCCTTTCGGCTTTCAAAGAACAAGACCGTCCGGTCCTGAAAGTCCTTACGGGAAGGTTGCTGCCCTTACGGGACAGCGGGCCGGACGGCCAAAATCAACCAACGATTCCCGTCTCGGCTTTCAGGCCGATCCCCACAATATGTGGGGTCACATGAACCCTAAGTCCCCAATGTGTGGTAACGCAAATAGTTTTTACAAAAAATTACGCAAACGATATATTCCTCAATACCGCTTAAGATTTTCGAGCAATTCCCGCGCAGTCCAGGCGATCCCGGCCAGCCCCGCGGCTTGTGCCGGGGTCTGATTATGGGCGCTGTGAACCCGGCAGAAGTTGAAGTGAGCGATTTGCAGAGCTAGAGCGTAACAGTGATTCTGCCATTTCTTGCTAAAACCCATTGTCTTGCGTGTGAACCGGCGATTGAACAGGCGCACGCTGAGGTTAGTGCGCTCAACGTGATTGGTGCAGATGCGCTTACGATCAGGATTACCGTAAATGGCCTTGCGAGTCACGCCCTTACAAACAACCGGGTTTAGTCTGCGTTCCGGGATTCCCTCGTAAAGCGGACCAAATATTTTGACTTCTGTGCCGTAGTCAACCGAATCCCCGAATGTCGCTGGAATGTGGAATTTGTAGGGCTGGAAACCGTCCGTTGTAACTTGAAACCGGCTTGATATTTTCGGTTGAAGCCCCGCCAGAAATTCAGCAGTGCTCGCGGAGGTCCGCTTACCAAGGAACCAATGCAAAATCAGTTTGGTGTCTCGCTCGACGGCGAGAAAGGCGTATTGATCGCCCCGGAATCGGTCCTCGGGGACGGTGTTTTGCTGCAAGCAACCGACGAAGCTAAAAACCTCATCCAGTTGCACATCATGCACCGTCAGATTGCGCAGCCGGGTACCGAGCAAGCGAATACATTTTTGTCCCGCAACTTCCAGTATGGCCAGCACCGTGCGCCGGTTAAGTCCGGTGAGGCGTTCGCAGACGCGGATGCCCGTTCCTTCGCAAAGCAGTTGAATGACCTGGGCAGCCTTTTCCGGCGAAATCCGCATATCGTCCAGCGGGCGTTCTGGAATGTCGCTAAACGTCTTGGAGCACTGTTTGCAGCGGTAACGCTGAAACCCTTGGGCGTTAATTCCGAATTTCACGGCTTGTGTTTGGCATCGGTGACAGACCACTTGACCCTTTCCAGGCCAATCCGTAACCTGACAGCGTATCTACCCGATACCGCCAGAGGCTTCGGCCTTTGGTTGCGCCCTGTTGGTGCTCAAACACCGGCAGGGCTTTTGTTGTTGATTTTGGCTTGTGCTGTGCTATAAACGGAACCGAAGTGGAGCGCCCGGCGGGAGTCCAACCCGCGATGCCCGGCCTGCAAAGCCGGGTGCCTTGGCATTTGGCTACGGGCGCGTTCAGTTCACTTAGGCCAGTAAAAAGCAGCTTTGATCGGTCGCTTTTACTGGCCTTTTTGACGTTCACGGCCAAATCTTACTCGAATAATTATTTCATTGCAACTATTTTTTCGCCGTTTGAGGCGTTTATTTTTACGGCGTAATGACGTTAAATTGTTGAGAATAAATCCCATTTTGATGTTGACAACATCGTTGGAGTGGGCAGATATTAACGGCACTATGAGTGATGACATCAAAAAAGACCGAAGCCCGAACTGCCCTAAGTTGAGCCTGTCTCAGGCCATTGAACTTGCAAAAACTCTTTTCAAGCAAGCAGGCAAGTCGAAGGTAAAGCCTGTTGTGGCAGCGTCCGCGTTGGGCTTTAAGGGATTAAACGGTTCGGCCCTGACCGCCATAGGTGTTCTCAACCAGTACGGGCTATTGGACAAAGACGTTACTGGTGGGGTGTCCGTTTCTCAGCAAGGAATTGCCCTTATTCATCCAAAAGACGAGGACCAAAAGCTCGATATTTTACGCAAATCGGCACTCAGACCAAAGGTTTTCAAGGAGCTTTTTTCTGGTGGCTTTCATAAGTGCAATGAGTCAGTTCTTTCTAACCATTTGATTCAGAAGCACTTTACGCCAGACGCAGCAAAGAAGGTGGCTGGCGTTTTCAAGTCGAATATTGAGCTTGCAAAACTTGGTGATGTGAGTATAGAATCTCTTGGTGAAGCTATCGAAGACAAGCCAAACGATGCGGAAAAACCACTATTTCAACAAGACCACGTGACTAAGAGCGTCAATAGAACTGGGGATTTTCTGGATGCCTTTTTAAACCCCCCATCCAAGCCAGTCTCGCGGGAATTTACAATACCGTTATTGAGTGGAACCGTTATTCTCAAAGTGCCCTATCCGATGGATCTGGACGACTTTGAATTTTTCCAAGAAACGCTTAAGCTGTGGAAAAAGCGACTGGTTAAGCCAGAGAAGCCCACCATTCCACTCCCGGCCAACGCTACGTGGAAGGGAAAAGATTCTGACAAACCCGTGAAGATCGTTGCCCTGATGGGAGAGAAGGGCGGCGAGCGATATTTTCAGTCCGAGGACGGGACCGGCATACCAGAGTCGCAGCTCGTGTTTTAGCCGCTCGCGTGGCGAGTGAGGAAACCCATCAACACGGAAGCGCACCATGACCCCAAAATGTCCCACCTTTTTGGGCCATGGCACACCCGTGGCACACTTTTCGTGTCACACTCTCTCGGCACCCTCCAACCCTTACTGCCACATCTAATTGACGTAAGCATCCTTAGTTAGAACACCTTACACATCTTCTCGGCCACTTGCTCCACCCCCTCCCCGCCGTCCAAACGCTTGGCACGCTGGCTGCATTGTACTTACCCCCAAGTGAAAAAGTGAAAAGAAGGAAACAAGAAACCATCGCCCCCCAGCACAGCATCCATCTCGACGGCAAATTTTGATGCTGACGTTCCTTACAATATATAGAGACATGATGAACACCGCCGCGCGCCACCAAACCTCGGCCGCAACCCTTAGCCTGCTCCCTGCCTCCAGAGCAGTTCCGTCCCTTACTGCGGCTCCCATTCGACCAAATTCGACTAGATTCGAGTAATTTTTTCACTCGTATGAACCCCGCTCCCAAAAAAACCCCGGCGGAAGAAAAAAGTTTAAACAAAATCGCCGCCCGATGGAAAATTCCGCCTGCTGATCGCCATAAATATATAGAGCCTGCGTTGTCGCAGCCTCGTTGAATGAATATGAACATTGAACTGATGACGATGGCAGCACGGCCATGGGAAGGCACCCGGTCAAGTCGGTCAACA
>Ga0210408_10000863_pt1 | contig 34141 bp, 32 predicted proteins | sample IncBWH4MmetaG_FD_155471 | JGI IMG/M metagenome (GOLD analysis project Ga0210408, IMG submission 155471) | Forest soil microbial communities from Barre Woods Harvard Forest LTER site, Petersham, Massachusetts, United States - Inc-BW-H-4-M | ecosystem: Environmental > Terrestrial > Soil >... | reverse complement strand
TAACCGCCGTGGATACGGCCGAAGTCCGGCGCCTGGCCCATAGCTGCGCCGGCGCCAGCGCCACTTGTGGCATGCGCGACCTGGTCCCCCTCTTGCGCGAGTTGGAGCGCCAGGGTTTCGAAGGCCGGCTTACGAACGCCGCGGAGCTGAACCAACAGGTCGCCCGCGAGTTCCGGCGCATCCGTGTTTTCCTCGAGGACCATCTGGCCCGCCACTCCGAATTGGCCGGGAAATCCTGACGATGAAAAAGATTCTGATCATCGAGGACGACCAGATTGTTGCCAATATCTACCGCAACAAGTTCTCCGTCGAAGGCTACGATGTCATCACGGCGGCTGACGGCGAGGCCGGTCTCGAGAGCCTGCGCTCCTTCCGCCCGGATGCCATCGTGCTGGACCTGCTGCTGCCTAAAATCAGCGGTGTGGACCTCATGAAGAAGATTCGTGCGGAGCCGGAATTTCAGCAGGTGCCCATTATTGTCTTCTCCAATACCTATCTGACCAATATGGTGCAGGAGGCTTGGAAAGCCGGCGCCACCAAATGCCTTTCCAAAGCCAACTGCACCCCCAAGCAGCTAATCGATGTAGTCCGCAGCACACTTTCGAAAAATGGCGCCAGCCCGGCTGCTGTTCCTTCCGGCCACACGCCGGCCCCGGTGCCCCGAGCTGCCTCCTCGCCCGCTGTCGCGCCGCACCCCCATCCGCTCGCCACCAACCCCGAAGCGGAACCCCAGAATGAGCTCGGGAAAATGTTTCTCGCGGGGCTACCGCCCATACTCTCTACATTACGCACTCTCCTTCAGACGCTGAGTAAGGCCGATGATGAACCGACCCGCCTCAAAGCCCTCAACGAAATCTACCGCAGCATTCATTCCCTGACCGCCAATGCCGGGATGGCCGGCCTCGGGCAAATCGCCCACTTGTCCGATGCGCTCGAGGCCCTGCTGCTGGAACTCTACCAAAAGCCCGCGACTATCAATGTCTCCACCCTCCGCACAGTCGCCTCGGCGATCGACCTCCTCGGGCTGCTTCGCACGCGCGGCCCGCGGCCCCATCAAAAAGAACCTGCCTCGCCCAGCATCCTGGTGGTGGACGATGAGCCGATTTCCCGCCGCGCGGTCACCTGTGCTCTCGAAAAGGCCGGCCTCAAATCCGTCAGCCTCGAAGACCCCCAACTGGCCTTCAATCTCCTGGCGGAACGCAAATTCGACCTGGTGTTTCTCGATATCGATATGCCAAATATGAAAGGGTTCGAATTGTGCGCCAAACTCCGCAACCTCCCCGGCTATGGCAAAACCCCGGTCGTTTTCGTCACCGGCCTTACGGACTTTGAAAGCCGGGCCAACTCCACGATGAGCGGCGGCAATGATTTCATTGCCAAACCGTTCCTCCTCATCGAATTGGCCGTCAAAGCCCTCATCCACCTCCTTCGCGTCCAACTCGAACCCGCCAGGTAGCCTTGCCTAATGCCTCAGGCGTGCCGAGCGATGGAGTCCTGCGTGAAAAGCCGTCGGCCGAACCTCTGATTCCCCGCAACACGGCTTCCTATCCGGCATCCAAATCCAGGCGTCACCGCCCTGCAGTGCTTTTTGACATTCCCTGCTTCTCTTACTAGCATTGCCCCATGGAATCGCTGCACGCTCCCTGGCGAATCGAGTACATCCTGGCGCCCAAGCCTCCCCAGGCTGACAGTCTCTTTACCCGGATCGCCCAGGCTCAGGCCGATGAGGACAATTATGTCCTCGCCCGCGAACGCACCTGCTACGCCCTGCTCAACACCTATCCGTATACGGGCGGCCACCTCATGGTTGTGCCTTACAAGCAAGCCCCGGACTTGAACGACCTCACCGACGAGGAACTCACCGAGCTGATGAAACTCACGCGCCGTTGCCAGAACGCCCTGATGCGGGTCATGAAACCGGAGGGCTTCAACATCGGCATCAACCTGGGCAAGGTCGCGGGCGCCGGCATTCCCGGCCACCTCCACGTGCACGTCGTGCCACGTTGGCAGGGCGATACGAATTTTATGCCGGTGCTCGCCAATACCACGATCGTGCCTCAGGCCTTGAACGAATTGGCGGCCCAACTCCGAGCGGCGCTGGCAGCATGAATTGTCAGATGCCAACGGAGACCCTCCATTTCGAAAACGCCCGGCTGGCGCAGCAGCTTTATAACAACGACCCGCGCAACCTGCAGGCCCTCGAACACCAACTGGGCATCAAAGCCACCTCTCGCGAAGGCTGGATCAAGCTCGAAGGCGAGGCCGACTCGCTCGACCGCGCCAAGCACCTTTTCCTGATACTGGAAAATTCTCTCAAGGGCGGCACCCCCGTTCGCCAGCGCGATTTTTCCCATGCTTTGAACATCGTCAAACACGAGGGCGTCTCGATGCTCAAAGACATCATGTCCGACCGCATTCAGACGTCGGAAAAGAAGCCGGGCGTCACCGCCAAGACTGTCGGTCAGAAAAAATATTTGGATGCGATTCGGCTTCACGATGTCACCTTTGGGGTCGGCCCCGCAGGCACGGGCAAGACCTACCTGGCGGTCGCCATGGCGCTGGCGGCGCTGCGGGAAGGGCGGGTTTCCCGCATCATCCTCACCCGTCCGGCGGTCGAGGCCGGCGAGGCGCTGGGCTTTCTACCCGGCGATCTTTACGAGAAAATCCTGCCCTACCTGCGCCCGCTTCATGACGCGCTGCATGACATGCTCCCGGCCGAAGAAATCCAAAAAAGCACCGAACGCGGTGTCATCGAGATTGCGCCCCTGGCCTATATGCGCGGCCGCACACTGAACAATGCCTTCGTCATTTTGGACGAGGCACAGAATTCGACCGCCGAACAGATGTTCATGTTCCTCACGCGCCTGGGCATCAATTCCAAAGCCGTTGTGACCGGCGATGAAACCCAAATCGACTTGCCCCCCCACAAACAATCCGGCTTGCTCGAGGCCCACCGGGCCCTGCGCCACATCGAAGGCATTGCCATCGTCGAGTTCACCCGCCGCGACGTCGTCCGCCATCCGCTGGTCCAACTCATCATTGCGGCCTATGAAGAACATCGCGGCAAGAGCCGCCCCGAGCGGCTCCGTGGGGAAGCGCAAATCTGAAATCCGAAATCCGAAGCCCGAAATTCGCAACGCAACCCGTGCTTCCGACCGGCTCCTTAACGCTCCGCAACCTGCAGCGCACCACCTCGATCAACCTACCCCTTCTTCGCCGAGTGGTGCGAACTTTCCTCCAGGACCTCCTCAGAGCGCAGGATTTTGAGCTGGGTATCCAGCTCGTCAATCGTGACGAGATGACGCGGCTCAACGAAACTTTTCTCCGCCACAAAGGCGCAACCGACGTCATGGCGTTTGACTACGCTGAAAATGCCGCGCCGGGAGTGAGCGGCCGGCGCGGTGCTCCGACCCTGCACGGCGAGGTCTTCGTGTGCCTTGAAGAAGCCGTCCGGCAAGCCCGCCAGTTCCGAACCACCTGGCAAAGCGAACTGGTCCGCTACATCATCCACGGCGTCCTTCACCTGTGCGGCTACGATGACCGTCGAACTGCCCAGCGCCGTCAAATGAAGCGTGTCGAGAACCGGCTCTTGCGCCAGTTGGGAGACAATTATGACCTCCGTCAACTTTCCGCCAAGCCGAACCCTCTCGGCTCTTTGTCTTGAGCCAGCGCTCGCTTGCGCCTAGACTGGCACTGTGAAAGACAGTTTCTTTGCGCGCTGGCAGGCCAATTTTTGGGCCGGCCTGGCTATTATCCTGCCGGGCGTGATTTCCATTGCGGTTGTCGTCTGGCTCTTCAAGACCTTCGCCAACCTCACCGACACCCTGCTGATTTTCCTGCCGCGCACCCTGACTCACGATGGCGGCGGCGCCGGCACAATGTATTGGTATTGGAGCTTGCTGGCGTTGCTCCTGGCGGTCCTCTTGATTGGCGTGGTTGGTTTGGTGGCGCGCAATTACTTTGGCAAGCGAATGATCGAGTGGGTGGATTCAGCCCTGCTGCGCGTCCCGCTTTTGAACAAGATTTACGGTGCCACCAAGCAGTTAAACGATGCGTTCTCTTCCACCAACAAAAATGCCTTCCGCACCGTCGTGCTGGTCGAGTTTCCGCGGCCGGGCGTTTATGCCATTGGCTTCATCACGAGCGAACAGAATGCCGAAGTCCAGGCCAAGACGAGCGAAAAAGTCGTTTGCGTTTTTGTGCCGACGACCCCCAACCCGACGGGCGGCTTCCTGCTGCTGTTGCCGGAGGACAAAGTGATCAAGCTGGAGATGTCCGTCACGGACGGCATCAAGTACATCATCAGCCTCGGTTCGATCCTGCCCGAGTACCCGGCGGGGGGCGCCGGCATCACCGGGAGCGAAAGCACCCTGCCCACCCCTGAGCTCAAGCAGCCGCCCGCTGGTTTAACCCCCGTGGGCCATGGTTGAAACCGCCACCGGCCTGGTGCTGCGGACCCGGCCGCTGACCGAGACCAGCCTCATTATCCATTGGCTCACCCCGGAACTGGGACGGCTGGCCACGGTCGCCAAAGGGGCCCGCCGGCCCAAGTCATCATTTCGCGGCAAGCTGGACTTGTTCTATCTGGCGGATTTCAGTTTCGCTCGCAGCCGGCGTTCGGAACTGCACACCCTGCGCGAAGTCAGCCTGCGCGAAACCCACCCGGGTTTGCGCCAGGAATTAGGGCACTTGCAGCAGGCTTGCTATTGTGCTGCGCTGGTGGAACAAGCCACCGAAACCGATACCGCGCTGCCGGGTATCTTCGATTTGATCTGCGGTTTGCTGGCTCACCTGCCTATCCAAACAGTCCGGGCCCAGACCATCTTCGCCTTCGAACTCAAGCTGCTCCAGAACCTGGGATTGCAGCCGGATTTCGAGCAGACCAAACTGAACCCCGGAACTCGCCAACTGGCCCACGCGCTGGCATTGAGCGATTGGCCCATGATAACGCGGCTCAAGCCAATCGAAACGCAGGCCAAAGAGTTAGACCAGTTCCTGCACGGTTTCTTGATCTATCATTTGGGGAAACTGCCCAAGGGCAGGGATCCGGCGATGGCCCTCCACTAAAGGCTTACCTCGCGGCCAATTCTCCGGCAGCTTTTTCTTCCGGCTCCGCCCATTTGCCGTGCTCCTTGATCAGATCCACCAACCGGTCCACCGCTTCCGCTTCCGGAATGTTGAATTTGATCGGCGTTTTGCCGACATAAAGATTTATCTTCCCCGGCGCGCCGCCGACGTAACCGAAATCGGCATCGGCCATCTCCCCCGGGCCATTCACGATGCAGCCCATGATCGCTATCTTGACGCCCTTCAGGTGCTCGGTGCGCGTTTTGATTTGTGCGGTCACTGTTTGCAAATTGAACAGCGTCCGGCCGCACGATGGGCAGGCCACATAATCGGTTTTGAACGAACGGCAGCCGGCCGCCTGTAAAATATTGTAAGCCAGGAGCAAGGATTGCCCCGCGCCCGGCTCGCCCCGGACCAGGATCGCATCTCCGAGCCCGTCCGCCAGCAAAGCCCCGATCACCACCGAAGCGCGCAGCAAAGCAATCTTTGGTTCGGCCGGCGCAGGGGCGACGCCGAGACAATCTTTGAGCAGCATTGGATTGTTTCGGCCCAGGCGCTTGAGCTTTGCGGCGAGCAACCGGAACGCAGCAATCGCCGGCAAGGCCGCGCCGTCCTTGACCGTGACCAGTTGCGTCTCGCAATTGACCTCGAAATCCCGCGTCGGGTCGATTTCCAGCACGTTCAGCTCTTCGTAAATCGCCTCCGGCTTCACATCCGCTTTCGCGCTGATCTTGGGCGCGACCTTGTCCCAGGTCGCCTGGGTCACCACTACCCGCACGGTTTGTTCGCCGCCGCACTTCACGCTGTCGTTCAACTCAATCTCCGGCGTGGGCCGCCGGGTGAACGTGAACGGATCGAAAGGGAATGCAGGAGCCGACGTAAGGAGGCTCTGATCAACATCTGACGTGCCGCGCTCGGCCATTGAACAGAGCCTCGTTACGTCCGCTCCTACAATGAGGTGCGGAACCTCGGCGAGCAGATCGCGGCACACTTCGATTTCCCGCGGGGAATCTTCCGTCAGCGAAACCCGAATCGTATCGCCCAGGCCATCGCACAGCAGCGAGCCGATCCCGATGGCGCTCTTGATCCGGCCATCCTCCCCTTCGCCCGCTTCGGTGACGCCCAGGTGAATCGGGTAATTCCAATCCGGCCCTTCCTGGTCAAGCCGCGCCACGAGCAACCGGTAACATTCGATCATCACCTTCGGATTGCTTGATTTCATCGAGAACTTGAAATTGTGGAAATCGTTTTTGCGCGCAATGCGGGCGAACTCCAGCGCGCTCTCGACCATGCCGAGCGGCGAGTCGCCGAACCGGTTCATGATCCGGTCGCTCAGCGACCCGTGGTTCGTGCCGATGCGCATGGCCCGCCCGAGTTCTTTGCAGAGCTTCACCAACGGCGTGAATTTCTCCTCGATCCGCAGCAGCTCGGCCCGGTATTGCTCGTCTGTGTATTCTTTGATGGCAAACTTCTTCGAGTCGGCGTAGTTGCCGGGATTGACGCGAACCATCTCGACCCATTTGGCCGCTTCCATGGCGGCGTCGGGTTTAAAGTGGATATCGGCCACGATGGGGACCAGACAGCCGCGCGCCCGCAGCTCAGCCACAATATTTTTAAGATTAGCGGCGTCCTTGACGGTCGGGGCGGTGATGCGGACGATCTGGCAGCCGACCGCCACCAGTTCGAGCGTCTGTTTCACACATTCGGCGGTATCCATCGTGTCGCAGGTGAGCATCGACTGCATCACGACCGGATGGTTTCCGCCAATGATGACGCCGCCGCGCGCCGGGTCGCCGACGATGACTTCCCTGGTCTTGCGACGTTCGTTAAGGAATGGAGACTGGCAGTAGCGCATGGGTGGTTAAGACACCTCAGTCTTCGGATTTCATTCAGTGCTTGGGAGCAAAGACGACCGGTTCTTCATGATTTCTGCGCGCGCTGCGGACCCAGTCGCCAGTGTCAAAGAAAGCGATAAATAACATAAAGCCGATCAACAAGATCGCGCACGCGCTCTGCAGGTATTGGAGCACCTTGGCGCTGACCGGCCGCCGGCGCACCGCTTCGATCAGCGCCAGGGCGATGTGGCCGCCGTCCAGTACCGGGAAAGGCAATATGTTCAGCAGCGCCAGGTTTATATTGATGACCACGCTCCACCAGAGCACCTGGCGCCAGCCGTCTTCGCTTTCAAACAAGCCCTTGTAAAGCCGGATGATCATCACCGGTCCGCCGAGTTGCTGCAGGCCGACATCGCCCTTGTGTGAGAAGACCGCCCCAAGCGTCGCCAGGATTTGTCCGGTGCCCTCGCGTATTTGCGCGAGCGGGCTGGGATGCCCGAGCGTCATGTTGGTGCTGCCCTGCCAAGCCAGAATACCGAAGGAAGGCCCGCTTTTCGCCGGCTTGAGCGGCTTCTCAGGCTGCAATGTCTTCTCAAATTGTTCCGCTCCGCGCCGAACCATCAGCTTGACCGGCGCGCAAGGACCGTTAGTCATAGCCTCTTCCTCCTGTACCACCGCCATCGGGCTGTAAATCTTCTGGTCGTTGAGGGCGATGATCTCATCACCCCGTCGCAAGTCCGCCAGGGCAGCCGGACTATTGGTGGCGACCTCGTCGATAATGGATTTCTGCGCCGGCATGATCAGGATATGGCGGAGGTCTTTCCGTTCGTACCATTGGGTCGGCCGCTTCTTGGGCACCGCCTGAGTCAAATGCTCCTCGCCGTCTCGACGGTACTTAATCGTAATGTTAGTCCCCTGGCTGGTGACAATTCGCCAGGTGATGCTGTCGGGTGTGGTCGGCGCGAAGTGCGAGACCGGATGGTCATCAATCTCCACAATCTCGTCCCCGGGTCGCAAGCCCGCCTTCCAGGCCGGCCCAGTGGGGTCCACCCAGCCGATTTTCGTCGAATTGTCATCACCATTCACTGGCCGGCCAACCGCGTAAACGACGACTGCAAATGCTACTGCCAGCAGAAAGCTGAACAGCGGCCCGGCAACGGCCACAATAATTTTGTCCAGCGCGGAAATCGGCGGCAGCGGCTGGCTGGAGCTTTCGCCCTTGCCCTCGATTGCTTCCATCGTCGCCATCTGCGGCAGGGCGACATAGCCACCCGCCGGAATAGTGCCCAGGGCATATTCGACACCGTTGATCTTTTTCTTCCAAATCGGCTTGCCGAACCAGATGGCAAACCGGTCGATCTTTAGCCCCCGCCACTTCGCTGCCAAGAAATGGCCCAGCTCATGCACGAAAATGAGCAGGTTGAAGAGCAACAGCACTTCCAAAATGATAAAAACGAACTTCAAGATCGACATACGATTATAAAACTACCCCAAAACGGGACGCACGGAGAATATAGCAGCGATTGTGCCAGAGGCAATCCACGGTTTCAAATGGCAAGCAACAGCCGGAGCGTGCGGGCTCATGCGCTTTCAGGCTGCCCGGGGCTGATCCTGTTTTCGAGCCGCGCCGGCCCCTTCGACACGATTGATGCTCGTCAAGCGGCGGGAATCGGCATCGCAAGGCACCCTCTTCATCCCGTCATTGCTTCGCGGCGCGCCCACGCATCCGCTTCCAGTATTTGCTCAAGCGCTGGGTGCGGCACCACCCGATGCCGGTCCACCACGCGCCGCACGGTTTCAGAAATCTGCGGGAAATTTATCCGCCGATTTACGAATGCTTCAACCGCGACTTCATTGGCCGCGTTCAAGACTGCCGGGAGAGACCCGCCCACGTCGCCGGCCTTGCGCGCGAGCGCCAGAGCCGGGAACCGCTCCGGGTCCGGCTCCTCGAAGGTCAGCTTGCCCAGCTTGGCCAGATTGGTTTGCACGCGTTCGCTGGCGGCGCGGTCGGGATAAGTCAAGGCGTACTGGATGGGCAGGCACATGTCCGGTGTCGAAAGCTGCGCCAACATCGAACCATCGACGAATTCCACCATGGAATGGACGACGCTTTGAGGATGCACCACCACCGAAACGCGCGCCATGTCGATGTCGAACAGCCAGTGCGCCTCGATCATCTCCAGCCCCTTATTGAACAGGGTCGCCGAATCGATCGTAATCTTCCGGCCCATCACCCAGGACGGATGCTTCAGCGCCCGCTCGACGGTGATGTTCGGGAACTCCTCCTTGGGAGTCGTTCGGAAAGGTCCGCCCGAAGCCGTCAGCCAGAGCCGGCGAACGGAGCTCGAGGGCTTGCCGTCCAGGCATTGGAAAATCGCCGAGTGTTCGCTATCGACCGCCAGGACGCGCACCCGGTGCTTGCGGGCCTCGTTCATGACGATCTCACCGGCCATCACCAGGATTTCTTTCGAGGCAACCGCTATATCCTTGCCCGCGCGAATGGCCGCCAAGGCGGGCTGCAACCCAGCGGTTCCCACAATCGCGATCAACACGATTTCCGCTTCCGGAAGGGTGGCCAGCTTCAGCAGTCCCTCCGTGCCGGAAAAGACCTCGATTTTCCCATCCAGCGCCCGCCGCAATTCCTGGGCTTTCGCCGGGTCAGTGATCGAAATGGCTGCCGGTTGGTGTTTACGCGCCTGCTCCAGCAACAGCTCCACATTGTTGCCTGCGCCGAGCCCGACCAAACGCACGCGGTCGGGCAAGTCCTTCGCCACCTTGATCGTGCTGGTGCCGATCGAACCGGTCGAGCCTAAGAGAACGACGTTCCGCATGGGGTCCAGAGATTTACGATTTACGATTAACCAGTCAGCACGTGTCTGAGGTACAAGTACATCAAGGGTGCATTAAACAACAAACTGTCCAGCAAGTCGAGGATGCCGCCGATACCGGGAAAGAACCTCCCGGAATCCTTCACCCCGGCTTCACGCTTGAAGATCGATTCGATTAAATCCCCCACCACCGCTGCCAGGCTCAGGATCACGCCCAACAGCGTTGCATGAAGCGCATTCATCCCGGCGAGGTGCTGCCCGAGGTAATGGACAAAGAGCAAACTGGCGACGATTGAAACCACCACCGCGCCCGCCAGGCCTTCCCACGTCTTGCCCGGGCTGATGCGGGGTATCATTTTATGGCGGCCGATTAGCGAGCCGACTACATACGCCCCCGAATCGCTGATCTTGGTGATCAGCACAAAATAGAGCAGGTAATAATGCCCATCCACGCCGGGGAAAAAATTGATCTTCTGGATAAAGTTCAGCAGCCAGGGCACGTACATCAGCCCGAACAACGTCGTCGAGATGGCCAGGATGCCGGCGGTGTTGCTGCGCGAGAAGAACTGGCGCAGACACAATCCCAGCACAAAGAGAATCAGGAAACTGGTTTCAAAATCGTTGACCCGCGCCGGCGAACCCGAAGTGCCGATAAAGCCCGTCAGGTTCAGAAACGTGCCCACCATCAACAACAGGCCGCCCAGCAAGCCCCACCATTTAAAACAAACCAACCCGCGCCGCGCCACCAACCCGTAAAACTCCGCCAACCCGGTCACCGCCAGGACAACAATAATGAATAAAAAGACATAGTCCGACACTGCCCGGCTGCCGGAAAACAGCGCCGTCAGGACAATCGTCCATAACACCACAAAACTAACCAGCCGCCGCAAGAAAACCTTGAGCTTGGAGGAAGGCGCTGGCGGCGCCGGCGTTGGCCCGGATGTCTCAGGCATCGCGGGTGAAGGTAACGGCTAGCCAGGGTCTGTCGAGCCGATTTACCATGACCAATTTACAATCCGCCAAACCTCCTGTGCCTCCGATTATACTCCTCCAACGCCTCGTAGAACTGCGCCTTGCGAAAATCCGGCCATAACGTCTGTGTCACCACCAGCTCCGTGTAAGAAATCTGCCAGAGCAAAAAATTGCTCACCCGCATCTCGCCGCTGGTGCGAATCAGCACGTCGGGGTCGGGCAAATTGCGCGTATAAAGGTGCTGCGCAAAGACCTGCTCGGTGATATCGGCCGGATCCAGAGCGCCGGCCTTGATCTTTTGGCCGATGCTGCGGACCGCCTCGACAATCTCCGTGCGCCCGCCATAGCTCAGCGCCATCACCAGCGTCAGCCCGTTATTCTTCGAAAGCGTCGCGATCGTTCGATTCAAATGCTCCTGCACATTTTCCGGCAAACGGTAAACCTGCCCAATCACTTCCAGCCGCACGTTGTTCTTGTTCAGCTCGGACGTCTCGGTCTTGAGGTAATGCACCAGGTACTTCATCAGCGCATCGACCTCCTCTTTCGGCCGGTTCCAGTTCTCGACCGAAAAAGCGTAGAGCGTCAGGTACTTGATGCCCAACTCCCCGGCCGTCCGGATGATCACGCGCGCCGATTCGGCGCCCGCCCGATGCCCCTCGATCCGCGGCAGGTGCCGTTGCCTGGCCCAGCGGCCGTTGCCATCCATAATGATGGCCACATGCCGCGGCAGCGTGGCCTTGGCTTCCGGACTGAGATGGGCGGTTGGCGCGCTCACTTGAACCTGCAAAGTTACAGGCCGCGCGCTCCAGGTCAAAAGCAAACTACCTTTGTTTCTTGTGGGCATTCGCGAAGGCCTGCAGCTCCCCTTCCGAAGACCTCACCCTCGTCAAGAAGCTGCCCGGGCCGGACCAGGCCCTCAAAATGAATCGGCGAAATGGGCGCATGGTGCCTGAACCGGGAGCGCTTTTCAGCCGCAACCGCCTGCAAAGCAGCAGCTAAGCATGAAGGAGGAGAGGCGGTGTCAGATGTTTTGGAGGACGCTTTTTCGGGATTTGGCACCATGCCTGCTTTGATTTTAATAAGAATGCGGCTGGAAGATGATACTAAGTGCTGAAGCGTTGGACGTCCTGACTTACCTCAAGGCTACTCCCGGTCAATTCGTTGCGATGAGAGCGATTTCCCGGAGGGCCGGAGGCCGGAAGAGATTCGAGGAAACACCAAACTGGGCTAAGGGGTTGATGGGTCCACTGGTTGAGGCAGGACTCATTGAGATAAACGAGCGTGGCCACTACCGTTGCCAAGAAGCCCAGGGGCCCGTTAAAACCCGCACCCAGAAGCCGGCAGCAGCCCAGAAGCCCCAAAGGAAAGTTGTGGGGGACGATTATTTCCCGGCACCCAAAAATGTCGGGATAGTTGGCGACAATTACTTCCCGTCCACCGGTTAGACCGGAACGCTCACTGGAAAAGGGCGGGGAACCACCGCGGCAAAAGCATATAGGCGGCATACCCGCTGCCTGCCGGGAGCAAAGTTCCGACCAGCAGCTTCACCCGGCTCCACTTGCTTAGACCAGGCTGCGCGGCCGCCGCGGAATCAGGCTGCGAGCCGAGAGAAAAGCCGATGCAATGGAAAAGCCCGGCGATATTCTTGAAGAAAAGCCGGAACAGAATTAGGGCCACCAGGAGCCCAACTGCAATCGAGGCATAAGTCAGTTTGGAGCCGCTTTCGCCCCATTGCAGCGCTTGGGTCAATTGAGCTTTTATCGAGGAGGTATTCATACGGATTTATTGGTCGAGGACTCAGGCCCGGGGCAAAGCCGGGCGGCAACGCATTCCAGAAACCCTCCCGTTTTTCCAGCACATCGATAGCCGATCTGTTTCATACAACGATCCTGATTCCGATAATCAGTCACGCATGCCCTTAAGCACAGCCCATGCCAACGTCCACGGCGCCTCGGCCGCACCCTCCAACCCATCAGGGATTGCCTTGTTCTGAGACGCCATGCTTGTCTTCATTGTGCCCGGCCCGAAGGCGGGTTATGGTCTGATTCGCTCGATGCAATCTCGAAAAATGAACGCGAACATACCCACGAGAAGTTCTTCCACCTCTCTCTTTGTACTGCCATCCATCAAAGTTTGCGCCGCTTGCGCAAGTTTCTTGTGCGTTCGCAAAACTGGTGTCCCTCAGTTAAGTCAGTTAACTCTTTTTACCCATTTAACTCTTTGGTTGCGGCTTTGCCGCGCTGTGTTCCTCTGGGCGTTTCTGGCAACGGTCTCCCAGGCTCAACTCGCACCCGAGGGCCACTGGTGGAGCGCGGCTGTCGAGAGCCGCCTCGGCGAGGCCGGAACGAATCGCCTGGAGCTGGTCAAGGCGCTGAATGAAACCCCGGCCCCCCGGCGCGAGGGAATGGCGTTCCTACTCGAAAACATGCCCGCCGCGGATTTGAAATCTCTCGGCGCGGCGTTCTTGCTGGAGAATCTCAATCTCGCGTACGAAGCGTGGGAGACTTCGCCCTGGCACGCGGGTGTGAGCAACGAGCTGTTCCTCAACGAGGTCTTGCCGTACGCCTGTATGAGCGAGGAGCGCGACCCGTGGCGCGCGCGACTGCGGGCGTTGTGCCTGCCTCTGGTGGCCGAATGCAAGACGCCGGGCGAAGCCGCGCAGTTGCTGAACCGGAAAATATTCCCGTTGCTCAAGGTTCGCTACAATACCAGTCGCCGGCGGCCGGATCAGAGTCCGCGGGAAACGAGCGAGACGGGGGTCGCGACGTGCACGGGCCTGGCGATTCTGCTGGTGGACGCATGCCGGTCGGTGGGCATCCCGGCGCGAGTTGCGGGCACGCCCATGTGGGCAAACATGAGGGGCAACCACACCTGGGTGGAAGTGTGGGATGGGGGCTGGCATTTTGCCGGCGCGGCCGAGCCGGACCGGGCCGGGCTGGATCATGCCTGGTTCGTGCACGACGCCTCGGAAGCGCAACGCGATGTGGCACAACACGCGATCTACGCCACCAGCTTCCGGCGCACCGAGGTTTGCTTCCCGCTGGTATGGGCGCCGGGAGACGAATCAGTAAGCGCGGTTAACGTGACCGACCGTTACGCGGCCAAGGCGCCCGTGGCTACGGAAGGCGCCGTGAGGGTGGCGGTAAAAGTCATCGAGTCCAACGGCAAACGCGCGGTGGCCGACCTCCTCGTGAGTGAGGCTGGCAATCCGGCGACGAACCTCAAGGAAAAGAGCCGCGGGGAAACGGCGGACCTGAACGACCTGGCGACGTTCAAGCTAATGCCGGGCCGCAAGTATCACGTGAACGCGCGCCTTGATAACCGCGAGGCGGAAACGGACGTGACTGTCACGGAGGTGGCCGAGCAACTCGTGACCCTCACTCTGGCGGAAAGGCCTGCGGCCCCGTCCGAGGCCTGCCAGGCGGTGTCGCAACCGATTAAGCCGCTGCCCACCAAAGATGTGGCCAGCCTGAAGAGTGCGTTGAGCGGATACTTCACCGCTGACGTGGCGCGGCAGGCGAAGTGGAAATTTCCTGCCCGGCTCGAGAAGTTGCTGCGCCAAAATGAGCCGGCCGTGCGCCAAATAGCCTGGGAAACTTATCGCAGCGCTCCGATTCACGCGGCGCTGAAGGCTGATTTCGACGCGCACGTGGTGAATTTTGAGAAGTATCAAAGCCCCTACACGGTGAAGACCGTCGGCCAGCGGCCGGCCAAGGGGTGGGCGCTGTTTATTGCCATGCACGGCGGTGGTGGGGCGCCCAAAGAGGTCAATGACAGCCAATGGAAGCAGATGCGGAGTTATTATAAGGACCACCCGGGAGCCGGCGGCTATATCTACCTGGCGCTCCGCGCACCCAATGATACCTGGAACGGATTTTACGACAATTACGTCTATCCGCTCATCGACAATCTGATTCGCCAGTTCCGGTTGTTCGGCGACATCGACTCGGACAAGGTGTTCATCATGGGCTACTCGCATGGAGGTTATGGCGCGTATGCGATCGGCCCGAAGATGCCGGACCGGTTCGCCGCCATTCACGCGAGCGCCGCCGCGGCGACCGACGGTGAGACGACCGCCAAAACGCTTCGGACCACGCCGTTCACGGTGATGGTGGGCGAGCGCGACACCATGTATGGGCGCTACGAGCGCAACCTTAAATTCAAGGACCAGGTCGAAAAGTTGCGGGGTGGCCGGACCGATATCTATCCCGTCACGGTCACGATCATTTCGGGCAACGGCCACACTGGTTTGCCCGATCGGGACAAGATCACGCAAATGTACCCGGCCGTGCGGAACCCCGTGCCCCGGGAGTTGGACTGGCTCATGACGGATAATGTGGTCCAGGACTTTTTCTGGCTTCGTGCGACGCAACCGGGCAAGCGGCAGGAAATCCTGGCGAGTGTGACAAACAACCGCTTCGTCATCACCGCCAATGAGAACGTTTCCGCGGCGACCGTATTTATGGACGCGCGGCTGGTGGATTTCAGCAAACCGGTGGATATCGAGCTGAACGGCTCGACCACAACCCGCCGGTTTGAGCCCGGGTTGAAAACCTTTTGCGAAACGCTGGCGCGCCGCGGTGATCCCGGTTACGCCTTCTGCGCGGCCTTCGAGGTGGTCAAAGATGCTCAAACCGGCCGGTTAACCCTGGCCCCGCCCGCGAAGTAACGAAGCCCGTCTGGACTAGCTCGGTGTCGGAACGGTCGGGACTGGTCGGAACGAACGTTGTTGGCAGCAGACACCCTTTGCCGTAATTGTTTTCCGTGCCTGTCATTGACCAACTGTTTTCCATTGGTTGGATTCGCAAGGCCCTCTGGAAACTTTGGTATCCCTTGCTCACCCGGCGGCTTCATGGCGAAGAGGTTTTATTTCTCAACTACGCTTACGAAGAGGAGCCGCCCATGGGCATCGCGCTTTCGCCCGAGGACGAGGTGAATCGCGCCTGTATCCAGCTTTATCATCACGTTGCCACGCAAGCGCCGCTCCGTGGAAAGAACATTCTGGAGGTAAGCTGCGGGCACGGTGGCGGAGCGTCTTACCTCGCCCGCGCGCTCCAGCCGAAGAGCTACACCGCCCTGGATCTGAATCCTGCCGGAATCCGCTTTTGCAAACAACGTCATCAAATGAAGGGGTTGGCGTTCCTCCAAGGCGACGCGGAAAGTCTGCCGTTTGAACCCGAGACCTTCGACGCAGTGATCAATGTCGAGGCGTCTCACTGTTATCCGAACTTCGCGCGATTTCTGGCAGAGGTGGCGAGGGTGCTCCTGCCGGCCGGCCATTTTCTCTATGCGGACTTTCGTTTTGGCGACCGCCTGGCCGAATGGGAACAGGCGCTCGCCGCTGCCCCGCTTCACGTTTTGCAGACCCGGAACATCAACGCCGAAGTGTTGCGCGGAATGAGTCAGAACTCAGCGCGCTCGCTGGACCTGGTCGAGCGGCGGCTCCCAAAATTCCTTCGGTCGCTCGGCCGCGACTTTGCCGGCATCAAAGGCGCGCGGATTTACGATGCCCTGCGCAGTGGAGAAGTGTCGTACCGTTCCTATTGCTTTGAAAAGCCTCGCCATACCATCCGCTCAACCCGGCAAGTTCCTTGAAAGCCGCTCAATTCTGTGTTGTGATGGAAGCCCATTCTATGAAAACCAATCGACGGCAATTCGTTAAGACCAATCTTCTGGGCGGTTTGACAGCCGCTCTGCCGCTTTCCGCTCTGGTCGCGTACGCCCCGCGCCCGCGCTCTGCCTCTAAAAGCCAAAACCCCCGTTATGCCAGGCTGGATGAAATCCTTGGGCAACCGGTGCTCAAACGGGAGCTTTTCGCCACCCCCGTCATTATCGAGACCCTTGAATTGCTTCGGTATAAAGACAATTTTCTGTGCCGCGTGCGTTCGCGCGACGGCGCGGAGGGCATTTCGGTCGGCCATAGCGGGCTGAATGCGCTCTACCCGATTTTCTCTCATAACCTGCACCCGTTCTTCATTGGCAAAGATGCGCGGGACCTGGACCTCCTCCTGGAGAAGGTTTTTATCTACGGCTTTAATTTCAGGTACAACGGTATTTCGATCGGCACCCCGTTAGCCACGATCGAGTTTGCCATCCTCGACCTGCTCGGACGCATCGCCAACAAGCCCATCGGCCAGTTGATTGGGGAGCTCCATCACCCGGAGGTCACCGTTTACCAGGCGACTGAATACCGCGAAAAATCGGTCGAGGAATCGTTGGAATTGATCAAGCGCGATGTTGCCGAATACAACGCCCACGCCCTGAAAATCAAAATCGGCGGGCTGATGTTCATGACCACCGATATCAATGCCGTCGGGCCCCCGGGACGAACAGAGAAGATGATTCCCCTCATCCGGAAAACCTTTGGCGACCACATGGCGTTGTTTGCGGATGCGAATGGGTTCTATTCAGTCGAGGAAGCGATCCGCGTGGGCAAGTTGCTCAAGGAGTATCGCTACGGTTTTTTTGAAGAGCCGGTGATGTTCGACTGGCACGAAGAAACCAGGCAGGTGGCCGAAGGACTTTCCCTGCCGATTGCCCTCGGCGAGCAGGAATACAGCCTGCACGGCTTCCGCTGGCTCATCGCCAATGACGCGGTGCAAATTGTCCAGCCGGATAATTATTATTTCGGCGGCATGATTCGGTCCATGAAGGTGGCGCGGATGGCCGAAGCCTTTGGCGAGAGCTGCACTCCCCACATGTCCGGGGGCGGGCTTGGGTTCCTTTATATGATGCATTTTGTTTCCGCCCTGCCCAATGCCATGCCGCATCACGAGTTCAAAGGCCTTAGAACGAGCGTCCAATTCGACTGCAAAACCTCGCCGCTCAAAGTGGTGGATGGAAAGATCAAAGTTCCGACCGGCCCCGGGCTGGGCGTGGAGATCGACCCGGCCTACGTGAGCAAGCATCAACCGGTAAGAGCTTAGCTAAAAATCTGGTCAAGCTAACTCATTGGCGCCGGTTGAGAATTCAAGGGAACAGGGTAAAATAGAAATTGCCGACAAAGGACTTCAGGGCTCGGCACAACAACAAACCAAACGAAAGGATTCAAAATGCAGACGAGTATCAATCGTGTTCATGATCCGGCCAGGGCCAGGGCTTACTTCGAAGACAAGCTGGCATTTACCACCGGTCCGGTAGAACTGGAAAGGTGGATCAAAGCCGGCGAAGACAACCTCGTCGTGGTGGACGTTCGCGCGGCGGAGGATTTCGCCAAAGGCCACATTCCCGGGGCGATCAATCTTCCCAAAGAGAAATGGGGCCGGCCGCAGGGACTCGCCAAGGACAAGACCAACGTCGTTTATTGCTATACGCAACAGTGCCATCTGGCGGCCAATGCCTGCGTGCAGTTCGCTGCCAGCGGCCACCCGGTCATGGAGCTGGAGGGCGGCTTCGAAGTCTGGAAAGAACATCAATTCGATATCGAGGAAGCATCAGCCCACCGGTTCCAGGGCAACGCGCAATCGCTCGGCAGCAGTCGGCGCTGAGAACCCGGTCCCTTATCACGAGGGTTCAGGCTGCAGAGAAGCTCTCAACCCTCTTTTACTGCAATGCGCCCACTTCAGGGCGCACGCTCTTCACAGTGCCGGAACCGACCTGCTCATTGCCAGTGCCGGCACTTCTCCCTCCCTGAGCGCTCTTAACCACGTCCGACGGCATTGACAACTGTCCAACCGGTTCTCGGTGGTTCAAATCGCATGGTTACAAGGTTACATGGTTACATGGTTACATGGTTACAAGGTTACATGGTTACATGGTTACATGGTTACAAGGTTACATGAGTTACATGGGTTAAAGGAGTTAAAGGAGTTAAATGCGGGACACCACCATTGCGAACTCATAAGAAATTTCCGCAAGCTGCTGGGCCGGAGTTCGCGGTAATCGCCACGGTCTCACGGTCGTGCCCGGGGCGTTGCCGTCGGCAACGTCCGGTTCCTGCATTCAGGGCCGGATTCAGGCGGCCGGCAAATCCACACGGCGTTTTTATTTTTCGCCGGCCACTTTGCCTGACTCGGGCGCGAGCAGCGTGAGACCGTAGCTGTTAGGGATACGTTTCTGCGGAATGGTCTTGCAGCCATTCTCGGGTTCTTTGCACTTCGGCCAGCGCACCTAAACGCTGGAAAATCGCCAGTGCTTCTTCCGTCTTGAGGCGGCCTTCCTGGCCACGGCCCTCCAGCACCTCATATTCCGCCCAATCCCGCAGCGTGCGGGCTTGTTCTCCTTCGGCCTGAATCTCCCTGAACACGCGCAGGCCTTCGGCAAAGCAAGTGCCGGCGTCGGGAATGAAGTCCGGACCGGCGGCATCAGCGGCGGAGGCGCGGTTCTCACGATTCGCAGGCGGGGATGCCTGGGCTCCGAGCACCCGGCCCAGCGTGCGCCAGGCGGTGCCAAGGTCGAGGTCATTCTCCGAGTCCTGCGCCAGCGCCAGCGCGCGGCGGGCCGCTTCGAGTGCCGGGGAGGTTTTCCCCTGGCCGAGGCAGGCCTCTCCAAGAAAACTGTACGTGGCGGACAAGGCACAGGAATTCGTGCCCGAAGTCAGGGCGATGGCTTCCTGCAACTCGGTTTCGGCCTGTTGGAATTTTCGGAGGCCCAGCCGCGCGGCGCTCAGGTTCGTCAGATAGATGGCTTCGCTTTCGCGATGCCCGATCTGACGGACGGCGGCCAGCGCCTTTTCGTAAAGCTCTTCGGCGGATTGATAATCGCCTCGCAGGCGCGCGTTTTCAGCCAGGTTGTTCCACATCGAGGCGGCGTTGCGCCGATCTCCCAACTCCTCATAAAGAGCCAATCCCTGCTCGAAGAAACGAGCGGCCTCCGGGAAATGCCCGAGCTGGAGATGGGCCACCCCGTGCAGCTTGAAACTGGTCGCCAACCCGTGACGATTGCCCGAGGCAAGGCACAACTGGCGTGTCTGTTCCCCGAGCGCCAGGACTGCGGGCGCATCGCTGATCCGATAAAAGGCCCAGCCCTTGAGGAGCAGCGCCCGGACCCGTTCACCTTGTCCGGCTTCGCCCGCCTCGCGGGCCAGGGTTTCGGCGTGCTCGGCGCACTCGACGGACGCACGGTTACGTCCCAAGCGTTCGTTCAAAAAGGCCAAGCCGTTCCACGCGCGGGCCTGGGCGACGCGGTCCCCGAGTGCTTCCGCCAGGGCGCGCAACTCCGTGCATACTTCAAGGCCTTCTTCAAAACGCGCCTGGGCACCCAACACTTCGGCCAGGCCTTCCCGCCATTCCAAGCGTTTCTCCCGAAACTCCTTTTCCTCGGCCACAGCAGCGGGCAAGAGGGCCAGCGCCTTGCCAAAGTATTCAATCGCGGTGGCGGGGGTATAGCTTGCGCGGGCCTGCTGGCCCGCCCGGCCATACCACTCGGCGGCTTCAGCCAGCCGCTCGGCTTGTTCGAAATGGGAGGCGACCAGGCCGGCGAACTCGTTGACGCGTTCGCCGCTTTGTTCGATCAGCCAAAGGGCAGCCCGCTGATGATGCTCGCGCCGCAGCTTCTTGAGGATGCTTTCGTACGCCACGTTTCGCAGCAACTCGTGTTTGAAGGCGTATTCGACGGCACCCGCAAAAGCGGATGATTCGCGGCGAAAGATCAGTTCCTTGCGGCGCAAGCCGGCCAGCGCTTCGAGGATTTGGTTTCGGCTCAGTGGGCCTTCGACGTTTGCCGGCCGGTCCGCCGGGACGCTCAGGCGCTCAACCGCGCGGTCCCAAAAAATGCGACCGAGCACCGCGGCGCGATGCAGCACCAAACGTTCCTCCGGCAACAGAGTATCGAGGCGGGCCTGCAAAATACCCGTGAGCGTGGGCGGCACGCGCGTGGCCGCCAGGCGGTCCTGCTCGACATGCCATTGCTCGTCGCCGGGGACAATCACTTTCTGGTCGATGAGCATGTTGATTATTTCTTCGATATAGAAAGGAATTCCTTCAGCGCCGCCGATGATCAGCTCGCGCAACACCGGCGGGATTTGCGGTGTCTTGCGCAGGATGTCTTCCACCAGAGCCAGGCTCTCGGAGGGAGATAAAACCTCCAAATTCAACCGCTGATGGGCGGGCAAGTCTTCACCCCAGCGAGGCCGTCTTTCAAAAAGCGCGGGCCGCGCCAGGCTGACGATCAGCAGTGGCACGCGATTGCACGCGCGGCCCAGGTAGGACAGCAAGTCGAGCGAGCCCTCGTCGCACCAATGAATGTCTTCGGCGATGAGCACCGCGGCCTGGACCGCAGCCCGCTCGTCTCCCGGCGCAGGCTCTTTCTCCCGGCTGACCGCGGCGAAAAACCGGCTGAAGCAGTAGAAGGCACGCTGGCGGATTTGGTTGGGGTCATTGAGAATCTCACGGAGCCAGGGGCTGGCAGAAAAATCCAAGCCGAGTAGTTGACCGATAAAATGGGCCTGGAGAGTAGCCTCCTCTTTGGGTGAGCCAGTGTCCTCCGCGCCAGCGGCCTGGAGCCGCAACAGGCCGCGCTCTAACTTGTCGCGCGCGATGCCTGGAGCATCGCTGTCCTGGATTTCGAACCGGGCGCATAAAGCGTCGCGGATGAGGGAAAAGGGAAGCCCGAGCGTTTGTGCGGTAGCGCGGCCGGAAAACAAGCGGACTGATTGAGGAAGCAGTTCGGCCCACTTTTGGAACTCGCGGACCAGGCATGATTTCCCGATGCCGGCCTCGCCCACAATGGTGAGCACCTCCGACTCACCGCTTGCAATCACTCGTTCCAGGGCCGATTGCAGGCACTTCAATTCGCGCTCCCGGCCAATCATCCTGGCCTCGACCCCTTCAACGCCGCGCAACTGCATCGCCAGGCCGCGTGGTTTGGCGCGCAAGATCACGTAGGTCTGGAGTGGCTCGGGCCGGCCCTTGACGGTAAACGGCGGCAAACCCTGCATATCAAAAAATCCATAAACGTGCCGGTAACAGTCCTGAGAGACCAACACCCCGCCCGGCGGCGCGCTTTGCTGCAGCCGGCTGGCGAGGTTGACCGCGTCGCCGGTGGCAATCAGTTCTCCCGAGGCGCCGAGCGGTCCGACCACGACTGGCCCGGTATGAATGCCGATACGAATCTGCAAAACCGGCTGGCCCCTGGCCGGGCGGAAGTCCGCCAGGCAGGCCTGCATCGCCAGCGCCGCGCGGACGGCCTGGGCAGGGTCGTCTTCCCGCGACTGGCGCGCTCCAAAAACGGCGATGATGGCGTCTCCAATGTGCTTTTCGGTAAGGCCGCCGTGGGCGGCAATCAGACCATCCAGCCTGGCCCACACTGAACTGAGGAAATCGCGGACGTCCTCGGCATCTTGCTTGTGAGTGAAGGCGGTGAACCCGGCAAAGTCGGCAAACAGGACGGTGACTTGCTTGCGCTCGCCGGAGGAAGGAGGTCCTGAGGTCCCGGGCTCGGTGGGACGGGCTTCAGCCGGCTGGCCGCAGTTCGGACAAAACCGGGCGCCGGCCGGCAGTTCAACCTGGCAATGCGCGCAACGCGCTGCCAGTGCCGCGCCGCAGCGTCCGCACCCGATTGCTTTGGCTGGATTCTCAGCACCGCACGCCGCGCAATACATAAACGACCCGTCCGATAGGGAAACAGAGTCCGGTGCCGGCGTCCAGTGCAGAGCGCGGGCCGGGCGGCCTAAGAGCGTGTTTGAGAAATCACCCCGAGCGTAGCAGCCGACGCAAGGAGGCTCAAATTTCGGGCATCTTTAGTATAGATCAGAGCCTCCTTGCGTCGGCTGCTACATGAGTGGCTGAACCGCACCGGGCGGTCGGGGTGAAAGCGGGCCGGGAAAGGGATTTCGGTGTGGATAGCTTCGGATTGCTTCGGACCACTTCGGATCGCTTCGGATTTTGGACTTCTGGCGCCGCAGTAATCCGCAGCAATCCGAAGCGAGCGAAGGTGGTTGCCGAAGTAATCCGAACCGGGGACGGGCAGTGCGAAAGGCGAGGTGGGAGGTGCGAAGGGCGAAGTGCGAAGGGCGAGGAGCGGGCAGACGCGTGAGCGCACGGGGGATCCATTTGTGGTCAAGATTGCTCAAGATTACTCAAGATTGGTCAAGATTGGTCCAGATTTTTGGCTGATCGATCTTGAGTAATCTGGACCAATCTGGACCGAGCGGAGGGTTTAGCTTGAGTAATCTGGACCGGAGAGCGGCCAAAAAGAGCCCGCGGTTTGGCGGGTGTTAAACGTGGTGGAGAGACCACCGCCGGAAAAAAATTTAGTGTTATAGAGTGTTATAGAGCGTTAAGGCCGCGGTAGCGGCTTAAGGAGGAGCGTGGGAAGTGTGAGGTGCGGAGTGGCCGAAATCAAACGTCCCATGCACAAAGCGTCCCAGGAGAGGATTGAAATTGTTTGTGTGCGCGGAGGGGCTGTCGCAAAGCGTGGCACGTGGCAAGGGCCTGTTTACCGAGGGATTTGCATTTTCAAAGCGTGGCACAAGCGTGGCAAGCTGGCGCAAAGCCTGGCGGAGCCAGGACTACGAGACTACAGACTACAAGACCACAGGACTGAAATATGTTTGTGCGACGAGGGGCCGGGGCAAGGCGTGGCACGTGGCAAGGCCGTGTTTAGCGAGGGATCTGCGTTTCCAAGCGTGGCACAGGCGTGGCAAGCTGGCGCAAAGCGTGGCGGGGGGGCGGGACTACGACACTACGGACTTAAGCGGCTCGGAGACGCGCAAACCGCAGCCGTAGAGCATCCGGGAAATCAGGTTGGTGGGGTAGCCGCCCTCGTTGCGGACGGTTTGCAGCAGCGATTGGTTTCTGCCACCGTGGGTGCATGTCGCTCATGCGCGGGCCGCTTGGCACGCAGCGCATTTACATTTCCGAGGGGCTGGCCCAATACCTCCCTGTAGAAGAAGAGCACCGCGTTGAAGGCTTGGTTTTGAGTGCTGGCCGAGACATTGTCGCGGAGGGCCAGCCCGGTGAGGAATTGTTCGAGTTTCTTCTCGCTGGAAAGTTCCTTGGGCATGCTCCGCACCGCGAAGATGTAGCGGCGGAGCCAGAAAAGGTAACAATCCTCGGTGGAGAGGGCCTTGTGCTGTCGGCGGAGGACTTGGCGCAACCGATCGATGGCTTGTGGGTTTGTCATAGTTTTTTGGGAACAGTTTAACCGGGGCACCTGGACAAAGGCTGTCCAAGTCTCCTGGGGACGCTGGTAAAGACAAACTTCTTTTCGCCTTGCAATAAACGAACCAGGTAATGTAGATTTCGATGAGACGAAGTTGGAAATGAACAACTTACGAAGAAATAAACCAGGGAAATTTCGGCGTTCGATAAACGAACCGCCGGTCGCATAATCACAGTTGGGTTGCACCGGAGCATTTGTCGCGCACCAACGTCTAATTCATTATGAGAACCACACGAGTTGCTTCACTGCTAATATTGCTGTTCCTTGCAACGTCGCGCTGTTTTGCCTTGGTGATGATCGAGACTGTTTCCAGGGGGCAAGCCGAGAAGGATTTCGGAGTGAGCATAAGGACGGAGGCCGTGGGAACAAATCAGGTCGGGGTTTGGCTGGAGTTTGTCCCCAAGGGCAAGCTGCGGACCTTTAGTTCCGTGCAGTTGGAGATCACATCGGGAGAGCGTAAGCTGGTCTCGGCGACCTTGGCGCCGTCGAAGCAGACGCCGGAGACTGTGATCGTTTATTTTTCGACCGATCCAGCTTACTTGCCGGGGAGCAGGCTTACGGTCTTTTACAAGATCAGCAGCGGGGATCCGCCGTATGACGGCATCCAATTCAACGTCAGTGATTTCATAAAGCATGCGCCGTCACATTGAGATTCAACCCAACCAGGCGCGTCAGCCAACGCCGGGAGATCGTCTTGCGGCGTGCTGGGCGTCACTGGCCCGGCGTGGCTGCGCTCATCGTTGGGCAATGTGAACATGCGAGTTGAGGGACACAACCAGACGTGGAACGTGGACAGCGAGGAGGCGCTGGAAACCGCGCTTTTGACGCGAGACGCACGTGGCGGTGCCGAGTTCTGGCTATCATCGGCAGACAAAACGCACCCCTGCCTTGCCGTGCAAATTGGTGTGACTTCCGGCAGCGTCACCTTCTTCCCTAAAGATGTTGGCTCGGGCCAAAGCGTCGGCTCGGCGCGTAGCCTGCGCGAGCAATCTTCACCAAATCGGCGTGGGCCTGCGGCTATACGTGGATGATTTTCGGAAATTCCCGGCCTTTCTAAACCTCGGGTCTGGACTCACCAACTACCGTGTCGGGTTTTGGGACTACATGCTCCTGCCGTATGTCACAGGCAATCAAGGAGTGTTTCTCTGTCCCGCGCAGTTTAGCACCAACTACTACGTTTCGACTAATTGGACCTGCATCGACGCGCTCGGGGAATTATGGCCCAATCGCAGTTATGGCTAAAACGCACACGGGACTGGTGGGGGGCCGTTGGGCTATGTTGTCGGGCGGGGGCTGGGCGGCGCAGTGATTTTCCCCGCGAAGACATTGTTTGTAGCCGAGGGCCTGGTGGTCGCTCCTTCCGATATGGTCGCGGTTGCGGATCATGACCCGTACAGCTCGGATGACGATCAAGATGGTGACCTGCATCCCGACCTGCTTTACGATGTGACATTGACGGGCAAGCGCCACTCACGCGGGGCCAATGTGGTCTTCTGCGATGCACATGTGGAGTATGCGAGGACAAATCAATGGAAGGCCGATGTCGCGCGGCAACGGTGGAATAATGATCACAAGCCCTGACTCGACCGATCTCCCCGCCACCACCACCCGGCGAGCGAAACGAGAAGCGGAGCGCGGGACGTCTCGGCCCGCAGCAACCGCCGAGCAAGAGCTGAGAGCATTCCCGGATGTGCGGACTCAGTAGAAGCGCACTTAGCCCCGTATATTTCATACGCCTTCGGGCAAACAGGAGCGCCCGCCGCCCTCTTTATTGGCTGCAATGAGCGGCCTGTTTACCACCCCTCCGGCCAATCCTGTCCGCCCGAAGGGTTAGCCCCCCAGGTTTCCCGGTGCGGTTTATGATCATTGTTCCAGCGGGACATCGTCGGGTCAGTTTGGGCAACCCAATACAACTGCTTTGCATATTCGATGTGGCCATCGCAAAACACCCCATTCGCTCCCCGGTTGTGGCGCCGGCTTGGCCAGGGGTGACTCAGCGCCATACGGCCGCTCCCGAAGTTCCATGGGCCGACAATCGTTTCCCCGGCAACGTCTCCTGCGGCCCCAACGCTGTAATAACGAGAATCGGTCAACGCAATCAGGTCCGCGGGAACGGCAACCTTCCCGGTCGGCAGACCTGCCAACTCACCGGACCGAGCCGGTTGCTCGATGAGGCCCAACCCAAACGGCCTCTCGGCACTGTTGGAGGGCATGCCCCAGACACCGGGACTGGTGCCGTTGTAATTGAAACCGTAACCAGCGATGTTGCGCTTCGCGCTCGCTACGTTCGTGTGCCCCGCCATTCTCAGGCTCGGACAGGCCAGGCGGTTGGTATTGTCTCCCGGCACGAACGTGCTCCACGCCGGGTCGATGCCGTTGTAGTAGTCCGCACCGCCAAACGGGTAGCGTTTGAACTCATCCGCATACAGCCACATCAACAATCCGATTTGACGCAGGTTGTTCTTGCAGGCGGCGGATTTGCCGCGGTCTTGGGCGGCGGACAGGACCGGTAACAGGAGCGCGGCCAGCACGGCGATAATTCCAATGACCACCAGCAGTTCCAGCAACGTGAACCCGCTGGCTGGTCGGCCGACCGCGGTTTGGTTTCCGCCTTTCATCCCGTAGGAAAAACCCGCCAGCTCGGTGTTTTGTTTCAATTTTACTCCATAAGCTGCTCTGACCCGCACGGACCTCCTTCGGCAATCAGCCATCGGAAAGCGCAATGCCGCAACAAAGACAGAATTAAACCGCAGAGATGAGCCAAACGATTCTATGGTCGAGAATGCGGGCCCGCAGAATAACTCGCGACCTCCGGTAGCGATTTTGCCAGCCGGCTAATGAAGTCGGATGCTCCGGTGGTTGAAGGCAAAAAGGTCGGTGGCTTATGACCCCATTAAGGTGAAAAGGCTGCTTGGTGCGGGAAAAGCGTTTTTGGCGCGGGGTCGGACTGGATTGATGGTTTGGCAAAACGACGACGACGGGACTAAAGGACCACGGGACTACGGACCACGAGACCACCGGACTGGGAGGGGAGTGCCAGGGGTTCGAAATTAACCGTTCGGCCAAAAAAAGCCGCGGTTTGGCGCGGTTTGGCACGGTTTGGCGAGGTTTGGCGCGGTCAGGTCTTCGAGGCCGGGAAATGTTTGTGCGCGGACGGAGCTCGTCGCGAAGCGTGGCACGTGGCAAAGGGCTATTTACCGAGGGATTTGCGTTCTCAAAGCGTGGCAAAAGGCGTGGCAAGCTGTCGCAAGGCGTGGCAGGGAGGCAGGACTACGGGACTACGGACGACAGGACTAAGGGACCAAGGGACTAAGGGACTCGGGAAATGTTTCTGTGCGAGGGGGCCCCTTGGCAAAGCGTGGCACGTGGCAAGGGCGAAGGGCGAAGGGCGAAGGTGGTGCCGTGAGGGATGGGCTTAAAGTTGCTTTTTGATTTCGGGAGAGGACAACCCTCCCTGCGACGTGGAGTAATGGAAGGCGTCCCAAACGATTTTTGATTTTTGATTTTTGAATTTCGATTGGTGGGAACGCGTGGCGGAGGCGGGACTACAAGACTACAGACTACAGGGCCAGATTGTGCGTCCAAACGCACAGTTTCCAGAAGCGGTTGATTGTGGTAAACCTTCCCGGTGAAATTCCTCGCCCGACTCAGCACCGTGGGCCTCCTGGTTCTTGTGGACGGCGGAAGCAATCGTGCCATCGCACAGACGTGGATGCCGACCGGCGCGCCGAGCAATAATTGGGCAACCATCGCTTGTTCGGCCGACGGGCTCCGCCTTGTTGCCGCCTCAGGCGGCCAGAGCAATACCGGCCAGGTTTACACTTCGACCGATGGCGGCACCAACTGGAGCCCGACCGTTGCGCCCTTGCTGCATTGGACCTCTGTCGCCTCGTCCGCCGATGGCGCCAGGTTGGTTGCCGTCGCTTACGGCGGAGGCATTTATACATCCACCAACTCGGGATCGACCTGGACTTCCAACAACCTTGCCATTGCCAGTTGGGACGCAGTTGCCTCCTCGGCTGATGGTTCCAAACTGTTTGCGACGCCCCATGCGAATTATTTGGTCTACCATTCCACCAACTCCGGTGTGAACTGGCTCACCAGTTCGTCAGCCGTGGCTGACTTGCTCAGCGTTGCCACATCGGCCGACGGAGCGCTGGCGATGGCTTCCGACAATAATGGGCACGTTCAAGTCTCGACAAACTCCGGCTTTAACTGGCAGCCCTATAGCACTATTGGCGGCGCCATCTATGGTTTAAACATTTCAGGAGCAGGGCAGCGACTGACCGCGGTGAGCTTTGGCGGAAGCGTGTTCGGCTCTACCAATCAGGGACTCCTTTGGTTCACCAATCACGTGCCCCCCAATAGCAGTTGGCTGACGGCGGCTTCTTCGGCTGATGGCGCCAGGCTGGTCGTTGTTGGGCAGAAGGGTCCAGTCTACACCTCGCTGGACTCCGGCGCGACTTGGGTCTCCAACAGTGCGCCAAGCCTGTTTTGGCAGGCGGTGGCCTCCAGCGCCGATGGCGACGTTATGGTTGCCGCCCCATCGAACGGCAAGATTTGGGTGCTCCGAACCAATGCGCCCCCGGTTCTCGCCATCACCAATTCCCCGAGCGGCCTTGTCCTATCCTGGCTCGTACCATCGTCGGGGCTTGTGTTGCAGCAAAACCAAGACCTCAGCTCGACAAACTGGACCGACGTTACCAACGCGCCAAGCCTCGACCTCTCGACCTTGCGCCAGCGGGTCAGCTTGCCAGCAGTTGGCTTCGGTTCATTTTACCGCCTAAAGGGGCAGTAATGCGGATTTCGGAATGCGGGGCGGCAAGACTACGGGACTACGACCCGGCAAGACGGGAAGACGGCAAGACGATGAGACGGGGAGGGTCAATAGCTGGTGGTTAGGTGTTCCGCGCGCCAGCGGAGGCTCTCGACTGCCGGATAGAATTTCTCCTCGGCCGGGGCGATCACGCGCTCCCCGTCAGGAGGAGCGTCCAGTACCAAGCGATACCAGGTATTGTCGTGCCAATTGTAGTTAGTAAACCTCTGTTTCAGCATTTCCGGGGTTGATTTGGGTACCCGGCGCGTATGGGCGTACTTCTAGCAGATTCCTGGCGCCAAAGTCAAGGCTTTTCGGGGCCATTTTTTCAGCCCCGCTTGAACCCTGCTGCCGCTGACTGGACCCTGGAGGTCAGGGGTCAGGGGTCAGGGGTCAGAGGTCAGAGGGGCAGGAGCTGCCGGCGTACTAGCGGACCAAATGCGATTGATTGATGTCGCCGGTCAGAAGGCAGGAGGAGAGGACGAGAACGCGGAGGAGGAAGAAGAAGAAGAGAAGGAGGGGGAGCGCGAAATTCCCCTCACCCAGGCCCTCTCCCGTGGGGAGAGGGGGAATCGCCGGCACGTTTGTGAAAAGGGCGGTGCAGCGCTTCCCCATCAGCCCAGCGCTGAACGCAGCAAGTGTCCAGGGGCGAAACCAGCGTGCTTTGCGGGCTAGCAGGACTTCGGGCGTTGCTGCGGACAGGAATGTCCGCGCTCCGGTCACTGCGACTTTGGTCCGTTGGCATTGAGGTGTTTCGCAAAGGCCTCGACGAAATCGGCCAGTTCGTAGCCTTTTGCTTTCACACCGTTTATTCGCAAAGTCCGCGAGCGAACGCCGAACGGGCGCAATTGCCGCGATAGCCAGGCTTCACTGATCGGTTTGGGGCTGCCGTTGTCCCTGGTCACCGCGGACCAAGGCCGGTTCGGCAACGCACAGAGCGAATCCACCAGCGTGCAGGAGAAGAGGCGGTCTGCGCCGGATTGGGTGAAGATGAGGCGGAGGTCGGCCAACAGTGGATTAATGGATTGGTGGATTGATGGATTGGTGGGATTGGAATGATGGAATGATGGAATGATGGACGGTGGCGAGTTGAGGTGGTTGAAGGCGTCGAGGATGCGATGGGGCCAGTGGCCGCCGATGGTTTGGGCGATGGCAAAGAGGGGACGCCAGTTGTCCGCCAGCCGGTTGTGCACCTTGGGCGGCATCACCGGGTCGCAGGCGGCCAGGGCGGCGAAGTTGTCCCTGGCCCAGCGGGCGATTTGGCGGCCCAGAGCGATTTCGGTTTCGATGTGGCGCGGGTCGAAGCGGGCCTTGAGGACGCCGCCCGGGGCTTCCTCGAGCGTGAGCACAATCGAGCGGTGGTGCAGCGTCGGGGTGAGCTGGCCGATGCCGGCCAGGGCGGTGGGGGCAAAGATTTTGAAGACGCGCACGACGTTACCCTCGCAACGGTGGACGCAGGAGGTGGGTTTGTTGCTGGCGTTGAGCAGGCCGCGCAGCTCGGGGTAGAGCTGGAGATAGACGTCCACTTCGTCGAGGAAGACGGTGAGCTGGCCCCGGTGCATGGCACGGTAGAGGACCGCAGGTTTGAGGTTGTTGGTGTGCAGGACCCTGGGGCAGAGGGGGGCCAGGAAGTCCAGGACGGTGGATTTGCCGCAGCCGGGCTGGGCGGAGGTGAGATTGAGGCGCGGGGTGTGGGTAAAGGCGTTGATGGCATGGGCGTGACCGGGCCAGAGGGTGAGGATGACCGGGCCGCCCGGCGGCAGATAGAGGTAAAGGAGGGCGCGGTCGTGGACCTGGTCGAAGAGGCCCGGGGCATCGGTGATGGGCTCGGGCCAGGGTTCGGGCTGAGGCAAACAGATGTTATTGGCTTCGGCATCGTCCAGGAGGCCGCGGGCTTCTTCGACGGCGTCGTCGAGGGTGCGCAGGCGCAGGCCGAGGCGTTTGGCTTCGGCGCGGCGGGCGCGGTCGTATTCGGCGGGGGAGAGGCGGGCAAGGCGGGCGAAATCGTCAGGAGCGTGAGGAGCGTCAGGAGCGTCAGGAGCGGCGGGGGAGGATTGGATTAATGGATTAATGGATTGGTGGATTGGTGGGCCGGCAGGGGAAGGATTTTCGATTTTTGAGTTTTGAGTTTTGATTTCGGTGGGCTTGGGCTGGGCCGGGGCGAAGCGGGCGAGTTCTTCGGGAGCCACGATCCATACTTCGAGGGCGCGGTCGAGGACGAAGTCCGGCGGGAGCGACACATTTGGCAGCCGGCGTTTGATGGCAGCTTCGAGGGTGAGGTTGTTCCGGGGAGAAGCAGCGGTTTCGAGGGTGAGGAGGACCTTAAGCACCGAGTCAGGGACGGCGTCGGTGCGGGCGATGGCTGCGGCCAGGGTATGGAAATAATCGTTTTGGCCGGGTTCATCGGGCGGTGGCATGGGAAAGTTGATGGCTTGGAGTTCGGGAGCGAAGGGGCGGAGGAGTATGCCGAGACGGCGAGCGCCGATGCGTTGCAGGAGGTCGGGTTGGATAAAGAGCTTGAGGTCAGTCATAATTGGCAGGGCGTTCGGGTTTAGTCCACTTTGCGCAACTTTCCAGGAGCGAGAGACAGCGGGTTGGATGCCAAGAACCGCCTGGTTAGTTATTTTTCGCTTGGCAGCGGACGATTTTCGTTGCGCTAATGCGCGAAGTAAGCTGCGGAAATGTAACCAAGCTCTACCCGTCCCAGGGTGTTGCTAGCTGGTGCAGCAGCGCTTTGGCCTGAACGGGCGAGAGCCCCGGGCAACATGAAAGCAAACGAGCCAGCAAGGCCGTTACGTGCGGCACGGCGAAGCTGCTGCCGGTGACCTTCTTCCGCCCGCCGCCGAGCCAGGCCACTTCCACGTCCTCGCCGCGTGCCGCGAATTCGACCATCCGGCCCAGCCGACAGAAGAAATCTTCCGGCTGCCTGGCAGCAGTGAAATTGACTGTCACCACACTAGGAAAATGGCCGGGCCACTCGCGCTTCATGAAATCCTGGTTGTTGCACGAGGCCACAATGTGGCGCCCCCGGACATAGGCCTCATCAATCCAGTCCTTGTAGATCAGGACCTGGTCTTCGCGGCCGCAGCCGAAGCTGCAGTTCAGGATATGGTAGCCCCGCTCCAAGGCTTGCCGCGCGGCCTCGCGGATGATGAGCGTGCGGGAACGCAACTGCTCGCCCAGCACACGAAAGCTGCCGATCTGCGCCTCGGGGGCGACCTCGTGGAGGATGCCGGCAATGGCCGTGCCGTGGCCAAAGACATCACGCCCCTGGCCGGGCACGGTGGCAATCTGGAAGCCCGATTCAACGATTGCCAAGTCATCGGTCAGGCCAAGGCTGCTCAGCAGAGGATGACCTGTCTCGATGCCGGAGTCGAGCACCGCGATTTTGATTCCCTTGCCCGTGCCCAGCCTTAGAAAGGACCGCGCTTCTTCGATGGTCGGCCAGGTAGCGCAGACATTCTTGTCGGCGCGATCGCCGACATTCCGAGCGGCTGGCAGCCTAGATGTTTGAGCCGGTCCTGGTGTGTTCATGCCCTGCAGGTTGGAAAACCTGCGATACAGCAGACAAGAATGTCTGCGCTACGCCCAAAGGACTCCAACCTACAGTGCGGCTTAAGAGCCGGTATTCGAGCAATTGTGAAAGCAAAGCGGCTGCCTGTTGAACGCCGGCCAAGTGCGCGGGACGAAATCCGGGTGGCGAGGTGGTCCCAGCATGGTGCTGCAGGTTGGAAAACCTGCGATACAGCAGACAAGGATGTCTGCGCTACGCCCAAAGGGCTCCGACGCACGATGCGGGTTAAGAGCCGGAATTCCAGCAAGTGCGGAAGCAAAGCGGCAGCCTGTTGAATGCCGGCCGGGTGCGCGGGACGAAATCCGGGTGGCGAGATGGTCCCGGCATGCCATGCAGGTTGGAAAACCTGCGATACGGCAGACAAGGATGTCTGCGCTACGCCCAAAGGGCGGGTTACCCATTCCCGACTCATTCGGAAGTCCAACCCACGGTGCGGCTTAAGAGCCGGAATTCGAGCAATTGCGAGAGCAAAGCGGCGGCCTGTTGAACGCCGGCCAGGTGCTCCGGGCGAAACCCCGATGGCGGCGCCGCTCCGGCATGTTGAAGTTGGACACAGGAGACTACACCACGACAGGCTCGCAGAAAATAAAACGGCACCGCAATCATGGCGCAGGTCTGGACCCCAAGCCGGGTATCCAGCAACTTGCTTTGCGCGGCGTTTTTCCAGACTTCATTCTCGACGAAAGGCTGTTCGCTGGCAAAGACCATGCAAATCAACCCGGCGCTAAGCGGCTGTTTGAATTTGCCGACGAGTTGAGCGGAATTCGGTCCCGTATTGTACGCCGGGGTGAGGTATTCGCCGGTTTGCTCCAGGAGCCAGACGGTGCCTTCGTGCGCGCCGGCTTCGGTGAAGCCCCGCTCCAAAATCTGGCGCATCAAAGGGTCGAGCAGCGAACCGAATTGTTCCGCGTGAAGCGAAGTGGCGACCTGCTCCAGCCGTTCTGAAAGCATCGGCTTTAACTCGAGGAATGCCGGTTCCGGCAGCAGGTTCAATCTGGTCGTCGCCTCCATAACGGTTTCTCGACCCGGCTCAGATCGGGGCACCGAGCTCCAGCCTTCCCGGTCGCGGTTCGTCTATTCATGCAGAGCTCGTGCCTGACACTTTGTCCGGGGCGTCCCCGCGCAGGGCCTTGACCTCCTGCGCCAACCAGGGCAGCCACTGCGGATTGTGGTGCAACTGCAAGAATAACTCGGCCCTCTGGGGTTCGGACAGTGTCCCCCGCGCAAGTTGCTGAAGTTTCACCTTGGTGTCCTGGGAGGGTTCTTGCAGTTCGCGGCCTTCGACCTCGTCCCCGAAGCGCTCGATGAACTTTGCCAGGATCTGAAATGTGTCACGCATGATACCCGTTCTTTAATTAGACGCGGCTCGGCCGCCAACTTGCAAAATCTCGCTCATATAAACCCAACTTGATGGGTTTCGCACAAATCCACGAAATCCTGCCAGCCCAGTTCCAGCCATGGATCGCGCTTTTTAAGCTCCTGTAACGTGCGGGACTCGATCTCCGCCATGGCGCGGCCCAGAAAACGGCTTACTTTCGACTCGCTCCAGCCCAGCATGCGGACGATTTCGCGCTGGGTCAACTCGTGCAAATAGACCAGCCGCAACAGCACCATCGCCTCGGGCCGGCACTGGGCAAAGCCTGCCTGCAGACTGTCCCGCAGGATACCTACCAAGGGCTCTTCCCTCGGAGCCGGGGTGGCAGCCGGCAAGCCGTCCAGAGGGTTGTTCTCTTTTCCGTCCGGGCCGGCCCCAGTCACCTCGGCGCGGCGCGCTTGTTTGCGTTTGAGGTCAATCCACCGGTTAGTCGCCACCGTGGCCAGCCAGCCTGCCAAACTGCACTTACCGCTGAATTTCTCGAGGAGAGAGGGCTGTTCCGCGTCGCCCGGCACGCAATCGGCCCAAATATCTGCCAGCAGGTCTTCGGTTTCGGTCTGGGTGGCGCCCCGA
>Ga0210408_10000861_pt1 | contig 34194 bp, 32 predicted proteins | sample IncBWH4MmetaG_FD_155471 | JGI IMG/M metagenome (GOLD analysis project Ga0210408, IMG submission 155471) | Forest soil microbial communities from Barre Woods Harvard Forest LTER site, Petersham, Massachusetts, United States - Inc-BW-H-4-M | ecosystem: Environmental > Terrestrial > Soil >... | reverse complement strand
GCTCGCCGGGGAAGGGCATCGGTGCGGAGCATCATCGTCAGCCCGAGCGCCGACCCCCACACCTATGAGCCAAGCGCACAGGATGCGCGCCTGATGGTCGGCTCCAACATGGCGATCGTCAACGGCCTCGGCTACGACAACTGGTCCTCGCAACTGCTGCAGGCCAATCCTCAGTCCGGCAGGGTCGTCTTGAACGTGGGCGAAGTACTGGGCCTCCAGACCGGCGCCAACCAACATCGCTGGTACTTCCCGTCGAACGTCTACACGGTGATCGATCGGATCACCGCGGGATACCAGAAGCTCGATCCCGGCGACGCAGCGTTCTTCGCCCAGCGCAAGCAGAGCTTCGAGACGCAGGCGCTCGCCCGCTACAACGCGCTGCGGCGGGAAATCCGGGCGCGTTATGCCGGTGTCCCGGTGGGCTACAGCGAGAGCATCTTCCAGGGTCTCGGAGAAGATCTCGGGCTCAAGCTACTTACCCCCTACAGCTTCGCGAAGGCGATCGCCGAGGGCACCGACGTGACCGCCCAGGACAAGCAGACCGTCGACGCGCAGGCACGCGAAGGACTGATCAAGGTCTGGATCTTCAACAGCCAGAACGTCACGCCCGACGTCCAGCGCGTGAGCCAGATCGCGCGCGAACGTCACATCCCGATTGCGACGGTGACAGAGACGCTCTCGCCCGCCTCCGACAGCTTCCAGCAGTGGCAGGTTGCCCAACTCGAAGGTCTCATGCAGGCGCTGCACAGCGCCACAGGCAGGTAGGAGCGCGACCCACGCTCCTACAATCAGGCGAGTGAACCCGACCCCGCAGCTCTCCCGGTGGGCCGAGCGCGCAGCGCAGGCGCTCAGCGACGCCGGCTACAGGCGCGGGGGAGCAAGGCGGGCGATCCTGGAACTGCTCGACGAGCAGTCATGCGCCCTCTCGGCGCTCGAGATTCAGGCGGCGCTCTCGCGACGAAGTCGCGACGTGTCGCGTTCGAGCGTGTATCGGGTCATGGAGGAGCTCGCGGAGATCGGCCTCGTCCAGCGCGTCGAGCTCGGCCAGGGGACCGTTCGCTACGAGGCCGTGCGGGGGGAGCCAGGCCATCACCACCACCTCGTGTGCGACGACTGCGGGCGCCTGCAGCCCTTTACCGACGACGGGCTCGAGCGTGCGATACGCCGTCTGAGCGGCCGCGTGCCGCTGCGCGTCTCCGAGCACGAGATCGTGATCCACGGCTCGTGCGACACGTGCGCTGCCGCGTGAGCTCGGCGACCGATCGAGACACTTTTCTGCTGATCAGTCGCCGCTCAATTGCGGGGGCAGCGGCAAGCCGGCCGGCGGGGGATCCTTGATCAGCAGCTCCGGAACGGTGACGAGGCGGTAGCCGCGCGCGCGCAGCCGCGTGATGATCTGAGGGAGCGCGGCGACCGTCTGCGCGCGATTGCCGCCGCCGTCGTGCATCAGCAGGATGGCGCCGGGCTGCGCCCCGGCCAGCGCGCGCTGGACGATCGTGGAGACGCCCGGCTGCAGGTAGTCCTGCGTGTCGGCCGACCACAGGACCATCAGCAGGTGCAGCGCGTGCAGTTCGCGCATCGTCGTCGCGTTGTAGGAGCCGTACGGCGGGCGGAACAGCTTCGGGCGGTCACCGCCGAGGACTTCGATACGGACCAGTGGTTCGAACAGCTGTTCGCGCTGATCGTGGGCGGAGAGCAGCGCAAGCATCGGATGCGACTGGGTGTGATCGCCGACCACGTCGCCGTCGTGGAGCTCACGGACGGTCGATGCGCTGAAGTAGCGCTCCATCTTGCCGATCGCGAAGAACGTCGCCTGGACGTGCAAGCGCTCGAGCACATCGAGGATTTCCGGCGTGTACGGGCCGGGTCCGTCGTCGAAGCTCAGCGCGATGTCTCGGACCCGTCCGGTACCCTCGCGGACGAACGGCGTGTAGGCGAGGACGCGGCTCACGGCGGCGTTGCCTTCCGCCTCGGGATCGCGCGGCGTCACAGGACCCGCCGCGCCGGTGCGTGCGGTGCCGGGGCTGGCGCTCGACTTCGGGGTGCGGTGGCTCGAGCCGCTCAGCGCGACCGCCAGCACGACAACGAGAACCAGGAGAAGCAGGGCGGCTGCGGTCCTGCGACGCCGCACGTGCGCAAGGCTGACGCGGCCGCGGCTCGGGGCGCCGAGGGCGGGAGCGGAGGGGGGGTGATCCGCGGCGCGAGGAGGGGCCGCGGCCTGCTCGTCCTCGAAGTCCCATTTCCAGCGTGGGCTCATCAGCGGATGCTAACCCGCTGGCATGCGAGATCCCGCCGACGCCCTCGCATCCTCCGGGTCCGCAGCGGGGAGGTGCTAGCCGCCGCCGTAGGAGACGATCAGGTCGGTTGCCACGCCGACGAGGAATCCCGTGGCGATCAGGTATAGGCCGAGCGTGTGGTGGCCGTAGCGGCGCATTCCGGTCCAAACCTCGCCGATCACGTACAGGACCGCGCCCCCGGCGAGCGCATAGAACAGGAGCTCGAGCGGGCTCGAGTGGACCTGATAGCCGACGATCGTGCCAAGGAATGTCGGGCCGCCCGCCAGCAGCCCCGCGCGGCCAAGCCAGCCCCACGACGGCCGCTCGCCGCCGAGCGGGCCGACGATCCCGAAGCCCTCGGTCGCATTGTGCAGACCGAAGCCGATGATTAGGACCGTGGCGAGGGCGATCGCACCGGCCTTCGCCGAGACGCCGATCGCAAGTCCCTCGGCGAAGTTGTGCAGGCCGATCGCCGTCGCGATCACCATGCCGGTCTGCAATGCGCGCAGGCGTCGCTCCTCGACGCCCTCCTGTGTGCGGGCGAGCTCCTCGGCGCCGAGCACGGCCGTGACCTCGCCACCCGCGAGCGCGGGCGCAGCAGTGCGTCGCGGCCGCAGCCGGCGCTCGACGGCGGAAATGCCGGCTGTGCCCAGTGTGAAGCCCACGGCGAGCAGCGCGAACAGGCCGAGCACGTGACCGAAGCTGGCCGTGTTCGCCTTGAAATGGGCAACGCCCGTTTCGAGGATCGCCTCGCCGTGCTTGGTGACGTCCATGAAGATGAACGCGAGGATCCCGACCGAGAACATCGCCAGGCACACCCGCATGCGGTCGTCGACGCGCTTGACGCGTCCGAGCGGCAGCCCGATGAAGATCGTCAGCCCCGCGATCGCGCCCAGGGCTAGCGTCTCGCCGAAGCTCATCTGCTTCTCGCGCTCAGGGGCCTTCGGTTAGGCATGCCTAACTTCTACCACACAGGTCGGGATTCCAACCGCGGATACCCGCCGCCGCCATTTCGGAGAGAATCATCCGATGCATGTGACCGCGAAGGCCGACTACGCCGTGCGCGCGATCGTGGAGCTGGCGGGCTCAAGCCAGCAGTCGCCGCGCAAGGTGGACGATGTGGCGCAGGCCCAGGGTATACCGGTCTCTTTCCTGGAGAACATCCTCACCCAGTTGCGCTCCTCCGGGATCGTCCGCAGCCAGCGTGGCCCCGAGGGCGGCTATTGGCTGGCGCGGCCCGCAGACGAGCTCAGCCTCGCGACGGTGATCCGGGCGGTCGAGGGTCCGCTCGTCGGCGTCCGCGGCCAGCGCCCCGAGGAGATCGAATACGTGGGCTCGGCCGAGTCTCTGCAGCAGGTCTGGATCGCGCTGCGTGCCAACCTGCGTAAAGTCCTCGAGCGCGTCACGATCGCTGATGTCGCGGCCGGGAGCCTGCCGGACGACGTGATGGCGCTCACGCGCGAAGAGCAGGCCTGGCAGACCCGTTAGGACGCGAACACGCGCGGCGCCGGAATGCGCACCGACAGGATCTGACCCTCTCGCAGTTCCAGCTGCTGGGCACCCTCGCGCGTCACTTGCGCCCAGATCTCGCGGCCGTCGTGGAGCTTCAGCTCGACGCGCACCTCGAAGCCGAGATGCACCACGCGCTCGACGAGCGCCTCCTCGCCGCTGCTGTCGTCCTCGGGCAGGATCTGGATGTCGTGCGGTCGCAGGAAGGCGTCCCCGAGACGATTGACCGGGCCGATGAACGACATCACGAACTCGTTCGCGGGGCTCTCGTAGAGATCGCTCGGCACGCCCGCCTGCTCGATCCGCCCGGCGTTCATCACGACGATCTGCTTCGCGACGTCCATCGCCTCCTCCTGGTCGTGCGTGACGAAGATGGTCGTCACGTGGATCTCGTCGTGCAGCCTTCGCAGCCACTCGCGAAGCTCGCCCCGGACCTGCGCGTCGAGCGCGCCGAACGGCTCGTCGAGGAGCAAAACCTGCGGCTGCACCGCCAGCGCTCGCGCCAGCGCCATCCGCTGCAGCTGACCGCCGGAGAGCTGTGACGGGTAGCGTTCGGCCAGGCCGTCCAACCGCACGAGCGCCAGCAGCTCCCTCACGCGAGCGCTGACCTCCTGCTTGGAACGTTTGCGCACCGACAGGCCGAAGCCGACGTTGTCGTAAACGGTCATGTGCTTGAAGGGCGCGTAGTGCTGGAAGACGAAGCCGACGCCTCGCGTTCGCGCCGGCGAGTTGGTGACGTCGCTACCGCCGATCAGCACCTCCCCGGTGTCGGGCGTCTCCAGTCCGGCGATGATCCTGAGCAACGTCGACTTGCCGCTGCCGCTTGGCCCGAGCAGCGCCGTCAAGGCGCCGTCCGCGACTGTCAGGCTGACGTCGTCCAACGCTGTGAAGTCGCCGAAGCGCTTTTCGACGCCACGAACCTCGATCGCCATCAGGCCGGACCCTTTCGGTGCGCTCGTCGCGTCAGCAGGTTCATTGCCAGCAGCGTTCCGAAAGCGAGCAGCGCGAGGACGACCGCGGCGGTGTACGCGCCCGTCGAGTCGAAGTTCTCGAAGCGATCCTGCACGTACAGGGGCAGCGTCTGCGTCTGGTTCTCGATCCGCCCGGACACGATGCTGACCGCGCCGAACTCGCCGAGGGCGCGCGCCGCCGTGAGCACGACGCCGTACACGACGGCCCAGCGTATGCCCGGCAGCGTGATGCGCCAGAACGTCTGCCATGCGCCTGCGCCGAGGGTCGCCGCCGCCTGCTCGGAGTCGGTGCCCAGCTCCCGCAGGACGGGCATCGTCTCGCGCACCACGAACGGCAGCGAGACGACGGCCGTCGCGAGCACCATGCCGGGCACCGAGAAGATCACCTGGATGCCGTGTTCACCGAGCCAGCTGCCGAACCAGCCGTGCTGGCCGTAGACGAGCACCAGCGACAGCCCGACCACGACCGGCGAGATCGCGAACGGCAGGTCGATCAGCAGCCCGAGGGCCGCCCGGCCGCGGAAGCGCCCGCGCTCGAGCAGCAGCGCCATCCCGATCCCGAAGACCGTGTTCAAGGGAACCGCGATCGCGGCGATCTCGAGCGAGAGCCAGAACGCGTGCTGGGCGCTTGGCGCCGTGATCGCGCTCCAAACAGGTGCGAGACCGTGTTCGAAGGTCCTGTAGAAGACCATCAGGACCGGGCCCAGAAGCAGCAGTGCCAGGTATCCAAGTGCGACGGTGCGTGCACCCAGCCTCCGCGCCCGCGCCGCCCGGGCGCTGCTCGCGGCGCCGGGCGCCGCCCCTCCCGCTGGCCGGTGAAGGAGCGGCCGCCCGCTCGCTCGAGGACCGAGCTCCATCGTCGCCTGGCTGCTAGAGGACATGCCTGGACCTGCGCCGCAGCACGAACCCGAGCAGGGCGAGTACGAGCAGCGCCGCCACCAGCAGCACGACGGAGACGACAGCCGCGGCGGGGAGGTTTTCGTTTTGGATCTGCCCGAAGATGTACACCGACCCGGCCTCCGTCTTGAACGGCAGGTTCCCCGTGATCAGCACGAGCGACCCGTACTCGCCGACCGCCCGGGCGAAGCTGAGCGCGGCGCCGGAGATGATCGCCGGCATCAGGCTGGGGAGGACGATCCGGCGCAGGACCGTCAGCGGCCGCGCACCCAGCGAGGCGGCCTGCTCCTCCATCGAGAGGTCGAGCTCCTCGAGCACCGGCTGCACCGACCGCACGACGAAGGGGAGCGTCACGAACAGGAGCGCCAGCGCCACGGCCGCGCGCGTGAAGGCGACATTGATCCCGATCGGGCTGCCCTTGCCGTAGAGCGCCAGCAGCACCACGCCGGCGACGATCGTCGGCAGCGCGAAGGGAAGGTCGATGACGCCATTGACGATGCTCTTGCCCGGGAATCGATCTCGCACGAGCACCCAGGCGAGCAGCGTCCCGAAGAGCGCGTTCACGACCACGACGATGGCCGAGACGGCCAGCGTCAGCTTGATCGCGGCGAGCGCCTGCGGGTTGGAGATCTCCCGCCAGAAGGCGCCGATCCCGCCATTGGTGGACTGCGCTAGCAGCGCGGCGATCGGCAGCAGCACGAGCACGGAGAGGTAGATGCCGAGCAGGCCCTTTCCGAGCACGCCAGCTCCGCGCTCGCCCATCTTGGGCGCTCGCCGGAGCGTCAGCGCGGGCGTTGTCGGATTACTTGCCAGTGGAGACCCCGAGCGACTGCTCGATCTTCGCGACGATCCCCGTTTCGGGCTGGAAGAACTGCTTCGTGAGCGCCTTCCACCCGCCCAGCGATTCGATCGTGAATAGTTCCGGCGGCGTCGGGAACGAGCTCGCGCCCGGAACTCCGGAGATCACCGGGCGATAGCCCTTGGCGACCCAGATCGCCTGGCCCGCCGGCGAGATCAGGTAGTTGAGGAAGTGCTGTGCCGCCGTGTTGCTCGACCCCGTGACCGCGATCGGGTTCTGGATCAGCAGCGTGGCCTTCGGGATCACGTATTCGATCGCCGCTCCCTTCTTCTGATCCGCGATCGCCTCGTTCTCGTAGTCGACCAGCACATCGCCGCGCCCGGCGAGGAACGTCTGCAGGGCATTGCGCGCCGAGCTGTCCTGGCTGACCACGTGGTGGAAGAGTTCGGTGAGGTACGCCTGCGCCTGCGCCGGGCTCTTGCCTTCCTTCAGCTGCGCGCCATACGCCGCAGCGATGTTCCAGCGCGCGCTGCCGGAGGTGAACGGGTTCGGCGTCAGCACCTGCACGCCGGGCTTGACGAGGTCAGACCACGTCGTGATGTGCTTGGGGTTGCCCTTGCGCACGATCAGCACGGCGACCGAGTTCGTGACGAAGCCGTGGGTCGCGTTCTGGTTCCAGCTCGCCGAGACCAATCCGGCCTTCACGAGCTTTTCAACGTCGGGTTCGAGCGAGAAGTTGACGACGTCCGCGTGCAGCCCGTTGGCGACCGACCGGCTCTGTTCGCCCGAGGGTCCGTAGGACTGGCTGAAGCTGACGCCCTTGCCTTCAGGTGTGCTCTGGAACGCCGGGATCAGCTTTTCGTAGGCGCCCTGGGGGGTCGAGTAGGCGACGAGCGTGAGGTGCTTGCCCTGCGAGCTCGAGGATCCGCAGGCGCCGAGCGCGAGCGCGGCGGCGATCAGGGAGACGGCGACGGCGAGTGTGCGTGGAGGCATGATCACTTTCTGCATCAATCAAGTTTATAAGATGAATAAACTAAAGTCTATCAAGATTAGGTAGATTCGGTGGCTCTCGCGTGTTCGTCACGACCGAGACCGATCCAGATATCGCCGGCTTCTATGCACTCGCGGCGGGCGCGGTTATGCCGCGCGAAGCGTCGGTGCGGACCGTGCAGGGTTTGGCGGCTGACCAACCCGTACCGGTTGTCTTGCTCGGACGACTAGCTGTCGATGCCCGCCATCAGGGCCAGCATCTTGGGCGCTCACTGCTGCTGGACGCGATGACGCGAGTCCTCGAGGCCGGCCAGCTGATCGGGATCCGCGCGCTGGTCGTTCACGCGGTCGACGAGCACGGACTGGATTGGTATGCCCAGTCCGGTTTTGAACGCTCACCGACCCATCCGCTGCACCTGATCCTCTTGATCAAGGATCTTCGCGCGACCGTCGAGAACCTCGCCACGGGTTGACCCGCCGGCCGGCTCCTATGGCACGCGGTGGCAGATGCCGAGCGCCCGTTCCCTGACTGGGCCCGCGGGCTCGCGCGAGGCAAGTGCGACGCATGCTTCCCGAACGAGTTCGCGCTGGGCTGCGGCGCTGGTGCCCACACGTTCGCAGGTCCTCAAGAGCCTTGCCTTCGTGCTCGCCGAGAGCGTCGACGGCGCTTGCACCGCGCGCTTGCAAGCTTCCACACGTTGTGGGGGGGTCAGCTGGGTCGCGGCGCTGCCCCGGCCGCCCGTCGCTGACGAGATCGTGCTCGATTTGGACTTGCTGCTGCTTCCGCACCCACCGAGAAGCGCTCCGACGAGGACCGCGACGACCAGACCTGCGGACAGCTTGCGCATTGATGATCCTCTTTCTTCGAGGGACGTTCGCCGCCCGCTCCCGAATTGCTCGGCAGCCATCCTACCGATTGCTCCTAGGCGCCCGCGCCGCAAATATCAGCCCGTCGAGGTGGCGCTCGAGTCCGGAGGCTCGAGCCAAAGGACGCGTCTCGCACTGCCGTTCGCCCCCTTGCGTAACCTCCTCTCGATGCGGTGTCCGTGGCGATCCCACGCAGACCGGCGCGCCCGAGGCGCCCGCCGGCCTGGCTGCGGGCCGGCTGTGTTCGCCACGCGGGCGCTCCTGAGACGATGAGACGATGAGCGACGTCCCCGAGGACGTCCTCACCTCAGCCCAGGCCGGCGGCAGGGTCATCCGCGGCAGCGCGATGCGGGTGGGGGCGAACGCCGCGGGCATCGCGGTGGGCCTACTTACCGCCACGCTGCTGCTACGCCACCTCGGGGTGGCGGAATCGGGCCGGTACGTCACGGTGCTCTCGTTGGTTGCGATCGCCGCAAGCGTGGTCGACCTGGGGCTGAACGTGAGCGGCAGTCGCGAGCTTGCCCTGTCCGGGCCGGAGGGCCGTGCCGCGCTTCGGGCCAACCTCCTTGGGCAGCGATTGTGGATCACGCCGGTCGCGTTGCTGGTGATCGTCTCCTTCGCGCTGCTTGCGGGCTATCCGACACGGATGGTGCTCGGCACCGTGCTGGCTGGAACCGGCCTGTACATCGTGTCGATCGCCGACGCGCTCCTGCTGCGCCTGACGGTCGAAATGCGCAACGCCGGCCTCGCGTTCGTCGACTTCTTCAAGCAGGCGGTCACGCTCGCATGCGTGGCTCTGCTCGTCGCGCTCGGCGCGCGCCTGCTGCCGTTCTTTGCCGTTCTGATCGTCACCGGCCTGGCGGTGTTGGCGATAACACCTCTGCTGGCCGGTTGGGAGGTCTTCGCGCTGCCCCGCTTCGACCGCACAGAGCAGCGAGCGCTGCTGACCAAAGCGCTGCCGCTGGCGGCTGCGCTCGTCCTCGGGCAGGTCTACTTCCGCCTGGTGATCCTGCTGATGTCGCTGGTCTCCAATCCCAAGGAGACCGGCTACTACGGCGGCTCGCTGCGCGCGATGGAAGCGCTGGTGAGCCTCCCGATCCTGATCGCGGGCGTCGCGCTCCCGATGCTGGCGGCGGCGGCCCGCGACGATCGCGCACGGTTGCGCTACGCGATCGAGGGCCTCAGCGAGGGCGCGGTGATCGCCGGCGTGCTTGTGGTGCTAGTCACCGTGCGCGCGGCGGAGCCGGTGATGGTGATCATCGGCGGCCACGCCTTCCGTCCCTCGGGCGCGGTGCTGCGCATTCAGGTCGGCGCGCTGCTGTTTGGCGCGCTCGTCCAGATCTGGGCCGTGTCGCTCGTCGCGCTGGGTCATCAGCGGGAGCTGATCCTCACGAACGCGCTGGGTCTGTTGGGCGTGGCCCTGTTTGCCACCGCGCTCGTGGCGCCCTTCGGCGCTCAGGGTGGAGCGGCGGCGAGCGTGCTCGGCGACGCGTTGCTCGCAGCTCTCATCTATTGGCGCCTGCGCGCGTCCGCCGGCAGGATCGTTGTGCGCATGGGTTTCCTGGCAAGAGTCGCCGTGGCCGCCGGCGCCGCGAGCGCCGCCTTGCTGATCACCGGCCTACCCGATTTCGTCGCGGCGGCGCTCGCCGGGGCGCTCTTCCTCGGCGTCGGTCAGCTGATCGGCATGGTGCCCGAGGAGCTGCGCGATGCGCTCGGCCCGCGCGGACTTCTACGGCGCCGAGGAGGCGTCTGAGCGGCGGAAGTGCGGGTTGGTCTCCCGTCAATCGGTTATCTTGTGCCGCCGGACGGCCCGACGTGATGGCATTCCTACTGTGATAAGGGGCACTGACGCCCCCATTGCTCCATCGGCGCGGAGAGCCCCGCGCGGGGGTGAGGTGCGCGCTCACGAGATCTGTCGGGCCGAGCCTGGCTTCGCTCGCGTTGCCCCTTGCCGCTCCAGCGCCGGATCGTCCGTCATCGGCGTGACGACATCGCCCGACGGCTAGCGCTTGCTGGCCTTGCTCCACGCCTGGGTCCTTTTCCCGGCCGCGCTCGGCCTGGCTGGTTACGGCCTGGGCCTGCTCGCGGAGGAGGCCTCGGGTCGGAAGCTGCCGGGAGCGCTGCTGGTGCCCACAGGCCTCGCCGGCGTCATCGTAATCGGCGCGATCGTCACCTCCTGGGAGGCGACGGCGCCCCTGGCGGTGTGGGTGGTGGGCGTTCTGGCGCTGATCGGCCTGGTGCGCCACGGGCGCTCGCGCCGCATCGATCCGTGGGCGCTCCTGGCCGCCGTCGCGGTGCTGCTTGCCTACGGGGCGCCCGTGCTGCTCTCCGGCCAGGCGACATTCGCGGGCTTCATCAAGCTCGACGACACCGCGACTTGGCTCGGGTTCACCGATCAGGTCATGTCGCACGGGCGCGCGGTGGCCAACCTGCCGAAGTCGACCTACGCCCTGGTCCTGCAATCGAATATCGGTACCGGCTATCCGCTGGGGTCGTTCATCCCGCTCGGGGTCGGACGAGCACTCGTCGACATGGACGGGGCCTGGGTCTTTCAGCCCTATCTCGCCTTCTGGGGCGCGATGGTGGCGCTCTGTGGCTACGCCCTGCTCGCCCCGGTGGTCGCGTCCCCTCGCATACGCGCACTCGCCGCGTTCATCGCTGCGCAGTCGGCGCTGCTTTATGGGTACAGCTTGTGGGGCGGCATCAAGGAGCTGACGCTCGCCTTCCTGGTGGTGCTCACGGTGGCCTTAGCCGTCGATGCGTTCCCCCGTTGGGAGGGCCGGCCGCGAGAGGTCGTTCCCCTCGCGCTCGCGTCCGGAGCCGTTATCGACGTCTTCGGTCCAGGTGGCGCGGTCTACGTGTTACCGCCGCTCGCACTGGTCGCGGTGGTCTGGCTGTGGCGGGCGCGCGCGGCGCACGTCCTGCGCCGCGGCTTGATACGCGTCGCCTCGCTCGCAGGCCTGACGCTCGCCTTCTCGCTGCCGATCCTTTTGATTCTGAGCGAGGCGCTGTCGTATGAGACGCCGTTCACAGGCACGCAGCCAAACCGGGAGGCGGAACTTGGCAACCTCGTTCAGCCTCTGAGCGGATTTCAGCTTGGCGGCATCTGGCCGGTCCATGACTTTCGCTACAGGCCGGAGACGGCGCCGACCGTGGCGCTGCTCGTGGTGGTGGGAGCGGCGGCCCTGGGCGCATTGGTATGGAGCTTTCGTCGCCGCCGAGGAGGCGTGGCCCTGTATGTCGGCGTCGCGCTGTTCACGTGCGCGGCTGGCTACCTCTACGGCGCCACGCCATGGGTGATCGGCAAGAGCCTGGCGATCGCCTCGCCGGCGGTGCCGCTGGCGGCGGCGATGGGCGGCGCACTGCTGTGGGGCCGCAGCCGCGTTGCGGGCGGGCTCGTGCTCGCAATTCTCGCCGGCGGCGTGCTCTATTCCAACGTGCTCCAGTACCACGACGCCACGCTTGCGCCGCGCTCACGGCTCGTGGAGCTGCAGACGATCGGCAGCCTTTTGGCAGGCAAGGGGCCGACGTTTGTGAGCGAATATGAAATCTACGCCGACCGGCATTTCCTGCGCAGCGGCGCACCCGTCGAGCCGGCGGAGTTCCGTCCGCTCACGCTGCCGCTAAGGGACGGCTCGTTCCTGACCAAGGGCGCATGGGCCGACCTCGACTCCTTCCCGCTCTCGACGCTTGAACCCTTCCGCTCGATCGTCACCCGGCGCTCCCCGGCGGAAAGCCGTCCGCCGTCGATCTACCAGCTCGTCTGGCAGGGGCACTACTACCAGCTGTGGCAGCGCCCGGCACAGCCCGCGACGAGGATCCTCGAACACGTCCCTCTCGGTGAATCGAGCAAGCTGCCCTACTGCGGCGCGGCACAGAACGGATCGTCTAAGCCCCTGTGCTCGGTCAACCCCGCGGCCACCCCCGCATGCCAAGAGATCCACACCCTCGCTCGCCAAGCGCTTCGCGAGAACGCACAGCTGGTCGCCTATCAGCGTCCCGAACCGATCGTCGCGCGCGGCGATGAAACCCGTTGGCCCGGTTTGTGGCAGCACGCCGCCGAACAACGCGTGCTGACGCCCACCACCGCCGGGCAGGCGGTCTCGCATATCGCCGTCCCCAGCGGTGAACGCTACGAAGTGTGGCTGGACGGGAGCTTCGGACTCGGCTTCGACGTGAGCGTCGACGGGGAACACCTGGGCAGGCTCAAGAACCAGCTCGCCCTCTTCAGCCAGATGGCCTATGTTCACCTTGCGAACGTGTTCCTGGAACCTGGTGTCCACACGTTCGTTTTCACGTACCCCCACGCCGACCTCACGCCTGGCAGCGGGAACAACGAATTCACCGCCCTGGCGGCGATCACGCTGCAGCCGCAGAAACCGGCGAGCGAACTGATAACCGTCGCCCCGCAGCAGGCGGCGCGCCTGTGCGGACGTCCGCTTGACTGGATCGAGCTGGTTACGATCGCATGAGTGAGAGCTGACATGTCAATGCCGTCACTGTCGATCGTGATCCCCGTCTTCAGGGAGCCCGAGTGGATCGGGCGGACGATCCGTGACGTCACGCTCGCGGTCCAACGCTCGGCGTTCGAGAAGGCCGAGCTCGTCGTGGTGGTCGCCGACCAAGAGACCCGCGAGGCACTCGCGCGAATCGAGCCGGCTCTACCGCTGCGCGTGCTCTCAGAGGAGCGCCCTGGCCGCTTTCCCGCGCGCCAGCAAGGCACCGAGGCGGCCACAGGTGACCTCGTGCTGCTGCTCGACTCGCGGGTATCCGTTGCGCCCGACGCGCTGCGCTTTGTGAGTGACCGGATCAAGGACGAGAACGACCTCCCGATCTGGTCGGCGCACATCGACTTCAACCGGCAGACTCCGTACGGGCGCTTCTGGAGCGTGATCATCCCGCTGGTGTGGTGGCGCTATTACTCCGAGCCGCGGACCACCAGCTTCGGCTTGGAGGAGTACGACCGATTCTCCAAGGCGACGACGTGCTTTCTCGCCCCGCGCTCGATGCTGCTGGAGGCGAAGAGAGAGTTCAGCTCCTACTACGCCGACACGCGCAACGTCAGCGACGACACGGGGCTGATCCGTCTGCTGGCCGCGCGCCAGCGGATCAACGTCTCCCCCCATTTCGCCTGCACCTACTCCGCCCACGAAGGCTACCGCGCGTTCATGCACAACGTCTTTCACCGCGGCAAGACCTTCGTCGACAGCTACGGGCGGCCGGGCGATCGGTTCTTCCCGCTCGTGGTGGCCTACTTTCCGATCAGCCTGCTCGTGGCCGTGATCGCTGTGCGCCGGCCGCGGCTGGCGGCGCGCGCGGCGGTCGCGACCCCGGTCGCCTTCGCCGCCGCCGCCGCCGCGCTGCGTCGCGAGCGCGCCGACGTCGCGGCGGTCAGCTGGGTCGGGCCCAACTGGCTTGCGGCGATGAGCGCCGGCCTCTGGTATGGGCTTTGGCTGGCGCTGAGCGCGCGCTTTGGGCGCGGGGGAAGCGACGGCGCGGGCGCGAAGCAGCGCGGCCAGCCGAGCGCGTCCCCGGTAGACGTCACGTGAGCGTGTATGGCCGGAAGCTCACGCCGTAGCGATCGGTCTGATCTGTGGCACGTGCGAGCGGTTGCTTGTCGCCGGTGACGAGGCTCAGGATACCGTCGCTGCGGAACGATGGTTTGGCGCCGATATCCTCGAGGATCCTCAGTCCGAGCCGGAAGGGCCTCCAGGGAAGCTCCACGAGGCGGGGTCGCTTGCCGGCCTTCAGCGCCAGCGAGCGCAGCAACTCTCCGAATTCGATCCAGTCCGGTGATACAGCCACATAGAGCTTGCCCGACCCTGCGGGCCAGCGGTCAAGGACGCCTTCCACCAGTGCTGCGAGATCGTCCTCGTGCGTGAGGTATAACTCCAGCTCCCTGGGCACAGGCAGCGGCACTATGGGTAAGCGTTCCACCACTCTCTGCAGTGGGCCGAACGTGACGGCGCCCCGCGGGCCCCAGACACGCCCGGGGCGGACGATCGCGGCGCCTGCGGCTGACGCCGCCTGCTCGCCCGCGAGCTTGGCGCGACCGTACAGCGAACTTGCCGTGGGGAACGCCGCGATGCTGCTCACATACACGATGCGATCGACTCCGGCCTCCCGCGCGGCGGCAAACAGACGTCTAGATCCCTCCACGTTGACGCGCTCGATGTCGATCCAGCGGTATAGGCTGGAGTCGTAGGCCAAGTGCACGAGCGCGTCAGCGCCTGCCAGCGCTTGCGGAGAAACCCGCTCGCCGAGCTCGAAATGAGCCTGCGTGAACCCGGATCGCTCCTGCTCAGACCGGGATCGGCCGAGTGCTCTCACCTCCCAACCGGCGTCCGCCAGTCTGCTCGCCACGCAACCGCCGACATATCCGCTTGCGCCCGTGATCGCGCAGATGCCCCGCATCGAGCGAGTATGCCATTCGACGAATGAGCCCGCATCCGAGTCGACCCGCGCGCGAGATAACGTCTGCGACTACGCCGCCGGATTAGGCGCTTCCGTGTCGAGCCGCAGGCCGCGACGAAGGTGATCGGCAAGCCGCAGGGCCAGGACAACGATCATGAAGGTCGAGTTAGCCTGTCCTGAGGTCACGAAGGCGGAGCTGCTGGCCACGAACAACTCCTCAAAGCCGTGCACCCCGAGGTGCGGATTCAACACCCCGTCCTGCGGCCGGTCTGACATGCGCGTGGTGCCTGCTTGGTGATAGCCGTCGAGCAACCGCTTGCGAAGCTCCTCTTCCGGGTCCTCGAAGAGATACTCCAAATGCCCGAGGCCATGTCGGCGGAGATAGCGATCGAGATGCTCATGGGCGCGGATGCCGTTGCGAATGTCCTCATCACTGAAATGCAGATTGGTTCGTATTCGGGGCATCCCGAGTGCGTCCGTCTCGCTGCTCGGCGCGATGCAGCTGTCGTAGTTTGGCAAGTGCTCGCCGTGGTAGTAGAGCGGGTAGGAGTTTGACGGGCTCGGCACGACGAACCCGGGCACCTTGCGCCCTGGCCTGACAAAACGTTCGTATCCGAATCTCAATGCGAACGAGATTGCCTGCGGAAGGTGACGCACGACGTTACGGATGTGCAACCACGTCGAGTTTGAGCTGCCAGTGTCGATCTTGCTTTGCCGGACCCCTTCGCTTATGACGTGGCGGCCGAGCGGTGACGCCAGGATCAGATATATGACGGACAGGATCGCGTTGCCGTGGGACGGGTCGCTCATATCCGGATTTTCGAGGTACATAGCGATGTTCGGCAGATCGTGTTCGATCTGATAGTCCTGCGAAAAGGTGAAACGTCGGCGTACGTAGACGCCTTCAGGGTCACGCTCAAAGCCGTATATCGTCGCCTCTGGTGGGGTGCTGAAATGAGCCCGCGCGATCGAGGCTCCGACGTGGCCCATGTACCAACGGCCAAGGTGACCGGAGTGATTGCCGACGCCGGCGGCGTGATGGCGGTTGGAGGCAAACAGCAGGCGGGTGGTTTCGACGCCACCGGCCGCGAGGACGTACCGCTTTGCGCGCACCCGCACCTCATTGCCAGCCAGCGTCCGCGCGGCCAGGCGCTCGATGCTGCGGCCGTCAGGGCGGCAAACGATCTCCGTGCACGTGAGGTCGCTCACGAGCGTGACGAGTGGAGAGCTCTTGAGCCTCGCCCCGTAGACACGGCCGAAGTTCGTCGGCAATGAGTAACGCTCGAGCGACGTGGCGCGGATCTCGCCACCGGGCCAACCGGGGATAAGGCTGTGGCCGGCCAGATTGGGGACCTGCGCGGAATCGAACGTCGGCTGCCCGCACTTGAACCATCCGCAGGCGCGCGCGAAGTATTTCTCCAACTCGCCATAGCTGACGGGCCAGCGAGCATCACCCACGATCTCGCGTTGCTGAAAGTCCACGGGGTCAAAGGGCACGCAGCGCCCAGACCACAGATTGGAGGTGCCTCCGATCTGACGGCGCGTGGCCGCTGACATGGGGGCATGGAAAACGTCGTTTCCGATCGTGTCACCGAGGCGCTGGACGTCGCGGCTGTAGGAGCTCCCTCCGCTCTCGATCAGCAGAACCTGGTGACCGGCGTCCGCCAGCTCGAGCGCCAGCGTGATGCCCGCCGGTCCGGCGCCGACGATGGCGACCTCCGCCGCGAGCGTCGCTCCTGTCGGTAGGCGTGCCGCGTCGATTTGCATGGAGAGGAGCCGCTGGCGAGAGGGTCGGTGAAGGCCGCCGGGACGCTACCGTTTATCAGCGAGGATCGCCAAGTGGATCCGATCCGCCACGGGAGCGTCGCCCGCCGGGTCCGTGCATGTTGACGCTCAAACGCGGGCCGAGGCGCTTGGACGGGCCGTCGAGCGATCTCGCCGGCGTCGCACGGCCGCAGCCAAAGCCAACGAGAGCAGGACGGCGGCTGCCGCCGCCGTCATGATCCGCCCCAGCACGACGGGTGTGCTGAGCTGCGCTCTTACCTCGATGTCTACCGGCTGGGATCCGTCGCGCGTGCGTTTGAGCACGAGTTCGCCTTCGCCTGTGCGCCCGACGACGTGCACGCCTCCTCCGACGTGGACCAGGTAAGGGCCACCGGCGATATTGGTGGCAAAGGGGGCGAGGCCCGGGGGAAACGAAATCGGGCCGGCGAGTCGTTCATCTTCCACCGAGTTCGCGTAGAACGTGAACAGCTGCTTTGGGTTGATCACGGGCAGACTGCGATCGCTGTAGTCGCGCAGCGCCTGCCACGATCGTGGTAGGCGGCTCGGCGCCCCGCTCAGGGCTTCGGCTCGGTTGGAGAGGGAGGAGAAGTTGGTTTCGTTCACGTGCGTGTTCGGTACCCACAGCTGCCAGGCGCAGACCGCCACGCTGAACGCGAGCGCGAGCCCGAGGGCGAGCGTGAGGAGGCGGTCTGAGCGCGCCGACTGGCCGCGTTCGGCCCGGCGGGTGAGCGCGAGCGCGCCCACCAGGACGAGCCCGGCGCAGGCCAGCGCCACGTAGGTCTGCAGCCGGTAGGGAAACTGGATCCGCTGGTAGAGCGTTGGAAGTGCAGACCAAGCGCCCGAGGACATGATCACCGCCAGCAGGCCGCCCAGCACCAAGAGCGCAGTCCCCAGGCCGGCCCGCAGACGCCGCTCGCGCCAGTAGATCGGCGCCGCGATCAGCCCCCACGCGAGCGCCAGGACCGGAGCCTGGACGTACAGCGCCGGTGTCTTGGATTCCCCCGGCACCGTTCGCAAGGGGTCGAAGATCACTGCGGCGGTGTTGAAGAATTCCGTCGCGTTCCACAATTCGAGGCTGCCGCCTCCGATCATCGTGTCGTGCGCGTAGCTCACGTTGGGGAGCAGGAACCAGCCGTTCAGGCCGACGCCGAGGGCGATCAGGGCGGCGGTGGCTCCCATCCGCCGCCACGGCAGCTCGCGTGAGCGCCCGCTCAACAGCCAGTAGCAGGCGAGCGCCAGCAGCGCGACCGTTGTGCCCGACAGGAGCGTGATGTTGTGGCTGCCGCTGAAGACCACGCTCGCCGCCACCAGGCAGGCGACCGGCCCCAGGCGCCAGCGGCCGCGCACCAGCCGCAGCGATGCCGCGAGCACGAGCGGCAGCGCCGAGACGGCCATGAACTCAGCCCACGCTCCGCGTCCGTAGAGGTTCGTGACGTAGTAGGCGCTCGTCACGAACACGATCGCCGGCGTATGCGCGAGCGCTCTGCGCACACCCAGCTGGCGGGCGAGCCAGTAGATCCCGCCGTAGGCGGCGGCGATCGCGGCCACCGTCACGGCTTCGAACGCCACGATCGTCGCGCTTCCGATGGCCGACCCGCCGAGCAGGGCTCCGAGCGCCCCGGTGATGGCGAACAGCGTCCCGCCATAGAAGGCGAACTGCGGATAGAACACGCCGACCTGCTGCACCTGCAGAAACAGCGTCGGATGTAGGTGCACCGCGATTGCGTGCTGCTGATAACCAGCCAGCCATAGCGCGTTCGTGAGGTCAGGACCAAACCCGTCGCTGGTGAACAGGAGCGGCGAGGCGATCAGCAGGACGGCAAGCGTCGCAATCGCCACATGGACGAGCGCGGGCTTCGCCAGGCGGCGGCGGGCGCCCGGGCGCGAGCCGATCGTCATCGCGCGTCGAGCGGCCCGCGAGTTCACGGCGAGGGGGGCCGCGTTGCCGTGGAGGAGCTCTCGCGTCGAGCGGCCGACCCTCGCAGGCGTCGAAGCGCCGCAGCCAAAGCCAGTGCGAGCAGGAGGGCGGCGGCTGCCGCCGTCGTGATCCGCCCCAGCACGACGGGTGTGCTGAGCTGCGCTCTCACTTCGACGTCTACCGGCTGGGATCCGTCGCGCGTGCGTTTGAGCACGAGTTCGCCTTCGCCTGTGCGCCCGACGGCGCGTGCGCCTCCTCCGACGTGGACCAGGTAGGGGCCACCCACGATGTTTGTGGCGAACGGTTCGGAGCCCGCGGGAAGCGCCACCGGACCGGCGAGCTTGTCATCTTCCACGGCCGCCGGATAGAACGTGAACCTTTCCGTGGTGGGGATCACCGGGAGGCTGCGATCGCCGTAGTCGTGCAGCGCCTGCCACGATCGCGGTAGGAGGGTCGGCGCTCCCGTTAGGGCTTCGGCTCGGTTGGAGAGGGAGGAAGAGGTGGTTTCGTATACGTGCGTGTTCGGTACCCACAGCTGCCACGCGCAGACAGCCACGCTGAACGCGAGCGCGAGCCCGAGGGCGAGCGTGAGGAGGCGGTCTGAGCGCGCCGCCTGGCCGCGTTCGGCCCGGCGGGTGAGCGCCAGCGCGCCCACCAGGACGAGCCCCGCGCAGGCGAGCGCCACGTAGGTCTGTAGCCGGTACGCATACTGGGCCTGCTGAAAGGGGCTTGGAAGTGCAGACCAAGCGCCCGAGGACATGATCACCGCCAGCAGGCCGCCCAGCACCAAGAGCGCAGTCGCCAGGCCGGCGCGCAGACGCCGCTCCCGCCAGTAGATCGGCGCCGCGATCAGCCCCCACGCGAGCGCTAGGACCGGAGCCTGGACGTACAGCGCCGGGGTTTCGGATTCCCGCGGGACCGTCCGCAGGGGGTCGAAGATCACGCCGGCGGTGTTGAAGAAGCCGGTCACGCTCCACGTGATCCCGCGGCCCGTGATCATCGTGTCGTGCGCGTAGCTCACGTCGGGGAGCAGGAACCAGCCGTTCAGCCCGAGGCTGAGGGCGAGCAGCCCAGCGGTCGCTCCCATCCGCCGCCACGGCAGCTCGCGCGAGCGCCCGCTCAACAGCCAGTAGCAGGCGAGCGCCACCAGCGCGAGTGTCGCTCCCCACAGGAGCGTGATGTTGTGGCTGCCGCTGAAGACCACGCTCGCCGCCACCAGGCAGGCGACGGGCCCCAGGCGCCAGCGACCGCGCACCAGCCGCAGCGATGCCGCGAGCACGAGCGGCAGCGCCGAGACCGCTATGAACTCGGCCCACGCTCCGCGTGCGTAGAGGTTCGTGACGTAGTAGGCGCTCGTCACGAACACGATCGCCGGCGCGTGTGCGAGCACCCTGCGCACGCCCAGCTGGCGGGCGAGCCAGTAGATCCCGCCGTAGGCGGCGGCGATCGCGGCCAGCGTCACGGTTTCGAACGCCACGATCGTCGCGCTTCCGACGGCGGACCCGCCGAGCAGGGCGCCGAGCGCTCCGGTGATTGCGAACAGCGTCCCGCCGTAGAAGGCGAACTGGGGATAGAACACGCCGCCCTGCTGCGTCTGCAGAAACAGCGTCGGATGCAGGTGCGCAGCGATCACGCCCTGCTGATAACCAGTCAGCCACAGCGCGTTGGTGAAATCCGGGAAGAACCCGTCGCTGGTGAACAGGAGCGGTGAGGCGATCAGCAGGACGGCGAGCGTCGCGATCGCCACATGGATCAGCGCGGGCGTCGCCAGGCGCCGCCGAGCGCCTGTGGCAAGGATCCAACTCACGCGGTTGACATGCATTCTCGAGCCACCTAAGAGGGACGCGGCTGAGGAGCCCCATCTGCTGCGGGCGCTGAGAGGCGAGCCGCCCAGCGCCGTCGCCGGCGCCGCACAGCGGCGGCCAGGGCCCACGCGAGCAGGAGGGCAGCCGATGCCGCCGTCGCTATCCGCCCCGCCACCACGGGCGCGCTGAGCTGGGCGCTGAGTTCGATCGGCACCGGCTGCGATCCCTCGGCTGTGCGTTGCAACACGAGTTCGCCGCCTTCGACTCGCCCCGCGACGCGCGCGCCTCCTCCGACGTGGACCAGGTAGGGACCACCGTCGATATTGGTGGCGAACGGCTGGCGCCCAGGGGGTAACGAAACCAGGCCGCTGAGCCGATCGTCCTGCACGGCCGTCGGGTTGAACGTGAACTTTTGCGTCGCGGCGACGATCGGGAGGCTGCGATCGCTGTAGTCGTTCCCCGCGTACCAAGATGCGGGCAGGAGTGTGGGCGAACCGTGCAGGGCTTGGGCCCGGGTCGACAGGGATCCTTCGTTGTGGGTGTTCGGAACCCACAACTGCCACGCGCACAGCGCCAGACCGAAGGTCAGCGCCAGCCCGAGCCCGAGCGCGAGGGTGCGGTCTGAGCGCGTGGCACGGCCGCTTTCGGCCCGGCGCGTGAGCGCCAGCGTGCCCAGGAGCACGAGCGCGGCGCAGGCCAGCGCCACGTAGGTCTGCAGCCGGTAAGAGAACTGGATCTGCCGAAAGACGTTCGGCAGCAGCGACCACGCGCCCGAGGACATGATCAGCACCAGCACGCCGACAAGCGCGATCAGCGCTGTGGCAAGCCCGGCGCGCAAACGCCGCTCGCGCCAGACGAGCGGCGCCGCGAAGAGGCCCCAGGCCAGCGCCAGGACAGGAAGCTGAACGAACAGCGCTGCCGTCGTGGATTGGCGCGGCACCGTCCGCAGGGGGTTGAAGATCACCCCGAAGGTGTCGAAGAACCCCGTTTCGCCCCACGGGAGGACGTTGCCGGTGACTTGCGTGTCGTGCGCGTAGCTCACGTCGGGGATGAGAAACCAGCCGTTCAGGCCGACACCGAGTGCGATCAGGCCAGCGGTGACGAGCATCCGCCGCCACGGCAGCTCGCGGGGGCGCCCGCTCAAGAGCCAGTAGCAGCACAGCGCCACGAGCCCGAGCGTCGTCGCCCACAGCAGCGTGATGTTGTGGCTGCCGCTGAACAGCGCGGTGGCCCCCACCAGGCACAGGACCGGGCCAGCTCGCCAGCGACCGCGCACCAGCCGCAGCGAGGCGGCGGCCACGAGTGCCAGCGCCGAGACGGCGATGAACTCCGCCCAGGCCCCCCGCCCGTAGAGGTTCGTGACGTAGTAGGCGCTGGTCACGAACACGAGCGCCGGCGCGTGCGCGAGCAGCCCCTTCACGCCCACCTGTCGTGCCAGCCAGAAGACCCCGCCGTAGGCCGCCGCGATCGCGGCCAGCGTGACGATTTCAAACGCCACGATCGTCGACCCTCCGAGGGCCGCCGCGAACGCCCCGGTGAGCGCGTACAGCGTCCCGCCGTAGAAGGCGAACAGCGGTTCGAACACGCCGCGCTGCTGCGTATGCAAAAACAGCGTCGGATGCAGGTGGGAGGCGATCGCGTGCTGCTGAAGGTCGGCCAGCCAGATCGCGTTGGTGAAGTCCTCGGCAAACCCGTCGTCGGTGAACAACATCGGCGAGGCGATCAGCAGAACGGCAACCGTCGCGATCGCGAGGTCGATCAGCACGGGCCTCGGGAGGCGGCCGCGAGCGCCTTTGGCAATGACCCAACTCACGCGGTCGCGGCGGGTCGGCACGCGCCTCAGCGCGTGGGCTGCTCGACGGAGGTCTGGGCGGGGCTAGGAGCCACGAATGCGGGCGCCTCGAGATCCCGCTCGGAGATGGCGGGCTTGGCGTGGAATATGCCGTTGCGAAACACCACGAAGTTCGTGCTCACGACCACGGTCACGGTCACGAGATAGACGGCCTCCGTGGAGACACCCAGGGCCGACGGCAGGAACGAGGTCGAAGCCGCGGTCACCCCATACTGCGCGGCGGCGACGATTAGGTAGCGACCGACCTGATGGTGCAGAGGCAGTGCGAACTCCTCGTGATGGGTCCACACGAAGAGGCGCTGCAGCGTGAAATGGACGACCAGCCCAACCGAGAAGCCGATCGCCAGCGCGGCCTGAAAGGGCACCGCGAAGGCTTCGGCGAGCACCGTGGTGGTGATGAGGTACACGAGCGTCACCGTGCCCCCTGCCAGTGCGAAGCGGAGTCCCTGTCGCAGCATGCCCGGGTCTGGCTCGCGGAGCATGCGCGCGACGGCTGGCTTCGCCGGCGCGCGCCGAGCTATTCCGATCTCGCTCAGCTCGCGCCGATCTCGCTCATCTTGCGCCTCGCCACTCACGTCGTGTCCAGCCGAATTGTGGGGCCCCGGTCTCAAACGAAGGACAGTCTTGCACGATCACCAGGGGTTTTGGACGGTCAAGACTCGGCTGCCCGGCCGAGGAGGAACGCCTCCGTCTCGAGGAGCGCGGGCGTCGTGCCGATCTCGTAAAAGCGCTCGCTCGCCTCGAATCCCAGCAGCTCGCGGCGCCCAGCGAGCCGTTCGTATAGCACCGCCAGATCGCTCTCCGAGGCCGGCACTCGCTCGAGCGCGCGCGCGGTGAGGCCACCGAGGCCGTAATCGATCCACTGCATCTCCGGCGTGGGGGAGCGCTTGTCGTAGCGGAGCACGACGCCGTCGCGATAGGTGACGTTCGAGGTGTCCCAGCGACCTTCGTTGCGCAGCACGGCCATCACCGCCAGCAGGCCGCTCTCATGCCAGGCGCGGGCGACGGCCGCGTAATCGATGCGCAGGTAGGTGTCACCGTACAGCACGAGGAAACGCTCTCCGAGCAGCGGCAGCGCGCGCCGAATGGCGCCGAGCGTGCCGTCCGCTCCAGCGACAGCGTCGAAGCTGTAGCGGATCCCCATGCCAAAGCGCTCGCTGCCGATCCGCGCCTCGATCTGCTCGCCCAGGTAGCCGACGCACAACACGACCTCGCGCACGCCGTGCGCGGCGAGCAGGCGCAGCTGGTGGATCAGAAACGGCTCGCCCGCGACCTCAAGCAGCGGCTTGGGCGTATCGCGTACGCGCTCGCCCAGGCGCGTTCCCAGCCCTCCAGCCAGGATGCACACCGGCGGCAGCTCCTCCGCGCGGACGTCAGGCACCCCTCAGTCGTCCCACCCGTACCGGGACTCGACTATGTACTTCGGCCTGTGTCTGGACTCGTCATAGATACGCCCGACGTACTCCCCGATCACACCTAGCGACAGCAGCTGGATGCCACTGAACAACGAGACCACGATCACGATCGTCGGGTTACCGACCGGGAAGCCGACGCCACCGAGCTTGAGACCCACGTAGACGGTTGCCAGCCCAAAGGCAAACGCCGCGAGGCCGATCCCCAGGAGCGAGATCAGATGCAGCGGGTAACGGGAGAAGCCGACGATCCCGTTCAGCCCGATCACCAGCGAGCCCCAGAACCGGTTGTACTTGCTCGTTCCCGCCGCCCTCGGGTCGCGGTCGTAAAGGACGCTCGTCTGGGGAAAGCCGACCAGACCCACCAGCCCGCGCAGAAAGCCGTGGCTCTCCTGCAGCGAGACGACGTTGTCGACGACGCGACGGCTCATCAGCCGGAAGTCACCCGTGTTCGGCGGTATCTCCACGTCGGCGATCCGTTTGATCATCCGGTAGCCGACGGCGGCGACGATGCGCTTGGGGATCGTCTCTCCCGCCCGCGTTCGCCGTTGCGCGTACACGACGTCGTGCCCGTCGCGCCACCGCGCGAGCAGCTCGGGGATCAGCTCGGGGGGATCCTGCAGGTCGCAGTCGATCACGACCACCGCGTCGCCGCGGGCGGCCTCGAGCCCCGCGATCGTCGCCATCGGCTGGCCGAACCTGCGCGAGAAGCGCAGCATCTTCACGCGCGGGTCGCGATCGCACAGCTCTCGGATCAGCTGCTCGGTGCCGTCCGTGCAGGGATCGACGCTGAAGATCAGCTCCCAGTCGATGTGGAGCTGCCCCATGACCCTGCTGAGGCGCTCGTACACCGCGCCGATGTTGTCCTCCTCGTTGTATGCGGGAACGACGATGCTCAGCATGCCGCCAACCGAGCCGTCCATCGTGCCGATGGCGCTCTCCTGCTGGGCGGGCGTGCTCACGACGGCCTCCCGGCCGGTCGAGCCTCCCCGCTGCCCGGGCCCACTCACGCGGGCTCCCGCGGGCGGGCGAGCACGGTCAATCCACGGATCCCGAACGGCAGCTTCACGCCGTGGGCGAGCAGCCGCTCCTCGAAGCGGCAGGCCACGCGTCCCAGCGCGGAGTCCTTCGTGCGCCCGATGTCGTCTCGCACCTTGGCTTCGAGCGCCTCTCCTCGGAGCTGCTCATAGCGTCGGCGGTTGCGTTGCTTGACGGCCCAGAAGGCCGGATACAGCGGTGCGCCCAGGTGAATGTCCTCGATCACCTCGAACCCCACTGCAGCCGCCTTGCGCGCAAGCTCCCCGCTGGCGTAGCGGCGCTCGTGACCGAGAAAACGGTCGTAGTAGTCGTAGTTGCCCGGACCGACGGGCACGACGATCACCGCGCGCGCGCCCGGGCGCAGGATCCGAAGGGTCTCCGCGAGCGCTCGCTCGTCGGCGGGGACGTGCTCGAACAGGTTGGCGCTCACGGCGCCGTCCACGCTCCTGTCCGCGAGCGGCAGCGCGCACGCGTCGGCCTGCAACAGCTCTGCGTCCGGCACGTTCTCGCGGGCCTTGCGCAGCCCTCCCGCCACGAGGTCCACGCCGACCAGGCTCGCGTCGGGGATGGCGCGGCGGAGGTCCTCCAGCAGGTACCCGGTGGAGCAGCCGACATCGATGATCCGCGGACGCTGCGGCAATGGACCAACGCGAGCAAGGATCGCGCTACGGGTCCACACGTCGATGAAGTGCGTGCGGCTGCTCTCCTCGTGAAGCTCCTCGAGATCCTCCGACCAGTTGACCGCGTGCTCGGACGTCACGTGGCTGACGAACGGCTGGCTCATACGCGCGCCGGCTCCCCGACCGCGGCGAACAGCTCGCCGTCGATTCGTCGCAGCGTCGCCAGGTCGCGCTCCTCGGCGAGCCTGCGTCGGAAGCTCGCGTCGCGCCACGGGTCCCACTGCGCGGAGATCAGCTTGCCGGTGAACGGCGCATCGGGATCGCCCTGCAGCAGCTGGCAGACGAGCTCGGCCGCCTCGCTCGCCGGCACGCCGCCGCGCTCCAGCTCGGCGCGGGTGTGCTCGAAGTAGTCGGCGCCCGCGAGCTCGGGGCCCGCTGCGAGCGTGCTCTGGTGGATGTCGGTCGCCACGAAGCCGGGCGCCACGCAGTTGATTCGCACGCCCTGGCCGGCCAGCTCGACGGCGATGTTCTCGCTGAGGCGCGCCACGGCCGCCTTGGAGGCCGCGTAGGCGTCGAAGCGCACAAGCGGCGCGGTCGCGCCCCCGCCGCTGAACGTCACGACCGCGCCGCGAGACGCGAGCAGCCCCGGCAGGCACGCGCGGATCGCGAGCAGGGTGCCGAGAACATTGACCTCGAGCGTGCGGCGGAAGTCCGCCGCCGAGTAGCTGCCGATCGGGCCCACGGGATCGAGCACCGCGGCCGCGCACACGAGACCCTGAACGTCGCCGAGGCGCCCAGCAAGGCGCTCCCAGGCGCGCTCGTCGGCCACATCCATCGCAACCGCCTCGTGACCCTCGCCCGCAAGCCCGCCAACGGCCCGCTGCAGCGCCAGCTCATCGCGCGCGAGCAGCGCGACGCGCCAGCCCCGCTCGGCCAGCGCGTGCGCGGCGACGCGGCCGATTCCCCTCGACCCTCCGGTGATGAGGACGCGCCGGCGGCTCACCCGGGGACCGCCTCGCGTACCGGCACCGCCTCGCGCATGCGCGCGTAGGGTCCGGTCGCATAGGCCGCCTCGACCTGTCCCCACGCGTAGCGGGCGTCGTTCAAGTCGCCGCACAGCGGGCGCTCCCCTCCGGCCTCGATCGCCTCGCGGAAGCTTGCCCACTCACGCTCCCACGAGCGGTCCTCGTCGGGGTAGCAGATCTCCTGCAGCTCCGGCGGGCCCAACTCGGGGCTCATCTTGAAGATCCGCAGCCGCTGGGGCCCGTAGGAGCGAACCAGCCCATCGACCTGGAGCTTGGCGGTGCGGCAGTAGATCTCCAGCGAGAAGAGGTTCTTCCACTCCGTCCAGCTCACGTGCAGCATCGCCCAGGGCTCGGTGCGCGACTGCGCCTCGCCCAGGATCAGCGCGGCGTTGTCCTCGACGGGGGTGTCCCAGAAGTGGGTGCGCAGCAGCGCCGAGTGAAATGGAAGCGGACCGGCCAGCCAGTGGCTCAGGTCGAGCAGGTGCATGCCCTGGTCGACCAGCTCGCCGCCGCCCGAGCGCGCCGCGTCGGCGCGCCACTCGCGGTCATAGCCGACACGTCCGCCGTGCCCGTAGCGTGCGCGCAGGTGCATCAGCTTCCCATGGTGCCCGCCGCGGACCTCCTCGGCGGCACGGGCGATCCCCGGGTGAAAGCGGTGGTTGAAGCCGACCTTGACCAGGTGTCCGCTGGCACGCTGGCACTCGATCAAGCTGTCGATCTGCGCGCTCGAGACGCCGGCCGGCTTCTCCACGAGCACGTGTGCCCCCGCCTGCAGCGCCCGCTCGGCGAGTCCCGCGAGCTGATCGTGCACGGTGGCGACGACGACGACGTCAGGACGCGTCGCGAGCAGCTGCCCCAGGGTCGCGCACGCCCTGGCGCCGTGGCGCTCGCAGAGGCCGCGTGCCGCCTGCTCGTTCACGTCGTAGCACGCCAGCAGCTCGTCGTCCGGTGCGAGCGCAGCCGCCCGCTTGGCTCCGATCAGCCCGCAGCCGACGATCGCCACACGCAGGCCGCTCACCTGTGCTCGCTGGCGTAGGCGCCGCCGAACTCGAAGTCGAACGCGAGCTCCGAGGCCCCCGCGGCGGCCATCGCCTCCCTGGTGTCCTCCGGCCGCGGGGCATAGACGAGCAGGAAGCCGCCTCCGCCGGCGCCGACCAGCTTGCCGCCGAGCACGCCGCTGCGACGCGCGAGCGTGTAGAGCCGGTCGATGTGCTCGTCGGTCATCCCCGGCGAGCGGCTGCGCTTGTGCTCCCAGTGCTCGTGCATGAGTTCTGCGTAGGCCTCCAGGTCACCGGCCATCAGCAACTCGCGGCTGCGCAGCCCGAGCTCCTTGGTGCGGTGCAGGTTCTCGATCATCTCCTCATCGCCGGCCTTTGAGCGAGCGTCCTGATCGGACAGCACGGTGGCGGCCGCACGCGCCTCGCCGGTGAAGAACAGCAGCAGCTGGTCGCGCAGTCGCCTGAGCACGCCCGGCTCGAGCTCGAGCGGCTCGACGTCGACGACGCCGTCCCCATGGAAGGTGTAGGCGCAGATGCCGCCGTGCGCGGCTACGTATGGGTCCTGCTTGCCCACCGGCTCGCGCAGCACGTCCATCTCGATATCGCACGCGGCCTCGGCCAGATCACCGGGGGTTATCGACGTCCGCCGCGCGTGGGCCAGCCCCTTGAGCAGGCAGACGGTGTAGGCGCCCGAGGAACCCATCCCGGTCCCAGCGGGCACGTCGGCCACCGAGGCGATCTCGAGCGGGTTGCCACGCCAGTGGCGCTGCAGTGTCTCGCGCAGGATCGGGTGCCGGATCTGCCCGATCTCGTCGACCTCCTCGAGCTCTGAGTACTTCATTCGGTAGCGCCGCTGGAAGGCCGTGTGCGTGAGCATGTAGACGTACTTGTCAATCGCCCCCGACACCAGAAAGCCGCCGTGCTCGCCATAGTAGGAGGGCAGGTCGGTGCCCCCGCCACCGAGCGAGATGCGCAGAGGGGCACGGCTGAAGATCACGCTCATCGCCTCTGCTCCTCGCTCATGAGGGGGACTCCGTCTGGCACCTCGCGCCAAGCGTAGTCGTTGGCCTGCAGCCACTCCACGGTGCGCACGATGGCCTGCTCGATCGTCAGCGTCGGACGCCACCCGAGCGCACGGATGCGCGCCGTGTCGAGATGGATCAGGGGACTGTCGCCGGTCCAGCCGCGCTTTCCGCCGGAGTGCACCACCTCGGGGGAGAGCGAGAGCTGCTCGGTGATGATCCCGATCGAGTCATCGACGATCACGGTCTCGTCGGTCCCGAGGTTGTAGACGTGTGCGCCGGGCTCGTCGTGATGACGCTCGGCCGCGGTCAGGATCGCGTCGATGCAGTCCCCCACGTATAGGTAGGACTTCTCCTGGCGGCCGTCGCCGAGTACCGGCAGGCGCGTGGGGTCGCGCTTGAGCGCACGGAAGAAGTCGAACACGTGCCCGTGCGTGTAGCGCTCGCCCAGGATCGAGACGAAGCGGCAGATCAGGCCCGTGAAGCCATATCCGCTCGCGTAGGCCTCGATCAGCCCTTCGCCCGCCAGCTTGGAGGCGGCGTAGAGGGAGGTCTGGACGGGGAAGGGGGCGTCCTCCGGGGTGGGGAACACCTCGGGCTCGCCGTACACCGAGCCGGTCGAGGAGAACATGATCCGGCTCACGCCCTGGGCGCGCATCGCCTCGAGCACGTTCGAGGTGGCGATCGTGTTCTGCTCGAGGTCGCGTCGGGGATGCTCGAGGCCACGGCGCACGTCGGCGTTGGCCTGTAGGTGAAAGACCCAGTCGCACCCCTCGAGCGCATCGCCCAGCACCTCGGAGTCGAGGACGTCGCCTTCGATGAGCCTCACCCCGGGTCGGCTCAGCGCCGCGGCGAGGAACTCGCGCCGTCCGCTGCGGAAGTCGTCGACGATCACGACCTCCACTCCGTCGGCGTTCAGCCGGTCGGCCAGGTTGCTACCGATGAACCCGCCGCCGCCGGTGATGCAGGCCCGCCTCACCGGGCCGCTCCGCGCGCGCCCGTGCCGCGGGGCCGGCGCCCTGGTGAGATGCACTGCATCCTTACAGCGTGAAGCCCGCGGCGACCGCGTCGCCGTGGAACATCCGCACCGTCTCCAGCGAGTACTGCTCGAGGCCCTTTCCGAGGCAGTCGAGCTTTTTCAGCAGATCGTGGGTGATCGTGATGATGTGGCAACCCACCTCGTCGGCCTGGACCAGGTTGAGGATCTCCCGCGGCGAAGCCCAGATCAGCTCCGCTCGCGGCGCCTGGGTCATGATCTCCACTGAGCGGGCCATGATCGGCACCGGGTCGATCCCGGCGTCGGCGATGCGCCCGGCAAAGACCGAGATGTAGGACGGCGCCCCATCCTTCAAGGCCGCTGTGATCAGCTCGACCTGGGCGGTGGTGAAGAGCGCCGTCACGTTGACCTTGACGCCGGCCTCGGAGAGCTCGCGCACGAGCGGCGCCATCGACTCACCCTGGGTCGTGGTGACGGGGATCTTGACGTACACGTTCTCGCCCCATGAGGAGATCAGCTGGGCCTGGCGGCGCATCTCCTCGGCATCGTCGGCGAAGACCTCGAAGGAGATCGGGTGTTTGGTGATCCGCTCGAGCAGGCGCTGGGCGAACTCGGCGTAGTCGGTCAGCCCGGCCTTCCACATCAGCGTGGGATTCGTCGTGAAGCCCGCGATCCGGGGGTTGGCCGCCAGCGCCATGATCCCGTCCAGATCGGCTCCGTCGGCGAAGATGCGTGTCGATATCTGGTCGAGCACCGCCCCTACGATACCGGACGCATTTCGCAAATTGCGTCGCGATCGGTCAGCCGCGAGCGTCGCGTCGGGTCATTCGGGCGAGGAGGCCGGCGCGAGCTCGTCAAGAAGCTGAGCGGCGGCGTCGGCGAGGCTCGAGGCCGCCAGATCGGGACGCGCCCCGCCGGCGCGCTTGTGGGCGCTGCCCGGGTGCTCGATCAGCACCGCGCGGCAACCCGCGGCGTGCGCGGCCAGGACGTCGGAGTCGGTGTCGCCGAGCATCCACGAGCTCGCCAGGTCGAGGCCCAGCTCGTCGGCTGCGTCCAGGAGCATCCCGGGGGCCGGCTTGCGGCAATCGCACGGTCCGGAGAGCTCCGGCACGACGCCGTCGGGATGGTGCAGGCACAGGCGGGAGGCGTCGAGGTGGACCCCCTCCTCGCGAAGCAGCTCGAGGACGCGCTCATGAACGGCGAGCAGCCCCTCGAGCGACACCTTGCCCTTGGCCGCGGCCGGCTGATTGGAGACGCACACCAGCGCGAACCCGGCGTCGGCCAGCTGGCGCGCCGCGCCGGCCGCGCCCTCGATCAGGCGCACGTCCGCGACGCTCAGCGGCGACTCCGGGAGCCCGGAGTCGGGGTCCGGCGCAAACTCGTTGAGCGTCCCGTCTCGATCCAGAAACGCGGCCGGTCGGCCGCTCACGGCATCGCGCTGTCGCTCAGCGACTCCCAGTGGCCTTGTTTGAGGGCCAGCTCGGGGTGCGAGACCAACCCGTGCCAGATGACCGCCTGGAAGGACTCGACCAGGGGCGTGCGCAAGTCCGCGGGCGGCTCGATCAGGATGGCGACGTCGGCCAACTCCGCGAGCGTGCCACCGGGGGCGCCGACCACACCGAAGATCGCCGCGCCGATCTCGCGCGCGTACTCGATCGCGTTTACGAGGTTGACCGAGACGCTGCGCTCGCGCGATCCGCCACCGACGGAGAACACGAACAGGCCGTCTGCCGGGGCCAGTCGAGACACCTCCAGCCAGCCCGTGAACGAGCTCTCCCAGCCATCGTCGTTGGTGCGCGCCGTGAGCTCGGAGACGTTGTCGGTGGGCGCGTAGCTCTCGATGAGGCACAGCTTGCGAAAGTCGTTGACGGCGTGCGAGGCGTGGCCAGCGCCGCCTCCCACGCCCAACACGAACAGGCGCCCGCCTCCCGACCGGATCGCCGCGAGCCCACGCGCCATCTCGTCGAGCTGACCCGGATCGACCGCGTCGGCTAGCTCCGACGTCGCCGCGAGGTAGCGGCTGCTGTGCTCATTACCCTCCATCCTGGCCGTCCTTCAAACGGGGTCGCGGGCGGCGCCCTTGTCCTGCTGGCGCCCGGCGTCGGGCGCGGGGTCGCGATGCGCCTCACCGAGCAGCGCGATCTCTTGGAGCAGCGTGATGACCCGGCGCTCGAGCTGGCTCACGCGCAACGAGAAGTGCAGAAGCAGGAACACGACGAAGATGAGGCCGAAGAAGTAGAGCGTGCTGGCTTGGGAGATCGCGCCGATCCCGTGGGTGAGACTTCTCAGCAGCCCTCCCCAGATAGCCAGCAGGAGAAGCACGACGGCCGTCGTCACCCACAGCACCGAGTACTCCTCCTTGAGCCGGCGCCGGCGGACGAGCTCGATGATGAACAGCAACAGCGCCAGGCTGCCGGCGATCGCGATGATGCGGAGGTTCGTGCTGATCATGAGGCGCCGTTCGCGCGCGGTCGCAGGAGAGTCACGAAGATCGAGAGCAGCATCTTGTACACGTAGTACGGGCTGTGGCCGGAGTGCATCGAGCGACCCGGCGAGGGGCGCATCTGAACCGGCACCTCACGCACGCGATAGCCGGTGCGGTGAAGCAGGATCAGGATGTCGGCGTCCGGGTAGTCGGTCGGATAGACGTCCGAGCAGAAGAAGCGCGCAACGCCGATGCGCATCAGCTGGAAACCAGACGTTGGATCGGAGATGTGCTCGCCCGTGATCAGGGAGGCCAGGCGCGCGAACAGGCCGATACCCACGGCGCGCGCGCGCGAGGGTCGATAGTGGCCGTCGCGGTCGAGAAAGCGCGAGCCGACGATCACGTCGGCGTCCTGGTCCTCGAGCGCCTTGTACATCGTCGCCAGGTACTCCGCGCGATGCTGGCCGTCCCCGTCGATCTGACCGACGATCGTGTATCCGTTGCGAACCGCGAACTTGTATCCGGTCTGTAGCGCGGCCCCATATCCCGCATTGACGGGCAGCGACAGCGACATGGCGCCCGCCCGCAGCGCCTCGGCCGCGGTGCCGTCGGCCGACCCGTCGTCGACGACGAGCACATCCGCGCTCGCGAACGTGCTGCGGACGTCCTGGACAACCGCACCGACCCGTCCCTCCTCGTTGTAGGCGGGGATGATAATCAGCACGTTGTCACTGGTCACACCCATAGGGTACACGCGAGCGCCTGACCCGTGGGTACGGCGAGGAAGCGTCCATCCGCGGGAAGTTCCCGGCTCCGCCGACGTATCTGGACTGGGTCGAGCTGGTGGGCGGCGGCTGATCGCGACCGGCGACGGCGGGCCAGCCGGTCGCGAGCCCGTCCTACTTCCCGACGTATGTAACGTAGCCCCTGTTGTTCTGGATCGTGACCAGGAAAGGCGTGTTGGTCACGGCGTGAGGTGGCTTGACGGCGGTACTCGTGGCGATGCATTCGAACGTCTTGCCCGCTTCCTGGGGCACCGCTGCGGGGCAAACGACTTTCGCGTGGAGACGGCGCTTTTCGAGCAGTGTCTGTTCGATGGCCACCGCGACGTGGGCGGTGTTCAGGTTGGTTTTCGCCGCACCAGAGCCGTTCGAGGATGAGGAGGAGCCGCAGGCGCTCACCAGCACCGCGCAGGCAAGCGCAGTGGCGGCAACGCTGGCCCCGCGACGCGGGGAGACGGCACGCGTCGTGCTGAAAGTTGGTGTCTGTATTTGCATGCGCGCATAATAATCGTTCGTGGCTACGCGTGCGGCGGGACGGATGGGCCCGCAGCCGGCTCGAGTCGCCTGTCGCGGGGGCGCCACGATCGCACTCGGCCACGGCCGACCGTGCACGACCGCCAACCCGCCGCCGCGCCGGTGGGTCGAGCGGGCGATTAGGGCGCCGCTGCCTGCGACGTCGCGAGCAGCGGCTTCGCTGCGCTCGGCGAGCCCTCGCATCCGCGAGACCCCGCGCCAGGCCCTCAGGAGCGTATCTGGAGCCCTGCAGGCCGAGCTGGAGCCCATGCGGAGCTCTACGGGCCCAGCGTCGCGGGCCAACGAGCGGAGCCTCGGCGGGTTGACAGCCGCGGCGAGATCCAGTAGCTTCCGCCCAAAGGAGGGCGTAGAGCCGCGGTTTAACGGGCTTACGAGGACGCCCGCTACTCAACGTACTGGAGGAGACCTATGCGTGAGCGCATGGACGCTTCGTTGGGCACGAAGGGATCACGAGTTGCGACGCGACGATCTCTGAGGCGACGATTGGCGAGGCGCATGAGCCTCCTCATCGGCGCTTTGGGATTGCTCGTGTTTTGCAGTGCTGCCGGGTCTGCCTGGGCAGACGGCGGCGGCAGCCGCTCAGCCAGCGTCACCGGTGTGACGCCGGCAGAAGCATGCCCGGGAACCATCGTCACGGTGAAAGGGAAAGGCCTAAGCACCGGACGGCAAGAACTTGAATGGACGACAAAAGGAATCCAAGAACAGTTCGGCCACCTGCAAGGGTTCTACGAAACGATAATGACCCAAGCCCTGGCGGGCGGCTCGTCTACGGAAGTTAAAGCCGTCACTCCCCTGTTCCTTCAGCTGTGGGAAGGCCCGGAAGGGACCCACATAAACGGCAAAGGCGTCGTCGGGATCGAAGGAAAAGGGGCCACGTTCACCTACACCAACCTGTATTCGTGCTTCGGCACGGGTAACGGCAACGGCAAAACCGGAGCGACCGGACCCGCCGGAGCCAACGGAACCAACGGAACCAACGGCGCGAACGGAACCAATGGAACCAACGGTGCGAACGGAACCAACGGAACCAACGGCGCGAACGGCACCAACGGAACCAACGGGACCAATGGCGTGACCGGAGCAGCCGGAGCCAACGGAACCAACGGAACCAATGGCGCGAACGGAACCAATGGAACCAACGGAACCAACGGCGCGAACGGAACCAACGGGACCAATGGCGCGAACGGAACCAACGGGACCAACGGCGCGAACGGAACCAACGGGACCAACGGAACCAATGGCGTGAACGGAGCAACCG
>Ga0210408_10000859_pt1 | contig 34288 bp, 36 predicted proteins | sample IncBWH4MmetaG_FD_155471 | JGI IMG/M metagenome (GOLD analysis project Ga0210408, IMG submission 155471) | Forest soil microbial communities from Barre Woods Harvard Forest LTER site, Petersham, Massachusetts, United States - Inc-BW-H-4-M | ecosystem: Environmental > Terrestrial > Soil >... | reverse complement strand
TTCTTTGTCGTGGCTTTCCGCCGACGGGTCACCCCACAACGTGACGCTCGCAGCGTACGCTCCCGCCTGCTGAGTCGTGCTGGGGACTTCTGCGTATAGACCGTCATCGCTACCGGTGCGTACACCGCCGACGATATGGACGATAAAGCCCTTAATTTCGGCAGCAGCGAAGGCGATCTCAGCGGGACTACCGGAAGGCGGCACCATATTGTACACTGCCTGTGTTGGTTCTAGCGCTAGCAGTCCGGCTTTGACAGTCGAGATCCCCACCGTCGAGGCTCGTGGACAGCCAGCTTCGCTCTCGAGTTCCGCCTCAGTACACTTCTTTTCAGTAGCTTCTGGGTTGATGACCACACCAGCAGGCAGGTTCACTTTGACGTTATTTGGATCGTCGTTTGGCACTTCACCAAAAAACCCATTTAGTTCCTGGATTGCGGACGGTCGATGGTGATCAAAAACAATCGTCGTCGTCAGCGCGTAGGGATGAGATCCGGCTTCCGTAGATGGATCTCCTTTCGCGTTTGATATGATAGTGCTTTCAAATTTTTCTACGCCAAAGGGTTCACTCGCCCAAGTTGGGCTCACATAGGCAAACGTTATCATTGCCACGACTGTGCCCACCACGACAGAACTCGATAGAGATACTTTGGACATCATTTGCCCCTCCTGTTGCTTCTCTTTGCTTTTGCCCCATATCTCCTTTGCACCTGTATCTCGCATTGGACTCGCTGCTTCTTCGTCTTTGCCTTCTTCCCACATGCCCTCAGAGCGCTTGCGAGCTTCTGTAGACGAGTTGGTGGCTTGCCCTTGGATTTGGCCGCAAGCTTAGATTCCGCGGGCGGTACAAGGTTCCCTATCCCCGAAAGTGTCATGCTTGAAGAGGCGCTAAAAGCCGGCGTAGGACTGGCAGAGCCACGGCATACTTCGCCACCACAGGGGCTTGTCGGTGCAGCGTTCTGACTAGCAAGGCCACCATTTTCGCGGGCGTCATAGACATCGACATTGTCATCCTGGTCCTGGGCCACCAACGACTGCCTGGTGAAAAAGAACACATTGCTGCCATTAGCACTTGCATCCCCGAAGTACGCTTCGGTCGGGCTCTCGCCGGTAGAGATCAGATAGAGACACCCTCCGCCCTCGACACCACTTCCGACCGCACAGCTGCCCGAGCCTTCCCTCTCCCACTCATATACATCCATTTGGTCGTTTATGTCCCCAGATACGAGTCGTTCTGCCGTCTGGAAGAACACACGATTACCATCCTCCGACAGATTATTAGTTAAAAAATTACTATGAGGGAAGGGTTCGGTATACCCAAAGTGATGTGTTAAATATACTTCGCCGGTGGCAAGAGCAGACCTTGGGTTACACGACACACACGCTGGGTTCCTTGCTGAAAGTGGACGCGTTGCATCATACAAATACAACTCATCCTTTCCACCATTATCGTAACTAGTAATCCTGTTATACGAACTAAATAAGATCGTTGTACCTTCTTGCGTAACTCGTGATGTCTTTCCTCCTTCCTCCGCACCACCTACGCGAGTAAAATCGGTCCAATCATTATAATCCGTAGAAAGGCTAAGGGTACTTATAAAAATTGTTTCTCCACTGTGCCACTCGTATAGATTCGCATTTCCAGCACTCGCGCCTACTGTCCCAGGTAATACATTTTCAGCTATGAAATAGGCGTACGAACCATCATTTGAGATGCCGAGGGTCCCCAACACATGAGCTTCTCCCATAGTCAGAGGTTCGCGCTTTTTTACTTCGACGGCAAACCGGTAAAGATTTCGTTTTGCGCCACTACCTTCCGTGTAGAAGATATATGACCCCGCGGTTGTGGCTGCTCGCCAGTATGCTTCCCCGGCCGAAACGGGAATCGTTCTCTTGGCGTTAGGTTCTCGCATATAGATATGCCCGGTTCCGACATCGGTAAAGAACACGCGCGAGCCGTCTTCAGAGATCGTGTTCTGTGTGTAGAACCTGCCAGCTCCCCCGGACGTCGCGCCACCCGGCAATTCGTCAGCTCCCGCTCCAGCTTCGTGTTCCCTGATAGCCGGGCCGCCCGGACCTGCCACCGAACCCCCCGCGGGGGCTTCACCGTTCGGAAGCACCCCTACCAGTGTCACCACGCCGTCTTTCCATTCGTACAAGTTGGTCCCGTTTTCAACGACTTCTTCCGAGAAGAATGCCGCCTTTTTCGTGAGCTTCGCCCTGTCCTCAAAAAGGATGCTAGAGTCCCCACGCGATGAGTCATCGAACCGTACTTCATGCACTCCGTTGCCGGGAGCCAACAACCGATAACTACCGTCGGTATTATCACGAAGGTAGAAGTTCCATTCGCCAAGGACGGCGGACTCTACGGTACCTTCTTCGCCACGGATCGAGGCTTCACCGATCAGAGGCCCGAGATCACCAATGCCGACAACTGTATAACGAAGATCTTCAGTCCAGCCTGGAAGTAACGCACTCGAGCCAGCCTCGGAAGGGGGAAATATTCCCTGCGTTGACCATCTTTCGCTCTCCGCACTACTGAGATATGTAGGATATTCGGCGGCTCCTTCAATGCCTGGGAAAGGTGCGTACGACAAATACGATATGCTAGAGCCTAAAGGGGAGCTCTGGACCTGGGCATCCTGGCCAACGGCGTCAGTGTTGTTCTTGTTCTGCGGTGATACCTGCTCGTACGCACGGCAATCGGGCAGTCGAGCTGCATATGCCTCCTCATGGCGGATCCGTTCATTTTCACACGTTGCGGCACCGGCCACGCCTGGTCCGCTACCAGCGCTACAACAGGCAATGATAATCGCAATGGCCGCAACTTGGCGCCTCCCGATCTTGCTTGGATCCATTTGGGCTCGACCCTCTCTAAGCTTGGCTCACAAAGTGATACGGGACAAACTTGGAGAGCCTTACTTATTCCTTCCCCACTCAGTCTGGCTTCCCTTTCTGCTTCGGGCCTCTCCTCTAATCCCGGGTGGTAGTATCTCACGGCTCGCCAGTTTGAGCTAACGGTGTTTCTGACTCTGTCGATACGCCGTCCGACTGCTGCTGACGGGGTCCCCGTAGGTGGTACAGGGTCTATGCGTAGTCTGGTTGTTTGTTGTTGGTTGGGGTGTTTGCGTATTCGGTGGGTGTGAGTCCGTCGAGGGCTGAGTGTGGCCGGTAGGTGTTGTACTGTGAGCGACCCGAACTCCTCGATGTTCAGCAGCTCGTCTCGTAGTCGGCCGTTGAACGACTAGACATAGGCGTTGCAGAGCGCTGTCAACTGCGCTCGATCCGACTGTTGAGCAGCGAACTGTTTGTGTGACGCATCCTTTCCATACCTGGCGGGGGCAGGAGTTCGTTTTTGTGGCGGTGCGTCAGACGTGGGGAGAGGATCGGGTGTTCTTCTTTGTCGAGGATGGGACGCAATGCTCGCTGCCACGTGGCTGGACGGACGCTGGTGACCCGGATGTGTTCGTGGTGCTCGCGGGCGGGCGTAGCTCGTTCCGCGTTGAGGATCTGCTCGCGGTGGTCGAGTTGCTCGATGATCTGCGGCGCGGGGACGATGGCGGCGTGTAAGGAAGATTCTGCCGCAAACGTAAGGGCGATTATGCCGTTCCTCCCGACGGGATACACATGGAGGCGGGGCAAGAAGGTTATTAATAGTACTTTGTCGAGTTGGAGGTTTGAGCCGATTCCCGGGCATATCGGGCCTCAAGTCCCGCTCAACCGAGCCAATGCAGGATTCCCGCCGTCGATGTCGTGTCGAGCCAAACCGGGCCGGTCGAGGCGAGTTGACAAAGTACTATTAAGGCCAGGATAGTAAAGGAAATGACTGGTCCGGTCGATTTCCCGTCCGGCAGACGTGGCATAATGGTCTTGACAGCAAGCGTGGGAGGAAAGATAGTGGCACGACGCGAGGAGGATCCGAAGGTCAAGGCGTTGCGAGCGCGGCGGAGCTTGAATCCGCGGCCGGGGATGGTGCGGGACGAGCGGTTCGCTGGCTCGGCATTCTTCGACGCCCGGGATTTGGTGCAGGTCAAGTACGAGATGGTCCGTCGTGTGCGCGTTGATGGTGACGCGGTGAGCCGCTCGGCTGCGGCGTTCGGCTTCTCGCGCCCGTCGTTCTATGAGGCGGCGGGGTGCGCTTGAGAATGGGGGCCTGGCGGCGCTGGTACCCGGGCGTCGGGGACCACAGCGGGCACACAAGCTGACCGAGGAGGTCGTCGCATTCGTCCAGGCTCGATCAAGGTGTGTTGCGACGACCAGTTGAACCCAGCCTGACTGCCGGCATCGGAATGGTGAATCATTCTCTCGCCGACAGGGAGGCCGGTGTGGTCACGCGCCCAGAGCGCCATCTCCAGCGTGTCGAGCACAAGACTCGTCTGCATCGTCGTGTCAGCCTTCCAGCCAACAATCCGCCGGGAGAAAGCGTCGATCACGAACGCGACATAGCACAGGCCCGACCAGGTGCTGACATAGGTGAAATCAGCGACCCACAGACGGTTCGGGGCACCCGCAGTGAAGTCGCGATCCACCAGGTCCGGTGCACGCTGAGCCTGCCCATCAGGGATCGTGGTGCGCCAGCGCTTGCCGCGGATCGCGCCTTTCAGACCGTGCTTGGCCATCAGGCGCTCTACCGTGCAGCGCGCGACTTTGATGCCCTCCCGTTCCAGCTGCCACCACACCTTCCGCGCACCGTAGACGCCTTTGCTGGCCTCATGCACCCTGCAGATCTCCACGAGCATCCGCTCGTCGCTCAGCGCCCGCTCAGACGGGTCACGCTCACGTGCCTTCACCGCATAGTAGGTAGACGGAGCGACCCCCAAGTGTCCTGCAGATCGGCTCGACCCCGAACTCTCCCTTATGCGCATCGACCACGGCGCTCATCTCCTCGGCTGCGGGTCGAGCTCCCGCGCGAAGAAAGCCGAAGCCGCCTTCAGAATGTCATTCGCCCGGCGCAACTCACGATTCTCGCGCTCAAGCTCTTTGATCCGCTCAGCGTCACTCGTGCTCGTCCCCCGCCGTACACCACCATCGATCTCAGCCTGGCGCACCCAACCCTGCAACGTCTGCGCCGTACATCCAAACTTCGCAGCAATCGAAGAGACCGCCGCCCACATACTTGAGTACTCCTCACGATGCTCAAGCACCAACCGCACAGCCCGCTCGCGCACCTCCGGTGGATACCGCTTGCTCTTTCCCATCAGCCCATCCTCTCATGAAGTCGGGCCTCCAAGATTCCCGGGGCGGTTCAGACCGCTATGCATGCGCCAAGCGCAGTTACTAAGCCCAGCATAATCGATTTAGATCGCAACATGGATAAGTATCTCCTCTCATACGGGGGGTTAGGATGCTCATTATTGACACCATCTGCTTATGACAATGCGTGGATAGGCCGCGCGATAGTTTCGCGGCCTATCCAGCTTACATAACCTTTTTTAAATGGTTTTTATTCGGCTGCCCATTTTTCTTTGCTTACGAGTTCGACTTTAGCAGTACCTTCGTAAGTCGCGGGAGCGGTTTCAAATTTGAGGTTGCTACCACTCGTTTTGCAAGCAATTTCGTGCACTACAAGTAATTCCGTTCCTTTGGGAAGTTCACACGTCTGTTCGCCTGTGACGTTGTAGGTTTTTTTCAGAGCACACACCTGGATTACTACTTTTGCGAAGGGTGTTTCTGAATTGACCTGGCTGAACTTGTCTTCAACTTTACCTGCATTTTCGACGAGAGCGTCCAGGACTCTCGCTTCTATATTTGGTACTGTGCAACCTGCCAGGCCTTCTAGGCTACAATTTTCGTACGTAATAGTAGCTTTTGATTTACCTTCTTTTTCGAGTTCGCCTTCAAATTTATCGTTATTGCAGACGATCGTTATAGCTTTTTTGCTAATTTCAGTCGCCAACTTTGACACACCACTCGTGCCTGTAACTTTGGTACCGTTGGCGAGTTCCTTGTGTCGCCATTTACCTTTATCTGGTGCTTTTTGTGGTTCTGCTTCGCATAAAGCTTTGGTTGACCACTGGGACGCACTTTCTACAGAGACTTCTTCACAGGGAGCTCCTATATACCTATGCGCTGAAGCCGACGTTGCACCTGTCACGCTTACGGCGAACACGGCGATTAACCCCAGCAAAGGTAGCTTAAATCGTAACATAGATTATTATCTCCTCTCGGCCCGGCTGGTACCGGGACGCTCATTATTTGGCTCTGGACGTACACCCCGTAACGCGGAGGATACGCACGGCGCCCATTATCTTCCTCTCGAAGTGACTCCTTACCCTGGGTTTTCACCCGCCGACCAAGAAGCCTCTTCAATATGGGCTATCTTGCCATGGAAGTCAAGTGGCGCCGTCAACACCTCCGTTCGGGCTAGTCCTCCTGCTATACCCGGTACCCCAATCTCCTGCATCCGTCCCGTTTTGGAAGCGGAAGGTTAGGACGGCGAGTCGGAGACATTGTTAGTGCTATGAGTCGAAAACAAGGCAACAAGCGGGCCTTGGGATAGGCTACGAGGTCGCTCGGAGCGAAGTGTCAGGGACTCAACACGGCGCTGCGCTGAGTCGCCCAGTCACAGCATCATCTCGCTCTCGCTATCCGCATCCAGATACGCAGATTCTCGAGGCAGACCTAGACCGGCCCCGCGCTGCACCGCAACCAACCACCAAGGAGCCCCACCCAGAATGCCCAAGACCATAGGCATAGACCTCGGCACGACCAACTCATGTATGGCTGTGCTCGAGGGTGGCGAGCCGACCGTCATCGAGAACGCCGAGGGAGGCCGGACCACGCCGTCGGTCGTGGCCTTCGCGGCCTCGGGCGAGCGGCTCGTCGGCACCGTCGCTAAGCGCCAGGCGGTGACCAACCCCCAGAACACAGTCTTCTCGATCAAGCGCTTCATGGGCCGCAAGGAGGCCGAGGTGCGGGAGGAGGAGTCGATCGTCCCCTACAAGGTCGTCGCCGGCCCCAATGGCGACGCGCGCGTGGAGGCCGGGGGCGAGCAGCACTCGCCGCCTGAGATCTCCGCGATGATCCTGCAGAAGCTCAAGACCGACGCGGAAGCGTATCTGGGCGAAAGCGTGGACAGCGCGGTGATCACGGTTCCCGCGTACTTCAACGACGATCAGCGCCAGGCCACCAAGGACGCCGGCAAGATCGCGGGGCTCGACGTCAAGCGGATCATCAACGAGCCCACCGCCGCCTCGCTGGCGTACGGCCTGGACAAGGAGAGCGACCAGACGATCCTCGTGTTCGACCTCGGCGGCGGGACGTTCGACGTCTCGGTGCTCGAGATCGGGGACGGGGTGTTCGAGGTCAAGTCGACCGCCGGGGACAACCACCTCGGGGGGGACAACTTCGACAAGGCGATCGTGGACTGGCTCGTCGCCGACTTCAAGCGCGACCAGGGGATCGACCTCTCCGCGGACCCCATGGCACTGCAGCGCCTCTATGAGGCCGCGGAGAAGGCGAAGATCGAGCTCTCCACCACCCAGGAGACGCAGATCAACCTGCCCTTCATCACCGCCGACTCCTCCGGCCCCAAGCATCTTGACACGCGCCTCACCCGCGCCAAGCTCTCCGAGCTGACGAGCGCGCTGCTCGACCGCGTGGTGGCGCCCGTGCGCCAGGCGCTCGACGACGCCAAAGACAAGGGCGTCAAGGAGGTCGACCACGTTGTGCTCGTGGGCGGCATGACCCGGATGCCTGCCGTGCAGGAGAAGGTCAAAGAGCTCACCGGCAAGGAGCCCCACCGGGGAGTCAACCCCGATGAGGTTGTCGCCGTCGGAGCGGCGATCCAGGCGGGGGTGCTCGCGGGGGACGTCAAGGACGTGCTGCTGCTCGACGTCACCCCCCTCACGCTCGGGATCGAGACCAAGGGCGGGGTGATGACGAAGCTGATCGAACGCAACACCACCATCCCCACGCGCAAGAGCGAGGTCTTTTCGACCGCCGAGGACAACCAGCCCTCCGTGGAGATCCACGTGCTCCAGGGGGAGCGCGAGATGGCGACCTACAACAAGTCCCTGGGGAAGTTCCAGCTCACCGGCATCCCGCCGGCGCCGCGGGGCATCCCGCAGGTCGAGGTCGCGTTCGACATCGACGCCAACGGGATCCTCAACGTCTCCGCCAAGGACCTTGGCACGGGCAAGGAGCAGAAGATCGAGATCAAGGCCGGCTCGGGGCTCTCCGAGGAGGAGATCAAGAACATGGTCTCCGACGCGGAGTCCCACGCCGAGGAGGACCGCCGCGCGCGCGAGCTCGCGGAGGCCCGCAACAACGGCGAGAACGCCGCCTACCAGGCCGAGCGCCAGCTCGCCGACCTCGCAGACCAGGTGGACGCCGACTCCAAGCAGCGCATCGAGGAGGCCATCAAGGAGGTCCGCGAGTCCCTGGAGTCCGAGGACCCCGCGGCGATCAACGCCAAGACCGATGTCCTCCAGAGCGCCTTCCACGCGGTCTCCGAGGCGATGTACCAGCGCGCCCAGGAACAGGCCGCCGCGGCCAGCCCAGGCGACGGCGGCGCCCCGGGCGACGGCGCCGGCGCGCCCTCCGAGGAGGAGGACGTGGTCGACGCCGAGGTCGTCGACGAGTCGAAGGCCTGAGCGCGATGAGCGAGACAGAGCAGCGCACAGCACACCCCCCGGGGGGCGGGGCCGGGAGCCCCTCGGCCCCGGGGGCAGCCCCCGACGTGGAGGGTCCGGTGGGCGCCACGGAGGAGCAGCCACTGGAGGAGCGCCACCCCGGGGCGACGGAGAATGAGATCGACGGCGCGGCCTCCCAGGAGCCGGACGGCTCCGAGGAGGCCCGCGATGTCGAGAGCGACCTCGACGAGCTGCTCGCCACCGCGGCGCAGCGCGATGAGTACCTTGCGCTCGCCCAGCGTACCCAGGCGGACTTCGAGAACTACCGCAAGCGCGTCGCCCGGGAGTCCGCGAGCGCCCAGGAGCGCGGCGTGGCGAAGCTCGCCAAGGAGCTGTTGCCGGCGCTGGACAACCTCGACCGGGCGCTCGAGGCGGCCGACCAGCAGGACCCGCTGCTGGAGGGCGTGCGGCTCGTGCGCTCGGAGCTCGCCGCCGCGCTCGCGCGGGTGGGCATCGAGTCCTTCGACCCCGCGGGCGAGCCGTTCGACCCCACCCACCACGAGGCGATACACCAGCAGCCCGTGGAGGGCGCGGAGAGCGGGACCGTCGTGGAGGTCTACCAGCCGGGGTACCGGCTGAACGGGACCGTGATTCGCCCCGCGCGTGTCGTGGTGGCGGCGTAGAGGGAGCGCGTCATGGCGAGCCGCCCCGACTACTACGCGACGCTGGGGGTCGACAAAAAGGCCTCCCCGGAGGAGCTCAAGAAGGCCTACCGCAAGCTCGCACGGAAGTACCACCCCGACCGCAACCCCGACGACAAGCAGGCGGAGGCGCGCTTCAAGGAGGTCTCCCACGCCTACGACGTGGTCTCGGACCCGGAGAAGCGCAAGCAGTACGACAGCGGTACCGGGCCGTTCGCGGCCGCCGGGGGCGGCGGCGGCTTCGGGGGCTTCGGGAACATCGACTTCGACGCCTCCTCCATGGGCGACATCCTCTCCAACCTTTTTGGGGGATCCGCGAGCGGGCGGCGCACACGCACCAAACCCCGCCCCGAGCGCGGGCGCGACCTGGAGACAGAGGTCTCGATCACATTCGAGCAGGCCGTCGCCGGCGCGCAGGTGCCCCTGTCGGTCTCCACCCAGTCGCCGTGCCCCACCTGCCACGGCACGGGCGCGAAGCCGGGCACGACGCCGAAGGTCTGCCCCAAGTGCGAGGGCCGCGGGATCGAGACGCAGGGCCAGGGAATGTTCTCGATCTCCCAGCCCTGCTCACGCTGCGGAGGCTCGGGCACCGTGATCGAGGACCCCTGCCCCACCTGCCACGGCACGGGCGCGGTACGCACCCTCAAGCGCTACCGCGTGAACATCCCAGCCGGGGTGAAGGAGGGCTCACGCATCCGCCTCCCCGGCAAGGGCGAGCCAGGCCAGCGCGGCGGCCCCCCGGGAGACCTCTACGTAATCACCCACGTGGCGCACTCCCCCGTCTTCAAACGCCGCGGAGACAACGTCGAGGTCGAGGTCCCCCTCACAATCCCCGAGGCACTCCGCGGCGCCGAGGTAAAGGTCCCCACCCTCGACGGCGTCAAGACGCTGCGCGTACGCCCCGGCACAACCCACGGCACCGTGCAGCGCCTACGCGGAGAAGGCCCCCCAAAGCTCGGCAGCAAAGAGCGCGGGGACATCCACTACCGCTTCCTGATCGACGTCCCCGAACAGCTCACCGACGAACAGGGCGCCGCAGTAAACGCTCTCGCGGACGCCCTCAACGGCGACGACCCCCGCGCACGCCTGTTCGAAAAGGCGACAGGATGAGGGTGAGGTGAGGACTGTGAGCGACAGCAGACCCATCGATCGAGACTCCGCCGTCGGGAGAGTCGGTGCGCGGATCGAGGTGGCCTCCGACCGTGGGGTGTTCATGATCTCCGTGGCCGCCGAGCTAGCCCACATGCACCCGCAGACGCTGCGCACCTATGAGACCCGCGGCCTGATCGACCCCAAACGCTCGCCCAAGGGCACCCGCCTCTACTCCCAGGAGGACGTCGAGAAGCTCCGCCGCATCCAGTCGATGACCGCGGAGCTGGGGCTCAACCTCGCCGGGGTCGAGCGCGTACTCGACCTCGAGACCGAGATCGAGCAGATGCACACCCGCATCGAGGAGCTCGAGCTGCAGGCCCTACGTGCGCAGGTGGAGTTAGCCGAGCGCCTAGAGGAGGTCCGCCGCTCGTTCCGCGCAGAGCTCGTACCCTTTCCGAATTCCCGCCCACCCAGCACGGCCATCGTACGCGCAGCGGACGTGCGGCCACTGGGGGCCAGGGCATCACGGCGCGCGCGGTAACGATACCGGCGCCCGACCCCCTCGGCCCGAGGTGCCACTATCAGCCGCAGCGGGTGTGAGCCCGATGCCTTGCTGCTCTTTCCTTCGTCGACGCCTTCCCGTGCTTTCTCTTCGGGCAGCCAGTGACCGCGATCTTAGTGGTCTGGGTGACCTGAGCGCCGTTCTGCGAGCAGAGGATGCCAGGCCTGGCAAACGTTCCATCTTCGCCGAACGTCTTACCATCTTTACTTCTCGCCATCAGCGCGTAGTGGTAGGTCGTACCGGGCTGCTGGTTCGCCCGTGATGACAAACGGGGAATACCAGATCTTCTGCCGACTTGGCCGATAAAGAGAGCGCCACGGTCCCCGACAGAAAGCCGGGGACCGGAGGCGTGTTCTACGCCATCTCGGGGACTATGGTGGAGGCTCCCACCATGACGTACCAGAGCGGTGGCTCGACATCAGCCACCGTTATGAGCGGCAGACGTTCACCGGCGTTGAACCACATCGCAACCCCAGCGGGTTCGCCATCGCAGCCAACAACGGCATACATGGCGCTGAACCGCGCAAGCTCAAGAGGTTCATGTCTTTCAAGCGGAGACATCGACCTCTGCCCTCCTTCCGTTGGATTCCCCCTCAACCACGCCCATACGATCGAGAGGCTTCACTACCCGCACGAAGCGAGCCACCGCATTCTCCCCCTTCGCCAAGACAGAACCGTCAGGCAACGGCAGCCCAAAACCAAATCACCCACTGCTCATATGGCCACCCTATGCCTTTTTGCCCTTCCCTTTAGCCACCGGCTTGTGCTTCTTCGGGCAGCCCGTGACCACAATCTGCGTGGTCTGGGCGACCTGTGCCCCGTTCTGCCCAGTGATCGTGGTGGGCATCGGGAGCGTCTTCTTCGAGCACAGGCCCCTGTCCGTGGTCGTCGCCAGCGCGGAGTTCGCCTGCTCAGGCAGCCGCGCTTCGAAGGCCGTGATCGGTGCGTCGGGCACCGTGCTGAACGTGCTCGAGGTGATCCCCTTCTTCGAGTTGATACTCGTTTCGCCCGCCAAGTCGATCGTTACCCCGTAGCCCTGCAGCACGAAGATCAGTTCAGGGAACTTCGCGCCCCCGTGCGAGACGAAATACCCCGGACCTTCCAGCGCCACCGGAAGGACCGGCGTGTGCGCGACCGCGGTGCCCACAATCGACGCCGCCGGGCACAGCGCCGGGTTCTCCGCGAACGTCACTTCCGTGCAGGCTTTCTGGAGCGTCGTCAAGCGCGCCGGGAGCTTCTTCGGTAGCGACAGGTGCACCGAGCGGATGTTCGCTTCCCCGGTCCTCTGCGCGACCTTGACGATCAACGAGGCTCCCTTGCCGTTGACACGGCCGTTGCCCTGCGTTGACGCGGAAAACGACGGTTTGAAGGGGAGCGCGGCGCAATTCGCCGCCTCGAAACGGCTCGAGACCACGGAGCTCGCTCCATGGGTGCTTGTGATCGTCCCAGTTACCGCGAGCGGCTCACACCTGGTGGGGTTGAACGTAAAGCCTTCACGGTTGACGTTCACGTTCACCGTTCGGATGTCGAGAGGCACACCTTCGAGGATGCTTGGAAGGGGGTTGCTCGTGATCGTCAACGCACCGGTCCTTCGGTTCACCGCGATAGACGCGCGAACGATCTCTTTGCCAGGCCCACCATTCCCGGTGAGGGTGAAGGGTCCAGCGGTCGTGGGGACCACAATCGAGAGGCCGAAGGGCTGACCGTTATAGGGGCCCGTCAGATAGACATGGCCGCCCCTGACGACATACGGCTCGGTCCCGGGGCCCACCACCGCCGTCGTTTCCCCGATTTCGCTTGCCACGCCACACGTCCCCGCATTCGCCTGCGCTTCGCCGCAGAGCGTCACCTTGGAGAGCATCCCCAGCAGGCCCGGTGGGGTGTTGACTGTGATCCCACCCAGATCCTGTTCCCCGTCGTTGCGGGAGAACGTTGTCGAGAACGAGCTGAAACCTCCCGCCTGATTGTTCGTCATGCCCGCAGTGAAGGTGGGGGCGAAGCCGCCACCATTGCAGTCTGAGGCGATCGTGAAGCTGTCCTGCGGTTCGGCCGCCGGGCTCGCCGGTTCGGCTGGCGTTTCGCTGCCGTAAGGGGTCAGCACCGACTTGGCGGTGTACGTGCCGCACGTTGACGGTGTTACGAGCGGAGCCCGTGGACCGCCGAAGAAGTGCATCTTTAGTTCGCTAAACGGCAACTGTGGAAGGAAAAAACCTGTTTCCGGATCTTCCCCAAAGCGCGCCCTTATCTGGCCGTTCGTTCCATTAAGTTCGATCTTGCCAGGCAACTTGACGAGCGCGCCACTGCCTTCCGCGACGAGATAGAGTGCCAGCAGGGACCCGAATGGATTGGCATCCTGCTGGGCAAGGTAGACCGAACCGTGCAACGGGCGTTCTAGAAGCGGAGTTACGATTTCAACCGTTCCGAGCTTAGACGAATTAGGGCATGTTACTGATTCGGCCGACTTAAGTGCAATCTGGCCACCAGGCCTCGTCGGTTCCGGCTTATCTGTGCATACACTAAGACCATTGGCCGCCGACGGTGAAACCGTCATTCCTGCGGGCAATGTCACAATCGCTTCCCTTAGATCCGCCTCCGCGAGACCTTCCAAGCTTTCTTCCTGTGGGATCCTCAACGTTACGCTTAAGCCAGTCGGGGAGTCTGCCGTAGCAGCTTCGAGTTCTCCTGGCCTCACCACAAGAGTTGGGTGGAAGTCCAATTCTTTACAACCGATCATCCCTGGTGATTCGGTGGGCGCAGATATGAACCTTGATTCCTGCCACGAGTCAGCACTGAGCGTCGCTTTTAGTGTTTCCCCAGAGCACACCGTTGGCATCGTTAGGAAGGGTCTAGTTGCCCTTTCCACGGGGCAATCTCCGCCACTTTCGGCACATTCACCCCGTTCTTCATCGTGACTCGCCGCGGATGGGATACCCCATAGCGTCACCGATGCACTGTAAAATGCTGCCTTCTGAGTAATTTCAGGAACCTCACCAGAGATTCCGTAATCCTTTCCAGTGCGGACTTTTCCAATGATATGTGCTGCTACACCTTCCAGTCCTGCTACCGTAAACCCAAACTCGGCTGGTGTTCCTGCTGGAGGCACCATGTTATAAACAGCATCCTTCGCTTCTGTGGCAAAGAACCCCAACTTGATGCTTGCTACTCCGACTGCTGCCGCACGCGGACAGGTACCGCTCTCTAATTCCGCCTCGTGACACTTCTTTTCGCTCGCCTGCGGATCTACGACGAGTCCTGGCGGCAAATTGACTTCAATTGTCTTGGGGTCGCCGTCCGGCACGTCGCCAAAAAACCCAAGGTTTTCCTCTGCTTCACTAGGTGGTTCGTGGTTAAAAACTACAGTTGTTGTGAGCGCATATGGGTGTGAGCCAGCCTGCGTAGCAATGGTACCACCACTATTTGCGATGATAGCATCTTTAAATGTTTCTATGCCAAAGCTGGCTTGAGCAGGGGAAACATATGTCAACCAAACAATTGTAACTAGCAATGACGTGACGAGTAAGACTCGTACGGTTAGAACATTCGTCCTCGCAGACCCGGGCGTATTCATCGGTGCTCCCCCCTCGCCGATTTGTGACCACGGGCCATCTTCCTTCCTTTACCGATCTTCTTTCTCCTCTTTAGGCGTTGCTTGTTTCTTGACTTTGGTTTGCTAACAATCTTAGACTCAGATTTTACCACTGTTAAGTTTCCCATTCCTGATAGCCCCGTGCTGGCCAGAATAGTCGGCGTGAAAATTACGCCCATAGGGCCGCGGCACCCTTCACTTTCGCAAGGGATTTCAGGCTCCAGATTCTGCGAAGCTATACCCCCATTTTCCTTAGCATCGTAAAGATCTACGTTGTCATCCCGATCCTCACCTACCAAAGACTGGCGGGTGAAAAAGAAAACATTACTCCCATCGCTACTTGCGTCACCGAAGTAAGATGCTGCCGGACTCTGGCCCGTCGAAATTAGGTAAATGCAGCCGCCTGCACTGTTAATATCTTTGCTCGCGCAACTCCCTGTTCCTTCTTTCTCCCACTCGTAAACATTGACCTGGTTATTTGTATTAACTGCGGGTAGGAAGCTTTCCTTGCTCTCAAAAAAAACGCGATCTCCGTCGCTCGAAAGGTTATGGGTCAAGAAAGCGTTGCGTGGAGCCGTCGCAAACGTCACAAAGTTGGCCGTCAAATGTGGTGGATAAAGTGTTGCAGCTATGTTTGTGTTGCATGAAACACAGATCAGGTTCACTAGCCCGCCTAGCTGTGTCGTCTCGTATAGATATAGCTCTGCCTTTCCATTGTTGTTATAGTCAGTGAGTTTATTGGTAGAACTAAATAAGACTGCGCTCCCACTAGGTGTAACACGCGACGACTTTGCACCTTCTGCAGGTCCTCCGATACCCAAATCAAAGTCCGTCCAGTTTGTGATGTCTTCTTCGGCGTTGAGGGACGCGATAAACTTTGTTTCTCCGCTATTCCACTCGTAGAGATTTGCACGCCCCGCGACCGCACCCGTTGTCCCTTGTAGAACTGACTCCGCGACGAAGAAAATATGCGATCCGTCTTCGGATATACCAAATGTGCCCAGGACATCCGCTTCTCCATTGGTTAGCCCTTCACGCACTTTATTGCCAACATTAAACCGGTAAAGATTTCGATTTTTTCCTTTACCTTCTGTGTATATAACATATGAGCCGTCGGGCGTTGCCCCCCGCCAGTACGCTTGCCCAGCCGACACCTCGATAGTCTTTTCGGCTTCAGGTTCACGCATATAAATAGTCCCGGATCCTATATCGGTGAAGAAAACCCGCGACCCGTCTTTTGATATGGTATCTTCTGTATAAAACCCTGTTGACGCTGCGGATGTGGCACCGCCGGGCAGCGATGCTGACTCCTCGCCTTCTTCGCTTTCCTTGATTGCACTGCCCCCCGGTCCAGCCACCGACCCCCCTTCAGGCACTTCACCACTTGGAAGGACACCGATTAACACGACCCGTCCGTTCATCCACTCATATAAATTTGTACCAGCTCCGAAAGTTTCTTCTGAAAACGCGGACGCCCTTTCCGTCAATTTGGCTCTTGCCTCGAAAAGGATTCGTGAGCCATCAACTGATGAATCAGCGAACTTTGCCCGGCCCCCGGGGGCGAGTAACCGATAGCGACCGGTGCTGTTTTCACGAAGATAAGAGTTCACCTTGCCGAGTACCGCTTCTTTGACTGCGCCTTCTTCACTTTCGACCTTGCCTGCACCTTCTTCGCCTTCTACATCACGAACTCCTTCCCCTTCAAGCATTACTACGGATCTGCTTAGGTCTTTGTCAGAGCCCCAACGGTCGTAGGCACGGCCTGATGAGACGGTGGCAGCAGTCCCTGAGTCAACCAGGCGCCGCCGGTGTTGCTACTAAGGTACGTAGGGAAGTCGCCCGCGCCGACTATACCTGGAAATGGAAGAAATGAAAAATAGGTCACGCCGCTGCCTGTGGGCGAGGCCTGTACACTAGTGGGAGTCCCAACGGCATCTACGCTGTTCTTATCCACAGGTGAGACCTGCTCATACGCCCGGCAGTCGGGAAGTCGCATGGCGTAGCTCTCCTGCTGACGAGCCAGCTTAGCTGCGCTTGAGCATTCAATTGCTCCGGCCGGCCAAGCCAAGATCGCACCAATCACACACCAACAGACCGCGGCCAGTGCGACTATCGTGCAGCGACGACCGACCCTCATTGGGCCACCCTCCTTCTTGCGTCTTTGTGTAACTTTTGTACTATATCATTGTCTGGGAATACCGCTAGTAGTATCTCAGAGAACATATCGCATGATCCAGCAGCGTTTCTCACTTCCTTTTCTACTAGTGCTTCGTTAGGTTCGGCAGGAGTTTCGCTGGGTTTGGGCGAATCCTTCGCTGATGTGTTGTCGGTGAAGGGAGCGATGATGGCCGCTGTGGCGGGGTTGAAGCCGAGGCAGTTGCAGATGGTGCGGGGGCGTTTGGAGGCGTTCGCCGCGGAGATGTTCGAGTCGATGCGGCGCTCTGACCAGCGCCGCTGGGGCGAGGTCTATCTGCGTGGCTTGATGCTGGACGGCAAGCGCAAGTCGATCGAGCCGATGGCTGAGCGGCTGCAAGACGGCGATGAGCAGTGCCTGCAGCAATTCGTAAACTAATCGCCGTGGGACTGGGTGGCTGTGAGGGAGCGTCTCGCGCTGCGTATGAGCGAGGAGATCTCACCCGAGGCGTGGATCGTTGATGACACAGGCTTCCTAAGTTCGGGAGATGGTCTGTGGGGGTAGCGCGCCAATACTGCGGTGCGCGCGGCAAGGTGGCCAATTGCCAGGTCGGAGTGTCGATCAACGCCGCGACCGATGAGGTCTCCTGCCCACTGGATTGGCGGATATTCCCCGAGGAGTGGGGCCAGGACGCCGAGCGCAGAGCGAAGGCCCGCGTCCCTGAAGATGTTTGCCACGAAGAGAAGTGGCACCTCGCGCTAGCGATGATCGATGAGCTGCGGGGTTGGGGGCTCTCACCACCAGTGATCCTCGCCGACGGTGGCTACGGCGAATCAGCGAGTTCCGAGTAGGCCTTGAGGAGCGCGAGCTTCAGTACGTCGTCCAGGCAAAGGGCCACACATCTGCCTATGCCGAGCGAGTCCCCCCCAAACGGCCCGACTACGCCGGGATGGGGCGTCCGCCGAAGCCGCGCTACCGCGAGAAGCCATCCTCGCTTCGGGCGCTTGCGCTCGAAGCCAGATCCGAGGCAACGGTAGAGATCTCTTGGCGCGAAGGTACCACGGGCGAGCTTCACTCTCGCTTCCTCGCTCTCCAGGTTCGCCTGGCGAATATCGGCTTACGCAACAGGGCAAACCGACAGGGATCGGAGCTGCCCGCACGCTGGCTCCTTTGCGAGTGGCCTGAAGACGCCTCAGAGCCGGTCAAGTACTGGCTTTCGAACCTCTCAGAGCAGACCCTGCTCCTCAAGCTGGTCCGCCTCGCCAAGCTGCGCTGGCGAATCGAGCACGACTACCACGAGCTCAAGGACGCACTCGGGCTCGACCACTTCGAGGGTCGCTCATATCGCGGCTGGAATCACCACGTGACCCTGGTCTCGATCGCCCACGCCTATCCTCACCCTGGAACGCACTCGCCCGAGACCCAGGGCAGCAGCCTGAGCCTGTTCGCGCTCGCCCGAGAGCTCCAAGCGCTCCTAGCCTGCTGGCAGGGCACCTGCCCCACCTGCCGCAGAGAACTGCCGCCCAACCACCCACCACGACCACCACCAACCTAACGGAGCACTACTACTACAATGCCATGGAAATCGGACGAGGTGGGTGAGTCAGTAGGTCTTTTCCATATTTAGCGACAGCTGACCGCGCCGTTTGACTCCGAATGATGAGGTCAGCTAGTCGCCTTACGTCGCTGTTCATGGTGCTTCAGCCGCCCAGTTTTACCGCCAAATTCAACTTCGGCGATACCCGAATATTTTGCTTCTTCTTTGCCTAGTTTTAGTTTGCTGCCGCTTGTAGCACATTCGATTTTGTGTTTGACTGCAAGTTCCGTCCCTTTGGCAGTGCGCATATCTGTGCACCGGTCACTTTGGCGTCGGCTGCATATATTTTTCCTGCATATCGACCGCTTTTGGTAACCGTTCAGTGGGTCTGGGGGACATAGCGCTGGCGCGTCGAATTCGTCTGTGTGGAGCGTGTCGAGGCGGAGGCGATCTACGAGCAGGGCCGCGAGGTCGTGGTGGCGGTGCTGTTGCGCATGGACGAGTAGATTCGCCGCTTGGAGGAGCGAGTGGCGCGCCAGGATGAGCGGATCGCGCAGCTTGAGCGTAGGTTGAATCGCAGCTCGCGTAACTCCTCGGCTCCGCCGAGCTCGGATCCACCGAGCATGCCGAAGCGCGGCAAGGATCCCTCCGGGCGCAAGCGCGGCGCCCAGGACGGCCATGAGGGGCATGGGCGTCCGCTGCTGCCGGCGTGGGCGGTCGATGAGGTCGTCGAGCGCTGGCCGGCGCGCTGCCGCTGCGGGCACGTGTTCTCATCCGAGGAGCGACGGGCGGTGGGAAAGCGGCGCGCCACCAGGTCGAAGAGCTCCCGCCGATACGGTGCGGGTGGTCGAGCATCGTTGCCAGCGGCTGCGCTGCCCGGCGTGTGGCAGGCGCCGTCGTGGTGAGCTACCGCCGCAGGTCGCCAAGAGCTCCTTCGGGCCTCGCCTGCAGGCGGCCGTGGCGACGGTGTCGGTGCGCAACCGTGTCTCGCGCGATGACGCCGTGGAGCTCTGCGAAGAGCTGTTCGGCGCGCGCGTCAGCTCTGGTAGCGTGGACGCGATCCTTACTCGAGTGGCGGATGCGCTGGCCGAGCCGCACGCCGACCTGCTGGGGAGGCTGCGCTCCTCGCGGGCGCTGAACATGGACGAGACCGGGTGGCGTACCGCCGGCCGCCGACGCGCACTGTGGGGCATCTTCGACCAAGACCACGCCCACTTCTCGGTGGAGCGTGACCGGCACGAGGATCACGCCAAGGAGCTGTTGGCCGGCACGAGCGCGATCATGACCTCGGACCGCTGGTGGGCGTATGCGCACCTGCCGCTGCGTCGCCGCCAGCTGTGCTGGGCGCACCCGCGGCGTGATTTCAAGGCGCACGCCGAAGGCTTGGCCGCCGAGAAGGAGTTCGGCGAGCACGGCCTTGCGCTTTGCGAGCGCGTGTTCTGGGCCTGGGAGGTCTTCCAGCACACCGGGGACCGCGAGCTCAAACGGACGATCCGCTCGCTGCAGCGACAGTACAAGCTGATCATGCGCTCCTACGCTGCCAAGCGCACTCGCAACAAGCGCTGCCGAGGGATGGCGAAGAACCTCCTGAAAGCGTAGCCCGCGCTGTGGACATTCGCCGCGACTCCTGACAGATTAGGCCGCCGTGCCGGGATCGAGCCGCACCTGGCCGACTACTGGATCATGAGCGACTCTCCGGGCTGGAGACCACTGGTGGGCACCAGGCCGTTTTCCCCTTCCGGCTGCAGCCGACCACACCACTTTTGACTCTGTGTGATGTGGTCGGCCGGTCATCTTACATCGATATACTCTAGCCGTCTAAGGCCCTTCGACGTCCCATTCTTTACCTTCTTCAAATTCAACTTCGGCGATACCCGAATATTTTGCTTCTTCTTTGCCTAGTTTTAGTTTGCTGCCGCTCGTAGCACATTCGATTTTGTGTTTGACTGCAAGTTCCGTCCCTTTTGGCAGTGCGCATATCTGTGCACCGGTCACTTTGGACGAGCTTTTCAGTGCGCACACTTCAACGACAACGGTCGCGAAGCCTTCCCCTTCTTTTTCGAAGAATTCGTCGGCCGTCGCTTTTTCACTTTCAACAAGTCTATCCAAAACTTTTGCAGTAATAGGTGGAACCACGCAGCCGCTCGCTCCTTCCAGGGAACATTCTTCATATTCTATGGTTGCTTTTGACGCGCCGGATTCTTCAAGAGTACCGCTGAATTTATCTTTTCCGCATCTGATCGTAATAGCTTTCCCGGCGAGTTTTGATTCCAACCTTGATATGCCACTTGTGCCTTTTACTTTTCCAATAGCTTCTTTAAACTCCCAGGTACCTTCTCTCTTGCTACCTACCTGCCTTTCGCAGTTTTCCTGGGTCAAATATCTTTCTACTTGTTTTGGTGTTTTCTGTACGCACGGCCCCGGTATGTGGTAAGAAAATGCAGAGGCCGTGGACGATATGGCCATGCTAACCCCAGCCACGGCGAGCACGCTCATTATGATTGACCTGAGGTACCGCGGAGCGACTTTGAATTGAGGTTTCATCTTAATGTGATCTCCTTCCGCCCTGGCGATGAAGCCAGGACTTCGATTGGGCGTCGAAGGCGACCCCATATCCGAGGTTTGCCGGTCGACTATTTCTGTTCTCCTTGCCTCCTCAAACATCCGGCATCTCCGGACCGTGAAGGAAGGCTTCATCGAACGTAGGGAATCCCACCCGTCCTGTCAAGGAAAGTTCTTTCGCGCCTCTCACCTCCCGTACGGCCTCGCCGCGCGGGCTACACATTCTCCCTGCGTACATCAATGTTCCGCGAGCGGAAAATCACGTAATGACCTCCCAAAAGTCGGAGACACCTTCCCCAAACCGACCCGCCCTACCTCACCGCCGCCGCAAACATGGGCGAAAAGGGCAGTTTGGCGCGACCATATCTCGTACAGAATGTTCCCCACCCGTGCGCCGGGACGGTGCTTGCCCAGCAAGATGGGCGCAGACGGCCGCGCACACGTCATGCCGCGGCCGACTGGGCGACCCTACCTGACCGGTTCCACGGCCCACGCTTCTTTGTTTTCGGTCCTAACAATGTCGGTTGCTTCGTATGTTGCCGCTTCGCTCCCGACTTTGAGTTTGCTCCCACCTGTGGTGCAGAGGACTTCGTGTTCGACGATATATTCTTCGCCTGATGGAAGTTTGCAGATCTGCGAGCCAGTCACCATATAGGTGCCTTTCAGCACACAGCCGTTGATGACCAGTGTCACAAACCCGCTGGCTTCTTTTTCTTCAAAGAATTCGTCCGCTATTGCGCCTCCGTTTTCGACGAGTCTATCCAACACTTTTGCCGTAAACGCGGGCACAGTACACCCGGTCATACCTTCCACTTCGCACCCTTCGGATAGGATGCTCGCGGTCGACTTGCCTTCCTTTTCGACAGTACCTTCGAGTCTCTCGTTTTTTGCAATGGATGACGACTTTGGCTTTTGTGATCGTTACGGCTAACTTCGAGGAGCTCCCATTTCCAACCACCGGTTGTGGTTCCACGAGTATTTCTTGCGTCCAGAAACCTCCGGTCAGTTTGGGTTGTTTCACAGATTCGCAGGCTTCCTGCGTCGCCCACTGATTTGGTGAGCTTTTACGGCTTTTTCGCAGAGTTTGTGGTGGAATTCAAATGAGGTCGCCGAAGCCGGTGTGGCTGCGACGACACAGATAATCGACATTGCGACTACGGCCAACGAGGTCATCTTGATTCGGAACATTGTCTGTATCTCCTAGAACCCCGCCAAATGAGCGGGGTAGTTGTATTATTCGTACTTCTTTAATCATCCGGATGATGCCGTTATCGAATCGGGCGCCGATGTCAAGGCCGCGATTTCCGCGGAGGTCCAGACCCGAGCTCCGACGCTCGGCCGCACAAACGTGGCGATCGCACAGCGCGGCACGGCGTGGCAATCGCCGCCGCACAGGACTTTGCCAATCGAAGGGGCCGGCGTCGATACACGCGGGGCTTGAACACACCCATGTGGTCCCGCCCAACCGACGGTCGCCATCGTGTGCAAGTCTAAAGCGATGCAGCCAGACCGCCTGACAATCAAGTCCCAGGAGGCGTTAGCCGCGGCGTCCCGCCTAGCCCAGGATTACCGCAACCCCCAGGTAACCCCAACCACCTCCTGGCGGTCCTCCTGGAGAGCGAGGGAACCCCCGCGGGCGGCCCCACCACGGGCGCCCCAACCGACGCGGCCGGCGCCACCCCAGGCAGAGGGTCAACCGTAGGCCCTCCAGCCGACGCCCCCGGCGGGGTAGTCCTCCCAGTCCTAACCAAGCTCGGCGCCTCGACCCCCGCGCTACGCGCGGAGACAAACCGCGTCCTCGACACCCTCCCCCGCCTGGGCGAGGGCTCCTCCACAGAGGGCAACCAGCCCTCCTCCGAGCTGATATCGATCCTCCGCGCAGCGGAGACCCAGGCGCGGAACCTCTCCGACGAGTACATCTCCACCGAGCACCTCCTCCTCGCGCTAGCAGCCGACAAAGGCCCAGCGGGCGCGGCCCTGCGCTCGGTGGGCGCCTCCCCCGACCGCCTCCTAGCGGCGCTAGCGGAAGTCCGCGGCCCCCACCGCGTAACGGACCAGAGCCCAGAGGAGAAGTACCAGGCGCTGGAGCGCTTCGGGCGCGACTTCACAAAGCTCGCCGAGGAAGGAGCGCTCGACCCGGTGATCGGCCGCGACGAAGAGATCCGCCGCGTGATCCAGGTGCTGTCAAGGCGCACGAAGAACAACCCCGTCCTGATCGGGGAGCCCGGCGTCGGCAAGACAGCGATCGTGGAGGGCCTCGCGCAGCGAATCGTGGCAGGCGACATCCCGGAGTCCCTACGCGAACGCCGCGTGATCGCACTCGACATGGGCTCCCTAATCGCAGGAGCCAAGTACCGCGGCGAGTTCGAGGACCGCCTAAAGGCCGTCCTCAAGGAGGTCTCCGACGCCCGCGGCACAGTGATCCTATTCCTCGACGAGCTGCACACGATCGTAGGCGCCGGCGCAGCAGAAGGAGCAGTAGACGCGGCGAACCTGCTCAAGCCAATGCTCGCCCGCGGCGAACTGCGCGCGGTGGGGGCGACGACGCTGGACGAGTACCGCAAGCACATCGAGAAGGACGCCGCGCTGGAGCGACGCTTCCAGCCGGTGACACGATCGCGATCCTCCGGGGCCTAAAGGAGCGCTACGAGGTCCACCACGGAGTACGCATCCAGGACAACGCGCTGATCGCAGCGGCGACGCTATCCAACCGCTACATCGCGGACCGCTTCCTACCGGACAAGGCGATCGACCTAATCGACGAGGCCGCGAGCAAGCTACGAATCGAGATCGACTCGCTACCGACAGAGATCGACGACGTGGACCGCCGCGTAATGCAGCTCGAGATCGAGCTGACCTCCCTCCAAAAGGAGACAGACGACTCCTCCGCGCAGCGCCGCGAGGCGATCGAACGCGAACTGGCGGAGCTGCGCGAACGCTCGGACGCCATGAAGGCCCAATGGCAAGCCGAGAAGCAAGCGATCCAGGGAATCAGGGAGAAAAAGGCCCGCCTCGAGGAGGCACGAACGGAGGCCGACCGAGCGGAGCGAGCGGCGGACCTCCAGCGCGCGGCGGAGCTGCGCTACGGGGAGATCCCAGAACTGGAAAAGGAATTGGCCGCCCTCGAGGGCGGCGAGGATGGGCCGCGTGACGGCAAGGCCACGCCGAGTGAGGCGACAGCGGCAGCCGACGAGCAGCTCACCGACGAGCAGGGCGCCGCAGTGAACGCCCTCGCAGACGCCCTCAACAGCGACGACCCCCGCGCGCGCCTGTTCGAAAGGCCACGGGATGAGGGCGAGGAGGAACTGTGACCGACAGCAGACCCAGCAACCAGGGCACCAGCGGCGACAGAGGCGGCGCGCGGATCGAGGTCACCTCCGACCGCGGAGTGTTCACGATCCCCGTGGCAGCCGAGCTGGCCCACATGCACCCAAGGGCACCCGCCTCTACTCCCAGGAGGACGTCGAGAGACTGCGCCGCATCCAGGAGATGCCGCGGACCTGGGCCTCAACCTCGCGGGCGTCGAGCGCGTGCTCGACCTCGAGTCCGAGATCGAGCAGATGCACGCCCGCATCGAGGAGCTCGAGCTGCAGGCCCTACGCGCCCAAGTCGAAACTCGCCGAGCGCCTCGAGGAGGTCCGCCGCTCCTTCCGCGCCGAGCTCGTGCCCTTCCCCAACTCCCGCCCACCCAGCACAGACATCGTGCGCGCCCCCGACGCGCGGCCACTGGGGCCAGGGCGCGGCGGGCGCGGTGACGATGCCGCCCGAGATTAGCGAGTGGTACAACCCGTCCACGACCACGACTACCCCCGTCTGGCCGATCCGCATACCGTGCGCTCGTTTGGGCTGGGCGGCCCCAAACTCACACCCCTCCCCGTTACGACAGCTGGCCGCACCACCCTGAGGATGCAGCCAACTGATCGACATCACCTCATATCACACGACGGTCTTACGTTGCTTCGACCGCCCACTTTTCTTTGCTTTCGAGTTCCCCAGTAGCAGTACCTTCAAACGTCGCTTTTTCGCTGCCGAGTTTTAGACTGCTTCCCGCGGTAGTACATTCGGTTTTATGCACGACTGCAAATTCTTCACCTTTTGGTAGTTTGCATATCTGCGTACCTGTTATTTTATACGAACCTTTCAATGCACACACTTCGATGACGACCGTGGCGAAGCCAGATCCTTCTTCGTAGGATTCGCCAGCGGTCGCGCCCCCACTTTCAACAAGTCTACCCAAGGCTCGTGCCGTGATGTTTGGCACGGTACATCCGCTTATGCCTTCCAACGAGCAATCTTCATACGTGGCGGTTCCTTTTGATTTTCCTTCTTCTTTTAGTGAACCGTTACCTGTAGCTTTTTTGCAAGTGATCGTGATTGTTTTTTTTGCTATCGTCGTTGCTAGCCTGGTCACGCCACCCGTGCCCACAACATTGCCTAACGCTTCTTTATGTTCGTATGTATTTTTTCGTGGTGTAATTTCTCTTTGTCCTTCACAGTTTTCCAAGGTCAAAAATTTTTCGGTTTGACCTTCTGTTGAACTTGTTCTCTGCTTACATGCTCCTTCCACGTGGGCGGCAATATAAGCCGGCGCCGTAGCCGATGTGACGAGCCCGACTCCCGCCATGGCAAACGTACACAATACGATTAACCTAGGTCGCAACATAATCTACCCCTTTCGTCCCAAATCAAAAATGTGCTTTGTCTGTCTCTCAACGAGGCCGCTCATCCGGGTTCTGACCCGACGAAGAAGCCTTGACCAATATGGGCGATCTCTTCATAAAAGTCAAGTAACTCCGCAAATACATCGAACCTGGCGAACCTTTCACGGTCTCGAAAACCCTAAATCACCTGCATCTATCATTTTTTTGAGGCAAGAAATCGGGGTAGTAAGTCGGAAACACAAGTGCGAAGCTGCGCGTAGTCGCCGGTCGCAAGACCGTTCCAGGGCCAACCCCAACCGGCCGCACGCGCCGTCGAGCGCTGCGGCCTACTAGCCGCTGATCATCCGCCGCGCGTGTGAGCGCGCGAAGCCTTCTTACCTCCCGTTCGCCGCCGCCTTCTTGTGCTTCTTCTCCGGACAGCCGGTGACCGCGATCCTCGTGGTCTGGGTGACCTCAGCCCCGTTCTGCCCAACGATCATAGTGGGTATCGGGAGCGTTTTCTTCGCGCACATGCCCCTTATCCGTGGTCGTCGCCAGCGCGGAGTTGGCCTGCTCGGGCAACTTCGCTTCGAAGGCCGAGATCGGCGCGTCGGGCACGGTACCGAACGTGCTCGAGGTGATCCCGGTCTTAGAGTTGATGCTCGTTTCGCCCGCCAAATCGATCGTTACCCCGTAATCCTGCAACACAAAGATCAGTTCAGGGAACTTCGCTCCCCGTGCGAAACGAAATACCCCGGGCCTTCCAGCGCCACCGGACGAACAGGCGTGTGCGCGACCGCCGTGCCCACGATCGACGCCGCCGGGCACAGCGCCGGATTCTTCGCGAACGTCGCTTCCGCGCAGGCTTTCTGGAGCGTCGTCAGCCGGGCGGGGAGCTTCTTTGGTAGCGACAGGTGCACCGAGCGGATGTTCGCTTCCCCTGTCTTCTGCGCAACCTTGACGATCAGCGACGCACCGTGGCCGGTGACGCGCCCGTTGCCCTGCGTCCGGGCGGAGAGCGACGGTTGAACGCCAGCGTGGCGCAGTTCGCGGCCTAGAAGCGGCTCGTGACCGCAGAGCTCGCGCCGTGCGTGCTCGTGAATCCTTCCGGTCACCGCGAGCGGTTCGCAGCTGGTGGGTTGAACATGAAGCCCTCCCGCTTGATGTTGACGCTGACCGTCCTGATCTTGAGCGGTACGCCCTCCAGAATGCTGGGTAGCTGCCACTCGTGATCGTCAGCGCCCCGGTCCTCGGATTCACAGCGATCGATGCGCACACAACTTCTTTCCCGGGGCCGCCGTGCTCCCCGACGAGCGCAAACGGTCCCGCCACCGTGGGGACGACGATCGAGAGGCCAAATGGCACGCCCCGACAGAAAGCCCGGGGGCCGGAGGCGTGCTCTACACCATCTAGCCGACTACGGTGGAGACTCCCACCATGACGTACCAGAGCGGCGGCTCGACATCAGTCACCGTTATGAGCGGCAGACGTTCACCAGCGTTGAACCACATCGCAACCCCAGCGGGTTCGCCATCACAGCCAACAACAGCATACATCGCGCTAAACCGCGCAAGCTCAAGAGGTTCATGTCTTTCAAGCGGGGACATCGACCTCTGCCCTCCTTATATTGGATTCCCCCCCAACCACACCCATACGATCGAGAGGCCTCACTAACCCGCACAAAGCGAGCCACCACATTCTCCCCCTTCGCCAAGACAGAACCGCCGGGCAACGGCAGCCCAAACCACATCACCACTGCTCCTATGGCCACCCTATGCCTTCTTGCCCTTCCCTTTCGCCGCCGCCCTGTGCTTCTTCGGGCAGCCCGTGACCGCGATCTGCGTGGTCTGCGTGACCTGTACCCCGTTCTGCCCAATGATCGTGGTAGGCATCGGGAGCGTCTTCTTCGAGCACAGGCCCCTGTCAGTGGTCGTCGCCAGCGCGGAGTTCGCCTGCTCAGGCAGCCTCGCTTCGAAGGCCGTGATCGGTGCGTCAGGCACCGTGCTGAACGTGCTCGAGGTGATCCCCTTCTTCGAGTTGATACTCGTTTCGCCCGCCAAGTCGATCGTTACGCCATAGCCCTGCAACACGAAGATCAGTTCAGGGAACTTCGCTCCCCCGTGCGAGACGAAGTACCCCGGGCCTTCGAGCGAGACCGGGAGGACCGGCGTATGCGCGACTGCCGTGCCTACGATCGACGCCGCCGGGCACAGCGCCGGATTCTCCGCGAACGTCGCTTCCGTGCAGGCTTTCTGGAGCGTCGTCAGGCGCGCCGGGAGCTTCTTTGGTAGCGACAGGTGCACCGAGCGAATGTTCGCTTCCCCAGCCCTCTGCGCGACCTTGACGACCAGCGAGGCTCCCTTGCCGTTGACGCGTCCATTGCCCTGCGTTGACGCGGAAAACGACGGTTTAAAGGGAAGCGCGGCACAGTTCGCCGCCTCGAAACGGCTCGAGACCACGGAGCTCGCTCCATGGGTGCTTGTGATCGTCCCAGTTACCGCGAGCGGCTCACACCTGGTGGGATTGAACGTAAAGCCTTCACGGTTGATGTTCACATTGACCGTCCGGATATCGAGAGGAACACCTTCGAGGATGCTTGGAAGAGGGTTGCTCTTGACCGTCAAAGCACCAGTCTTTCGGTTCACCGCGATCGACGCGCGAACGATCTCTTTGCCAGGCCCACCATTCCCGGTGAGGGTGAAGGGTCCAGCGGTCGTGGGGACCACAATCGAGAGGCCGAACGGCTGGCCGTTATAGGGGCCCGTCAGGTAGACATGGCCGCCTCTAACGACGTACGGCTCGGTCCCGGGGCCCACCACCGCCGTTGTTTCCCCGATTTCACTTGCCGCGCCGCACGTACCCGCGTTCGCCTGCGCTTCGCCGCAGAGCGTCACCTTGGACAGCATCCCCAGGAGACCGGGCGGGGTATTGACCGTGACCCCACCGAGATCCTGTTCTCCGTCGTTACGAGAGAACGTCGTGGAGAACGAGCTGAAACCTCCCGCCTGATTGTTTGTGGTGCCCGCGGTAAAAGTCGGCGCGAAGCCACGGGTGTTGCAGCCCGAAGAGACCGTGAAGCTATCCTGCGGTTCGGCTGCGGGGCTCGCCGGTTCGGCTGGCGTTTCGCTGCCGTAGGGCGTCAGCACCGACTTGGTGGTGTACGTGCCGCATGTTGACGGGGTCACGAGCGGAGCCCGTGGACCACCGAAAAAATGCATCTTCAGTTCACTGAACGGCAACTGCGGAAGGAAAAAGCCTGTTTCCGGATCTTCCCCAAAGCGCGCCCTTATCTGGCCATTCGTTCCATTAAGTTCGATCTTGCCAGGCAACTTGACGAGCGCGCCACTGCCTTCCGCGACGAGATAGAGCGCCAGCAGGGACCCGAATGGATTGACATCCTGCTGGGCAAGGTACACCGATCCTTCGAGCGGGTGTTCCAAGAGCGGCGTCACGATCTTCACCGAACCCACCTTTGACGAAACTGGACATATGGGCGTACTCGCTTTCTTAGGACCTACTAGGCCTATCTCCGCTAGAGTGCATACACCAAGGCCGCCGGCCGCCGACGGTGAGACCGTCATCCCCGGTGGTAGTGTCACGATCGCTTCCCTCATGTCCGCCTCCGCGAGGCCTTCCAGGCTTTCTTCCTGAGGAACCATCAGTGTCACGTTCAAGCCCGTCGGCGATTCCGTCGCGGCTCCTTCGGGCTCTCCCGGTTCCGCCACCAGTGTCGGATTGAACTCAAGTTTTTTACAACCTGTCATTGCCGGCGATTCAGCCGTCGCATTCAAGAAGGCTGGTTCCTGCCAAGAGTCAGCGCTTAGTGTCGTCTTTAGTGTTTCTCCGGAACACGACGTGGGCATCGTCAAGAACGGTCTGCTTGTTTTTTCTACCGGGCAACTTCCACTTTTTTCCGAGCATTCACCGCGTTCATTGTCATGGCTTGCAGCCGATGGGTCCCCCCACAGCGTCAGCGTCGCGCTGTAAAGTGCAGCCCTCTGTGTGATTTCTGGAACCTCACCGGAAACCCCGTAGTCGTTGCCTGTCCGGACCTTACCCAGAATGTGCGCGGCGACTCCTTCCAACCCCGCCACCGTAAACCCAAACTCAGCAGGCGTTCCCGAAGGCGGCACCATATTATACACCGCATCTTTCGGTTCCAAGCCAAAGAACCCCAACTTGATGCTAGCTACCCCAACCGACGCCGCGCGCGGGCAGGCATCACTCTCGAGTTCTGCCTCAGTGCACTTCTTTCCGCTCGCTTCCGGATTTACCACGATTCCCGCCGGCAAATTTACTTCAACGTTCTTAGGATCACCGTTTGGCACTTCGCCAACGAATCCGAGGTTTTCCTCAGCTTCCGTGGGCGGACGATGATCAAAGACAATAGTCGTGGTCAGCGCATACGGATGTGAGCCGGCCTGTGTAGCAAGCGTCCCGCCGCTATTAGCCGTAATGGAGTTTTCAAAGCTTTCTATCCCGAAGCTAGCCCGAGCAGGCTGAATCCAAGCAAACCCACCGAGCGCCGTCAGCAAAGCCATGAGGGTGGTGCTCCAAGCAACTATTGAACTTGTCCTTACTACGGCCGATCTATTCATCCGTACACCTTCGTCCCCGATTTGCGACCCCGTACAGGCCTAGCCATCTTACGACGTTTGCCCCGAGTCTTCCTTCTCTTTTTCACGGCCCCTTTGTGGCCTTTTGACTTTGGTTTTCCTGTAACTGTAGGTTTTGGTTCCATCACCACGTCCCCCGCTCCCGATAGTGCGGTACTTGCCGGGACAGTCGATGTGAAAGGTGACCCAGACGATTCCCGACATCCTTCGCTTTCGCACAGACTTGCGGGCTCCGCGTTCTGCGCCGCGATACCTCCGTTTTCCTTGGCGTCGTAGAGATCTACATTATCATCACGATCCTGGCGCACCAGCGACTGGCGGGTGAAAAAGAATACGTCGCTGCCGTCGCTGCTCGCGTCACCAAAGTACGATGCACCAGAGCCCGACCCTGCCGATATTAGGTAGACACATCCGTCGGTACTACTGTTGCTTCCATTCGCACAACTTCCCTTTCCTTCCTTCTCCCACTCATAAACATCTACCTGATTGCTTGTATCCTTGTTAGGAACGAGACTTTCTCTTGTATCGAAGAAGACACGATCACCGTCACTTGAAAGGTTGCGCGTCAGAAAGGCATTCCGTGGGGCCGTAGCGAACGACAAAAAGTTAGCCGTCAACTGTGGAGACTCGGACGCTGCAGTTACGTTCGTGTTGCATGAGACGCAAATCAAGCTTCCGTATTCGCCCGGCTTGGCCGTCTCGTATAGATATAACTCTTCGTGTCCATTATTGTTATAACCCGTTAGTTTTTCGACTGAGCTAAATAAGATTGTAGTGCCACTAGGTGTAACACGAGACGACTTGCCACCTTCTGCTGGTCCTATGATCCCCGTGGAGAAATCTGTCCAGTCGGTGAGATCTCCTTCAAGGTTAAGTGAGGCAATAAACGCCGTTTCCCCGTCATGCCACTGGTAGAGGTTTGCATTTCCAGCAGTTGCGCCCGTCGTTTCAGGCAAGACTGCCTCCGCGACGAAGAACACCCGCGATCCGTCTTCAGAGAGGCCCAGTGTCCCTATGACATGCGCTTCCCCTATGGTTAGTGCTTCCGATACTTTGTTACGAACACTAAACCGGTAAAGGTTTCGATTCTTCCCTTCTCCTTCTGTATATACAACATACGAACCGTCGGGAGTAGCGTCTCGCCAGTATGCCCGGCCAGGAGATATCATGATGGTCTTGTCGGCTTCAAGTTCACGCATATAGATGACTCCCGTTTCTATATCTGTAAAAAACGCACGCGAACCGTCCTGCGATATTGTGTTCTCGGTATAAAATCCAGTGCCATTCCCAGCAGATGTGGCGCCACCGGGCAGTTCCGCAGATCCCTCCCCTTTTTCGCTTTCCCTTATTGCGTCCCCGCCCGGTCCGGCTACAGATCCTCCGGCAGGCGCTTCGCCACCTGGGAGGATGCCAACAAGCGCGATCCGTCCATTCCTCCATTCATATAAATTTGTCCCCGTTTCGAATCCTTCTTCTGAAAACGACGATGCCTTCTCGGTCAGTTTAGCTCTTGCCTCGAATATGATTCGAGAGTCATCCGCTGATGAACCAGCGAACTTTGCCCGCGTCCCCGGGGCAAGCAGCAGATAGCGACCCGTACTGTTGTCACGAAGATATGAGTTCGCCTTATCGGACACAGGTCCTTTGATCACGCCTTCTTCGCCTTCCACCTCGCCTGCTTCACCTGGAACCCCTTCGCCTTCAAGTATGACTACTGATTTGCCGAGGTCTTTAGTGAGCGCCACGACCGTTGTCTCGATGGCCGGGCCAGATGGCGGTAGCAAGCCCTGAGTCGACCATTGACCACCAATCCGGCTGCTGAGGTAGGTCGGGAAATCTCCGGCTCCCGCGATTCCTGGGAATGGGAGAAGCGAGAAGTAGGTCACCCTGTCGCCGGGGGGCGCAGCCTGCACGCTAACGGGAGTTCCGACAGCATCTACGCCGTTCTTATCTGTCGGTGACACCTGCTCGTACGCGCGACAATCAGGAAGCCGAGCCGCGTAGCTCTCCCGCTGGCGAACAAGTTCGGTTTCGCCTGAACATTTAGTTGCACTGGCCGATCCGGTGAGTACCGCACCGATCACGCACCACCAGACCACAACCAACGTAACCATGGTGATCTGGCGAGCCATTTTCATTAAACCGGCCTCCTTTCCACCTCGCTCATCCCCTTCTTTATCGCCATTTTTTTTCGCTCTTACGCCGCTGAACTGCATCTCTACGATGAACTACATCTAGGCGTATTCCGTCCAGTAGTTTCGCAGATACTGCATCGGCCGATCCAGCGGTGTTTCTCATTCGCTATTCTTGGCGTAGTAATCAGAAGACCACCTTAAAAACTGTCCTTTTATTTCTGCTGGCCACCTTCGGGAACACGGCCCACAGATCATTCGGTTATTTACACGGCAGTCCTATTTTGAACAGCTATCTCTCTCTTTTGATCATATACTTCGATTCATGTATTTTTCGTCGGGTCGATTGCCGATTGCAACAATCCTCACGGCCTTTGCACGACGAGACCTCTGCGTCGAAATGCCCGAGAAAAGAGAGTAGCGAGGTTCAATCCTCCTCTTGTTACGACTGCTAGCCGCACCATCCTGACCTGATGCGGCCAGCAATCCGCTTTCTACAGTATATTAGATGATGGATCTATGGTTATTCATCCTCCCATTCTTCTTTGCTTTCGAGTTCCACAGTAGCCGTACCTTCATACGTTGCCGGTTCCGTGCCTAATTTTAGACTACTTCCCCCTGTAGTGCATTCGATTTCGTGTTTGCTCGCAAATTCTTCCCCTTTTGGAAGTTTACATATCTGACTACCCGTAACTTTGTACGAGCCTTTTAACGTGCAAACTTCGATAACCACTGTCGTAAAGCCTTTTCCTTCTTTTTCAAAAAATTCGTCTGCCGTCACTTTTTCGCTTTCGACGAGTCTATCCAAAACATTAGCGGTAATATTTGGTACTCTACATCCACTTAAGCCTTCTAGGCTACATTCTTCATATGTGATAGTTGCTTTTGACTTTCCTTCTTCTTCCAGTTCCCCGCTGAATTTATCCTTTTTACAGACTATCGTAATAGCTTTTTTCAATATTGTCGATGCTAGCTTTGATACGCCGCTCGTACCTCTTATAGGACCCACGGCATATTTATGTTCTACTAAACCAGCGGGTTCCTCAGGCGCTTGTTTTTCGCAGTTTTCTCTGCTTGCAAACCTCTCATTTTGTCTTATAGTATTAGTTGTCGTGCATCCCCGTAGGTGGGCCGCAATAAAAGCCGATGCCGTACCTGACGTTGTCACTCCGACCGCAAATGCGCCCAGCAAGCAGAGCATCACGAATTTAGGTTTCATCTTGATTTGATCTCCTTCCGCCCTGGCGATGATCCAGGACTTCGATTGGGCGTCGAAGGCGTCCTCTCATCGAGGTTTGCCGGTCGACTATGCGTGGTTTTCCATGCCCCCTCAGCGGAGCCGCTATTCCCGGACCCGTAAAGCGAGGCTCAATCGACCATAAGCCGCCCCCACCACCCTGTCAAGAGCGACCCTTCCACGCCCAGGTCTCGCGCACCGGCTCACTGTGGGAAGGGGATGTATTTCTCCTGCGTACACCAATGTTCCGCGAGCGGAAAATCACGTACTCGCCGCGCGCAAAGTCGAAAACATAGACCTAAAACTGCTCTGTCAACTCGTCGCGCGGCCTACTCAAGCACAGCCGGGTGCCCGAGCATCGAGCCCCACCTCACCCCCCGGTGGAACCACGACAAACGCGATAGCCATGGGCCTAGGCACATCCGCATGGCCCTCACCCAGCCGGCGATCGCCATCGTGTGCAAAAGTCTAAAGCGATGCAGCCGGACAGACTGACAATAAAGTCCCAGGAGGCGCTGGCCACGGCGTCCCACCTAGCCCAGGAGCACCGCAACCCCCAGGTAACCCCAACCCACCTCCTGGCGGCACTCCTGGAGAGCGAGGGAGCCCTCGCACGTGGCCCCACCACGGCCTCCCCAGGCGCAGCAGCCCCATCCGGCGCCACCCCAGTCGACGCCCCCGGCGGGGTAGTCCTCCCAGTCCTAACCAAGCTCGGCGCCTCGACCCCGGCGCTGCGAGCGGAGACCGCCCGCGCCCTAGACACACTACCCCGCCTAGGCGAGGGCTCCTCCACGGAGGGCAACCAGCCGTCCTCCGAGTTGGTATCGATCCTCCGCGCGGCGGAGACCCAGGCGCGGAACCTCTCCGACGAGTACATCTCCACCGAGCACCTCCTCCTCGCGCTAGCAGCCGACAAAGG
>Ga0210408_10000857_pt1 | contig 34299 bp, 33 predicted proteins | sample IncBWH4MmetaG_FD_155471 | JGI IMG/M metagenome (GOLD analysis project Ga0210408, IMG submission 155471) | Forest soil microbial communities from Barre Woods Harvard Forest LTER site, Petersham, Massachusetts, United States - Inc-BW-H-4-M | ecosystem: Environmental > Terrestrial > Soil >... | reverse complement strand
CCTCAGTCTACATGTCCGATGCGAGCAAAAGCGAGCGGTCTCGGCGCATGCGATACGAGGGTTGCGCCGGACGGGCCGGCGCCGAGCCTCAAGCATGGGAGACCGCTCATGAACGAGCATATCCTCTACGTCGGACTGGATACAGGGAAGAATCACATCGATGTCGCGGTTGCGGAGCCGTTGCCGGGAGGCGACGTGCGCTACTGGGGCAAGGTGGCCAACGAGGGAGCGGCGGTTGATCGCCTGATCCGACGCCTGCAGCGGGAGGGGCGCCAGCTGAAGATTTGTTATGAGGCGGGGCCCTGTGGCTACGGCATCCATCGACGACTTAATGCCAAACAGGGCGTGAGTTGCGAAGTGATAGCGCCATCGCTCACCCCGCGCCGCCCCGGTGTGCGGGTGAAGACAAACCGGCGCGATTGCCTGACGCTGGTCAAGCTGTTGCGGGCTGAGGAACTCACGGCGGCGTGGGTCCCGGATGCGGCGCACGAGGCGATGCGCGATCTGATCCGCACACGCTCCGCCGCGGTTGAGGACTTGGTGCGATGTCGGCAACGCATCGGTGGCTTTTTGCTGCGCCAGGAGATCCGTTACGCCGGCAAGCCCTGGAGCAAGAAGCATCGTGTCTGGTTGGGCCGGCTTGAGCTCGCCGCGCCCGCACATCGGCTCATGTTCGGCGAGCTGCTCGAGGCGCTCGACCAAGCGCAGGCGCGGCGCGACCGTCTGACCGACCACATCGCCGAACTCGTCCCGAGCTGGTCGTTGGCCTGGCTGGTCGAGGCGCTGCAAGCGTTGCGTGGCTATCGATTGATCAATGCGGCGAGCTTGGTCGCCGAAATCGGCGATCCGCGCCGCTTTGCCAGCCCGCGCGCGTTGATGGGCTATCTCGGCATGGTGCCGAGCGAGCATTCGACCGGCGAGACGGTCCAGCGGGGAGGCCTGACCAAAACCGGCAACCGCCGCGCGCGCAAAGTATTGATCGAAGCCGCCTGGACTTATGCACGACGCGCGAAGGTGGCCTCTACCCGTGCCGGCCGACACCCGTCCGCGGTGCGCGCCATCGCCGAGAAAGCGCGGCATCGTCTGAGCGGCCGCTATCGCAGGCTTACCGCCCGCGGCAAGCTCGGCGTGGTGGCGATCGCGGCGGTGGCGCGCGAGTCGCTCGGCTTCATCTGGGCGATCGCGCAAGCGGCCGGACCAGCGGATATCATTGAACGGCGCCGGCCGGCGCGCGGGGCGGGTCGCGGTTCCGATTCTCGGTGAGAACCGCGCCCCGCCCGCCGCCGTCCGGCAACCATCCAACGCACGAATCACGGAAGCAATCAGAAAGGAGACTGGCACACGCCGGTGCATCAGCCTGGGAGCGGGCCGAAGGTCAGGGGAACCCTCGTCGTCATCCTCGAGCGGCTTCTTGCCCATGCTCGACCTCAGTGCGAGGCAGCCCCGCGACGAACCTTGGTCCTGTCGGTTCAACCCACGTATCAGAGATCGATCAACCGTCGCAGCTACGCCCGCTCCCAGACCCAATGCACCGGCTATGGCGTGCTCACACGCGCTCCGCGCGTGAAAAAACAAGCGCGTCTACCTCTTGACCTAACGGACATCAGAGGATGACGGCTGAGTATTTTCAATACGACCTCGGCATGCCGAGCACATGCTCGCCCAGGAACGCGAGGATCAGGTTGGTCGAGATTGGGGCGATCTGCATGAGCCGGGTCTCGCGCCACTTGCGCTCGACATCGTACTCCTTGGCATAGCCGAACCCGCCGTGGGTCTGGAGCGCGGCTTCCGCCGCATGCCAGGCGGCTTCCGACGCGAGCATCTTCGCCATGTTGGCCTCGGGACCACATGGCCGGTGCGCGTCGAACAGCGCGGCGGCTTTGCGCACCATCAGGTCGGCGGCTTCGGTCTCCGCATAGGCGCGCGCGATCGGGAACTGGACGCCCTGGTTCTGGCCGATGGGACGGTCGAACACCACGCGCTCCTTGGCGTATTTCGTCGCCGTGCGGATAAACCAGCGCGCGTCGCCGATGCTCTCGGAGGCGATGAGCACGCGCTCGGCGTTCATACCGTCGAGGATGTAGCGGAAGCCCTTGCCCTCTTCGCCGACCAGGTTCTCGGCCGGCACTTCCATGCCGTCCATGAACACTTCGCACGATTGATGATTGATCATCGCCTTGAGCGGGCGGATGTCGAGCCCCTTGCCGAGCGCCTCGCGGATGTCGACCAGGAACACCGAGAGGCCGTCAGTGCGCCTCTTCACCTTGTCGGCCGGCGTGGTGCGGGCGAGCAGCAGCATCAGGTCGGAATGGAGCGCCCGCGAGGTCCACACCTTTTGGCCGGTGACGACGTATTTGTCGTTGCCGCGCCGTTCGGCGCGGGTCTTGAGTTTCGTCGTGTCGGTGCCGGACGTCGGTTCGGTCACGCCGAACGCCTGCAGGCGCAGTTCGCCCGAGGCGATCTTCGGCAAATACCGCCGCTTCTGCTCGACGCTGCCGTGCCGCAGCACGGTCCCCATGATGTACATCTGCGCGTGACAGGCGGCGGCGTTGCAGCCCGACGCATGCACTTCCTCGAGGATTGCCGAGGCGGCGCGCAGCGGCAGGCCCGAACCGCCGTATTCCTCCGGGATCAGCGCGCCGAGGAAACCGGCCTCGGTGAGCGCGGTGACGAACTCGGTCGGATAGGCCTCGCGCGCCTCGAGGTCGCGCCAGTAGGCGCCGGGGAATTTCTCGCAGATGCGGCGCACCGCTTCGCGGATCTCAGCGTGGTCCTCGCCGATCGGCAGCGCGACTTCCTCGGCCTCGGGGTGGGTCGCAACGTCGTTCATGGGCTTTAACTCCAGCTTTCTTTCTTATCCCTCCCCCGCGAAGCGGGGGAGGGTGGCGACGCCCGCGCAAGCGGGCGGAGCCGGGTGGGGCCTGTTCAATCAACAAACAGGCATCGAAACCCCACCCGGCCGCCTTCGCTGCGCTCAGGCGTCCACCCTCCCCGCTACGCGGGGAGGGATAACCTATTCCCCCTTGAACACGGGCTTGCGCTTCTCGTTGAAGGCGCGGATGCCCTCCTCGCGGTCCTTGGTCGGGATGAGGCGATTATACGCCTCGATCTCGAACAACAGGGCGTTTTTCAGGTCCATCTGCACGCCGTGATGAATCGACTTCTTGGCCTGCCGCACTGACAACGGCGCATTGCCGGCGATGGTTTCCGCGGTGGCGATCGCCTCCTGCATGAGGGTCTCCGGCGGGCACAGGCGGTTGACGATGCCCCAGCGCAACGCGTCCTCGGCGGTGAACGGTTTGCCGGTGAGGATGATCTCCTTGGCGCGCCGCTCGCCCACCGCGCGCGGCAGAAGCTGCGTGCCGCCGGCGCCCGGCATGATGCCGAGCGTCACTTCGGTGAGCGCAAAGCGTGCGGTCGGCACCGCGTAGGCGAAGTCGCACGCGAGCGTCATCTCGCAGCCGCCCGCGTAGGCCGGGCCGTTCACCGCCGCGATCACCGGCACCGGGCAATCGAGCAGCGCCCAATACTGGCGCTCGAAAATTTCGTGTTGCGCCTCCCACTGCGCCTTGGTCATGCCGTGTCGTTCTTTCAGATCGCCGCCGGCGCAGAACACGCGCCCGCCGGCGCCGGTGAGGATGGCGGCGCGCACCGCGCCCGGCTCGGCGATCAGGCCGGTCCACAGGTCCAAGAGGTCCCGCCCCATCTGGGTGTTGAGCGCGTTCGCGACCTCCGGCCGGTTCAGGGTGACGATCAGCACGTGGGCGCCGTGCATCTCGACGCGCAGGGTCTGGTAGTCGGTTTTCATCGGCGCGACACCGTCTTCGGTTCGGCGGGCGGAGCCAGTATTTGGTCGGTGTGCTCGCCCAATTGCGGCGCGGCGCGGCGGAACGGTGGGCGCTCGCCGTCGAACGACAGCGGCAGCCCCATAATGGTGAGCCGCCCGTCCGGGCTTTCCTGAATCATGCCGAGCGCCTTCGTCTGCGGATGCGCCACGACCTCGTCGACGCTTTGCATCGGCGCCGACGGCACGCCGGCGGCTTCGAGCGTCGCCTGCCACGCGGCGCTCGTGTCGCTGCGCGTCACGTCCTCGATCAACGCATCGAGCGCGACGCGGTTCGCGACTCGGCGCGGGTTGTCGAGGAAGCGCGCGTCGTCCGCCCACTCCGGATGGCCGAGCGCGCCCGCGACCTTGCGGAACAGGGCGTTGTTGGCGGCGCCGATCAGAAGGTAGCCGTCGCGCGTGGCATAGCCGCGATAAGGCACGATGCCGAACGTGCCGGAGCCGTGGCGCTTCGGCACTTCGCCCGAGGCCTGATAATTGGCGGCGTGATAGCTCATCCAGGCGAGCGCGGTCTCGTAGAGCGACGTGTCGACGACGACGCCTTCGCCGGTGAGCGTGCGGTGATGCAAAGCGCTGAGAATTCCGACGACAGACCAGAGCCCCGCGCCCATGTCGATGATCGAGGTGCCGACGCGCACCGGCGGCTCGCCCGCCTCGCCGGTGACGCTCATCAGCCCGCCGAACGCCTGCATCAGCGGATCGTAGCCGGGCAGGTTCGACAGCGGGCCGCCACGGCCGAACGCGCCGATGCCGCAGTAGATCAGGCGCTTGTTGCGCGCGCGCAAAGTCGCGGCGTCGAGGCCCAGCTCCTCGACCATGCCCGGCCGCAGGTTCTGGATCAGCACGTCGGCGCGTTCCTCGATCAATCGCACGAGCAGCGCCCGCTCGTTAACGTCACGCAGATCGACCGCGATCGAGAATTTGTTGCGGTTCAGACTCTGGAAGATCGCCGAGACGCCATGCCAGTAGGGCGGCGCCCAGTGACGTGCGTCGTCGCCGCCGTCGCGCTTCTCGACCTTGATCACGGTCGCGCCCAGGTCGGCGAGGATCTCGGCTGCGTAGGGGGCGGCGACGCTGTGGCCGAGCTCGATGACTGTGATGTCGGAGAGGGGCGTCGCGGCGGTCATGGGGCTCCCGGCTTACTCAACAACCGAACGCTACACCCCGCGCGCCAGACGGGCCAGCCGCCTTGCCGCCGCGTCGCGCCGAGACTACGCTCCCGCAAATTCCTGAAACCGAGGACACGCCCATGCCGGCCCCCCTGACCCGTTCGCTCGGAAATTTTGCCGCCAGCCTGGAATACGAGATGCTGCCTGCAAAGGCGGTCGAGGCGGTGCGGCTCGGGTTCACCGACTGTGTCGCCGTGATGATGGCGGGCCTGCGCGAGCCGGTGCTGCGCATCGTCACCAACACGATGGTGCGCACCGACCCGAAGGGCGAGGCGCGCATTTGCCTCGGCCGCGAGCGCGCAAGCGCGATCGACGCGGCGCTCTGTAACGGCGTTGCCGGTCATGCGCTCGACTATGACGACGTGGCGCTCGCCGGGCATCCGAGCGTGGTGCTGGTGCCGGCGATCCTCGCCGAGGCCGAGGCGACTGGCGCCGACGGGCGCGCGGCGATCACCGCCTATGTGGCGGGCTACGAGACCTGGGCGCGGCTCGTCGAGCGCGACCCCGACCCCTATCACCGCAAGGGCTGGCATCCGACCGCGGTCGCGGGTCCCGTGGCGGCCGCCGCGGCAATCGCCAACCTGCGGCGGCTCGATGCCGAGAAGGCCACCATGGCGATCGCCATCGGTGCCTCGCTCTCGGCTGGGCTCGTCGCCAACTTCGGCACCATGACGAAGCCGTTCCATGCCGGCCGCGCGGCCGCTTCCGGCGTCACCGCGGCGCGCCTGGCGCAGAACGGCATGACCGCGTCGGCCGATGTGATCGAGCATCCGCTCGGGCTGCTGGCGGCGCTCTCGCCCGGCGGCCGCGCCGACCGCGACACGCCGATCGACGACCTCGGCCGCGAATGGCGCATCGTCGAGACCGGCGTGAACGTGAAGCAATATCCCATGTGCTACGCCACGCACCGTTCGATCGACGCGATCGCGGACCTCATCAAGGCGCACGATCTCAAAGCCGGCGACGTCGCCGAGGTCGGCGTCACGATCGGCAAGACCCAATCGATGATGCTGCGTAACCATCAGCCGCAGACCGGGCTCGAGGCGAAATTCAGCATGGAGTTCGCGATGGCCTCGGCGTTGGTCGCGCGCCGCAACGGGCTGTCCGAACTGACCGACGATTTCGTGCGTCGGCCCGACGTGCAGTCGACGATGGGCAAGGTGAAGATCACGACCGCGGACACGGTGGCACAGGACGATCCGATCTTCGCTGCTTCCGATCATGTCGAGGTGACACTCGCCGACGGCCGGCGCCTCAAGAGCGTCGACGTCGAGTTCGCGCGCGGGCATTGGGAGCGGCCGCTCTCGCGCGAGGCGCTGGCGGCGAAGTTCCACGACTGCGCCGACGCCGAACTGGGCGAGAAGGGTGCACAGGCGCTGTTCGGCGAGCTGCAGGCGCTCGAGCGGCTCACCAGCCTGCGTGACCTGCGCACGGCCGCAGAGCTGGCGGCGTAGAATCGGCTGAGCGTCTGCAAGAGAAGAGCGGACCGTGGCAAGTTCGAACTGGTGAGGCGCCGCCGCGTCCTCACCGCTGCTGACCTCATTCTGCTAGTGGTCTTCAGTCTTGCTCAGTCGTAACTTTGCGAGAGTCAACCTGTCCGGCTTCCCATCAAAGTACTGCATCAAGGCTTTATCGAATATCTTATCGTCTACGGCGACGCTGGCGAATAAGGTCATGCAAGACCGAAACTTTAGGTCGTCTGGCGAGCCAAAAATTCGACGCGCTGAGCGTCCTTTCACAGAATTTACTAGCCGAGTGCACTCCTTTAACCTTGGCCCCAGAAGTGGATGTTTCAAATATGCCTCGGCTTCATTGGACGACGATATTGCAAATCTGCGGGACGTTTCACTGCTGCCCAGCCCCTCGATCTGGGGAAAGATAAACCACATCCAGTGTCCGATTTTACAACCTTCGCGCAGTTCCGTGCGCACTTCGTCGTAGACACGGTTCTGAGCGGATATGAAGCGCTGCAAATTGTACTTATCGTCCATCACTCTCGTGATCCTACAAGCGCCAGAGCTCGGCGAACGATAATTGGATCGACCAGCGCGGGACTACTTTCGTCTCGCCGATACACAACGACTGTAACTTTCTTAAGGCGCTGTGCTCCAGGCCCATACCGTGCAGCTTCTGCAATGGCGAGTAGCAATCCTACAAATGCCAGTGGTGGGTCCATTCCGCCGTGCCCAGCTCCGAGTACCGGCATTATGACTTCGTTCAGGCGGGCATCGGCTAAACAGGCAACCAATTCTCGTATCGCCTCGAATGTGTAGGAGATCCGGCCCGCGAGTCCCGGGCCGACCCGCTGCGTCGTCGTAGACACCAGCGCAACCGGTACGGAGCGCCCAAGTGGCTTGATCAGCAGCACGCACCTACCGGCGCCAAAGCTCATCGCTCGCTCATCGGCGGTTTTTTGCTGCTCGGTGCCCGGCCCCAGCTTCTTCCTAGCTTCTTCCTTTGCGACCTCGACGAACTCCTCGACCTGCTCTTCGAAGGCATGCTTCACGTATGCGCCTAGGGCGCTGCGAGTATCGTAAGCGCATTTATCATCAAAATATTCATTGCATGGAAGCGCAATTGCCGATCCTACCACTCGTGTATAATCTTCAATATGCCCATAGACAACGCGAATTTCGCAGTTTCCAACGGTTGTCAACAGTGCCCCATCATCTTCCCTGACACGCGTTAGGTCTATTCCGGCAGCTGCCTTGTGGTCCTGGACAAGCTTAAATATGAAAGCCGCTGAGGAGAGCAACAAGAGCGCCACGCCAATGATGAGAAGAATTAGCGGATTGGGTGGGTGAGTCACCACACTATGGTCCTTCTCGATCGTGACGCAGGGCAGCGCGACGAGGAGGGCACCCAGCAGGAGAGCGGCAATCCAATACGGAAGATCAAGCAGCTTTGTGAGGAGTTTCGTCATGCCATTATATTGGGTTGTTTTTGATAGCCTTTGAAAATACGGGCGGTTGGCAACTGGTACCATTATCAAGCAGAGGTGATTCAGACGCAATGCGACCAGGCGAATCGTCAGACTCGGTTTGCATCGCCTAATTGCTCGAAGCTTTGATTCCGAATACTAGAGTGATGTTGAAGATACAACCATTTTATTTTTGACGCAACTTCTTGCGCTGCGTCGCGGCGACGATCGGGCATGCCCGCGGTGCGTGCGTTGGTGGAGGCGCTGGCGCGTGGTGAAATGCATCACGGGCGAGGCTGGCGCCTCGCTCATACCCCGTAGCCCGCACGAGCGGAGCGAAATGCGGGGTTCGGCCCGGATTGCGCGCTGCGCGCTCCATCCGGGCTACCCACTATCCGCGCTCACTTAATCGTGAGGCCATCAACTCCGATCACATCGAGTTCAAACCGGGCATAACCCGGTGGTACCGGCGGTCCGAGCCACATACCTCAGTTTCACGCTGGGATGGTTAGTGGAGGGCGGTCATGAAGATCAAACATAATGTCCGCGCCGTGCTCTTCGGCATTGGGGTGGCGGTTACCGCCGCGCCGGGCGCGTTCGCTTCTTCCGACATCACCGAGGTGATGACCGATCCTTGTGCGAAGGTGATGAACTCGCCTGCGCGCGCGATCGCGTATTCCCCGACACCGCCGTCGGAGCGCGGGCTGCAATGCCCGATTGATTTCGGCGCGCCGTCCGAATGAGCGCAGTCAGCGGGGGTTAGTGCGAATCCCAATAGCCGCCGAATTTGCCGCATTTGGAGCAGCGAAACAGATAAGCTCTCGGAGAGCCGTTCTTGTCCAAATCGGGATAGGCGTCTTCCCAGATCGAGCCATCGAGCTCGCTGCTGGCCTTGATGCCGGCCACCGCCTCGGGTCCGAGCGCGTCGAGTTCCTTCCGCCCCACCGCTCCGAGGAACTGCGCAGCATCGCCGCAGTGCGTCCACCACTGGGCCGACTGCCAGGTGGTGAATTCCGGTGTACGCTCGACGATCTTAGCAGCAACTCTTATGGGGACCTCATCCCACGTCCCGTAACCCCCTACGGCATCTTCGTCGAAGAAGGTGGCGGCCAGTTTCTTGTGCGCGGATCCGTCGGCAATGCACCAAGGGCATATGCAATCCTCATAATCTTCGTCGGCATAGACGGTGCCGGTGTAAACGTAGCCGCGCGCCTTGCCGCAACACACACACGCGGCGTCAGACTCGACGATCACTCCCGATGCAACCGGGTCCGGGAAATATTTGAATTTGGGCAGATTGCGCGACCCGAGCGCCACGCGTGCTCGTAGCATTCCAAGGTAAGATGTCAGCCAACCCAGCATTTCAAAACAACCGCTCCGAGGCGATGCGCGCGCCGTCGCGCAGCGAGGCGAGCTTCGCCCACACCACGTCCTCGGCCACGCGCCCCCAGCCGGCCGAGGTGTCGAAGCCGCAGTCGGTGCCGGCGAGCACGCGGGTCGGATCGCCGACCGTCGCGGCGACTCGCTCGATCCGGTCGGCGACGAGTTCGGGGTGCTCGACGAAATTGGTGAGCGAGTCGATCACGCCCGCGACCAGAATCTGATCGTCCGCGAGGGGCGTTTTGGCGAGGCAGCGGAACTCGTGCCCGTGGCGCGGGTTCGCGAACGGCAGCACGAGGCCGCCCACGTCCGCCCGCAGCAGTACCGGCAGAATGTGCTCGAGCGGCACGTCGCAGTCGTGCGGCGACTCGGAATTGCCCCAGCACACGTGCAGCCGCACCCGTTCGCGCCGCACGTTGACGAGCGCCGCGTTGATGGTCGCGATCACGTTCTCGACGAAGGCGACGAAATCCTTGAGCGGACGGTCCTTGTAGGAGATGTGCCGCTCGAGCGCGAGGTCGGGCGCGTCGATCTGGAGGATAAACCCATGCGCGACGATCGCCTCGTATTCCACTTGCAGCGCGGTCCCGAGCGCGCGCAGATAGGCGGCCTGGCCGTCGTAATATTCGTTGAAGATAGTGGCGGCGAGGATGCCGGGCGAAGGCGCGGTCATAAACGCCTCGCGGAACACGCCGGCAGTCTCCTTCAGGACGGTTTGGAAGTCCTCGCATTCGGCGCGGATCGCGCCCGCATCCTTGTATTTCACCGCGCCGACGGCCTTGGGCAGCTTGCTGAACGAGGAGATCTGCGTCTTCGCCGCGTGCTGCTCGTTCCACATCTGGCGGAACACCGGGTAACGGTCGACGTCGGCGCGCGAGGTCCGCTCCCAGCTGCCGCCAAGCCCGGTGAGGCGGTCGCGCAAGTAGAGAAAGAACGATTCACGCTGCTGCTCGCCGTTATTGCCGACGTCGATGCCCGCTTCCATCTGTTTGGGCACCACCCAGGCGAGCGCCGCCCTGCCGGCCGCCGCGAGCACGGCGGGCTCGACCGCCTCGCCGTGGGCACGACGCACGTAGAGCCGGATCAGCTCCGCCGGGCGCGGCAGGCTGCCGGTATGCGTCGTGAGAATACGGTCTTGGCTGCGCAGCATGGCCTGAGAGATACGCCTTTCCGCTACTCAAGCATTTTCCGCGAATGGTAAGCATCGCGCGGTTTGCGGGCGAGTCAACCAAAACCTCCGGCCCGCGACTGCACGCCGATCAATGAACTCAAAGATTTGGGTCGATGTTCCCGATTTGTCTTTAGGGAGCCGTCAAAAGCAAGCGGCGAGAAGCGAATAGAGCGCGATTTACCGCTCGTTTGGTCCAAATGCAAGAATTCTGCCGAGACCGCAGAGATGTTTGCGACTTGACGTAGCGGAAGCAAAGATTTGGACTAAAGTCGAAGGTGGAGCGCCGCATAGCTTGAAAATATTCCGGTGCACAAATCAAGGGATTTTTCACGCAGATTACACGATTTGTTGATTGTGACAGATTTTCGCCATGTTCCGTGATACAACGACTTGTCCCCAACCAAATGGAGAGTATGGAAATGGCAGCTGCCAGGAGACGAGTTCGCCGTGATTGGTCCAAGGGCGATCTGCAAACGCTCAGGTCAATGGCGCGGCAGAAGACGCCGGCGCGGCGCATCGGTAGCAAGCTCAAGCGCTCGGAGGGCGCGGTGCGGCAGAAGGCCTATGCGGTCGGCTTGTCGTTGAATACGCGCAAGCGGCGGCGCAAGTAACCGCCGCGACGAAAAGCCCGGCCCTGGTGCCGGGCTTTTTGTTTGGTGACCGTCGTCATGGCCGGGCTTGTCCCGGCCATCCACGTCTTTTGGACGTTATAAGCTTCAAGGCGTGGATGCCCGGCACAAGGCCGGGCATGACGAAGTCTCTACTATGGCTCGCCCGGCTTGAACGGCAGCTCGCCACCCGGCGGAACAGCCTCGGCGACCGCGAGGATCATCGCCACCGTTACGTAGGTGCCGCTGATCACAGTGAGGTCGACCACCTGCTGCTCGCTCAGGTGCTGGCGCAGGCGGGCGAAGGTCTCGTCGGAGACCGCGTGCTTGGTCGAAAGCTCCATGCAGTAGTCGTACACCGCCGCCTCGTCCGGCTGCATGCCGGCCGGGCGCTTGTTGGCCTTGAGGTCGAGGGCGACCTGCTCGGAGAGGCCCGCTTTCACGGCGATCGGAAAATGCGCGAACCACTCCACCTGCGAGCGCCATAGCCGGCCCTGGATGAGGATCGCGAACTCGTTGAGCCGCATCGGGACCGACGAGTTCCAGCGCAGATAATCGAGCAGGTCATACATGCGCTGCGCCATCACCGGGCTGCGCAGAAGCGCGTTATACGGGCCGCCGATGCCGACGCGCGAAATCTTCATGATCTGTTCGGCGAGCGGCCGTTGCGCGTCGGTCAAGGTCTCGGGCGTGAGCTGAGCAAAGCGCGGCGGTTTGTCGGCCATGGAGACGGACTTCCTCTAGGGTGTAGGACGGGGCAGGGCGAATGGAGAGTAGCGAATAGCGAATAGTAAGAAGCCGGAAGGGTCAACACTTTCTATTCGCCATTCGCTACTCTCCATTCGCCCTTTTCAATGCCGCGTTCCGCGGCTCAGCTCCGCCTCCAGCCGCTGGCTGTAGCGCGACATGGCGAAGCAGAACAGGAAGTAGATCGCCGCCACCACCACGAACACCTCGAGGCCGAACGCCTGCCAGGCGGGCTCGACGATTGCGGTCTTCGCTGCCGTGAGCAGATCGAAGATGCCGATGATCAGCACGAGGCTCGTGTCCTTGAAAAAGCCGATGAATGTGTTCACCAGGGGAGGAATGACGAGGCGCAGCGCCTGCGGAAGGATGATGAGGCGTGTCTTCTGCCAATAAGAGAGGCCGAGCGAATCCGCGCCCTCGTATTGTCCCTTGGGCAGGGCTTGCAGCCCGCCGCGCACCACCTCGGCCAGATAGGCGCCGGCAAATAGAATGATGGCGATCTGCGCGCGCAGCAGCTTATCGATGTTGATTCCTTCCGGAAGGAACAAGGGAAACATCACGCTTGCCATGAACAGAAGGCTCACCAGCGGGACGCCCCGGATCAGCTCCACGTAAAGCACGCAGGTCGCCTTGATGGCGGGCAGGTTCGAGCGCCGGCCGAGCGCCACCATCACGCCGAGCGGGAAACCGAGCGCGAGCCCGAAGGTCGCGAGGATGAGTGTCACCGGCAGGCCGCCCCAGCGCTCCTGTGGCACGAAAGACAGCCCCAACACGCCGCCCCACATCAGCACCGCGATCACCGTGAGCGCGGCGATCCAGACGAGAAACAACTCCTTGCGGCGGAAGCGACGCAGCGAGGAGACCAGGAACAGCGCAACGAAGATCGCGACGGCGAGCGCCGGGCGCCACTGCTGGTCGAACGGGTAGGTGGCGAACAGGATGAAGCGATATTTCTCGGTGACGACCGCCCAGCATGCGCCGACGCCGCGCACGGCGCGGCAGGGCCCGGACTGATTGTCCGGCGTCCACCACACCGCGTTCACAAATGCCCACTGCACAAAGCCGAAGACCCCGCGCACGATCAGGAACGCGAGCACGAGCGTCAACGCGGTGGAGAGCCACGACGAGAACAGGTTCGTTCGCGCCCAGGTCCACGGGCTGTGCGGGAGCAACGGCGGATGCGGAACTGCCTCCGGCACGCCGGCCACGGCGGTTTCCATCGTGAGCTTCGAGGCCGCTTCGCTCATGTCAGCGTCCCGCCAGCGCAGTGCGCGCGTTGTACCAGTTCATCAGCAGGCTGATGCTCAGGCTGATGGTGAGGAACACCAGCATGATCAGCGCGATGCTTTCGATCGCCTGGCCGGTCTGGTTGAGCATCGTGTTGGCGATCGAAACGATGTCCTGATAGCCGATAGCGACCGCGAGCGAGGAGTTCTTGGTGAGATTGAGATACTGACTCGTGAGCGGCGGAATGATTACGCGCAACGCCTGCGGCATGGCGATGCGCGCGAGGATCAGCCCCGGCCGCAGGCCCAGCGCCTGCGCGGCCTCCCATTGCCCGCGCGAGACCGAGAGGATGCCGGCGCGCACGATTTCGGCGATGAAGGCGGACGTGTAGGTGGTGAGCGCCAGGAGCAGCGCGACATACTCGGGCGAAAGCGCGCTACCGCCGGTGAAGTTGAAGCCGCGCAACTCGGGCCAGCGCACCGTCCACGGCACCGTCAGCGCAATGCTGACGGCAAGCGGAAAGCCGACGATGAGCAACAACGCGACCGGCCAGACGCGGCGCGGCTGCCCGTCGGCCATCTGCCGGGCGCGTGCCCAGCGGTGATAGAATAGCGTCGCAGCAATGCCGATGATTCCTGCAAAAAAGACCCAGCCGTGCGCTGGAACCCAGTCGATGGTCGGCAACAGCAGGCCGCGGTTGGAAAGAAAAACGCCTGGAGCGGGCTGCAGCGCCTGGCGCGGCGCCGGCAAGCCTTGGAGCACCACGTACCAGAACAGCAGCTGAAGTAAGAGCGGAATGTCGCGCAACACTTCGACATAGACGGCGGCGACTTTCGCCAGCAGCCAGTTCTTCGACAGCCGCGCGACCCCGATGGCGGTGCCGAGCAAAGTGGCGAGAAGGATGCCGACGATCGCCACGCGCAGCGTATTGAGGACGCCGATGATGAGCGCGCGCAGATAGGTGTCGCTCGGCCGGTAGTTGATCAGCGTGTCGGCAATGGGCATTCCCGCTTCGCGCCTGAGGAACCCGAAGCCGGTGGTGATGTGACGGGCGTCGAGATTGGCGACCGTGTTGCGCCACAGCCAGAACGCCACCGCCGCCACGGAGCCGACGACCAGGATCTGCCATATGAGCCCGCGAAAGCGCCTGTCGGTCCACGACAGGCGCATGCGATGTTTCGGTGGGCGCGGACGCGCAACGGCGGTAATCGACATGTCTGGTCCTAGTATTAGAGTCGCCCTAATTGTTGCATTCTTCCCGCGCCCGTGCATCTGCTCTTGGGCGAGGCGGCGAGGGGTCGGTTTTAAGAGGAAGAGCCATGACGATCAGCAGCGCGGCTTCGCCGACGCCCGCTCGCCGCAGCCGTCTTCTCCATCGCAATCTGCGCGAGGACCCGCCGGTCGCGGTCGGCGGACACGGCGTGTGGCTCGTCGACGCGCAAGGGCGCGAGGTGCTCGACGGATCGGGCGGCGCGGCGGTGTCGTGCCTCGGGCATCAGCACCCGCGTGTGCTCGAAGCGCTCGCCTCCCAGGCGAAGGAGCTTGCGTATGCGCACACGAGCTTCTTCACCACCGAAGTGGCCGAGGCGCTCGCCGACGATCTGGTCGGCCACGAACCGGGCGGTCTCGTCAGCGCCTATCTGGTGTGCGGCGGCTCGGAGGCGGTCGAAACCGCGCTCAAGATCGCGCGGCAATATTTCCTCGAAATCGGGCAGCCGCAACGCACGCGGATCGTCGCGCGGCGGCAGAGTTATCACGGCAACACGCTGGGCGCGCTCGCGGCGGGCCGCCACGACGGCCGGCGCGAAGCGTTCGCGCCGCTGCTCTCGAACGCTTTCAGTCACGTCTCGCCCGCTTATGCCTATCGCGAGCAGCGCGCGTCCGAGAGCGAACGGGATTTCGTCGCACGTCTTGCCGCCGAGCTCGAGGCTGAGTTCCAGCGCCTCGGCCCCGACACCGTCGCGGCGTTTATCGCCGAGCCGATTGTGGGCGGCACGTCGGGTTGCGTGCCGGCCCCGGAGGGCTATTTCCCCGCGATTCGCGCAGTGTGCGATCGCCACGGCGCGCTGCTCATTCTCGACGAGGTGATGTGCGGCATGGGGCGCACCGGCACCTTGCATGCTTGGGAACGGGAAGGCGTCGTACCGGACATCCAGGCGATCGCCAAAGGACTGGGTGGCGGCTACGCGCCGATCGGCGCCACCCTCGTGTCGGGCGAGGTCACGCAGGCGATGCGCGAGGGCTCCGGCATTCTGCGGCACGGGCACACCTATATGGCGCATCCGCTCGGCTGCGCGGCGGCGCTCGCGGTGCAGCAGGTGATCCGCGACGAAGGTTTGCTCGAGCGCGTGCGCAGCCTCGGCGATTTGTTGGAGAAGCGACTGGTGGAGCGGTTCGGCAATCACCATCACGTCGGGGACGTGCGCGGGCGCGGATTGTTCTACGGCATCGAGCTCGTCGCCGATCGCGCCAGCAAGGCACCATTCGATCCGGCTTTGAAAATGAACGCCCGCGTCAAGCGTGCGGCGCTCGAGCGCGGCCTCGCCTGCTACCCGGGCGGCGGAACGATCGACGGGTTCAAGGGCGATCACGTGCTGTTGGCGCCGCCCTATATTTGCAGCCCACGTGAGATCGAGATGATCGTCGAATGTCTGGGTGAGGCGGTCGATGCCGCGGTCAAGGACGTCGCGCATTAGGAGGAATCCAATGAAACGCGCTTTTCTCGTTGCCGGCTTCTTTTTGGCAGAGATCACGCTCGGCCAAGCCGCGACGCTCGATACGGTGAAGCAGCGCGGCAGTCTCGTGTGCGGCGTGAGCACCGGCTTTGCCGGATTTTCCGCACCGGACTCGCAGGGCAACTTCCGCGGTCTCGATGCCGACCATTGCCGCGCCATGGCGGCGGCCGTGCTCGGCGATCCGACCAAAGTGCGGTTCGTCGCGCTCACCGCGCAGAATCGCTTCACCGCGCTGCAGTCCGGCGAGATCGACGTGCTGCTGCGCAACTCGACGCAGACGCTCGTGCGCGCGGTGAGCATCGGCCTGCGCATCGGCCCGGTGAATTTCTATGACGGGCAGGGTTTTGTGGTGAAGCGCGACACGGGCGTCGACAAAGTAGAGGGGCTCAACGGCGCGACGGTCTGCGTCGCGCAAGGAACGACCCACGAGGTGACGCTCGGCGACTACGCGCGGGCGCATAATATCAGCTGGCAGCCGGTGGTGTTCGAGCGCGTCGACACCATGTACCAGGCGTTCTTCGCGGGCCGCTGCGACGCCATGACCCAGGACGCCTCGGCGCTCGCCGGCGCCGTTTCGACGGCCGCACCCAATCCGGCCGACTATGTCATTCTCAGTCAAACAATCAGCAAGGAGCCGCTCGGTCCGTTTACCCGCAACGGCGACGACCAATGGTCGAACATCGTCGCCTGGGTGCACTACGGCCTGGTCGAAGCGGAGGAAGCCGGCGTGACCGCGGCGAGCGCCGACCAGCAGGCGCAATCGAGCGACAATCCGGTCGTTCAGCGGCTGTTGGGCAAGACCGGCGATTTCGGCTCGCTGCTCGGCCTCGACAACAAGTGGATGCTCAATGCCATCAAGGCGGTGGGGAACTACGGCGAAGTATTTGACCGCAACGTCGGTGCCGGCAGCCAGCTCAAGCTCAGCCGCGGGCTCAACGCCCTGTGGAGCAAAGGCGGCCTGATGTACGCCATTCCGTATCGGTGATCGGCCGAACCTATCTGGTTCCATGGGCGGATGAACGTTTATTCAGCGGCGTCATCAGCAGAGGTGGTTCCGCACCTCGTCATTATTTGGTCATTATAAGGACACACCACTGCCGGCCCGCTATGTTTCCCGTGCGGCCGACTCGTGCCAGCCGAACAAAGTGAAGGACAGGCCAAATATGACGACGACGAAACAGTTGCTGCTCGCGGGAGCGGTCCTCCCCGCCTTTGCGCTGTGCCAGCCGCTCATGGCGGGCGCCGGCGAGAACGGCGCGCTGCAGCTCGCACAGCAGCAGCAGCCGGAGCCGCAGAAAAAGCAACCAGGCCAGCCGCAGCCGAAAGCGCCGCCCCCGCAGCAGCAGCGACCGGCCGGACCGCCTCCGGCTGCCCCGCGCCCGCCGACGGCGCAGCCGCAGCAGGCGCCGCACGTGCCGCCGCCGGCCGCGCAGCAGCCGCCGGCGCAACCGCGGCCTCCGGTGGCGCAGCCGCCGCAAGCGCCGCATGTGCCGCCTCCGGTGGCGCAGCCGCCGCAGGCGCCGCACGTGCCACCTCCGGCGGCGCAACCGCAGCAGGCGCCGCATGTGCCGCCGCCAGCAGCGCAACCCCAACAGGCGCCGCACGTGCCGCCGCCAGCAGCGCAACCCCAACAGGCGCCGCACGTACCGCCTCCGGCGGCGCAACCGCAGCAGGCGCCGCATGTGCCACCTGCCGCAGCGCAGCCGCAGCAGCCGCCACATCCGCAGCCCCCAGCGGCGCAGCATCCGCCAACCGGCGCGCCGGGCGCGGCGCAACAGCCGCAACCACATGTGCCGCCGCCGGCGGCGCAACAGCCGACCGCGCCGCCACGACCGCCGGTCGCGCAGCCGCAGCAACCTTCGCCTGCGGCGCCGCCCGCCGCGCAGCACCCGGCCGCGCCTCCCACGCCGTCGGTCGCGCAGCCGCAGCCGGGCGCGGCCCCGCACGTGGCGCCGGGAGCCGGCGTCGGCTTCGTCGCGCCGCCGCGCAGCAATCAGGACGTGGAAGCGCAGCGCCGGCAGGCCGAGGCATGGCGCTCGCGCAAGGTCGGGGACCTGCACGCGGAACGCCACGAGGTGCACGAAGGCGGCCGCACGGTCATTCAGGAGCCGGGCCGCACGATCGTGCAGGAAAACGGCCGCATGCTTATCCGCCACGACGAGGTCGAGCGCTTCGGCTTCGGGGCCCGCAACGTTCACGTCGAGCAGCGCGGGGCAGACACGGTCACCGTGATCGAGCGGCCCGGCGGTATCGGCATCGTCACCTACACCGGCCCGGACGGACGGCTGCTCCGCCGCGTGCGGCGCTATCCGGACGGACGCGAGGTGATCATCATCGACAATCCGGTGCGCGAATATCGCGACGTGGCGGATTTCTACGTCGACCTGCCGCCGCCGGTGATCCGCATCCCGCGCGAGCGCTACATCCTCGACATCGATGGCGCGAGCGAGGCTGACGTCTATGCGGTGCTGACCGAGCCGCCGGTCGAAGTGCTCGACCGCGCCTACTCGCTCGACGAGATCCGCTACAGCCGGCCGCTGCTCGAGCGCATGCCGAGCGTCGACGTCGACACGATCAATTTCGAGTTCGGCTCGTGGACGGTGACGCCCGACCAGGCCGCGCGGCTCGCTATCGTCGCCGACGCGATCAACAGGGCGGTGTCGGCCAATCCGAGCACGGTATTCCTGATCGAAGGGCACACCGACGCGGTCGGCTCCGACGTCGACAATCTCTCGCTCTCGGACCGGCGTGCCGAGGCGGTCGCCATGGTGCTGTCCGAGCAGTTCCAGGTGCCGCCGGAGAACCTGACGACCCAGGGTTACGGCAAGCAGTACCTGAAAATCCCGACCGACGCCCCGGAACGGCGCAACCGCCGCGTCACCGTGCGCAACATCACGCCGTTGTTAGTGGGGCAGCGGTAAGGGAGGCGAATAGCGAATAGGGAGTAGCGAATAGTAAGAAACTATTCGCTACTCGCCGCTCGCTATTCACTCGGCCTGTTTCGCTTCACTTGGCGGGCTTCGCGCGCGCGCTTAAATGGTTCGAGGCGCTCGCGCAGCGCTTCCATCATCGCAATCTTCTCGCCGAACGATCGGCGCGCGATTTCGCGTCGACCCTCGGCCTTGCGCGCAAGGATATCGGAAATATCGGGAAAAGGATCCTTGTGATCGCTCATGGTCCTTTATCTAAGTCACACGGATTGCCAATTCCAGCCCGTCTGCAAAATGACTGCCAGCTATCCTTAAGACTGTGTCGATCTAGGAGCGCACAAAGTGCCGTGATATTGACGGCTTGCTCCTGCAAGAATTGCGCAATTCGAATGAAATCCTGCGGCCGTCCGACCCGGAGCGCATTTGCAATAATGTGCTCGGGGCGCAGAACTCGAGTTTTGACAGTCCCCTCTCCGCGATTTACTTCAACCTCGACGTCCTCGGCTTGCGCGAGCGCCTCCGCGTCGAGGGGGCTCGCGACCGGCAGGAACTGTACCGGCCACGCCCCTATGACAATTCCTTCTTTCTGATGCTGATCGTAACCTTTCGCTTTGAGGTATGAGTAGACTGGTTCGAGCGAAATCAGAGCCGTTTTCTGTGAGCTTTCCGGTTGCTCAAATGAAACAAGGACATCAAGATCGCTGGTAACTGCGGGCTCTATGTAGTTATAGGCAGCAACCGCGCCGGCAATCGCGTATCGGCCGATGACGCCGTCAGCCTCCATCCGGTTGATGACATCAAGTGTTTGCTTCATCCCCACCGGAGTGAACTCCTGGCGGACTAGCTGATCCGCCCTCTCGCCGCGACCGGGATTTCGCCGACGATCTCGCCGCCGCGCGTTGCGATCAAACGGTCGACCATGTTGACGACGACGCACACGTGATTGGGTACGATGCGCACCACGTCGCCGACCTCGGGACGGTCTTTGCATGCCGACAAATCGAGGAACCCGTGCTCCTCGGCGAACTTGGCGATGCGCGCCTGCGGATGTTCGAGGATGAGGCCGTGGCCGTCGAGGCCGCCGGTGTCGCTGGTGAGTGTCTTCGAGCCGGAATCGACGATCCCGCGATCGGGACCGCCACGGCTCACCACCGTCGCCACCACGTTGAGCGCGCAATCTTCGAGCTTGGCGGCGCCGCACGCCATCATCATGCGGTCGTTGAATACGTAGGTGCCGGCGCGGTGCTCGGTGGCGCCGGCGATCTTGCCGAGGTTGGCGATGTTCGGCGTGCCGCCGGAGGAGATCATGCTTGGCGTCAGTCCGGATTCGCGCACGCCCGCGAGCGCCTCGTCGAGAAACACCTGCGTCTGCGCGATCGCGGTCTCGGGCGGATAGAGCAGGAACCCAGCGAAGGTGAGCCCGTTGCGCGCGCCGATCGCGCGGGCGAGCGCAACCGCCTCGGCGGGCGTTTCGACGCCGGCGCGCTTGCGCCCAGTGTCGCATTCCACCAGTACCTTGAGCGCCCGTCCGGCACGCCCCGCCGCATCCGCCGCCGCGTCGATGCTCACCGGATTGTCGACGCAGACGGTCATCTCCGCCTTGTCGAGCAACACCGCAAGGCGCGCGATCTTCTCCTCGCCCATGATGTTGTAGCTGATGAGGATGTCGCGGAAGCCGGCGGCCGCCATCACTTCCGCTTCGCCGAGCTTCTGGCAGGTGATGCCCTTGGCGCCGGCGTCGCGTTGCATCGCGGCGAGGAGGGGGCTCTTGTGCGTCTTGATGTGCGGGCGGTTGGCGATGCCGGCCGCGTCGCATAGCGCCTGCAGGCGCTTGATGTTGCGCTCCACCCGGTCGAGGTCCACGACCACGGCGGGCGTTCCGTATTCGCGCGCGATGCGTTGGGTAAGTTCGGTCATGACGCGTGGCGTAGCGCGGCAATAACCTCGGCGCAATCGGCGACTTCGACCACGCTGGCGAGCGAGGCGATCGTAGCATCGTGCACCCCCGTGCTGAACGCGGCGCAGCCGTCGGAAAGCACGATCGTGCGGAAGTCGCGCACGTGGGCGTCGCGTACCGTCGAGGCGACGCCGCCGTTGGTGACGATGCCGGCGAACACGAGGGCGTCGATGCCGGCGCGGCGCAGCACGAACTCCATGCGGCTCATGTAGAACGCCGAATAGGCGACCTTTTCGATCATCAGGTCGGCGGGTTTGAGTTCGGCGACGAGGTCGTGGCCGAAGCTCCCTGGTGCGAAGTCGCCCTTGGCGAGGAACGGCCGCAGTTTTTTCAAATGCGGAAGGATGAGCGGCTCGCCGCCACGCCCGGGCACCAGCGTGAAATGAGTCGAGACGATCCAGCCGCCGGCGCGCCGCACGGCGTCGGCCACCGGCTTGAGCCGCGCCGGCAGCGCGGCGATTTCCGGCGCACTCACGCCCGCGCGGCCGTAGGCGCCGTCGGGATGCAGAAAGTCGTTCTGCAGATCGCACAGAACGAGAGCGGTCGTCGGGGGGTCGAAGTGCATGTGTGCTGGATCACTCACGCGCGCAGGTCGGGTCAAGCAAAGCGTGCCTACGCAGTCGGCGCGTCCGCACGGAGACGGCGAGTTCCGCGCCGTTTCCTATCCTGCGCGTTTCTGCCGCTTGCTTTTTGCGCATTTCCTGACCTTCAACTCCAACTCCGGTGAGTTCAGATATTCGGAGAATTCGGTCGCCGTTCCCCACTTCTTTAAGCCTGCCGCATCGGTCCATCTAACCAAGAAAAGCAGCAGGTTATCGCCGACTTTCCTGCTGCCGGCCTCGCGAGACGAGTAATAAGTTATCACGTCGCCGGCGCCAAGCTGCCCGCGATAGACTCGGTTGATGCGGAACTCCGTCCGCGTGGCGGGCCAATTATGCGGTATCTCGAAAGACTCGATCGACCCTTCGACAATCACGTCTGCCTTGACGCAGTCCTCACGAACGATTTCATCGGGCGGTAAATCAACCGCCCGACACGGTTCAATCATGATCAGGAAGGCAGCTGCTAGCAGGCCGGTATAAGTTCGCATTTATCGACATGTCCTCGTTCATCATTCCATCATTGCCAAGACGACGTTGCCGAACCTGTCGACCGAGCCGACCAGCCCGGGGTCGATGAAAATGGTCGTGTCGGGTTGTTCAAGAATCGCTGGGCCCGCAACAACCGCGCCGGCTGGCAAGGCGAGCCGCGCGTAGACCGGCGCCTCGCTGTAGGCGCCGCCGATGTAAATACGCCGGCTGCCGCGCTGCGCGGCCGCGACGCTGCCGCCCGGCGCGGGCGTAAGCGCGGCGAGGTCGAGCTTGGGCCGGCGGCCGACCACGGCGACGCGTAGATTGAGCACGCGCATGGCGATGCCTTCGAGCAAGCGCCCGTAGGCGGCGCGGTAGCGCGCTTCGAACGCGGCGCGGATCCCGCCCGCGTCGAGCGTCCCGGCGAGGGGCACCGCGACGGTGTGAGTCTGGCCGACGTAGGACATGTCGAGCTCGACGATCGTATCGCAGCCGATGAGCTTCACCTTCGCGCCCTCGACCAGTGCCGTCCCTTCCTGCGAGAGGCGGCGCACGTCGGCAGCGAGCGCGGCGACGTCGACCTCGTCGAGCAGGCGGTTCACGGTCGTCACGAAATCGTGGCGCACGTCCGCGATCACGCAGCCGAGCGCGCTGGTGACGCCCGGGTGGCGCGGGATCAGCGCTTTGGCGAGGCCGACCTCCTTGATCAGCGCGCCCGCGTGCAGCGCGCCGCCGCCGCCGAACGGCATGGCGGCGAAGGCACGCGGATCGTGTCCTCGCTCGATCGAGACCAGCCGGATTGCGCCCGCCATGCGGCTGTTGGCAACCCGGATGATCGCCTCGGCCGCCGCCATGACATCGAGACCGAGCGGCTCGCCGACGTGCATCGCGATTGCGCGGCGCGCTGCTTCCACGTCGAGGCGCGCGAGCTTGCCGCCGATCGGCCGCGCGGCATCGATGCGGCCGGTAAGCACGTTGGCGTCAGTAACAGTCGGGCGCTCGTTGCCGAGCCCGTAGCAGGCCGGACCCGGCTCGGCGCCTGCCGACTGTGGGCCGACTTGCAAAATCCCACCCCCGTCGACGAACGCGATCGAGCCGCCGCCCGCGCCGATGGTGGTGATCTCGATCATCGGCGTGCGAACGACGAGGCCGAAGTCGATGCTGGCTTCCGCGGCGAGCGAAGTCGCCCCGTCGGCGATCAGCGACACGTCGAAGCTGGTGCCGCCCATGTCGCATGTGATCACGTTAGAAAATCCCGCGGACGCCGCGATGTGCGCGGCGGCAACGACCCCGGCCGCCGGCCCCGACAATGCCGTGCGCACCGGCAGGCGCTTTGCCGTGTCGACACCGGTGACGCCGCCGTTCGACTGCACGATCAGCAATTTGCCTCGGGCGCCCGCGGCGGTGAGCCCGTCTTCCAGCTGCGCGATGTAGTTGCCGACGACGGGTTGCAGATAGGCGTTGAGCGCCGTCGTCGAGGTGCGTTCGAACTCGCGGATCTCGGGGAGAATTTCATGCGACGCGGTCACATGCGCGTTCGGCCATACCGCGCGCACCGCCTCGACCGCGCGGCGCTCATTCTCAGCATTGGCATAGGAATTAATGAAGACGACCGCGAGCGCTTCTGCGCCGAGTTTTTGTAATTGCTGCGCGGCGGCCTTCACATCTGAGGGATCAACGCCCGTGCGGATGCTGCCGTCGGCAAGCGTGCGCTCGTCGACTTCGAGCCGCCGGTCGCGCGGCACCACCGCCTCGAACTGGCCCCATAAGCCCCAGGTCTGCGGCCGATCGCGCCGGCGCATTTCCAGCACGTCGCGAAAGCCTGCGGTGGTGATGAGCCCGGTCGAAGCGCCGGTACGCTCGATCAGCGCATTGGTCCCGACCGTGGTGCCATGCACGACCGTGGCGACCTCGCCGAAAGCAGCGGTGACGGCGCGGATGCCGTCGAGCACGCCTTGCGCCGGATCGTGGCGCGTGGTCGGCACCTTGCCGACCGTGCAGGCCCCGCTCGCCTCGTCGAGCGCGAACACGTCGGTGAACGTGCCGCCGACGTCGATGCCGATGACGAGATGAGGCACTCTTCACCTCCCCCTGGAGGGGGGAGGTCGGCGCCGCGAAGCGGCGCCGGGTGGGGGTGAATCTTGAGAGCCTTCGGTGCCTTCGATTTCACCCCACCCCGACCGCCTTCGCTGCGCGAAGTCGGTCGACCCTCCCCCTCCAGGGGAGGGTAAGGCTGTGGCACTGCCATAGCACTGCTTCGAATGCCTCTCAGTCTCGTAGCCGAGCGCGAGATCGCGGGCGATCGCTTCGCGCGCGCGCTCCTGCGGCGGGCCATAACCGCCGCCGCCCGGCGACTCGATACGCACGCGCTCGCCTTTGGCGAGCCGCACCCCGACAAGTTTCGAAGCGAACGGCGCCGCGTGCTCGCGCCCGCTCTTTATATAGACGAACCGGTTGAGCGCGCCGGGCGCGCCGCCGACAACGCCAGGGGGCGGAAAGCGCCCGCGTTCGCCGAACAGGAACACGTCGGTCTCGTCCTCGAGCGTCTCGATCTCATAGATCGCGCCGAGCCCGCCGCGATGGCGGCCGGGGCCGCCGCTGTCGGGGCGCAGCGCCCAGCGCGTGAACATCACCGGATAGGCAGCTTCGAGAATCTCGATCGGCGGGATGCGCGCGGTCGAGATCGGCGCGTTGCCATGGTTGAGCCCGTCGCCTTCCGGGTGCCCGCCGTGGCCGCCGCCGAAGAACGAGAACATCACCCAGCGCCGGCCGTCGCGGCGATGACCCGCGAGCGAGAGGGCGTTGATGGTGCCGTAGGCGCAGCCGTTGCTGCGCTCCGGCGCGATCTGGGCGAACGCCTGGAACACCACGTCGATCATGCGCAGGATCGTCTCGGTGTAGCCGCCGACCGGCCGCGGCGCGGCTGCGTTGAGCAGGGTCGTCGGCGGGATCACGAAGGTAATCGGGTCGAGCACGCCGGCATTCGCCGGCACGTCGCGAAACACGTGCTTGAGCGCGACGTAACAGGCGGCCGCCGCGGTGGAATAGGAAATATTCACCGGTCCGGCGCACGGCGGCGAGGAGCGCGAAAAGTCGAGCGTCATCGCCTCGTCCGCAATGGTGAGATCGAGGGCGACGCTGAGCGGCACGTCGACGATGCCGTCGTTGTCGAGGAAATCCTCGGCGCTGTAGGTGCCGTCGGGAAGCGCGCGCAGGTAGCCGCGCATCTGCCGCGCCGCGCGGGCGCGCAATTCGGCGAGGGCCTCAGCTACCGTCGCGTCGCCCCATTCGTCGAGCAAAGCGGCAAGCCGGCGCGCGCCGAGGTCGAGCGCGTTGATCTGGCCCTGCAGATCGCCGTAGGCGCTCAGCGGCTGGCGGCTGTTGGCCTGGATGATCGCGAAAATATCCTCGCGATATTCTCCGCGCACGAACAGCTTCACCGGCGGGATCAGCACGCCTTCCTGATGGCACTCGGTCGCGACCGGATTGTAGTTGCCCGGCACGTTGCCGCCGACGTCGTGATAATGCGCAACCGAGGCGAGGAAACAGAACAATTTGCCCTCGCGGAAGAACGGCCGCACCAGCTTGAAATCGGAAAGATGCGTGCCGCCCTCGTAGGGGTCGTTGAAAATGTAGACGTCGCCCTCGGCGAGATCGCCGTCGCGCGCAGCCTTCTCGATCACCGCCTTGACCGCAAACGCCATCACGCCGACGAAGATCGGCAGGCCGGCCTTGCCCTGCACCAGCGTCTCGCCGGTGGTGGGATCGTAGAGGCCGTGCGAGGCATCGTGCGCCTCGGCGATGATCGGATTGAAGGCGCTGCGGAACAGCGTCGCGTCCATTTCGTCGGCGATTTGTTCCAGCCGGCCCCTGAGGACCGCGAGCGTGACCGGGTCGAGCATCGCTATTTCCGCGCGCGCTGCTCGGGATCGTAGCGGCGGCCGAGCGCCAGCATTTCGGGCGTGCCGATCAGTTCGTTGAGCGCGGCGAAGTCGAGCATGCGGTTGCGGTACGGCGCGGTGGTGCCGTGCCGGTGCAGGCTGGCGAAATAATCGGCGAGCGCGTGGGTGAGTGCGCGCACGGTGCCGCCGGGAAAGATCACCAGCGCAAAGCCCAGCGCCTGCAAAGTCCCGGCGTCCTTGAGCGGCGTCTTGCCGCCTTCGACCATATTGGCCATCACCGGCACGCGGCCGGCAAAGCGCCGTGCGATCTCAGCAAGCTCGTCATCGGTGCGCGGCGCTTCGACGAACAGCAAGTCGGTGCCGGCTTCCGCGTAGGCGTCGGCGCGGTCGAGCGCGGCCGGGAAGCCCTCGACCGCGATGGCGTCGGTGCGGGCGATGATCAGCACCTCCTCGTTCGGCCGCGCATCGAGCGCCGCCTTGAGCTTGCCCATCATTTCGCGCGTATCGATCAGGCCCTTGTCGGCGAGGTGGCCGCAGCGCTTCGGGCTGGTCTGGTCCTCGAGCTGGATCGCGGTGGCGCCCGCGCGAGCCATCGCCTTGACCGTGCGCATGACGTTGAGGGCATTGCCGAAGCCGGTGTCGCAGTCGACGATCAGCGGCAGCGTCACGCGCTCGCGTATGGCGGCGACCGCGTCGACCACTTCATCCATGGCGATGAGGCCGATGTCGGGCCGTCCGAAGCGGGTGTAGGCGAGGCTCGCGCCGGAAAAATACGCGGCCGGAAATCCCGCCCGTTCGATCATCAGGGCGGACAGCGCGTCATAGCAGCCCGGCGCCACGACGATCGGCGGCTGGGCAAGAAGCGTGCGAAGCGAAGGCATGGACCATCTCTCGGGCTCGCGCGACGGCGCGAGTGCGGCGAATGGTAAGGCCCTCGGAGATCGTGGGGAAGTCAGCGCACGGGGCCACGCCCGCGCGCCATTGACTCGGCGCCTGCAATGCGGCGACGTTGCCTGGCATTCACGGGAGGCCGCCATGGGTTTCGACAAGGGGCATCACGAATTTCACAACGTGGATATGCAGTCCGGATGGCACAGCATTCCCGGCTATCCGTCAGGCTTTTCCGAAAAGATTCTCGCCGGCTCTCTCGACGAGAAGAATAAGCGCGGCAGCCGCACGCGCATGCTGCGCATCGCGGCCGGCACGTATTCCACAAAGCCGTTCGTGCACGAATATTGGGAAGAGGTGTTCCTGCTCTCGGGCGATCTCGTGGTCGGCAACGACGAGCACGGCAAGGGCGGCGAGCAGTTTGAGAACTACACCTACGCGGTGCGTCCGCCCGGCGTCTATCACGGCCCATTCGCGTCGCGCACCGGCTGCCTGCTGCTGGAAACTCATTATTTCGACGACGGCAAGTAGAGTGGGTTAGCGCGAAACGCGTGACTCAGCGTTTTTGGAAAAGCCCGGTGAAACTTTTCGCCCACCGCGGCTGGCGCGCGGGCGCCGACGAGAACACGCTGGCGGCGTTCACGCGAGCGGCCGGCCAAGCCGGCATTTCAGGCATCGAGCTTGACGTGCGCCGCGCGCCCGGCGGCCAAACCCTTCTGGTTTGTCATGATCCGCCGCGCGCGGACGCGCCCACGCTCACTCTCGATGCGGCGCTGCAGTTTCTCTCAGCGACCAATCTCGAGCTGTTCGTCGAACTCAAAGAGCCCGGTATTGCCCAGCAGGTGATCGACAAGCTCGTTGAAGCGAAAATGGCCGAGCGCTCGGTGGTGTTCGCGTTTGCCCCAGTCGCGCAGAGCTTTCGCTGGAACCGCGCACGGCCGGTCCGCCTCGGAATTATCGAGGTCTTTCCCTGGAAGCTTGCGCGCGTGATGCGTGCCTATGCGCCGGACGTGCTGTTTCTCGGCTGGGACGACCGCGCATGGACCCGGGCGGCGTTTCGCGCGTGGTGGTCGGTGGCATCGCTGGCACGCCTTGCTGAGCGCCAAGGCGTGCCGGTCGTGGTCGGCATCGTGCAGCGTGCCGAAGACCTCGATTGGTTGCGGCGCCAGGGTGTCGACGCGGCGATTACGGATCTGGACGCGACAATCACGGCCGCGCTGGTTGCTCCGCGCGAAACTGCGTCCGCAGATCGATGAGCGCGCAGACCGTGATCAGGAGCGCCGTGCCACCGAAATAAACCGGTACCTGCAGATAACGCATCAAGATGTCGGGCAGCAGGCACACGAGCGCGAGATAGACCGCTCCGATGAGGGTGGTGCGCGAGACGATCTGATCGAGACGGGCCGCGGTTGGTTCTCCGGGAGCGATGTCCGGCAGGCCTCCGCCGAGCCTGCGAAGGTTTTCCGCACTCTCATCGGGATCGAGCACGGAGGCGGTGTAGAAGAACGTGCAAAGAATAATGAGCAGCGCGTACAGGATGAAATAAATCGGGCCGGTGGGGCGAAGCTGTCCTACCAAGCTCGAGTCGAACCCGACAAAAAATCCCAGCACGGCAACGAGGACGCTCATGAGGAACGAAGTGAGCAGTACCGGGACGATGCCCGCCGGATTGAGCTTGAGCGACAGGTCCGTTTTCCGCTCATCGAGCTGATGCACGCCGATCGCGCGGGCGGCATAGCGGACGGGCAACCGGCGCCGCGCCAGCTCGAGCGCCACGACAACGGTGGTGACCACAATGACGATCAGCGCCACGCCGGCGAGTTGCTCGCTTCCCACCCGGTACTGGCGCATGAACTCGAGCGCCCCGGCGATCTCCAGGGGCAGTTCGGTGACGATGCCGGTGAAAAGAATGAGCGCGATGCCGTTGCCGATTCCCCGCGCGGTGATCTGCTCGGCAAGCCACACCAGGAACATGGTCCCGCCGGTGAGTGTCACCACGGTCGAAAGCCTGAACAGCACGCCAGGATTCGCCACGACGCCGCTCACGTGCTCGAGCCCGTTCGCCACGCCCCACGCCTGCGCTGCCGTCAGCAGCGCCGTGATATAGCGCGCGTAGCGCACCATGGCGGCGCGGCCGCGTTCGCCGTCGCGGGCGCGAGTCCGCAAACGGCGCGATACGATAGTCGCAAGCTGCAGCAGCACCGCCGCCGAGACATAAGGAACGAGACCCAAGGCAAATATCGCAAGGCGCCGCACCCCGCCCGACGACGCGGCAAGCATCCCGGCAACGCCGCTTCCTTCGCCGCGCGCGAGCATCGCCCAGGCATTCGCATTGACGCCCGGCAGCGGGATGAATTCGCCCAGCCGGAAGAGGAGCAGCAGCCCGATCGTCACGGCGATGCGTTGTGCCAGCGATGGCGTCATCGGCGCCCCCGACTTCTTCTTGGAGCATGATCTTTTCCGAAAACCGGTACCCACTTTTCGGGATCATGCTCTATTCGCGGCCGGTCGGCATCATGTGGTAGCTTTGTCGTCTTCACCAGTGCCGCGAACCCGAAGTTCGCACAACATTGCGGCACGGTACTTTTGCGAACTTCGGGTTCAAAGCGGCACTGGAGTCATAGAGTTGCTGGTGTCCTTCGATTCCGAAGTTCGCTCTGGCGCAAGCCGCAAGCTCGGGCGAACTTCGGAATCGGGACACCCGCTCCCGCATCCGAGGCGCCCATGACCCAGCCGCAGTCCACCGGCCCGCGTACGTTGTTCGAGAAGATCTGGCAGGCCCATGCCGTCGTCGAGCGCGAGGACGGCCAGACCTTGCTCTATATCGACCGACACCTGGTGCATGACGGTTCGGCGCGCGCCTTCGAGGTGCTGGCGGACCGCGGCCTCAAGATGGCACGCCCGGACCGCACCTTCGCGGTGCCCGATCATTACGTGCCGACCACCGGCACCCGCTCGGCCGATGCGATCGCGGATGATGACGCGCGCAATCTGGTCAAGTCCCTGACCCGCAACGCCGCCGCCCACGGCTTCACGCTGTTCGACCTCGGTGACGTGCGCCAAGGCATCGTGCACGTGATGGGCCCGGAGCAGGGGATCAGCCAGCCCGGCATGATGATCGTGTGCGGTGACAGCCACACCTCGACGCACGGCGCGATGGGCGCCTACGCCTGCGGCATCGGCGCCTCGCAAGTCAGCCACGTGCTGGCGACGCAAACGCTCTGGCAGCGCAAGCCGCGCACCTTGCGCATCACCATCGACGGCAAGCTCGGCCCTGGCCTATCCGGCAAAGACATCATCCTGGCGATCATCGCCAAGATCGGCGCGGCCGGCGGCGTCGGCCACACGATCGAATATGCGGGCAGCGCGATCCGCGCGCTTTCGCTCGAAGGCCGCCTGACCGTCTGCAACATGTCGATCGAGGCGGGCGCGCGCGCCGGCCTCGTCGCGCCCGACGACACGACCTATCAGTATCTCGCCGGTCGCCCCTATGCGCCCAAGGGCGCGCTGTGGGAGCAGGCGCTCGCGCATTGGAAGACGCTGCCGTCCGACCCGGGCGCGACGTTCGACCGCGAAGTCTCGCTCGATGGCGCCGCCATCGTCCCCATGGTCACCTGGGGCAACAGCCCGGAGGATGCCGCGCCGATCACCGGGCGCGTGCCCGATCCTTCGTCTTTCGACGACGCCGAGCGGCGCGACGCCGTGCGCCGCGCGCTCGACTATATGGGACTCACGCCGGGCACGCCGCTTTCCGACGTCGCGGTCGATCGCGTGTTCATCGGTTCCTGCACCAACAGCCGGCTCGATGACCTGCGCGCCGCCGCCGCGGTCGCCAAGGGACGGAAAGTTGCGGCGGGCGTCAACGCCATGGTGGTGCCGGGCTCCGAGCTGATCCGTCAGGCCGCCGAAGCGGAAGGGCTCGACGGCATCTTCCGCGCCGCCGGCTTCGAATGGCGCACCGCCGGTTGTTCCATGTGCGTCGGCGTGAACGGCGATCTCGTCGCCGCGGGCCAGCGCTGCGCCTCGACCTCGAACCGCAACTTCGTCGGCCGCCAGGGGCAGGGCGCGCGCACCCATCTGGTGAGCCCGGCTATGGCGGCGGCCGCCGCCGTCACCGGCCGTTTCACCGATGTGCGGCAGTTGCTCGCGAATTAGGAGGCGACATCATGCAGGCTTTCAAAAACCTCGACGCTGTTGCCGTGCCAATCGCGCGTCCCAACGTCGACACCGATCAGATCGTTCCCGCGCGCTACCTGCGCAAGCCGCGCAAGTTGGGTTTCGGCGATTATCTGTTCCGCGACCTGCGCCTCGACAAGGACGGGCGTGAGCGCGACTTCATACTCAACAAGCCGCCTTATCGCGATGCCAAAATCCTCGTCGCCGAGCGGAACTTCGGCTGTGGGTCCTCGCGCGAGTCCGCCGTCTACGCGCTGTGGGACTACGGCTTCCGTGCCGTCATTGCGCCGAGCTTCGGCGATATTTTCTTCGGCAACAGCTTCATGAACGGCCTGTTGCTGGTCCCGCTGCCGGCGGCGGATGTAGCGGCGCTGCTCGCGGCCCTCGAAGCCAAGCCGGGCGCGCATATGCAGGTCGACCTCGCCGCGCAGACCGTAACCGGCGCCGACGGCAAGGCCTATCGCTTCGACATCGACGCCTACCGCAAGCGCTGCCTGCTGGAAGGGCTCGACGAGCTGGCCTTCACGCTGAGCCAGAGCGACGCCATCAGGGCGTTCGAGGCGCGCCAGGCGGCGGCAAGGCCGTGGGTGTGAGCGCGCTTGCCACAAAGGGGGCTCAGCCGTTTCCGATCCGCTTGCGCACCGCTTTGGAGACGGCTTCCTGGAAAGGCCGCAGCTCCTCCGCGGCGAGATCGTAGACCTCCTTGGGGACGTTCGCCGGATCCCCGCCCGGATAGGGCGGGTGCGGGTTATACTGGATTCCCAATTGGACCTGTCGGGAGGCCAGGGCCGCCTTTTTGTCGTCCCCGGTGAAATCCTTGACGATGACCTCGACCATGTAGAGCGCTTCATCGATGGTCGACGATATCCCCCCGCCGGTGAAGCGGTTGCCGCTGCGCAAATAGCGCGGAAAGCCGTCCGCGACCTTGACCTTCTTGAACAGCTTCAGGCTATCGATGCACGACCAGTGAGTGGTCGCCTCGTGGCCGTCGAGCAGGCCGGCGGCCGCCAGCAGAAGGCCCCCGGTGCACACCGAACAGACGTACCGACAATTCGCGGCGGCCCCACGCAGGAAATCGAGGAAACGATCGTTGCCGATGGTCTCGGCGATGCCCGGCCCGCCGCCCGGCACGAATATCATGTCCAGCGGAGGGCAACCGGCAAAGTCGACCTTCGCCGCGACCTGCATCCCGCCCGCCAGTTCCGTCGGTTCTGTCGTTTCGGCGACGGAGATCACCTGGACGTCGCGGCCGATCACATCGCCATCGAACAACGTGTAGACGTCGAGCGGCCCGGCCACGTCGAGCGGGTCGAAATCCGGATAGAGCACGATACCGATGGTGAAAGAAGGTGTCGCGGGCATAGGGTCGGCCCTTGTCAGGACGGGTTGTCAGTACGGTGCGAACGGGCGCGGCAGGAACTTGCCGCCGAATGTCGGATTGAACTCTAATTGATAAATAATCTATTGCAACCTTCTCATGATGGTGCCGCTGGGTGCGGACGCGTTTGCAAAGACAGATATGGAGATATGATCCTGGGCACGCGGGGATCGATCCACGCTCGCCGGCGCGTCCGGCAGGCACCTGCGCGCAGGGAGACACCAATGGACGAATCCGACAACGTGCGCATATGGGATCGGCGCGCCGTCATACGCCGGTCAGCGGGGCTGGGGCTCGCATCCGCCGCGCTGAGCTTGCCGCTCGTGCGCCCGGCCGCCGCGCAAGGCGCTTGCAGCGAGGACACATTGGACAAGATCAAGCGCACCGGCGTGTTCGCGCTCGGCGCGCGGCAATCGACGCCGCCCTATGGCTATCTCGACGCGCAGAACAACTGGGTCGGCTTTGCCACTGAAATCGCCCGCGCCATCCACGGCAATCTGGAAAAGGAACTCAAGACCAAGATCGAGCTCAAATATGTGCCGGTGACGAGCCAGACGCGGATTCCGCTGCTGCAGAACGGCACCATCGACATGGAGGCGGGCGCGACCGTGGTGACGCGCAGCCGCGCCAAGGTGGTCGATTTCGCGGTCGCGCATTTTCTCACCTCGACCGAGGTGATCGTGCGCGCCGACGGTCCAATCAAGACGCTCGGCGATCTCGCCGGCAAGCGCGTGGGCGTGCCGCTCGGTGGGCTCGAAGAGGCGATGTTCCGTAGTGTCAACCAGGCGGGAAAACTCAAGCCGCCGGTGACGACCGTCGCGTTCCCCGATCATCCGCAAGGGTTCACCGCGCTCGGCACCGGCACGATCGACGCCTACGCCTCGGACGGGCCGATCATGTACGGCCTCAAGGTGAAGGCTTCCGATCCCGCGCAGTGGCGCGTGTTCGATCCCGGCGTCAACGTGTTTCTCCAGGCGTTTCCCATTCGTCCGGAAAGCTCGCGCTTCAAGGCCGTCGCCGACGTGACGATCGTCGAGGCGTGCGCGAGCGGCGAATGGGACCGGCTCTACGACAAATATTTCGGGCCGAACGGCGTCGCGCCGTTCGAGAAGTCGAATGCGCTCGCCATGCTGCCGCTGATGAACGCCTGGCCGGCGGAGTGAGGGCCGCTCCGGCCGTGTGATGCAGCAACTCGACTGGCTTCTGCTGTTCCGCGCGCCCTACGGCGAGCGGGTGCTCGATGCCGTCCTCACCACGCTCGAACTGTCGCTCATTTCGTGGACCTTCGCGCTCGCCATCGGCATCGTTACCGGATTGCTGCGCGAGGCGCCGGCGCGCGTGGCACGGCTTGCCGCTACCGCCTTCGTTGAAATCTTCCGCAACGTGCCGCTGCTGGTGCAGCTGTTCTTCATCTATTTCGTGCTGCCGCGGGCGTTGCCGCTGCCGTTGCGCCAGACACTGTTTTCATTCGGCTGGGAGTTCGTCAGCGCGGTGCTCACGCTCTCGCTCTACACCGGGGCGAAGATCGCCGAGCACGTGCGCTCCGGCCTCAACACCGTCGGGGTCGGCGTCCGCCAGGCCGCCATGTCCACCGGGCTGACTTGGATCGCTGCACATCGCCACGTCGTCGGCCCCTTGGTGCTGCGGACGATCGTGCCCGGGCTGACCTCCGAGTTCGTCACGGTATTCAAAAGCTCCTCGCTTGCCATGACCATCGGCGTGGTCGAGACCTCGTATCTGACCCAGCAACTCGGGCTGCAGACCTTCCACTGGGTCGAGGCAAGCACGATAGGCACCGTCCTTTATCTCCTCTGTGCCTGGAGCGTTGCCGGTTTCATGACCTTCGTCGAGCGGTGGACCTATGTGCCGGGCCTGCTGCGGCGGGGAGCGGGACCATGACCCCCCTGCTGAACGACCTCGTCGCTCTGCTCGGCGCGCTCGTCGTGTTCAACGTTTGTCTGACCGTCTCGGCGATCGTGATTGCGCTACCGATCGCTTGTTTGTTCGCGGTGGGCCGCCTGTCGCGTCGCCCGCTCGTCTATTACCCGGTCACCGCGTACGTGAACGTGCTGCGCTCCTCGCCGCTGCTGATGATCATGTTCTGGGCCTATTACACCGGGCCGATGATCACCGGCGCGCCGACCAGCGCCTATACGGCAGCGCTGATCGCGCTCGCCGCGTTCGAAGTCGCCTATTT
>Ga0210408_10000856_pt1 | contig 34304 bp, 28 predicted proteins | sample IncBWH4MmetaG_FD_155471 | JGI IMG/M metagenome (GOLD analysis project Ga0210408, IMG submission 155471) | Forest soil microbial communities from Barre Woods Harvard Forest LTER site, Petersham, Massachusetts, United States - Inc-BW-H-4-M | ecosystem: Environmental > Terrestrial > Soil >... | reverse complement strand
CAACATACCTTGCTGGTGGAAGCCGCGATGCGCGAGCAGACGCCGCGCGTCGACGACCGGGTGCGGCTAGCGGCACTGCTGCATGACGCGCCGGAATATGTCATCGGCGACATGATCTCGCCGTTCAAGGCGGTGCTCGGCGGAGATTACAAAGCGGTTGAAGCGCGGCTGCTCTCAGCGATCCATATCCGCTTCGGCTTGCCGCCCCTATTGGCAGACCCAATCACGCGGCAGATCAAGGAAGCCGACCGAGGTGCTGCCTATCTCGAGGCGACGGGCCTTGCAGGATTTTCAGAAAGCGAGGCGAAACGGCTGTTCGGCCGCGATCCCGGCCTGCCCGAGGCAACCGTACGGGACTATTTGACGCCCTGGACCGCGGCCAAGGCCGAAAAGCGGTTCCTAGCGCGATTCAAGACGCTGCATGCGTAATTGCAACCCCTTCACGGCCCTACGCACGGGCCTATAATCGCGACAGATAGAAGGACCATCATGATTCACGTCTGTTCGCTTGCCGCCCTTCCCGAAACCGTTCGATCGACCGGCGCTAGCCATGTCCTCACCGTGATGGCCAATGTCGATCAGGTGCAGCGGCCGCACTCGGTACTCCCGGCCAATCATTTGAAAGTTCAGATGGATGACATCACCGAACAGATGGACGGTTTCGTCGCGCCGACGGACGCCCATATCGAGAAGGTACTGAATTTCGTGCGCGGCTGGGACCGCAGCGCGCCGCTGGTGGTGCATTGCTATGCCGGCATCAGCCGCTCGACCGCGAGCGCTTTCGCCGCGGTCTGCGCGCTCAACCCGCATCGCGACGAGATCGCGATCGCACGGCTGATCCGCGCCGCCTCCCCGATCGCCCAGCCGAACCGGCTGATCGTCAGCCTTGCCGACAAGGCGCTCGGGCGCGAGGGACGCATGTTGCGCGCGCTCGACGAGATGGGACCGGGCAGCATGCTGGTCGAAGGCCGGCCGTTCCAAATCGATCTCGACTGATGCGCGCAAACGACGCCAGATGAGCGAGAAGCTCCTGACGCCGATCGAGATCGGCCTGACCGCGGCGATCGTCGCGATCGAAGGCAACGAGCCGGTGATCCTCACCGCATCGCCAAGCGAGGGCGACAAGCTCGCCGGACTTCCGTTCGGTGCGTTCGATGCGGTCTCGCATCGCACCTTCGAGATCGGGCTGCGCGCATGGGTCGAAGAGCAGGCGGGGCTTCGGCTCGGCTATGTCGAGCAGCTCTATACCTTCGGCGATCGAGGCCGCCACACCGAGGCCGGCGACACCCATGTCGCATCGATCGGCTACCTGGCGCTAACCCGCCCCGCCGACAACGCCACGCGGGCGCCCGGCGCAACGTTCGAGCCCTGGTATCGCTTTTTTCCCTGGGAGGACTGGCGCGAGGCCAAGCCCGACATCATCGAGCGCGACATCTTTCCAGAGCTGAGCAAATGGGCCGAGCAAAGCGAGGCGCCGGAAACCACGCGGGCGCTCGGCCGCAAGGATCGCGTGCGGCTTTATTTCGGCACCGAAGGCGCGCATTGGGACGAGGAACGCGTGCTCGACCGTTATGAACTGCTCTACGAGGCAGGCCTGGTCGAGGAATCGCGACGCGATGGCCGCCCTGCGGCATTGGCGCGCAAGTCGCTTCCCGCACTTGGCGTATCGATGCGCTTCGACCATCGCCGCATTCTCGCAACCGCGATGGGGAGGTTGCGCGCGAAATTGAAATATCGTCCTGTGGTATTTGAACTTCTGCCGGGCGAATTCACACTCACGGAATTGCAACGGACCGTCGAGGCGATCTCGGGGCGGCACCTGCACAAACAGAATTTTCGCCGGCTGGTCGAGGCTGGCGCGCTGGTCGAACCGACCGGTGTGATGTCGACCCAGACCGGAGGCCGCCCGGCCGCGCTGTTTCGTTTCCGCCGCGAGGTGTTGCAGGAGCGGCCGGCGCCGGGCTTGCGCGTGCGCGGGCGGCGCTGAAGAGTTCTTGATGCGGTATGCCCTCCACATCGGGCCGATCGCCTGGAGGCACGATGTTCGGTTCGCCGTCTGATTTCTTTACGGTCGTGGACTTCTTTTCAATCGCAATTGCGATCGTTGCGATAATTGTCGCGCGCAAGGCGCTCAACCAGGCGGCTACCTTGCGCGCACGGCTGGATTCGATCGAGGCCGCATCGGCCGCCGCGCCAGGACCGATGCCGCCGCCGTTCACACCTCAGCAAGAACTTGAACAGACGCTGGCAACCGCTTCACCCGGCATTGCAGCCGACCAGCCCGCACCGTCAACCGAGCCGGTCACGCCCGCCGCGGACGATGCGGCGAGCGGCACGACGGCGATGCCGCCGCCGCTGCCGCCGCCCCCAGCCGATCCCGGCTTCGAGGAACGGCTCGGCACCCGCTGGGTGGTCTGGATCGGCGGGTTGACGCTCGCGCTCGGCGGCTTCTTCCTGGTGCGCTATTCGATCGAGGCAGGCCTGCTCGGGCCCGGCGTCCGCACCGTGCTCGGCGGCTTGTTTGCGCTGGCGCTGCTCGCCGCCGGCGAGTGGACGCGGCGCACCGAGAGCACCTCACATGTCGAGGTGCTGCCGATCGCCAACATCCCCGCTATCCTTACCGCGGCCGGCACCGCGGTGGCGTTTGCGACCGTGTATGCGGCCTACGCGGTCTATGATTTTCTCGCGCCCGCGTCCGCTTTTGTCCTGCTCGGGCTGGTGGCGCTCGGCACGCTTGCCGCCGCACTGTTGCACGGACCTGCGCTGGCCGGCCTCGGCGTCGCGGCCGCGTTCGTCACACCGATCCTGGTCTCTTCCGAGCAGCCGGACTTCTGGGCGCTTTATATCTACCTCGCCATTGTCACCGCGGCTGCCTTTGGGCTGGCGCGCATCCGGCTCTGGCGTTGGCTTGCCGTCGCCACTATCACCTTCGCGCTGTTCTGGACCCTGCCGTGCCTGCAATGCGGGCCGTCGATGATCGGGCCGCATCTGTTCTATGTCATGGCCGGATTCGCGCTTGCGGCGCTGCTGGTCGTTTGCGGCTTCGCCTTCGGTCCGGCCGTAGGCGAAGAACAGGTCGAACTGATCTCGTCCGGCTCGCCTGCCGCCTATCTGTTCGGCGCGACCCTGATCGTGCTCTATAGCCAACACGCCGACAGCGCCATGATCGGATTCGCCATCCTGGTGGCGGCGACCTTGCTCGTGGCTTGGCGGGCGGCCGCGGCGACCGGGGCGATCGGCGCGGCGTCGGCGTTGATTTTCGTCGTGTTCGCGGAATGGGCGGTCCTCGGCAATCGCGACATGCTGGTACTGCCGGGCGGGCCGTTGCCGGGTATTGGACCCAGTGCCACCGATGGCTCGGTCTCGCTGCATCTGATCACTGCCGCGATCTTCGCCATAGGATTTGGAGTCGTGGGGTTCCTGGCACAGAGCCGCTTCCACGCCGCCAAGATATCGGTGAGCTGGGCGGCGTCGGCGACCTTCACGCCGCTCGCATTATTGGTCGCGCTTTACGCGCGCATCGCCCATCTCGACCGCTCGATCCCGTTCGCGATCCTGGCGGTGATCGTCGCGGCGGTCTACGGCGCTGCGACCGAAATGCTTACGCGGCGCGACGAGCGGCCGGGCACGCCGATCGCGATAGCGCTGTTCGCCACCGCGACCCTCGGCGCGCTGGCGCTAGCCTTGACCTTCGTGCTCGAAAAGGGCTGGCTCAGCATCGCGCTGGCGCTGATGTCGATGGGCGCGGCGTGGATTTCGGTGCAGCGGCCGATCCCGTTCATGCGCTCGCTCGCGGCCATCCTCGCCGCGATCGTCACCTTGCGGGCCGCCTATGAGCCGCGGATCGCCGGCGATGCGATCGGCACCACGCCGATCTTCAACTGGCTGTTATGGGGATACGGCATCCCGGCGCTGTCGTTCTGGGCCGGCAGCTATTTCCTGCGCCGCCGCGGCGACGATGCGCCGCTGCGCGCCGTGGAAGCGGCCGCGATCCTGTTCACGGTCATGCTGGCCTTCCTGGAAATCCGCCATGCCGTCAATAGCGGCGACGTCTATCGCAACAACACCGGCCTCACCGAGGTGGCGCTGCAGGTCTGCGTGGCGCTTGCGATGGCGATTGGCCTGGAACGCCTGAGGGTCCGCACCCAGAGCCTCGTTCACAATATCGGCGCGGTGCTGCTGACGGTGTTCGCCGGCCTTGAGACGATCTTCGGGCTGATGCTGCTGGAGGCGCCGATCCTCTGGCCGATCAATGTCGGCGGCTCCTTCCTCAACGTGCTGCTGCTCGGCTATGCCCTGCCCGCGGGGCTGGCATTATTGCTGTCCTATGCGGTTGCGGGCCGGCGCCTCGCCGCCTACGGCAACAGCATTGCTGCCGGCGCGCTGATCCTTGCGCTGACCTACGTGTCGTTTGAAATCCGCAGGCTGTATCACGGCCCGTTCCTGACCAGCGGGCCGACCACCGGCGCCGAACAATACACTTATTCGATTGCGTGGCTGATATTCGGGGTGATCCTGCTCGGCATCGGTATCGCCTTCAACTCGCAGCGGGCGCGGCTTGCGTCCGCCGCCGTCATCGCGCTGACGATCATGAAGGCGTTTTTGATCGACATGTCGACGCTGACGGGGATTTACCGCGCGCTGTCGTTCATCTGCCTCGGCCTGGTGCTGGTCGCGATCGGCTGGCTCTACCAGCGCATCCTGTTCCGCAGGCAGACGCCACCACCTGTCGCACAACCCGGCTGAGTCTATTGCGGGCTCAAACCCGCGCTTTGCGATTTCTCCGCCAGCGCGTAGATAGGCCTGATGGCACGACCACGCAGTTTCGATCCCGACGAGGCGCTGGACGCAGCGCGCGATGTGTTCTGGCAAAAGGGATTCCAGGGCACATCGCTCGACGACATCACGGCCGCCACTGGCCTTGCCAAACCGAGCCTCTATGCGGCGTTCGGCGACAAGAATGCGCTGTTCCTGAAAGTACTGGACCGCTATCACGCCCGCATCGTCGCGAACGCCGAGCGCATCCTCAACGAGGGACCGTCCGCGCGCGACGCGATCGAGCGCTGGTTGAAGGGTTTTGTCCCGTTCTGCTCGGGCATCAAGGGAAGCCGGGGTTGCCTCTCGGTCAATACTGCCGCTGACGGCGGCTCTGATCAGAAGGAGATCCGCAAGCGGATCGAACGCTTCAACCGAAAGCTCGAGGAGTTGCTGCGCGAGCGGCTTCACGCCGACCGCGCGCAATTTTCCGAGACCTTCGACCCTGACGCTGCCGCCCACACGATCATGGCGATCTATCTGGGGCTGATGGTGTTGGCAAAGGAGGTCCCGGATGCCGCCCGTGTCCGTGCGACGTTGGATCAGGCGATGAAATTGCTTGCTTGACGCTCCGTCCTCGTTATGTACTATACGGTATATAACTAGGAGTACGCCATCATGCAAGCAATCCAGATTGAAGCGTTCGGCAATCCGGCCGAAGTCCTGAAGGTGGTCGAGCTGCCCGACGTCGGCGCGCCGGCTGAGGGCGAAGTGGTGATCGCGCTCGAGGCCTCGCCGATCAATATGAGCGATCTCCTGATGATCTCGGGCCGCTACGGTCATCGGCCGAAGCTGCCGAGCGTGATGGGAACCGAAGGCGTCGGCCGCGTCGTCGCGGTCGGGGCCGGCGTCAAACACCTAAAACAGGGCGACCGCACGCTGGTGCCCTATCCGGCGCCGGCCTGGGCGGAACGGATCAGGGCGGATGCAACCAGGCTCCGGCCGCTGCCAAGTGGCGACGTCCATCAGCTTGCCATGCTCGGCATCAATCCGCCGACCGCGTATCTGATGCTGACCGATTTTTTGAGCCTTCCTTCCGGAGCCTGGGTCATTCAAAACAGCGCCAATTCCGGCGTCGGACGCGCGCTGATCCCGATCGCCAAATCACTGGGCTTGAAGACCGTCAGTGTCGTGCGGCGCGAAGATGTCGTGGCCGAGATCAAGGCGATCGGTGGGGATGTCGTGCTCGTCGATGGACCCGACCTCGCCAAACGCGTTGCGACCGAGACCGGCAAAGCGCCGATCGCGCTCGCCATAGACGGGGTCGGCGACAGCGCGACGACCAATCTTTTGGGCTGTCTTGCCGAGAAAGGCGTCCATGTGTTCTACAGCACGATCAGCGGCAAGCCATCTGTCGTTCCGGCGGCGCAACTCATTTTCCGCGACATTTCGATGCGCGGATTCTGGTTGGCCCATTGGTTCAATCGCGCAAAGCCCGACCAGATAACCGAGATGTACGATCGTCTAACGCCGCTTGTCGCCTCGGGCGCGATCAGTTCACCGATTGCCGGCACCTACCGTTTCGCCGAGATTGCCGAGGCGATCACCGTGGCAGCGAAAAATCGCGGCAAGGCGCTGCTTACGGCCGGCTAGATCAGGCCGCCCGCACCGAGCCGAGGAACTTGCCGACCTCGAGCTTGAGGCGGTTGCTGTCGCCCGACAGCGACTGCGCCGCCGACAGTAGTTGCGAGGAGGCCGATCCGGTTTCGCTGGCACCACGCTGCACGTCGGTGATGTTGGAAGAAACCTGCTGGGTGCCCTGTGCCGCCTGCTGCACGTTGCGGGAGATCTCCTGGGTCGCGGCGCCCTGTTCTTCCACCGCAGCTGCGATGGCCGATGAAATCTCCGACAGCTTTTCGATGGTGCCGCTGATCTCCTCGATCGCGCCCACCGACTCCTGCGTTGCAGCCTGAATGCCGGTGACCTGCTGGCCGATCTCGCCGGTTGCCTTCGCCGTCTGCTCGGCCAGCGCCTTCACTTCGGATGCCACCACGGCAAAGCCGCGGCCGGCATCGCCGGCGCGGGCCGCCTCGATGGTGGCATTCAGCGCCAAGAGGTTGGTCTGTTCCGCGATGGTGTTGATCAGCTCGACGACGTCGCCGATGCGAGCGGCCGCCTTCGACAGTTCGCTGACGCGATTGTTGGTCTTGCGCGCCTGCTCGACGGCGTCGCTCGCTATCCGCGCCGAGTCCTGCACCTGGCGGCTGATCTCGGTGATCGATGACGCCATTTCTTCCGTCGCTGAAGCCACCGACTGCACATTGGTGGAAGCTTCTTCCGACGCCGCGGCAACCATCGTGGTCACTTCCTGCGCGCGCTCGGCAGTCGCGGTCAGCGTAGTGGCGGAAGCCTCGAGTTCGGTCGAGGCCGACGACACGGTTTCGACGATCTCGCCGACCGCGGCTTCGAAACTGTCGGCGAGCCTGATCATGTCGGCCTTGCGCTGTTTCGCGGCGATCTGATCCTGCTCGGCCTTGGCTTCGGCCTCCAGGCGCGCCTTCTCTCCGGCCTTGACCTTGAAGGTTTCGACCGCCTGCGCCATGTCGCCGACTTCGTCCTTGCGGTCGAGCCCGGGAAGCACCACGCCGAAATTGCCGCCGGCGAGTTCCTTCATGCCGGAAGTCAGGCCGGACAGCGGGCCGATGATCCCGCGAGCGATCAGGAACGCAATCAAGAGTCCGAGCGCGCCTGCGGCGACGGCCACGACCTCCTGCATGGTAATGGTGCTACCGATGATGTCCTCGGTCTGGGTTTTGGTATTCTCGAACGCCTTCTCAATCGATCCCTTCACGGCCTCGAGTTTTCCGACTGCCTCGACAGTCAGCGGAGTAATGGCCTTGTAATAAAGCTCATCTCCGAGCAGGAGGTTGGTCGAGGCCTTGTCGAACGCATCGGAATATTTGGCGACGCCGGTTTTGACCGGAGGCAGCAAAGCCGCGAGGTTCGGCGGAAGATCGGCCTTTTCCAACAGCGCGATCTGCTGCTGCGCCTTTGCGACATTGGTCTTGAAGGTGGCGACACCCTTTTGGTCGCGCGTCGCGAGCAGCCGCCAGTTCGCAACCCGTACCAGAAGTACCTTGGCCTCAAGCGAAGCGGCGCTCTCGGCGAAATCGGTCTTATCCGCTGCATCGACGAATTTCTGGACGTCGGCCGCCATCTTGTCACCGTCGGCGAACAGCAGGTCGCGGCCGGCGATCATCTGCTTGACGGCGTCACCGAGGGCAATGCGCTTGGCCTTCACTTCTGCGACGTCCTTGGCGATCTCCCTGTAGGCGGCACGCCGCTCCTCCAACCTCGTCGTCTTGATGACGGCTTCAATCGAGTCGGAGGCTTTTGCCAGCCGCTTCTCGGCTTCCGCGAAGGACGCCTCGTCGTGGTCGAACGCGTAGCGAAGGATGGCGCGGCGGATCGCCTGTAGCTCCGTCGCGATGTCACCGGCCCGGATCGCGTTGGAGGACTGGATCGTCAGCGACGCGACCTGGGTGCGGATTTCTCCCAACTGCCATACCGAGAAACCGGCCAGCCCCACGCAAAACAGCAGGAGCGCGCCAAAGCCACTAAAGAGCCGGCCACGAATTCGGAAGTTAAAGAACGACATGGGGGGCAAATTCCTGCGCAAGCGTTGCGGGTTAAGACCGGAAGGAAATGACCAGCCGCGCTTCACCCGAGGGGGCGCAGCTCTCACTCTCGTTCGAGCAATAGCCTCTCAGTTCCAAAATTAAGGTTAAATTACTGACACCGTAGAACTACGGCGAATCACGGAGGTCTTTGAAAAATGCCCGGCCTAGCCCAAGGATTCCGCGACCAGGCGGATGCGAAATACCGGCTTCTTGGCTTCGTCCAAAAGCTCCATGTGCCATTCCGCATTTTCTTTGAGGCTGCGCGAAATGCCGCCGAGAAGGTTGCTGCATACCGCGGTCATCTCGGTCCAGGCCGCCTCGCGGCTTTCGAACTCGTAGGGCTCGTCCGACGCGCCGGAATAGCGACCCTGGCTGATCCGGAAAAAATAAAGCGACATGTCCAGGTCCACGCGTTTCGATCCTCAGCCTTGTGTCGGCGAAGGATTTCACAAACTGGACAGTTAGTCGCTACCACGATGTGAAAACCGCCATCCGTATGAATACGGCATGGCGGCATCATCGGCCGGTCGATTGCATCTGGCTTTCACGGTAGCGGGCCAAGGCCCGCGCCCGCATTCAGGCCCGCGGGATCACTCGGTTGAACGACGCAAGTCCGGTGCGTTTTCGCTTTTCGCAGGCTCGGACTTGACCGGTTCGATCTTGGTGATCTCGACATGCGGCGTCTCGACGCGCGTCGCAACCTCGGAGCGTGGCGCATCGGTTGAGCCGGTCTGCTCACTACGATGCAGCGAACGTGGCCGAGCGGCCGCCCTCGCCATCAGCATCTGGGTGGCGCCCTGATGATGGAAATCGCAATAGGCAAAGCCCATGCCCGAAACCGAACCGCGGAACGAGCGCTCGTCCATTTTGTCGAGATTGAAACAGGGCTCGAACGGAATGCCCTTGATCGAGGCGCACACCGCCTGGCCACGAATCTGAAGCGTGTTGCCGGGCAAGCGGAGGTGGCGCACCGGACCTGAGCCTGCAAACTGCACGGCGCCGGCGGCGCCCATGTCGTCCAATACGCGGCCAGCGCCGCGGGTGCCGTCGAAGCAGGTGAAGGCGAAGACCTTGCCGGCGACGAACCTGCGCGCCTCATCGGCGGTCATCATCCCGGCCAACGCGGGAGCAATCAGTGCACCGGCCGTCACGGTGCCTAACACGATACGCGCAAGCATGCTGTAACTCCAACTTACCCCAAGCGCTGGCAGAGGCTGCTGCCTTTACCCGTTGCTTACCATACTAACCGTGGCAACATTGAGTTACCAAAAGCATAATATGATCGGTTTAGGCCGGTGGAGGCAAGTGGCATGGGCAGAGAAGTGCCTGATCGATCGAAGGATTAAGAAATTTCGCTTGGCCGTTGGGCAGCCGACGACCTAAAGCCCGATCCATGAATGGAAGGAGGGTGAAGTGAGAACTGATGTGAAGGTTAATTTCATCGACCGAGACGAACTCAAGGTTCTATGGCGCATGTTGGAACGGCTACAGGCCGACGTGACGCCGATCGGCGGTGCCGACTACGGTCGCACCTACCTCTGGAAGCCGACGGAAATTGACGCGCTGGTGACCGTCATGGATGCCGTGAAAGACTCGCAGATGCGGCCGATGACGGGTGCTCAGTAGGCCGAAGTTGATGCCCCCTACCAAGCCCGCCCATACGTCTCCCGGCCACCTCGTACTCGAAAGCGACTCCTTCAGGGTCACTTTCCCTGCGCCGAGGCGGCGGCCGTCATAGGCGCGCCCGCGATCACGAAGATGTACCTAAGGATGTGTGATATGGTTCACTCTCGTTCTGCTGGGGGAATTCTACCTTGCAAAGTGCCTGCATTCCGCAGGCTCATTACGGAGGGAGACACCCATGGCTGATGAAAAATTACGTGTCTTGGCTTTTGATACCGTGGAACTGGACGACGGCGACTGGGAGGGCCCGGCTCCCCACGGTGAATTCCTGACCTACACGTCGAAACATGCTGCCGCTTCCATCAAGGTGACAAAAAGCGGGAAGACGGTGCTGGATGCGGACTTCGGTGCCAAGAAGACGGTTATGATCGACGATGACGTGATCCACGTGCCAGAGGGAGCAGGAAGGGAAATCTAACTGGAGCCAGGGGGTAGCCAGCGGCCGTGCGGCCAGGGTGCAACCTACCGCACGGCTGCTACCGTTGCCCAAGTTGGGTACTCGCTTTGGTCGCAATCCTCGGCAACACGGGCGAGACCGTCACCCGCGCCATCAGTGCCCAAACTACATTCGGCGGCGGAGCGCCTATCTGGCCTAGTGTGTGTTGCTATGGCCACAGACCCCATCAATGATTATTACGTCGTTACTTCTCTACGGGTCGGTCACCCTGACCGCTGGAGTTGGGAGATACGCCGCAGAAGCAAGCCGTTGGGCATTAAGATGACCGGAGGCGGATACCAGTCCGACACGGCCGCGCAATTTGCGGGCAAGCAAGCGCTGACGGATTTTCTGGTCGCCCTGTGGAAAGAAGAAAGACGCAAGTAAGGCCGCCCTCAGTTGCTCCTAAGTTAGCTGGCCTTTTGTAAGTCCGGCGTCAGCGCTCGGTTGTAGCCTCACGTCTTGTGGGGACTTTCAATGGGCGGCTGGCTAGTCCGGGATTTTACGATTTTCGGCATTCCAGCCGGTCAGAACTGGATGCTGATCGCGCTCGCCATCTGCGCAGTCGGGATAGCCGTTTCGTTGTGGTTGCAGCGGTAGGGCGCCTCAGTTGGCGGCCTCTTCGTGGTGCTTCCCCGGTTCGTTCTCCAACGCGCTCACGGGTGGGAGCACCCCTACACAACCTGTGCGCACTAACAGCCGCTTGCATCACGTGATGCACAAGCCCGCCCAGACGTCTCCCGGCTGGCCATAGCGACGTAACCACCGGCCCGCGAGAACGCACCGGCTGTGCCGCGCCGGTAGAGGCCATGGCACCGAATCCCTAAAGTTCACTTTTGAACATTTCTCAGGAACGAATCCCCGCCCCCCAGCGATATCTACGGGGCTGGCCGGAATTGGGTAGGAACATGTGTGACAGGTGCAAGGCGTTGGACAGAGAGATAGAGAACTTCCGACGCCTGCACGAAATGGCGGACGATCCCATCGCCTTGACGTTGGTTGCAGAGGCCATCGCCGATCTTAAAGCCGAGAAGGCCTCCCTGCACCCTGAAAAACAGTAAGGCCACTTCAGTTGGCGCCTTTACGCTGAACCACCTTCGCTCGCTTCACCGAAGCACGACTGACGTTGAGCATGGCAGCGGCTTGTTTCTGTGAAACCGCAAATAGCTCTTTAGAGCTATTTGATTCCTGCCTGCCTCTCTCCATCGTCGCCAATTTATTGGCAACCATTGCACGCTGGCTTTCGTCCAGATGACGGCGATGAATGTTGTGGTCGAGATTCCATCATGTGATGAAAAGTCGGCGAGAACTTCTAGTTCTCAATCGTCCGAAATTCATCAACAAGAACACTGTCCACTATTAGTGGACAATCGCGGCCCGCTGGCTAGCTCGCCAGTAGCTTCATTCGGCCGGGCCGCACCAATGCGGCCCGACTCGTATGACCACTCACGCGCCTTCTCTATCGCTCGCGATTGTTCCGCGTGTTGCTATGAAGTTGCGCGGGGCGGTGGTGCGAGCAGATAAGAAAAAGTGCCCGCATCTGGAATTTTGCTGCGAAATCCGTTACAACGTTGAAATTGAAAGTGTGCGTATCTATCAATTTGCGCCGTTTTCGAGTACAAGTTTTTTTCATACTGAAGCTGATTTTTTGAATATCGCCGCGACGGGACACGCGGCACCGGGGACTACCAGCAAGATAACGAACCGATCGGCAACGCCGTGCGAGCGGCGTTTGAGGCTGACTCATGGGGGGATGCAATATGCAGGCGGCAATGGGCGAAACGGTATCTGCCAAGGCTACGAGCAACAGCCTCGTGCCGCTCGGTACGCTTAGTGGGCTCGTCAAGGCGAGTCTCGCTGCCGGTGACAAGGCGCTAGACAAAGCCGAACAGCATTACAAGACGGCGGGTTTGTATCTTATCGAGGCTCGCGAACGTCTCCCGATTGAGCAACCGGGAAAGATGTTCACGGCGTTCATCGTCGGTGAGTGCAGGATGGGAACGTCCCGCGCATACGAATTGATATCGATTGCGGAAGGGCGGACGACGCTAGAGGAAATCCGGGCCAAGAAAAACGAAAGCAGCAAAGCCGCCCATGCAAAAACGCGGGCAGCGGCGAAGTCTGCCTTTCCACTGAACAGTGGAAAACCCCAACAACAGCAAGCGAAACGTTTCGCTCATTCTGAACCAACCGAAAACGACTGTGACGATTGCAATAACGACAGCGAGCGGTGGGAACGCAGCCTTGGTAACGTTGCTGGCGACGCTATTTCTCTGTGTTCGTTTTGGACGCGAGAATTTGGGGAGGAATGGGAAAACTTTGAAGTGCCTTCGACGGCTGTAACGCTCGCCAAGCAAGCCGCGAAAGCATGGGCCGAATTGGCGGCTAACCTAACTAAGCGGCGGAAGGCGGCACTGAACTAGGAAAGGACAAGCCACACACCACCACGGCATGGTTGCTACCCCTCGCGGTGGTTCGGCGGAGCTATGGAAATTTGTGAAAGTGGAAGCTGGTCTTCCACGAGAAGACGATAGCAGAGACACGATTTTTAGCAAGCGACCCGACATGCCGTAACGGCAGCGGGAATATTTTATTTGGAAAAGCCAAAGGCAAATCATTATGGACGACGACTTTATCAAGGCGATCAACACGACCGCCGACACTTCTTTCGATGCTAGCGTGCAGTTGATCGGCGCGAACGTGCCTACCAATTGCAACGGCGACCCGATTACGTGCCCTGTTGTTCTCAATCTTCTAGCCAAGCCGCTCTTTGTAGAACGCCTCTCTGGAAGCGTAACGAAAGCTTTCCTGCCGGGTGAAGGCAAGCGAGACGGTGCCCCGTTAATCAACCAGCCTCTGCCGAAATATTTTCGGATGCACTGCACTCCGAACGACGAAGACAAACGCGGCGCGTGGCAATTGCAGGCGGAATATCTTGAGGGCCGACTCGGCAAGAACAAGGAAGAGAACAGTCGGCTGTGGAACACTGTCATATGGATCGACAAACACTATCGAGTTGTGAGGACGCCAGCGGAAGCGCTTCCACCATTGAACATCTATGTCGGCGACAAAAAATCGCAAAGCATGGAAGGAACCGGCGCTCCCACGGGCTCTGATGATGAAGCACCCGATAAAGTTGGAAACGAAGGCATCGAATTCGAGAGTATCAATGTTGGTGAGGCGGACGGACAAAACAGCATGTGCGTAATGCAAGAGGACGGAACGACACACCGCCTCGAAATCAGAACAGACGACTACGACTTGATGCGCCTCGTAGATGAGCTCGAAGAAATCGACAAGCTAGCCAAGATCGACGTTAACGATCTGATGCGTGAGGGTCCGCCTATTCTGCCACAAATAGACTTTCCGGGTCAGCTTGACCGCGCCGAGTCTGGCAAGATCATTCGCATGTTGATGGTCGGACTGCGCACGCTCTGGCGTCCCGTCATTTGCGCCATTGCCGATCACGCGACCATGAAGAGCCTTGGGCAAAGCATCGAAAAAATGCAAGTGTGCATGATCTTACAAAATAACGCACATTTTCCTATGTCGTATATCGTCGATGAGCTATCGACCTCGTTTGAGGGCATGATGAATGCGCGTCCTGTTCGCGACACGATGGGTGCTGACATCCCGCCACTTTCACAAGGATGGTATCGCGACGCACCGATTGACGTGAAACAAATGGCTGTCACAAAACAAATCTTCGAGGGCCACATAAAATTCAAACTGCGATATGGCCTGCCGGGCAACGAAAAGCATCCGATGGAGCGTAATTTAAATCTTACGTTTGTATTTGACGACAAGGCGGGCGGCTTTAGTCAGGTCTCCCTCTCTGACGTTATCGAAAATGTGGTTCGAGAAAGATAACGCTTATTTTCGATTTTCGATCACTCCGAAGGGAACAGCCAAGGACTAGAGGCCAGTGTCGTGGTTGCGTAAGTTTAACGAACCAATCCCGCTTCCAAAGGGCAGCCCGCTAGTCACGCTGCGCGACGCGGCAACCTACATCACCAAACTACCCAAGGCAGAACACGACGCACCGGAATGGCAGGCCGCGACGGAAGCGTTGCTTCTCATTGCGGAGCGAGGCGGCCCAACGATGTTGGCGAGAATCGGTGTCATGCTGGCGTTGAACCGGCATGTGGAGCCGGTGTTTGATCCGGCGCGAACGGATCATCAGTGGGGACGGCGGCGGTCGTAACAATGTTCGTTACGCGTGCCGATAAATCAGAACCAGCGCGATCAGCGCAACAACAATCACGATGGCGGCGAGTACTCGAAAAGCAACGCGGTCCCGCCAACGGAGCGGTCTCCTATCGCGCCAGCGAACCGGTGTAATGTAGCGGGCGTCCATCTTAGTTTCTTCAAGCGCGCGTTCGACGCTGAACAGGCGTCATGCGCGCTTGTTTTCGAAGGATGTACCGAAAATAGTTCCGCGCGACCTCATCCACCACCATCGAGACTAATTCATCTGTTCCTAGTGCATTACGGCGCCTTACTTCGCGCACATATTCGGCAGCTTCTTCATCGAATTTCAGCAAATTAGCATCGTCGGAAAATGGCGTTGCTGATTCAAGTCGTTCGCGCGCGCGCATGGATTCGTTTCGTGAAGGCATGAGAAACCTCCCAACATTTTTTGATTGTTTGATCTTGAAGGTCGTTGCGACCAGTTTCCCAAGCCCGATCAATAACGGTCGGTTTTTCCGGGATGCCGGTTGAGGTCCGGCTCAGTAGATCGTTTGGATAATCGATGGCGATGTGTCGGGTTCCCGACATAAGGGCGAAAACTCATTGTTCCTTGTCATGGAACCACTGGTTGCATTTTAGTCTTCGTCACAAGGAAGAACCGCAACAGCCCACCAACGCTTGCCGCCCTCACGCTAACTTCACCGGCACCCGCTCAACTTGCGCCATGTCATTATGCTGAATTGAAGCCGTGTGGCCGTTGTCCCAATCAATGGTGACAGCGTTCCAAGCTATTCCGACAACCGTGCCAAGGTCGGTCATCTTGGCTCGCCAGCTAACCCGGTCTCCAACCCTGAGCAGTCTAGATTGCTCGCCGGTCATGAGCCGCCATTGCTATGGGCAATAATAATTTGGGCAATAATGATACGACGGCGTTCTCGAAGATCGCACATAGAGTTTGCGTGGGTAGAGCGGTACGACCGTTCCACACTGACCGGGGATTCCGATAAACGAAGTGTCATCGTACACGCGACACCATCGCTGGGTTGGATAGATGGTACTGGCACGAGCGGGCATCTGAAAGAAAGCCAGCGTCGTAGCGATCACGAGCGCAAAGGATATTTTCATTGGAAATCCTTTCGTACACGTCTGTGATCGTAGCAGAATTTTGAGATTGAGTCTGGGTTGGTCAGCGCCGTTTACTTCCCGCAACCGCACCCCAACGCCCTCACCGCTCTTGGTCCGGCTCTAATACCCGCCAACCCAATCACCCGGCCCATACTTATCGGAGTTTTCGCTTCGCACCGCCTCTATGTGGTCAAGCAATGCTTGAGAAAGCGGTGAAACGTTCTTTGCCGGATACGTCGGTTCGTTTTCGAAATGGTCGTCAGGTATTGGTCCTAGTTTGTTTCTAGCCACTTTGTCCTTTCTGGCAACGGCAAAAGGCGGCCCGGAAGGACCGCTGAGTCGTTGAAGGTTTTGGAATGCGATTATAGGCGCACGAACGCGGCTTGGTGTCAATCCGCAGAGCGTGGCCCGTGTGTACCGATTTCAGTTACGATCACTCTTAGGTTTCTCTTAACATCCAATGCCGTCAGCACCGCTGGCGGCCTCTTTTCTTGGGGGATAGAAAATGCTCACCGCTTCTCGACTACGCAGACTCATTTCCTACGACCGGGCCAGTGGCATCATGCGTTGGCGCGTAAGACTCTCCAACCGCGTTCGCGTTGGAGATATCGCAGGCTCCGACCATGTCGGCGGGTATCGGAAGATCGCCATTGATGGCCGGTCTTATCTCGGTCACGTCCTCGCGGTGCTTCACGTCACAGGCGCGTGGCCCGCGCGTGACGTGACTTTCCGAAATTTAGACCGCTCTGACTGCCGGTGGCGCAACCTTCGAGTCGCCTAACGAACAGTTACCAAAGGCCACCAACCTGCCGTCCTTCGGGGCGGCTTTTTTATGGGGAACGAAAAATGATCGCTCGACTCAAGATTCCTGCTACTAACAACGGGGTACGACACCATGACAACGACAATTATAAGAAACTCGGCACGGTAAGACCGCTAAACCTGAGCGACCCTCGCAATATCGACCATCCGAGCCACAAAGAAAAATGGTTAGTGCTGATGCGGGAATTGGGTCGCATCACAGCGGCGCGGGATTGGGAACATCAACATGGGGATGGGGAATAAAATGTCGGAACTAAAAGAAGCGGTGGCTTACGCCCGTTACTCAAACAAATTATCAAGCGACCGATCAATTGAGGATCAGTTTCAGCTTTGCGAAAAGATCGCCAAGCAGCACGGCTATAAGATCGTCAAATTCTTTGAGGACCGCGCTGTTCATGGCGCTGGCACATTAGGACGCGCCGGTTGGTTGGCGCTCATGCGAGCGGCTACATCAAAAGACCGCACCTTTGACGCGGTGATCGTCGAGAGCATGTCGCGCATGTCACGCGATTTGGCCGATAGCGCACGCGACTTCAAGCGGATTGCCCATCGCGAAATTGAATTGATCGACCTTGAAGGCGTCGCCACCACGATGCGCGTTGGCATGAGTGGCATACTGTGTTGCACGGGATCAAGCACGACCTCGATGTCGACGCCCTCATGGCTTACACCGAAGGAGCGCACAAAGAATGGGAGAAGCGCCAACATGCCGCCAGCGGTGATCGCGAAAAGGCCGAACGCGGCCTTTAATGTGACCATCGAAAAGATCAACCGCATCGTTGACGCGATGGCCGATGGAGACATGCCGCTAGCGCCATTGAAAGAGAAGTTGAAGGCGCTGGAACTGGAACGCGCCGGGCATGAGGAAAAAGTTCGAATGGCCGAAGCGGATGGCGGGGGCAAAGTGGTGACGCTGCATCCATCTGTAATCAAGAACTTCCGCAAGAACCTAGAAGCCATGCACAGCGCCCTAACCAACACCACGCTGACCGATGCAGAGGTTGCGCCGTTCCGCGTGGCATTCGGGAACGTCTTTGATCGCGTCGTGGTTCACAAGACCGGCAAACGAAAGCCCGTCGAAGTGACGCCCTATGCCCGGGTTTCCGCCATCATGGCGGAAACCAACCTTCCGAGAATGCGAGCGCCTAAAGAAGTGCTGGAAGAACAGGGACTTACTAATCTGTTTTTGGCCACTCATGGAACATTGGAGCAGCTTGGTTGGTAAAGTCTGAACAACGTTAGAGAATTTTTACCACGATTCGACCGCGGACCTGGCCGGCGAGGATCCGGGGGGCTTCGCCGATGACCTGGTCTAGCTCAATTTCATGAGTGATTTCAGATAGTTTTGCTTGGTCCAGATCGGTCGCGAGCCGGCTCCAGGCGGCTTTCCGCTGCGGAATCGGACACATCACGGAATCGATGCCGACAAGGCACACCCCGCGCAAAATAAATGGTGCGACCGAGGTCGGCAGATCCATGCCGGCGGCAAGTCCGCAGGCCGCGATCGCCCCGCCATATTTGGTCATCGACAGAAGGTTGGCGAGCGTGGTCGAACCGACGCTGTCGATCCCGCCCGCCCAGCGCTCCTTGGCCAGCGGCTTGGCCGGCCCCGACAGTTCGTTGCGATCGATCACCTCGGTTGCGCCGAGGCCCTTCAGGTAGCCGGCTTCCGACATTCGCCCGGTCGACGCGATGACGTGATAGCCGAGCTTCGATAACACCGCGATCGCGACCGACCCGACGCCGCCGGCGGCGCCCGTGACCACGATCGGGCCGCTAGTGGGCGAAAGTCCCTGCTTTTCCAGCGCCAGCACCGCGAGCATCGCGGTGTAGCCGGCGGTGCCGATTCCCATCGCGTCGCGCGCCGACATCCGCTCCGGCAGGCGCACCAGCCAGTCGCCCTTGACCCGCGCCTTTTCGGCGTAGGCGCCGAGATGGGTCTCGCCCATGCCCCAGCCATTGCAGATGACCTTGTCGCCCGCCTTCCACTCGCGGTGCGATGACTGCTCGACGGTGCCGGCGAAGTCGATGCCCGCGATCATCGGAAAACGCCGTACCACCGGCGCCTTGCCGGTGACGGCAAGGCCATCCTTGTAGTTCAGCGTCGACCACTCGACGCGAACGGTGACGTCGCCCTCCATCAGGTCGGCTTCGTCGAACTGGGTGAGTGCGGCGGTCGTTCCCTTTTCCGCCTTGTCGATCCTGATCGCCTTGAACGTTCCCACGGTAAACCTCCCGGTTTTTTCAACCGGGATGATTAGAGCATGATGCGGAAAAGTGGAAATCGGTTTTCCGAAAAAGATCATGCTCAAATCAAAGGATCAGGCCGGCTGTGCAACCACCCGACGGACGGGCGCCTCGACGATCGGCAGATTGATCAGCGCGGACAGGACGCCGAACAGCACCGAAAGCCACCAGATTGGCGTGTAGGAACCGAATTTTTCGAACACGATGCCGCCGAGCCAGACGCCGAGGAAGCCGCCGACCTGGTGACTGACGAAGGCAAAGCCGTACAGCGTCGCAAACCAGCGCGTGCCGAACATCAGCGACACCAGCGCCGAGGTCGGCGGCACCGTCGAGAGCCACAACAGGCCGCTCACCGCGCCGAACGCGATCGCCGAGAACGCCGTAATCGGCAACGAGATGAAGGCAACCGTGGCCAGCGCGCGCGTAAAATAGATCGCCGACAGGATGTAGCGCTTGGGAAACAAGTTCTGCAGCCAGCCGACGCTCAGCGAACCGATGATATTGAACAAGCCGATCGCCGCGACCACCCAGCCGCCGGTCTGGGCAGAAATGCCGCGATCGACGAGAAACGACGGCAGATGCACCGTGACGAAGGCGAGCTGGAAACCGCAGGTGAAGAAGCCGAGCACCAGCAGCACATAGGACCGGTGGCCGAAAGCTTCCGCCAGCGCCGTCTTGAACGACTGCTGGTCGGCGGCGCGAACGTCGGCCGATGCCGCCGGCGGCGTGCTGAGCGCAAGCGAAAGCGGCACGATCAACAGCATCAGGCCGGCGAACACCATAAGCGCGGTCTGCCAGCCGAAATTGTCGATCAATGCCACGCCGAACGGCGCGAACAGGAACTGCCCGAACGATCCGGCGGCGGTGCCGGCGCCAAGTGCGATGCCGCGCTGTTCCGCTGGCAACAGCTTGGCGAACGCCGACAGCACCAGGTTGAACGAGCAGCCGGAAAGCCCGAAACCGATCAGCACGCCGGCGCCGAGATCGAGCGACAGCGGCGTTGCGGCATAACGCATCACCAAAAGACCGCCGGCATAGAGCAGCGCCCCGACAAGCATCACGCGGAAAGTGCCGAACCGGTCGGCGATCGCGCCGGCGAATGGCTGGCCCAATCCCCACAGCAGGTTTTGCAGGGCGAGGCCGAGCGCGAAGACATCGCGGCCCCATCCGAATTCCCGGCTCATCGGTTGAATGAAGAAGCCGAAGCCCGATCTCGGACCGAAGCTCAACAGCGCAATGGCGCAGCCGCAGACGATGATGACCAGGGGAGTACGCCAATTTGAAAGACTGAAGGCCGGACGGAGGTCCTCTACGGACGTCGACATGCGAATTTCCCGATTGTTCTTGGGCGGAGCCGGAATAGGCCGCCGCGTTTTGTTACGGGGAGTTAATGCATGTGCATGAAAATCCCAATCGCGCTGGCTGGAAAAAATTGCTTCGCATTGCAGCGATGCAAATCCGCGCGGACAGCCCTGACGAATTAACGATTGGAGCATCTGGCGAAGCCCAAGGCGGCATGCTACATTTAATTTGCTCAATATGAGGATAAGCTATACCGGCCATCGCGGCCGGATTTCTCAGACGCCTAATATGCTCAACATGAGTATATATCCGCAAGGGAGGCCACCATGCCGATCGCTGCCATCTACGGTCCCGAAGATTTCGGAAATCCTGCGCATGGACAGCCCGCCTCCGCACGGCGCGGCATCGCGGCCGCCGGGCGCGCCCGCGCGCTGCCGATGCCTCAACTGGAATGGACGGCGGAGATCGAACGCGCCACCGCGCATCTCTATGAGCGGGTGAAAGGCGTGATCCCGCAGGTCGAGTGGCCGTTGATGGCGCCTACCATCAAGGCGATCAACGACCTGAAGAAAGAGCGGAACGCGGTGATCCTGGCCCACAACTACCAGACGCCGGAGATTTTCCATTGCGTCGCCGATATCGGTGGCGACTCGCTGCAACTTGCGATCGAGGCCACCAAAGTGAAGTCCGACATCATCGTGCAGTGCGGCGTGCACTTCATGGCCGAGACGTCGAAGATACTGAATCCGCACAAGACGGTGCTGATCCCGGATTCCCGCGCCGGCTGCTCGCTCGCCTCGAGCATTACGGCAGCCGATGTGCGGCTGCTACGCGCGCGGTTTCCCGGCGTGCCCGTGGTGGCCTATGTCAACACATCGGCTGACGTGAAGGCTGAAGTCGACATCTGCTGCACCTCGTCCAATGCGATCGCGGTGGTCGAGAGCCTCAATGCGCCGGAAGTCATTTTCCTGCCGGATCAGTATCTGGCCAAATACGTCGCCTCGAAAACCAGCGTGAAGATCATCGCCTGGAAAGGCTCCTGCGAGGTGCATGAGCGCTTTACCGGCGAAGAGCTGCGAAGCGTTCGCGAGGCTGATCCGACCGTGCAGATCATCGCGCATCCGGAGTGCCCGCCGGACGTGCTGGCGGAGGCCGATTTCACCGGTTCGACCGCGCATATGATCAATTGGGTCCGCGAGAGGCGCCCCAAGCGCCTGGTGATGATCACGGAATGCTCGATGGCCGACAACGTGCATGCAGAATTGCCTGACGTCGAGATGGTGCGGCCGTGCAATCTCTGCCCGCACATGAAGCGGATCACGCTGCCCAAGATTCTGGACAGCCTCGTCTCGCTGCGTGAGGAGGTGACGATCGATCCCCTGATCGCCGAAAAAGCGCGGCGCTCGGTCGAGCGCATGATCAAGCTGAAGAATTGAGCAACAGCGGGAAGCAGCCATGTCAGGGCACGTTCATGACCTCACCCGCAGCAGCGAGGATGTCGTCATCGTCGGCGGCGGCCTCGCCGGGCTGTTCTGCGCCCTGAAACTTGCGCCGCGCCCGGTCACCGTGATCTCAGCCGCACCGCTCGGCCAGGGCGCCTCGACCGCATGGGCGCAAGGCGGCATTGCCGCCGCGGTTGCCGAAGGCGACAGTCCGGAAGCGCACGCGGCCGATACGGTCGCGGTCGGCGCCGGCCTTGTCGACGAGAAGGTAGCGCTTGGCCTCGCGCGAGAAGCCGGCGCGCGCGTCCATGATCTCCTGGCCTACGGCGTTCCGTTCGACCGCGACATCGAAGGCAGGCTCGCGGTCGGCCGCGAGGCCGCGCATTCCGCGCGCCGCATCGTGCATGTCCGCGGCGACATGGCGGGACGGGCGATCATTTCGGCGCTGATCGAAGCGGTAGAGAGGACGGCTTCGATTCGCGTCATCGAAGGTTTTGCCGCCGAAGCGCTGTTGACCAAAGACGGCGCGGTTACGGGGCTGCAATTGCGCAACGTAGCTGATGCTACCGCAAAGCCCGTGATCGCTGCTTCTCGCGCGGTGGTGCTCGCGACCGGCGGCATCGGCCATCTCTACGCGGTGACGACGAACCCGGCCGAGGCCAGCGGACTTGGGCTTTCGATCGCTGCGCGCGCCGGCGCCATTATCGCAGACCCTGAATTCGTGCAATTCCACCCGACCGCGATCATGGTCGGCCGCGATCCCGCGCCGCTTGCGACCGAAGCGTTACGCGGCGAAGGCGCGACACTCATCAACGACAAAGGTGAACGCTTCATGCTGGCGCGCCACCAGCGTGCAGAGCTCGCGCCGCGCGACATCGTCGCGCGCGGCGTATTTGCCGAGATTGCGGCGGGCCGTGGTGCGTTCCTTGACGCTACGACGGCGCTCGGCGCGCGCTTCGCCGACAAATTTCCGACCGTCTATGCAAGCTGTGTGGCGGCCGGCCTCGATCCGGCCCGGCAGCCGATCCCGATCGCGCCGGCCGCGCATTATCACATGGGCGGTATCGCCGTGGATGAGCGCGGCCGCACCTCCTTGCAGGGACTTTGGGCCGGCGGCGAGGTGTCGTCGACCGGCGCGCATGGCGCCAACCGGCTGGCGTCGAACTCGCTGCTCGAGGCTGTGGTCTATGCCGCGCGGATCGCGGAGGATATCGCGGGCAGCCAGATCGCTGCGCCCGCTGGCCTGCCAGCCGCCCTGGTCGTCCCGCGCAATTGCGCCATGCCCGCGCTCGCCGAGAAGAACTTGCGCGCGATGATGACTTCGCATGTCGGCGTCATCAGGAACGGCGACGGCCTCGCGGAAGCGGTGCGGGCATTTGGGAGGATCGAACGCGACACCGGCAATATCGCGCTGCGTAATATGGCGACCACGGCGCTGTTGGTCGCGGCGGCCGCCTGGACCCGGCGCGAAAGCCGCGGCGCGCATGACCGCATCGACTATCCCATTGAGAACCCCGCGCTCGCCCATCGCACCATGACGACGCTGGCGGCTGCGCGGGAGGTCGCCGCAGCACTCCTAGAGCGTGCTGCCGCGCGGTCGCCGCAGCCGATGCTCAGCGTCTCATCTTGAAATTTCCGCAAGGTCCATACGGAGAAAACCGATGCCAGCCTACTATATCGCCGAACACATCATCACCGATCCCGCAAAGTTCGAGGAATACCGAGTCAAGGTCGGCCCAATGATTGCCAAGCATGGCGGACGCTACCTCACCAAGGGCGGAAGCCATAAATTTCCCGAAAGTGCTCATTGGAAGCCGGAACGGGTCGTCATCATCGAATTCCCGGACATGGCCAATCTCGATGCCTGGTACAACTCCGGCGAATATCGGCCGCTTTTTGCGCTACGCAAGCAATCCACAAGCGAGCAGGACATGGTGATCACGCTTGAGGGCGTGTAGCGGCAGGATTCAAAACTCACACCCATCGGAACACGCATCATGATAACGCCAGTGTCACTGCTTAATCCGGAAGCGTTCCTGTCGCCGCTTGCGATCGACGAGGCGGTCTATCGCGCGCTTGACGAAGACCTCGGCCGCGCCGGTGATATCACCTCGATTGCGACCATTCCGGAGGCGACGCCGGCGCGTGCGCGTATGATTGCGCGGCAAGCGGGCGTGATCGCAGGCCTGCCGCTCGCGGTCGCGACCTTCCAAAAACTATCGCCCGACATCAAGATCGATGCCCATATTCGCGACGGCGCACAGATCGCCGCCGGCACGCACGTGCTGAAGATCTCGGGACCGGCGCGCGCGGTGCTGTCAGGCGAGCGCACTGCGCTCAATTTCGTCGGCCGGCTCTCCGGCATCGCGACGCTGACATCGGACTATGTGCGCCACACCGCCGGTACCAATTTGCGTATCTGCTGCACCCGCAAGACCACGCCGGGCCTGCGCGCGCTGGAAAAATACGCCGTGCGCTGCGGCGGCGGGTTTAACCATCGCTTTGGATTGGATGATGCGATCCTGATCAAAGACAATCACATCGCGGTCGCCGGCGGCGTACGGCCGGTGCTGGAGCGCGCCCGCGCCCATACAGGTCACCTCGTCAAGATCGAAATCGAGGTCGACACGCTTGCGCAATTGCGCGAGGTGCTCGACACCGGTTTGGCCGACGTGGTGCTGCTCGACAATATGGACATCGCAACGCTGACCGAAGCCGTGACGCTGGCAAGAGGCCGCGTGGTGCTGGAGGCGTCTGGCGGCGTTACCCAAACCTCGATTGCAATGATCGCGGCGACCGGCGTCGACTATGTCTCGTCAGGCGCGCTGACGCATTCGGCGTCGAATTTCGACGTCGCGCTGGATATCGAGGCGTGAGCCGACGGTCGTCATCACCCGCGAAAGCGGGGTATCCAGTACGCCGTCGATTCCATCGCTGGCGGCTCTGGAATACTGGATCACCCGCCTTCGCGGGTGATGACGGGCATCAGCGCCGCACCGAATTCGGATTGAGCTCGGCTTCGCTCTTGGCCTCTTGGGCAAGCTCTGCCGAGAGGGCCGCAGTCTGCGCCGGGGTGCCCCAGCTCGGCGCTTCGCTGCCGTCGCCCCACGCCTTCGGCCGGTAGAAAGTGTGCACGCCGAACTTGTACATCCGCTTCATCTCGTTGACCCAGGACGGGCGTACATAATAGGCGTGGTAGTGGGTCGACTTGTCGACTTCCGGCAGCCAGATCTGGCCGTCGAGCATCGCTTTGGCGATCTTCTTGGCGCGCTCCCACATGTCGGGCTCGCGGACGACATCGGGATTGTTGTCGCAGGCGAAGGTGAACTGGCAGGCGAAATGCCGGTGCTTGTTCTGGTAGACTACGCCGCATACGGTGTTCGGATAGAAGCCTGAGAACGCGCGGTTCATCACGACCTGGGCGACCGCGATCTGGCCGCGCACGGCTTCGCCGCGGGCTTCGAAATAGATAGCTTCCGCCAGGCATTTTTCGGACTTGGCGCGCGACTTTTCGTCAGTGAGGCCGAGCCGCTCGGCCGGCGTCTTGCCGCGCTGATTGTCGCTATTGACCTCGCCTTTCGGCGCGATGCTCTCGCCGCTCTCGGTGCCCCTGATCGCTTCCTCCGAAGGCTGCGGCAGCGACGCCATCATCTTCATGTCCGGATCGGGTAGTGACGGTAGCACGATCAGTGGCTCCTCGCCGGGCTGCCAGCGTTCGATGCCTACCGCTGATCCCCCGAGCGACGAGCTGCCGAAAAACAGGCTCGCGGTCCTGACGTTAAAGCCGTCGCGCGACGGCGCGGGCTCGATCGCTATTCCCGACGCCTCAGGCGCGTCCTTCAGATCGTCGAGCGGCTGGGCTTCCAGCGACAGCGAGATGTCGTATTGCGGCAATGGCGGGGCGTTCAGCGCGGCCTGAAGCTCCGGGTCGAGCGAGGCGTGGTTGGCCGCGGGTGGCGGCGCGCGATTGTCAACCGGTGCGGCAGCCGTCTTGGCGCCCGCGACGGACGCATTGGAGGCGGAGGGATCTTCGAGGCCCGGCTCCTTGCCCGCCGACGCCGGCGCAACCGGCGTCGTGACAAGGCGATCGCCTTTCAATGTGCGATCGACGCTGGGAAAATCGGATGCCTGATAGCGCGGCGGCGTCTGCATGATCGGGTTGCGCGTCACCGAACCCGTGATGTCGATGCCCTGGTTGTCGAGGCTTGCCAGCCGATAGGTCGCGGATTGCGGCGTGGACGTTCCGATCGGGCGGCCGAAGCTGTAGGTGGCGAGCTGGATCGAGCTTGCGGCGGAGAACACGCGCTTCTGCCAGCGCTCGGCGACGCCCGGCTGCCGGGCCAGCAGTGAGGCGATATCCTGATATCCGATCTCTGTCGGCATCAATGCGAAGACGCAGAGACCGATTCCGAAGGACGCAAAACGCGCGCCCTTCGGATGGTTACGCAACACTAACATCGATACGCTCACGCAACGCTTACAAAGCTGAAGGTCGAATGCAGTACATCCGTGCAATTCGATCTTTTTTGGTAGTATCGAATTTAGGTTGCCGCGGGGTTAATCGGCGTTGCGCGCGCGACACACGCAAGCAATCCGCGCGTTTAGCGCGTTTCGATCGAAAACGTTGGTAAATGGCGCCTCCATCGAAACGGTAAATATCCGGTCAACGGAAATGATGAAGAAATTGGCGCACGAATATCTTCGCGCGTCATTCCGGGGCGCGAGTGGAACGAGCGAACCCGGAATCTCGAGATTCCGGGTCTGGTCCTGCGGACCATCCCGGAATGACGGGGTTCTACGCCTGGCTGACGACGCTCTTGCCGAGCGCGGCCTGCGCCGCCGCAAGCCTTGCGATCGGCACGCGGTAGGGCGAGCACGAGACGTAATCGAGGCCGATCTCGTGGCAGAACGCGACGGAGGCGGGATCCCCGCCATGTTCGCCGCAGATGCCGACCTTGAGATCGGGCCGCGTCTTGCGGCCGCGCGCAACGCCGATCTTCACAAGCTCGCCGACGCCGTCGCGATCGACCGAGATGAACGGATCGATCTCCAGAATTCCCTTGGCGATGTAGGTGCCGAGGAATCCGGAAGCATCGTCACGGCTGATGCCATAGGTGGTCTGCGTCAGATCGTTGGTGCCGAACGAGAAGAACTCCGCGGTCTTGGCGACATCGCCGGCCATCAGGCACGCGCGTGGCAGCTCGATCATAGTGCCGACCTGATAACTGAGCTTCGTTCCGGTCTCCTTCATCACCGAGGCCGCGGTGGCGTCGATCCGCGCCTTGACCAGATCGAATTCGGCCTTGGTCGCGATCAGCGGCACCATCACCTCGAGCCCGACCGCTTTCCCCGTACGCTTGCCGGCTTCGACGGCGGCCTCGAAGATGGCGCGCGCCTGCATCTCGGCAATCTCGGGATAGGCGATCGCAAGCCGGCAGCCGCGGAAGCCGAGCATCGGATTGAACTCGGCGAGATCGCGGGCGCGATCGGCGAGCCGCCGCGGATCGGTGTTCATCGCGCGCGCGACTTCCTCGATCTCGTGCTGGGTATGCGGCAGGAATTCGTGCAGCGGCGGATCGAGCAGCCGGATCGTGACCGGCAGTCCCTTCATGATCTCGAACAGCTCGACGAAATCCGCGCGCTGCATCGGCAACAGCTTTGACAGCGCGGCGCGGCGGGTCTGCTCGTCCTCGGCGAGGATCATCTCGCGCACGGTGCGGATGCGGGTCTCTTCGAAGAACATGTGCTCGGTGCGGCAAAGCCCGATGCCCTCGCCGCCGAACTTGATGGCGGTGCGCGCATCGTCAGGCGTATCGGCGTTGGCGCGAACGCCGATCTTGCGGACGGAATCGGCCCAAGCCATTAGCGTGCCGAATTCGCCCGACATTTCCGGCTCGATCATGGGCATCCGGCCAGCCAGCACCTGACCCAAAGAACCATCGATGGTGATGACATCGCCGGTCTTGAAGGTGCGCGGGCCAATACTCATGGTGCCGCGGCCGTAATCGACGCGGATGGTACCGCAGCCGGAGACGCAGGGCTTGCCCATGCCGCGCGCCACCACCGCGGCGTGCGAGGTCATGCCGCCGCGCGTGGTCAGGATACCCTCGGCGGCGTGCATGCCGTGAATGTCTTCCGGCGAGGTCTCGATCCGCACCAAAATGACTTTGCGGCCGTCGGCCTGGAGTTTTGCGGCCTCATCTGACGAGAACACGATCTCGCCGGATGCAGCACCCGGCGAAGCCGGTAGCCCCGTCGCGATCACGTCGCGCTTGGCCGCGGGATCGATGGTCGGATGCAGCAACTGGTCGAGCGAGGCGGGATCGATCCGCGACACCGCCTCCTTCTTGGAGATCAGGCCTTCGTTGGCGAGCTCGACCGCGATGCGCAAGCCGGCCTTGGCCGTTCGCTTGCCGCCGCGGGTCTGCAACATCCACAATTTGCCCTGCTCGACCGTGAATTCCATGTCCTGCATGTCGCGGTAGTGCTTTTCGAGCAGCGTGTAGATCCGAGTCAGCTCCTTGAACGCCTCGGGCATCGCAGTTTCCATCGACGGCTTGTCGGAGCCGGATTCCTTGCGCGCGTCCTCGGTGATGTCCTGCGGCGTGCGGATGCCCGCCACCACATCTTCGCCCTGCGCGTTGATCAGGAACTCGCCGTACAGCTTGCTCTCGCCGGTCGAGGGATTGCGCGTGAACGCAACGCCGGTCGCCGACGTCTCGCCCATATTGCCGAACACCATCGCCTGCACGTTGACCGCGGTACCCCACGATTCCGGAATGTCGTGCAGCCGCCGATAGGTCACCGCGCGCGCGTTCATCCAGGACGAAAACACCGCCCCGATCGCGCCCCACAACTGGTCGTGCGAATCCTGCGGAAAATCATGCCCGGTCTCGCGCGCCACCGCATCCTTGTAGCGGCCGACCAGATCGACCCAGTCGTCGGCGGTCAAATCAGTGTCGAGCGAATAGCCCTGGCTGTCCTTGAAGGTGTCGAGGATGTCCTCGAAATGATGATGCTCGAAACCGAGCACGACGTCGGAATACATCGTGATGAAGCGGCGATAGCTGTCATAGGCGAAGCGGCGATCGCCGGACAATTCGGCGAGCGCCTCGACCGTCTGGTCGTTGAGGCCGAGATTGAGCACGGTATCCATCATGCCGGGCATCGAGGCGCGACCGCCGGAGCGCACCGAAACCAATAGCGGATTTTTGGAATCGCCGAACACCTTGCCGGTCAGCTTGCCAACATGATCCAGCGCCTTTTCGACCTGCGCCTTCAATTCCTTCGGATAGGTTTTGTCGTGCGCGTAGAAATAGGTGCAGACCGAGGTCGGTATCGTGAAACCGGGCGGCACCGGCAGGCCGAGATTGGCCATCTCGGCCAAATTGGCGCCCTTGCCGCCGAGCAGATCGCGCAGGCCAGCTTTGCCTTCCGCCTTGCCGTCACCGAAGGTGAACACCCATTTGCCGGACTTCACCGCCTCGGCCGCAGGCTTTGCCGCGACGACTTTACCCGCAACCTTCGGCGGCGCTTTGGCTGCGCTCTTCTTCAGCGCCGTGCGGGCTGAGGGCGGCGGTGCGGCCTTTGCCCGTACCGGCGCGGATGGCTTTGATTTCGCTGCGATTTTCTTGGGTCTAGCGGCGGCTTTGGCCATGGCTGACAGACAATCCGAAGGAGGGAGGGGAATTGCGCGCCTTACACCATTTTGGGCGGGCCCGCGCAAGCCACAGGGTTCCGGTTTCTGGGCGTTACATGTGGAGCCATCGGAGCAGACCGAGGCCGATCAGGCCGTTGACGATCAGGAATATCGCGACGATCAGGTTGAGAAGCCGCGGCATGATCAGGATCAGCACACCTGCGATAACCGAAATGATCGGTGAGATATGAGCGACAGTCAGGGTCATTGAAACGTCTCCGCGACGGCGATGTTGGGAAATGTCGATTCGAGGATGGGCATCTTAACTTCGCACGCGGTTCCAGCATAGGAGACGCCCATGACTTGAATGAGTTCCACCGGCGAATCACTGGCCGCGAAAATTGCCCAAAATTGCCACTGAAGAGATTGCATTTCTGCGGGAACGATGCGGCGCGCGAGGCATTGGCAGGTTGAGTGCGTGCGGGCGCGAGCTCGCGCGCGCGTTCCCCAGAGCGTTTTCGAGCGAAGTGGATACCGGTTCGCGCAAAGAAAACGCGTCAAAATCTAGAATCAGAGCCTCGGTTCTGATTCTAACAGAACCGAGGCCCTAGAGGAGTTGACCATGCGAAACAGAATACTTGCCATCGCCGCGGTCGCGGCCGCCATCGGCGCACCGGTCGCGGCGCAGGCGCAAAGCGAGATCACCACGGGCGTCGTGCGCGGCGGCACGGTGATCGTCAATGACGATGTCGGTATCGCGGTCGACCAGCGGCCGGCGTTCCGCGAATATATTATTCGCGAGCGCGTGCCGAATTACACCATCCCGGACCGCATAATCGTCGGCGGCGTGCTGCCGGAGACCGGCGTCACCTATTACGACGTGCCGCAGACCTTTGGCGTCACGCCCTACCGCTACACGGTGGTGAACGGCCAGACCGTGCTGGTCGAGCCGCGCACGCGGCGCATCGTCGAGGTGGTCGAGTAAAAATAAAACAAGGAGATATCCGGCCCGCCCTCGCCGCCCCGTTGGCTTGAGCCGGATGTGAAGGCCCTGCCCGGTCTCCCCCGCCCGGGTAGGGCTTTTTTCGCCACGATCATTTCTTGCCACCATCAAAAGTAAAGTGGCGGAAGCTGCGGGGTCAGTCCGAAAACTTTGCCCAGACGTGACGATGCTGCGTGTAGACGGCCTGCGAGGGCTGCGGAAATGCGGGATCGGCAAAGCAGCCGACCGCAACGGCAATCGCCTCGGGGACGCGGCTCGGCTCCCAATAGACCGACGAACCGCAGTTCGGACAAAAATGAAACGTCACGGCAAAGCCGCTATCAGCGGAACGGGTAAACTGTTGTGCCTGCCCTTTCGGTTCAACATCCGCGCGGCGAAAGAATGCCGCGATGCCATGGCTGCTGCCGGTCCGCTTTTGGCATTCAAGGCAATGGCACAATGAAATTCTGGTTGGCTCGCGATGGCACGTCACGCTGAGCTGTCCGCAGGCGCAAGTTGCAAGTCTTGAATTGCCAAGTCTCGACACAGCTAGCCCTCCGCCTTTGTATCAAACCGACAGTTTAGCTCTTCTTTTGCGCCACGAGGCGGTGAATTGTCTTGGCCGAAGAAGCGCTGGTCACCTCCTCCTCCAGCAGCAAAGTCGTCGCCGACAGTTCGGCCAACACCAGCGACGCATCGAAGGCCGCATAGAGCCGGCGATGACCGTCGCGAAGGTCGGCGCCGGCGGTCACGCGCCAGCTCAGATAGAAGATACCGCCGGGCCTTGCGATATCGAGCATGCGGCGGATCGCCGGCGCAATCAGCGCGCGGTCGAGATGCATGATCACGGTCTCGCACAACACATTGTCGTAGGTGTTGGCGGCAATACCCCGCAAATCGGGCAATTCGGCGTGCGAGAACTTCAGGTGCGGGTAGCGCGAGTGCGCTTCAGCCAGCAGGCCATCCGACGCATCAAAACCCTCGGCCGGAAATCCGTTGGCGCTGAGCCAGGCGACCTCGCGGCCGGAACCGCAGCCGATATCGGCGGTGGCGCCGCCCTTGATGAAGAAGCGATTGACGACGTCGTGCAGATCGACCGGCGCCGGCTGCTCGTGCCAGTCCTTCGCAAACGCCGCCGCATCCCGATCGTAGGCGGCAAGCGTTCGACGATCCACAGGACTTAGCCTTCGATTTTGGAAAAGTCGGCAACCGAACGTGTCGCGGCGCGGATTTCGTTCAAGAGTTTCAGGCGATTTTCCCGCACTTTTGGATCGTCGTCATTGACCTTGACCTTGTCGAAGAAGGCATCGACCGCCGGGCGAAGCTTTGCCATTACGCGCATCGCGGCGGCGAAATCTTCTGTTGCCACCGCAGCGTTCGCCTCCGCCTTCACCTGCTCGATCGCTTTCGCCAGCGTCTTTTCCTCGGCGAGCTTGTACAGCGCCGGATTCGGCGCGCCCTCGAAGGTTCGCTTGTCCCTTTTCTCCTCGATCGCAAGAATGTTGCTGGCACGCTTGGTGCCCGCCAGCAGGTTCCTGCCGTCATCGGTGTCGAGGAACTTTCCGAGCGCGTCGACGCGGCGGACCACCATCAGCAAATCGTCTTGGCCCTCGAGCGCGAACACGGCATCGACCAGATCGTGCCGCGCGCCCTGCTCGCGGAGCTGGACCTTTAGGCGATCGGCTAAGAAGGAAAGAAGATCGATACATTTTTGATCGACATTTTTTCCGGTCCAATTCATCAGCCCTTGACCGGGAGCAGACATACCCGCCCCAGACCTACTTGCAATAGATTCAAGTACCACGGCGATATGTTCGTCGAATATTGGTACGAGCTTGGAACGGATGTTATTTTCGACAATCAACCTGATCACGCCCAGCGCAGCGCGCCGCAACGCAAACGGGTCCTTACTTCCCGTCGGCTTTTCGTCGATCGCCCAGAAGCCAACTAGCGTGTCGATTTTATCGGCCAGCGCCACGGCAACACCTACGGGATCGGTCGGCACGCGATCGGCTGGCCCTTGCGGTTTGTAATGTTCCTCGGACGCCGCGGCGACCGACGCATCTTCGCCTTGCGCCCGCGCGTAGTATTTGCCCATCAAACCCTGCAGCTCCGGGAATTCGCCGACGATTTCGGTGAGCAAATCCGCCTTCGCGAGCCGCGCGGCGCGCTTTGCTTTTTCGACGTCGGCGCCGACGAGTGGCGCGATCTCAGCCGCCAGCCGCTCGATCCGCTTAATCCGCTCGCCCTGGGTGCCGAGCTTTTCGTGAAACACGATGCTGTCGAACTTCGGCAGCCGGTCCTCAAGCTTGGTCTTCAGATCGGTCTCATAGAAAAACTTCGCATCGCTCAGCCGCGCGCGAATGACGCGCTCGTTGCCGGCGACGATGGCCTTGCCGCCGTCGCTCGCCTCGATATTGGCGGTGAGAATGAATTTGCTTGTCAGTTTGCCAGTTTTGACATCGCGGACCACAAAGCATTTCTGGTTGTTGCGAATGGTGGCGCGGATCACTTCGCTAGGGATCGACAGGAATTCCTTATCGAACGACCCCATCAGCACCACCGGCCATTCGACGAGGCCCGCGACCTCGTCGAGCAGCCCTTGATCCTCGACCAGCTCAAAACCCTGCGCGAATGCGAGCTCCGTGGCGTCCGCCAGGATGATGTCCCTGCGTGCCTGCGGATCGAGCACGACCTTGGCGGCCTTCAGCTTGGCTTCGTAGTCCGCAAAGCGGCGCACGGAGATCGCGCCAGGCGCCATGAAGCGGTGACCATAGGTGGTCTGTCCGGCTTCCAGGCCGTCGACCGAAAATTTCACGACGTCGGGGTCTTCGGTCTCCAGGCCAAAGGTCGCGATGATCGAATGCAGCGGCCGCACCCAGGAAAGCGCGCCGGGCTTTGCCGAACGCTCGCCCCAGCGCATCGACTTCGGCCACGGAAACGTCCGGATGATCACCGGCAGCATGTCGGCGAGCACATCGATGGTAGCGCGGCCCGGCTTTTCGATCAGCGCGATATAAAAGTCGCCTTTCTTCGGATCGCTCTGGATTTTTGCCTCGCTGATCGAAGCAAGACCCGTGGCTTTGAGAAAACCCTGGATCGCGGCATCCGGCCCGCCGACGCGCGGCCCCCTGCGCTCCTCCTTCAAATCCGACTGACGCGCGGGAATGCCGTGCACGGTCAGCGCCAGCCGCCGCGGCGTGGCAAAAGCTTTGGCGCCCTCATAGACGAGCCCCTCGGCAACCAGTCTGTCGGTCACCATGCGGCGCAGATCATCGGCCGCCTTCGCCTGCATGCGCGCCGGAATTTCCTCGGAAAAAAGCTCGAGCAGCAAATCGGTCATCTATCTTACTCCCCCCCCCCCGCTTGCGGCGGGGAGGGGTCGGGGGTGGGGGGTCTATCCGCGTTCACCGCTGCGTCAATCATAGAGAGAACGCCAGACATGTTTTCCAAAACGTCGTTATTCCAAAACCGCAGTACACGATAACCGTTCGCTTCTAGATATCGTGTACGCACCTCGTCAGAGGCACTGGCGGAATGCTGACCGCCATCGACCTCGATGACAATTTTGGCCTGATGACTGGCGAAGTCAGCGAAGTACGGACCGATCGTCGCCTGACGCCGAAAGTGGTGCCCCTTAAAAGGAGGTTGCCCCAAATGTTGCCAGAGTTTCTTTTCGGCTTCGGTCGCGTCATGACGCAGTGCGCGAGCACGGGGAACGCGGTTGTCAACGGGTCGCTGCGTTCTACGTGGCATCCACCCCCCACCCCCAACCCCTCCCCACCACGCGCTTCGCGCGCCGAGGGAGGGGCGCAGATATGCGCTCGTCCAATTCCAATCCAAAATCGCACTCACCCGGGACCGTCCGCGACCCCCCCGCCCGCTTCGGTGTGCACCCAGGCCTCGCCGCAGGCTTTGGCGAGCTCGCGCACGCGCATGATGTAGCTCTGCCGCTCAGTCACCGAGATCACGCCGCGCGCATCCAGCAGGTTGAAGACGT
>Ga0210408_10000855_pt1 | contig 34325 bp, 31 predicted proteins | sample IncBWH4MmetaG_FD_155471 | JGI IMG/M metagenome (GOLD analysis project Ga0210408, IMG submission 155471) | Forest soil microbial communities from Barre Woods Harvard Forest LTER site, Petersham, Massachusetts, United States - Inc-BW-H-4-M | ecosystem: Environmental > Terrestrial > Soil >... | reverse complement strand
CTCGACGATCCTGATCCGGCGCGGCGCGATCTGAAGATCGCCGTCGCCATCAAGGTCAGCGGCGACGAACTCACCGTCGACTTGACCGGCACCTCGCCGCAGGTCTCCGACCGGCCCATCAATATGCCCCTCGAGGGTACCGTCGATTGTGCGATCTGGCTGACGCTGCGCTCGATCCTGCTCGATAGCGCGGTCTACGGCAACATTCCGCAGAACAGCGGGCTTACCCGTCCGATCACGATCGTGGCGCCGAAGGGCACGCTCGCCAACCCGATCTTTCCGGCGCCGACCATCGCCCGCTTCTGCCCCGGCAATGCGCTCGCCGATACGGTGATGAAGGCGCTTGCTCCGGCCGTTCCCCAGCAGGTGAGCGCCGGGATCGGCAATCTGCGCGTCATCGCCTTCAGCGGCACCATCAACGAGCAGCCCTGGGTGCATATGGAGATTCTCGAAGGCAGCTACGGCGGGCGGCACGGTCTCGACGGCATGGATGCGGTCGACACGCTTTATGCCAACACGCGCAACAATCCGGTCGAGGACATCGAGTCGCACCTGCCGCTGCGCGTGAACCGCTACGAATTGCGTGAGAACGTGATCGCGCCCGGCGAGTGGCGCGGCGGCGTGGGCTCGGTGCGCGTGTTTACCTACCTCACCGATGGCGGCTTTTCGGTCGAAGGCGACGGCCAGAAATACCTCCCCTGGGGATTTGCCGGTGGCAGCGAGGGCCTTCCGGGCGAGCTGATCATGGAGACCCAGACCGGGAAGCGCTTGGCGCTCCCGTCCAAAGTCCCCTACCAGAAGGTGGCGCGCGGCGACCGCCTGCTCGCCTACGGCCCGAGCGGCGGCGGCTACGGAGACCCGTTCCGCCGCGACCCCGCAGCCGTGCTCGACAACGTGCTCGACGGCCTGCTCTCGGCGGAAATCGCGCGCACGCACTACGGCGTAGCGATCACCGACGGCGTGGTGGACGCGGCCGCGACCGAGCGGTTGCGCACGGAGCGGCGCGCGAGCTGAGAGCTTGAGGGTCCGTCTCGTGCCGCTCGTTGCGCAACGAGCGGTACGTTTCAGAGCTGGCGGATCGAGGCGAAATCGAAATTCGAGCCGGGCGGGTTTTCGCCGACCCTGATCGTGGAATCGCTCACGAAGCGATACGGCGGCACCGGCAGGTTGTAGGGCGCAGGCACGCCGGAGAACACCCGGCCGGCCGCGTCGTATTTCGAGCCGTGGCAGGGACAGAAGTAGCCGCCCAGCCAGTCGGTAGTCGGCGCCGATGCGTTCGGCTGCGGATGAAACATCGGAATGCAGCCGAGATGCGTGCAGATGCCGACCAGGATGCCGAACTCCGGCTTGATCGAGCGATGCCAATTGGCGGCATAGGGCGCCTGCTGCAACTGCGACGAATTCGGATCGGCGAGTTGCGAGAGCAGCCGCTGATCCTGCAGCGTCTGCAAGTTCTGCGGCGTGCGGTGGAACACGAAGATCGGGCGCTCGCGCCAGCGAATGACCACCTGCTGGCCGGGCTCGATATTGCCGAGGTCGAGATCGACCGAGCCGCCCGCCGCAAGGGTCGACGCGTCGGGATTCATCTGAGCGATGAGCGGCACGAGGACCGCCGCCGCGCCCACGGTGACGGCGGTTCCGGTCGCGATGTAGAGGAAATCGCGGCGCGTCGAGGCAGGGTGGATGCCGTCCGGAGTAGTCGCTTCGCTGCTCGCCATGATCGTGCCTTTCCGACGCACGGGGCCCGCGGCTTATATTGGCGCGGCACGGCGCCAGTCAATCAAGCTCAGGGAGCGCGGCGCATGCCCGCGCCAGGGTTGCCGCCGGCGCTCCGGAGGCATCGACAGCCGTCCATTCGAGCGGTCCGAGGTCGTAACGCTCCTGTGCCCGCGCCACGCTGGCGTCGGCATCGGAAGCGTCGCGCGCGCGCGAGCCGACCCGGGCGACCCGGGTGTCGAGGTCGGCGGTGAGAAACAGTCCGCGCAGCGGAATGTTCGCGGATTTCGCCATCGCTTCGAGGCCGGCACGCTCGCGCGGATCGGCAAACACGGCGTCGACGATCGCCGAATGGCCAGCGGCAACGATGCGGCGCGCCTTCTCCGTCAACGTTGCGTAGACGCGAGCGGTGACTTCCTCCTCATAGGCATCGGCGGGCAGTTTCTCGTTCTCGGCAATGCCGAACAGCACCTTGCGCTCGATATCGGAGCGCACAATGACCGCGCCCGGCATCGGCTTGAGCCGCGGCGCGACCGCCCGCGCGAGCACGGTCTTGCCGGTGCCGGAAAGGCCGGCGACGGCGACGAGTTTCGGCGCCGGCGGCGCGATCGCCTCGAGGGCCAAGGCGAAGTAGCCGCGCGCCGCGCGCGCAATCGGCGGCCGCTCCGCGGGCGGCGCAAGCTCCATGCGCGCGGCACTGACCTTGGCGCGGATCGCCGCGCGCATCGACAAAAAGAACGGCAGCGCAGCAAGCGCGTCGAGGTCGTCGGCGCGCCGCGTCTCGGCAAGATAGCGGTTGAACACGATGCTCGCAGGCCGCGTGAATCCGCGCTCGAGGAGGTCCATCAGCAGGAAGGCGAGGTCATAGAGGACGTCGCCCGACGCGATGATGTCGCTGAATTCGATGGCGTCGAAGAGCACCGGTCTGCCATCGATCAGGACGATATTGCCGAGATGAAGATCGCCGTGGATGCGGCGGATAAGCCCGCGGCGGCCGCGCTCGGTAAGGAGGGGGACGATGCGGTCATAGGCGGTGCGGCTCACTCGCGCGAGCGCGTCGATCTCCGCCGCCGGGAAGATATCCGTGTGCGCCCCGAACGCCTCGGTATGTTCGTCGATATAAGAACCGACCGCGTCGATCCACACCTTTGCCTCGACCGCAGGCGCCTTCGCGTGGGCGGCGGCGACCGCACGCCCGAGGGCCTCGGCGAGCGCGTCGTCGATTTCGCCGGCGAGGTGATCGAGCGTGCGCTGCTCGTCGAAACGGCGCATCTCGACCGCCCATTCGACGGCGGACCCGGAGCCGGCGATCGCGAGCCGGCCGTCGGCTTCGCGAGTGATCGCCTTGACGCTGCGGTAGATTTCCGGCGCGTAAGGGGCGTTGACGGCAAGCTCTGCTTCGCACGCCTCTCTGCGCTTGCCGAGCGTCGAATAGTCGAGGAAGGGAAAGCGCACCGCGCGCTTGATTTTGAGGGCGCGATCGCCGGCGAGAAACACCGCCGCCGCGTGTGTATCGATGCGGTGGACCTTCTGGTCGCCGTGGGTCTCGGGATCGCCCAGAAAGGCCAGCACTTCCTCCTGGCTCTCGTTGTTCATGTCGCCGAAACCTTAACCTGCGTATTGACCTTGATCCGTCGTGGCCGACAAAGTGAAACGGTAAGCGCACTGTGACGATGTGAATTTCTTGCGAGCATACTCAAATCTCGCGACGCGGGAGGCTTTGATGCGCGGTAAAGACAATACGCGGACCGCCGCCGAGGTTCTGATCGACCAATTGCGCATTCACGGTGTGCGCCACGTCTTCTGCGTGCCGGGCGAGAGCTACCTCGCCGCACTCGACGCCTTCCACGACAGCGATATCGGCGTCACCGTGTGCCGGCAGGAGGGCGGCGCCGCCATGATGGCCGAAGCGGTCGGCAAGGCGACCGGCCGCCCGGGCGTCTGCTTCGTCACCCGCGGGCCCGGCGCCACCAATGCTTCGCCCGGCATCCACATCGCCCGCCAGGATTCGACGCCCGTCGTCATGTTCGTCGGCCAGGTCGCGCGCGAAGCGCGCGAGCGCGAGGGGTTTCAGGAGCTCGATTATCGCGCCGTGTTCGGCTCGATGACGAAATGGGCGACGGAGATCGAGGACCCGGCGCGCGTGCCGGAGATGGTCTCGCGCGCCTTTCACACCGCGGCGAACGGGCGGCCCGGACCGGTCGTCGTCAGCCTGCCCGAGGACATGCTGACCGAGCGCATTGCCGTGAACGATGCACCGGCCTTCGCGCCGATGGAGACCTCGCCCGGTGACCCCGAGATGGCGCGGCTCGGCGAGCTTGTCGCCGCTGCGCGCAGCCCGATGATGATCCTCGGTGGCAGCCGCTGGTCGCAGGCGGCTTGCGACGCCGTCGCGCGTTTCGCGGAGAAGCTTGCGCTGCCGGTGTGCACCACATTCCGACGTCTGCACCTCTTCGACGCCCTTCATCCCTGCTACGCCGGCGATCTCGGCATTGGCCCCAATCCGAAGCTCCTCGAACGGATCAAGGCCGCCGACCTCGTGATCCTGGTCGGCGGCCGGATGGGGGAATTGCCGTCGCAGGGCTACACGCTGTTCGATATTCCGCGGCCGCAGATGACGTTCGCGCATGTCCATCCGGGCGCCGAGGAGCTCGGCCGCGTGTACAGCGCGCATCTGCCGATCCACGCGACGCCGACGGCGTTCGCCGCCGCACTCGATCGCCTCGAGCTTCCATCGGCGCCGCGCGGTCAGGCGGCGGCCGCTCATGCCGACTATCTTGCCTGGACGGAGCAACCGACCGAGCAGCCGGGTGCGGTCAACCTCGGCGCAGTCATGGTGTGGCTGCGCGAAAACCTGCCGGCCGACGCCATACTCTGCAACGGTGCCGGAAACTACGCCGCTTGGATTCATCGCTTCTTCCGCTTTCGCCGTTTCGGCCAGCATATTGCCCCGACTTCGGGCTCGATGGGTTACGGCGTGCCGGCGGCCGTGGCCATGAAGCGGCTCTATCCGGAGCGACCCGTCATTTGCGTCGCCGGCGACGGCGATTTTCTCATGAACGGCCAGGAATTTGCGACCGCCGTGCAATACGGCCTGCCGTTCATCGTCCTGATCGCCGACAATGGCATCTACGGCACCATCCGCATGCACCAGGAGCGCGAATATCCGGGGCGCATCATCGCCACCGAGCTGCGCAACCCGGATTTTGCCGCCTACGCCCGCGCTTTCGGCGGCTTCGGGGCTTCGGTCGAGCGGACCGCTGACTTCCCGGCGGCGTTCAACGAGGCACAGGCGTCCGGCAAGCCGGCCATCATCCGCCTGGCGATCGATCCGGAGGCGATCACGCCGGCAACGACGCTCGCCAAGATCCGCGCCAAGTCGCTGGCGGAGAAGAGTTCCGGCTGAATCGTGCTTCAGCGTTTGCTAGGCTCTTTCACGATTCTCCTTCGCGACCGGCTCAATGCCCTATCGCCGCACCGAGAACGTCGCCCGACGGCTGGCTGCACGGCATGACGCGATCATTGCCGCTGCCCGGCAGACCGCGAGCGAAGGCGGCATGGCGGCGGTGCAGATCGCGCCGGTCGCCGCCCGCGCCGGCGTTGCCGCGGGAACGGTGTATCGCTACTTCCCTGCGAAAAGCGATCTGGTTGCGGCGCTCCTTGCCGAAATTTCCGAGCGTGAGATCGCCGCGCTGCGCGGTGCCGGCGACGCCGCGCCCGGCCCGCTTTCCGCGCTTGCTGCGGCGATCATGACCTTCGCCACACGTGCGTTGCGCAGCCGCCGCCTCGCCTTCGCAACGATTGCCGAGCCGGTCGAAGCCGAAGCCGACGCGGCGCGGCTTGCGCTGCGCAAAGCGCTCGCGGCGGAGTTTTCCGGGCGCATCGTCGCGGCCGTGGCCGGCGGCCGTCTGCCCGAGCAGGATGCGGCGCTGGCGGCGGCGGCCTTGGTCGGCCTTCTCGTCGAAGGGCTGATCGGCCCGCTCGCGCCCGATGCGTCGGGACGCGAACGCGAGATCGTGCAGTCCTTGACACTCACCGCCTTGCGCGCGCTCGGCGTCGCCGATGCGCGCGCCCGCGGCCTTGTCGTGCAGACCGTCATACCGCTCGGCGGCGGCGCCGCCGAGCAGGCCTCGTAGCGGCTACGTTCCAGAACCCGAGATCACCTCGCCGAACAGGTTCCAGGTGTTGCCGTCAAACTTCATCATCTGCATCTGCTTGATCGGCGCATAGTCGGTGGCGCTGGTCGAGATGGTGATCCCGGGAAGCGACAACGGCCCCCCCTGAATGTGGATTTTCGCCGCCTCGTTCATCACGTTCTCGCGGGTCAGGTTGTCGCCGCAGGCCTTGAGCACCGCGACCATGAGGTAGGCCACACCGTAGCCGTAGGTGTTGTTGGCGTCGGTGATGTTGCCGGCTGGATAGTATTTCTTCATCCACGCCATCCATTCCTTCATGTCGGGCGCGTCCTGCCACTGCGGGTCGGTCGGGTCCTTGCCGTAGGTCGCGGAGATGACGCCGGCGGCCTTTTCCGTTCCCGCGGGTTTCATCACCGCGCCGACCGAGCTCGACACGTTGCTGACGATGTGCGTCGGCTTCCAGCCGATGTCGTAGACCTTGCGGATCGCCTGCGCGGCGAACTTGGGGATCGCCGCGGTTACCAAAACGTCGGCGCCGCTTCCCTGCAGCGAGACGATCTGCGAATCCACGGTCGGATCGGTGGTCTCATAGGTCTTGGTGGCGACGAGCATCTTGTCGGCCTTGTCGCCGAGCCCCTCACGCAGGCCGATCAGATAATCCTTGCCGAAATCGTCGTTCTGGTAGAGCAGGGCGATCTTCGCGTTCGGCAGCTCCTTGAGGATGTGGCGGCCGTAGATGCGCGCTTCGATCCGGTAGCTGGGCTGATAGCCCATGGTCCAGGGAAAATTCTTCGGGTCGTTCCATTTGTCGGCGCCGGTGGCAACGAACAATTGCGGCACCTTATTGTCGTTGAGGTAGCCGCGGATGGCGGTGTTGGGCGGCGTGCCGAGGGGATTGAAGACCAGCAGCACCTGGTCTTCCTCGACCAGCTTGCGCACCACTTCGACGGTCTTGGGCGGGCTGTAGCCGTCGTCGCGGCTGATGAAGTTGATCTTGCGGCCGTTGATGCCGCCCTGTTCGTTCACCATCGTGAAATAGGCGGCCTCGGCCTTGCCGATCGTGCCATAAGCCGAAGCCGGGCCGCTGTACGGCATTGTGTTGCCGATCTTGATCTCGCTATCGCTGGCGCCGGGTCCGTATTGACCTGCGGCGAAAGCCAGTCCGCCGGCGAGAGCGAGAGCGAAAATCGACAGCCCGGTCACCGTAGTCGGTTTCATGGTCATCAAAGCCTCCATCGAACCTGTTCGTCGGTGCCGCAGACGAGCTCCGGAGCCGCTCCGCGCCGCATCTATCGGCCCGACCAAAGGCGGGCCGGACGCCGCCGGCCACGCGCTTCATTGCAAACCGGCGTCAGCGCGTCAGCTGCCGGTCCCTGAGATCACCTCGCCGAACAGTTGCCAGGTGGTGCCGTCCCACTTCTGCAACTGCATCTGCTTGATCGGGGCGAAATCGTCGGCGCTGGTCGACACGATGATGCCGGGCAGCAGCATCGGCAGCTTCAGGTCGTGGATGCTGGCCGCCTGTTTCATCAGGTTTTCCCGGGTGAGATTGTCGCCGGCAGCCTTGAGCACGTGGACCATCGTTTGCGCGACCGAATAGCCGTAGACGTTGTTGGCGTCGGTGATGTTGCCCGAGGAATTGTATTTCTGCATCCAGGCCAGCCACTCTTTGTACTCGGGCGTGTCGTGCCACTGCGGGTCGGTTGGCTCCTTGCCGTAGCCGGCCGAGATGATGCCGACTCCTTTTTCCGGCCCCGCGGGCTGCATCACCTGCTTGACCGAGATCGCCACGTTGCTGAGGAAGTGGGTCGGCTTCCAGCCGATGTCGTAGATCTTGCGGATCGCCTGCGCGGAGAATTTCGGGATGGCGGCGGTCACCATGACGTCGGCCCCGCTGCCCTGCAGCGCCACGATCTGCGAATCGATGGTCGCATCGGTGGTCTCGTAGGTCTTGGTGGCGACGATCATCTTGTCGGCCTTGTCGCCCAGGCCCTCGCGCAGCCCGATCAGGTAGTCCTTGCCGAAATCGTCGTTCTGATAGAGCAGCGCGATCTTGGCGTTGGGCATGTTCTTGAGAATATAGCGGGCGTAGATGCGCGCCTCGATCTGGTAGCTGGGCTGCCAGCCGATCGTCCAGGGATGGTTCTTCGGATCGTTCCATTTGTTGGCGCCGGTGGCGACGAAGAGCTGCGGCACCTTGTTGTCGTTGAGGTAGCCCTGGATCGCGGTGTTAGGCGGCGTGCCGAGGGTATTGAATGTCGCCAGCACCTGATCCTGCTCGACCAGCTGGCGCACCACTTCGACGGTCTTCGGCGGGCTATAGCCGTCGTCGCGGGTGATGAAGTTGATCTTGCGGCCGTTGATGCCGCCCTGCTCGTTGATCATGTTGAAGTAGCCGGCCTCCGCCTTGCCGATCGCGCCGTAGCTCGAAGCCGGGCCGCTGTACGGCATGGTGTTGCCGAGCTTGATCTCGGTGTCGCTGGCGCCGGGTCCGTACTGGCCCGCCGCCAGGGCCAGTCCACCGGCGACGATGAGGGCGGCTCCCGACAAACCAGTGAGGATGGTGGGTTTCACTGTCATGATTTCCTCCTTGTGGTTTTCGTCACTTTCCGATCAACGCCGGCCAACGTGCCTGGATTCGCAGCATCGACCGCGTGAGCAGAGGTCCGAGGGTACCGACGACGCCGTGGGGCATGGCGTACATGAACAGCAGCATCGCCACCCCGTAGAGCGCCGAGGGCGCGGCATCGGAAATATCGTTGGCGAGATTGGGCACGAATTGGATGAAGATTCCACCGACAATTGCGCCGCCGATTGTCGCAATGCCGCCGATCGCGGAACCGACCAGGAAGGAAATCGACAGGAACAAGGTGAAGCTCTCCGGCGCGACAAAGCCGATGACGATCGCGGAGAGCGCGCCGGCGACGCCGGTGAACAGCGTGCTGGTGCCGAAAGCGAGCGTCTTGTAGCGGGCGGTGTCGATGCCCATGGCGGCCGCCGCGATCGGATGGTCGCGGATCGCCACCAGGGCGCGGCCGGTGCGGCCGTGGAGCAAGTTGGCCGCGACCCGGATCGCCAGCAGCAGGACGAGCAGCGTGATGAAATAGAGCCAGCGGTCGCGGTCGATGCCGAGCGCCGCCGGCGGCGACGGTTTGACGAGGTTGAGCCCTTGCTGGCCGCCGGTCCAGTTGTCGAAGTATTTGAGGACCTGCGGGGTAGCGACCGCCATCGCCAGCGTCACCAGGGCGAGATAGGGGCCTTCGAAGCGCAGCGCCGGCAGGCCGAACAGGACGCCGAGCACGAAGCAGATCAGAGCCGCCGGCGGCAGTGTTGCCCAATAGGGGACGGCGTAGTGATGCATCAGGATGGCGGTGGTGTAGGCGCCGACGGCGAAGAAACCGCCATGGCCGAGCGAGATTTGTCCGTTGTAGCCGGTCAGGATGTTAAGGCCGAGCACGGCGATGGCGTAGATCATCACCATCGTCAGCTCGAACACGTGGTAGTTGCTGAGCGCGAACGGCAACAGCGCGACCAGCACGATCAGCGCCGTGGTGCCGAGCCAGCGCCACGACTCGGTGGTCAGCCCGGCGTAGCGGTCGGCCGCGAGCTTGTCCGGTGAAACGATGCTGAAGCTTTTCGTCATCGTCACACCCGCCGCACGATCGCAGTGCCGAACAAACCGTTCGGCCTGAACACCAGCACGAGTATAATCAACGCCAGCGCCACGGTCAGCTTGAGCTGCGTCGGAATGAGATAGGTGCCGACCAGGTTCTCGGTGACGCCCACGATCACCCCGCCGACCAGGGCGCCAACGGGACTGGAAATTCCGCCGAGCAGCGCGCCGGCGAAGGCGTAGAGCAGCACGCCCGACATCATGTAGGGATCGAGGAACAACACCGGCGCCACCATGATGCCGGCCGTGGCACCGATCGCGGCGGCGAGGCCCCAGCCGATCGCCAGCATGCGTCCGACCGGGATGCCGCACAGGCGCGCCGATTCCGGATTCTGCGCGGCGGCCCGCATCGCGAGTCCGGTCTTGGTGAAGCGGAAGAACAGGAACAGGAGGGTGAGCATCACCAGTGTCACCCCGACCACGCCCAGCTCCTGGGTCGTCATCAGTGCTCCGAACAAGGGCCGATCCGGGAACGGGCTGGGGAAATCCTGGACGGTGTAGCTGTAGAACCACCCCGCCAGCGAATTGAAGATCAGCCCCAGGCCGATCGTGACGATGACCGCGGCGAGCACGGGGGCATTCTCGACCGGCCGGATGATGATCCGCTCGATCGCCATGCCGCCGAGGAAGGAAGCCACCAGCGTGATCAGAAATGCGGCCCAGAACGGCAATCCGACAGTCACCAGGCTCCAGGCGATGTAGGTTGAAAACATCGCCATCTCGCCCTGCGCGAAGTTTACCAGGTCGGTCGCGCGGTAGATCATCACCAGCGCGAGCGCCACGCTCGCATAGACGGCGCCGGCGGCAAGACCCGAGAAAATCTGCTGCAGCAATTCGTGCATCGGCAAGCCCGTCAATATCCGAGATAGGATCGGCGGATCTGCGGATCGTCGGCGAGCGCCTTGGCGCTTCCCGAGGTGACGACATACCCGGTTTCGAGGAGGTAGGCGTGGTCCGCCAGCTCCAAGGCGAGGCTGGCGTTCTGCTCCACGAGCAGCACACTTACGTGCTCCTCGCGGCGGATGCGGTCGACGATGTTGAAAATCTCCTCGACGATGCGCGGGGCGAGGCCAAAGGAAGGCTCGTCAAGCACCAGGAGGCGCGGCCCCATCATCAGTGCGCGGGCGATCGCCAGCATCTGCTGCTCGCCGCCCGACAACGAACCGGCCTGCTGGTGCTGGCGCGCGGCAAGGATGGGAAAATAGCCGTACATGCGCTGGATGTCCGCGTCCGGCCGGCCGGCGCGGGTGTAGCCGCCGAGGCGCAGGTTTTCTTCCACCGTGAGGGCCATGAAGGTTCCACGCCCTTCCGGTACGTGGGCGACTCCGAGCCCGGCGATCTGTTCCGTCGTGCGCCGCTCGAGCTGCTCGCCGGCGAAGCGGATTTCGCCCTCGCTGCGGACCATGCCGCAGATGGCGCGCAGCGTGGTCGTCTTGCCCGCGCCATTGGCGCCGAGCAGAACCGTCATGCCGCCTTCCTCGACCGCGACATCGATCCCGTGCACGACTTCCGACTGGCCGTAGAAGGCCTTGAGGCGGTGGAGCTCGAGGATCGGCGCCATCAGTGTCGCGTCCCCAGATAAGCCTCGGTCACGGCCGGATTATTGCGCACGTCGTCGGGCGTCCCGTTGGCGATCACGCGGCCGAAATTCAGCACCACGACCTGATCCGACAAGCTCATGACCAAGCCCATGTGGTGCTCGACCAGGAGCACGGTGACGTGAAGTTGATCGCGGATCGAGCGGATCAAGCTGCCGAGTTCCCCGACCTCGTCGTGGTTGAGGCCTCCCGCCGGTTCATCGAGCAGCAGCAGCAGCGGCTGCGCGGCGAGCGCGCGCGCCAGCTCAACGCGCTTGCGATCCACCAGCGTGAGGCTCGCGGCCGGCCGTCCGGCAAGGTGCTCGAGCCCGACGAAAGTCAGCATGGCGCGCGCAGTACGGTCGAGCTCCTGCTCCTCACGCCGCGTCGACGGCAGCGTCAGCGCATCGGTCAGCGGGCCGTTGCGGCCGCGCGCGTGGGCGCCGACCTTGACGTTGTCGAGGACCGACATCGAGGCGAACAGGGCCGGGGCCTGAAAGGTGCGGCCGACGCCGAGCGCGGCGATGTCCGCCGGTGCGCAGCGCCGCAGGGACTGGCCGTTCAGGCGGATGTCCCCCCGCGCCTGCCGGTAGAGTCTGCTCAGGCAATTGAACAGGGTGGTCTTGCCGGCGCCGTTCGGGCCGATCAATCCCATGATCCGCCCCTTGGCCACCGAGAAAGTCACCGCATCGAGCGCGACAATGCCGCCGAAGCGCATGGCCACGTCTTCGATCTCCAGCAATGACGGGGAGGGGCCGCCTTCGGGGCCCACCGCTACCCTCGGCGGGGATTCGGTCATGCGGGCGGAACCGCCATCTTGGACCCATCCTCCCGAATCGGCGCGTTTCTTGAACGCTCTCACGCCTGTTGGCGTGGCACCTGAGCCGCCTCCCGCAGCGGGCCGCCGCCCAACCAAAAAAGGTGGCAGGTGAACATGACATGTCGAATGTTCGCGCGTCAACGACGGGCGCGACTATATTTTGCCGCACGTGATCGATTTTTTTGTTGTGCCGAAAGGGTGTTCCATTTCGGCGCAGGCGCCTAGTGGGACATGAATACCGGCACCGTCATCGAGCCCAGGATGCTGCGGGTGACGCCGCCGAGCACGAATTCGCGCAAGCGCGAATGGCCGTAGCCGCCCATCACCATGAGGTCCGCGGCAATGTCCGCCGCGTGGGACAGGAGCACGTCGGCGACGTCGATGTCGCCCATCGCCATGCGCTTGACCTCAACATCGAGTCCGTGGCGGGCGAGGTGCTGACCCATGTCGGCGCCCGCGATCTCATCCTCCTTGCCGCTCTCGTCGGCGACGATGACCACCTCGACGCGCCCGGCCCGCTCCAGGAGCGGCATGGCATCGGCAGTGGCGCGCGCCGCCTGCCGGCCGCCATCCCAGCACACCATGACGCGGTCGAGCTTGAGCGGCGCTTTCTGGATGTACGGCACGATGATGATCGGCCGCCCCGACTCGAACAAAGCGGCTTCGGAGATGACTTCTTCGATCGCGTTGGTGTCGGGCTCCGCCTGCCCGATGACGGCAAGATCGAAACGCCGCGCCAGGCGGCTGAACTGCTCGCCGGCCCCCGCCACGCTGGTGCTGAGCGTTAGCGGCTCGGCCGACACGCCGGCCCGCGCGGCGGTCTGGGCAAAGCGGTCTGCAGCGGCCCTGGTGGCGTCGGCGTTGTCGCGTTCCTGGGAATCGATCACGTCGGCGGGGATATAGCCGGCGCCCGACAGTGGAATGACCGGATCGTACAGGAAGGCAATCCCGGCGACGTGCGCCTCGAAGGCTGTGGCGATCGAGATTGCGTAGTCACCGGCGAAGCCGCCGCGCTCACCCAGGCTGAGATTAACGAGGATGTCTTTGATCATGGGTCGCTCCTCGGTGCGGGCCGCGCCCGGCGAGTCGAGGGCGGCCCAAACGGCGCCACCGGCATCCGGGAAAGAATCAAATGCCGGCGCGCGCCGGCCCCTACTTTTTGATGTTCCCCTCGGCGTCGAATTGCTTGATGTAGGCCCACAGGTCCTTGGTTTCCTGCTCGTTCTTGATGCCGGGAAAGATCATCTTGGTCTTGGGGACCTTGGCTTTCGGATCCTTGATGTAATCCTCGAAGTTCTGCTCGTTCCAGACGATGCCCGAATTCTTGTTGGCGTCGGAATAGTTGAAATCGGGCACGGTACCGGACTTGCGGCCGTCAAGGCCGTTGAGCACGGGGCCGACTTTGTTCTGCGCGCCCGGACCGATGGCATGGCACGCCAGGCACTTCTTGAACGAATTGGCGCCTTTCTCGACGTCCTGCGCCGTTGTCGTCCCCGCGGACGCGGCGATCAGCGCAGCAGCCACCATCAACGTCCTCGTTCTCATCGGCACATCTCCCCTTCGGCATTGCCGCGGCCACACTCTCGGGCCATATCGACCGCGCGGTTGCATCCGCGCGGCACACGTTTCAAGCGGCCCAGGCTCGGCCTGTCAACGGCCTATTCGGCGGGCCGCGCTGTTGATGGGCCGTCAAAGCGACCGTCACGCCCGTTTCCGGCTATAGTGATCGGCGAGAATGATCGCGGAAACGGCGGAGAGACTGTGATGCCTGTTGCCTTGCCGCTCGCGGATGCGGACGTGCTCGCCCGCCGCGCTGAAATCGTTGCGGCGCTCAAGCGCATGGTCCCCGGCGAGGGGGTCATCGCCGCGGAGAACGCCATGCGGCCGTACGAGAGCGATGGCCTCACCGCCTATCGCCAGCTTCCGATGGTGGTCGTGCTGCCGGAAACCACCGAACAGGTCGCGGCCGTGCTCGGTTTCTGTCATGCCCAAGGCATCAAGGTGGTCCCGCGCGGGGCGGGCACCTCGCTGTCGGGGGGCGCGTTGCCGCTCAGCGACGCCGTCCTTCTCGGCATGGCCAAGTTCAATCACATCCGCGCGCTCGATTTCGACAACCGGGTCGCCGTCGTCGAGCCGGGCGTCACCAATCTCGCCATCAGCCAAGCGGTGGAGCACGCCGGCTTCTATTACGCGCCCGATCCGTCGTCGCAGATCGCCTGCACCATCGGCGGCAACGTGGCGGAGAATTCCGGCGGCGTGCACTGTCTCAAATACGGCGTGACCACCAACAACGTGCTCGGCTGCGAGCTGGCGCTGATGACTGGCGAGATTGTGCGGCTCGGCGGCGGTCATCTCGATTCCGGCGGCTACGATCTCCTCGGCGTCGTCACCGGCTCGGAGGGGCTGCTCGGCATCGTCACCGAAGTGACGGTGCGCATCCTGAAGAAACCGGAATGCGCGCGGGCGGCGCTCATCGGCTTTGTTGCTTCCGAGGACGGCGGCGAATGCGTCGCCCGCATCATCGGCGCCGGCATCATTCCCGGCGGCATGGAGATGATGGATCGGCCCGCGATCCACGCCGCCGAGGAGTTCGTTCATGCCGGCTATCCGCTCGACGTCGAGGCGCTGCTGATCGTCGAGCTCGACGGGCCTCGCGCTGAGGTCGATCATCTGCTCGAGGCCGTCCAGGAGATCGCCCGGCACTGCCGCGCCGTGACCTGCCGCGTGTCCAATTCCGAGGAGGAGCGGCTGTTGTTCTGGGCCGGCCGCAAGGCGGCGTTCCCCGCTGTCGGCCGCATCTCGCCGGACTATTACTGCATGGACGGCACCATCCCGCGCGCGAAGCTGCCGCTCGTCTTGCGCCGCATGCAGGAATTGTCGGCGAAATACGGCCTGCGCGTCGCCAACGTCTTCCACGCCGGCGATGGCAACCTGCACCCGCTCATTCTCTACGATGCGAATACGCCTGGCGAGCTCGAGCGCGCCGAAGAATTCGGCGCCGATATCCTGCGGCTGTGCGTCGAGGTCGGTGGCGTGCTGACCGGTGAGCATGGCGTCGGCGTCGAGAAACGCGACCTCATGCCGGTCATGTTCTCGGAGATCGACCTCAACCAGCAGCAGCGCCTCAAATGCGCGTTCGACGGCAAGGGATTGCTCAATCCCGGCAAGGTCTTCCCGACGTTGCACCGCTGCGCCGAGCTCGGCCGCATGCACGTGCACGCGGGCAAGGTGGCGTTCCCGGATATTCCGCGTTTCTAACCGAGCTCTCCTCTGCGGGAGAGGCGATCCGAGCGAAGCAAGGGATCTGGTGAGGCCCTCTGCTCCGGCGAACCCTGGCTCTTACTCGCCTCGGAGCCTATGGCTACCGGGGTACCCTCGGCGGAGCGGAAGGAGAGGGAATGGAGCGGCGGCACGGCTTGGCTTGCGCATGAGCGACAATCTCAAACCGCGCGATGCGACGGACGTCGAGGAGGCGATCCGCTGGGCGCTCGCGGGCGGCAAGACGCTCGAAGTCGTCGGGCGGGGCAGCAAGCGCGCGATCGGCCGGGCGGCACAGTGGGACGCGACGCTCGACCTTTCGGCCCTGACCGGCGTCACGCTCTACGAGCCGGAGGAGCTGGTGCTGTCGGCGAAGGCCGGCACGCCGCTCGACGAGGTGGAAGCGCTGGCCGCCGCAAGCGGCCAGGGGCTGGCCTTCGAGCCGATGGATTACGGGCCTCTTCTCGCTGGTGCGGCGGACGCGGGCACGATCGGCGGTACACTCGCTGGAAACCTCTCCGGGCCGCGGCGGATAAAGGCCGGCGCCGCGCGCGATCATTTTCTCGGCTTCAGTGCCGTTTCCGGGCGCGGCGAGACCTTCAAATCCGGCGGCCGCGTTGTGAAGAACGTCACCGGCTACGACCTCTGCAAGCTTCTCGCCGGCTCCTGGGGTACGCTTGCGGCCATGACCGACGTGACGGTGAAGACACTGCCGCGGGCCGAAAGCGAGGAGACCGTTCTGGTGATGGACCTTGACGATGGGGCCGCCGGCAAGGTCATGGCTGCGGTCATGGGCTCCTTTGCGGATGTCTCGGCGGCGGCGCATCTGCCGGCCGCGGCCGCGGCCCGCATTACCGAAACCGCATCGGCGCATCGCGGCGTCACGGCGTTCCGCCTCGAAGGCGTCGCGCCATCGATTGCGCATCGCAAGAGCGTGCTGGAGAGGCTCGTGGCGCCTTTCGGCGCGCTCGACACGCTCGGTGCAGCGGCTTCGCGGGCGTTTTGGCGTGCGGTGCGCGACGTCGCGCCATTCGCGGCGAAGCGCGACCCCCACTCAACCGCCACGGGATCGGCCTCCCTCTCGCCAGGGGAACAACGGTGCGTCTGGCGTATCTCGACGGCGCCGTCCCGCGGCGCCGAAATCGGGCGCGCGCTCGTCGAGAGAGCCGGCGCCGAGATCATGTACGATTGGGCCGGTGGCCTCGTATGGGCCGCCGTGTCCGTTTCCGACGACGCGCACGCTCCGCTCGTTCGCGCCAGCGTGGCCGCGGCCGGCGGCCACGCGACGCTCGTTCGCGCTCCCGCGGCGCTCCGCGCCAAGGTCGACGTGTTCGAGCCGGAGCCGGCCGTGCTTGCGGCATTGACGGCGCGCGTGCGGGAGGGTTTCGATCCGCGGGGCGTGCTCAATCCCGGGCGCATGTGGGCGGGTGTGTAGAAATGCAGACTTCCTTCACCTTGGCGCAGCTGGCCGATCCGCACGTCTCGGAATCCGAAAAGATCCTGCGCGCCTGCGTGCACTGCGGCTTCTGCACCGCCACCTGCCCAACTTATGTGCTCGACGGCAACGAGCTCGATTCGCCGCGCGGGCGCATCTACCTGATCAAGGAAATGCTGGAGAACGACCGGGCGGCGACCGAGGAGGTCACCCGGCATATCGACCGTTGCCTGTCCTGCCTCGCCTGCATGACGACCTGCCCGTCCGGCGTCCACTACATGCATCTGGTCGATCACGCCCGCGCCCACATCGAGAACACGTACCGCCGGCCGCTGGCCGAGCGCCTTTTGCGCACCGTGCTGGCAAAGGTGATGCCTTATCCGCAACGCTTCTGGCTGGCGCTCCACGGTGCGATGATCGCCAAGCCGTTGGCGCCGCTCGCGGCGGCCATCGGGCTCCAGCGCATCGCCGCCCTGTTGCGCCTGTCGCCGTGGCGTCGACCGCACCGCCCGCTCGCGGCGCAAATCTTCCCGGTCGCCGCCGGGTCGCGGAAGCAGGGTCGCGTGGCCTTGCTGGCCGGCTGCGTCAACGACATCCTGGCGCCGGAAATCAACGCCGCCGCGATCCGTGTGCTCACGCGTCACGGCGTCGAAGTAGTGCTGGCGCAGGGCGCGGGCTGTTGCGGCTCGCTCGTCCACCACATGGGCCGTGAAAAGGAGGCGCTCACCCAGGCGCGCGCCAATATCGACGCCTGGACCACGGCCGGCCGCCTCGACGCGATCGTGATCACCGCCTCGGGTTGCGGCACTACGGTGAAGGATTATGGCTTCATGCTGCGCACTGATTCGGCCTACGCCGAACGCGCCGCCCGGGTGGCAAAGCTCGCGCGAGATATCAGCGAGTATCTCGCCTCGCTGCCGCTCGCGGCCAAGCCGCCAGATCGCACGCTCGCCGTCGCCTATCACGCGGCCTGCTCGCTGCAGCACGGACAACGAATTACGCGGCAGCCGAAGGATTTGCTCGCCAAGCTAGGCTTCTCAGTCATGGACGTACCGGAGGGTCATCTGTGCTGCGGCTCGGCGGGGACCTACAATATTATGCAGCCTGACATCGCAAGAAGGTTGCGCGAGCGCAAAGTCGGGACTATCGAGAGATTGCGACCTGATGTGATTGCAGCAGGCAATCTTGGCTGCATCACACAGATCGCCGCGGGCACCGACCTCCCTGCCGTCCACACGGTCGAATTGATCGACTGGGCCACCGGGGGACCATGTCCGCCCGCGCTTCGGGAACGTCGGCCGGCGGGGGCGATGCGCCCGTCCGGGGCAGCGAGGTGAGCAGGGGGCTCGTTCGGCGCGTGATGCAATGCCGGTCTCCCTGCGAGAGGGCGACGGGTTCCACATTACCAGCTTGGATCGGGAGGACGATCATGGCGAAGAAGGCAAAGACGAAGAAGCGGACCGCGGCAAAGAAAAAGGCCGCTCCGGCGCGCAAGAAGAAAAGGGCGGTAAAAGCGACAGCGAAGAAGTCGGCCAAGAAGGCTGTTAAGAGGGCGGTTAAGAAGGTGACGAAGAGATCGGCGCCGAAGCGCAAGGCGCCGGCCCGACCGGCAGCCCCGGCACCAGCCGAAGCGGCTCCGTCATGGTCTCCGTCGTCCGTCGGCTCGAATTTCGGCGGCGGCGACAGCAGCTAGCCGTCCCTGCCCGTTGACAATCCGGAGCGCGGCCGCGCGAGCGGGCCGCGCCCCGGGCGCGCAAAGCGAAGGCTTTCCGGGCGAATAGCTCCGATCTCTGCTCCGCGACGTCCCGCGCCGCGGGCTCGCGCCCGGCGGGCGTGGGCAGGGACTATTCGCGTTGCATCGGCTCGGCGGGGTCACTAGCATCAGCGGCAGGCGAAGACGAAACGGCGCGCAGACGCCGATAGCCGCCCCGGCTCAGACCGGGCGGAGCCATGGGGAGGTGCCTGATGCCGGCGACCTGCAAACTCCTGATCATGGGCGCATCCTACGGATCGCTGCTCGCCTCCAAGCTCCTGTTCGGCGGCCACAGCATCCGGCTCGTCTGCCTGCCGGCCGAAGCCGACCTGATCAATGCAGAAGGCTTTCGCGTCCGCTTGCCGGTGCGCGGACGCAAGGAGCCGGTCGAACTCGATTCGCGCAAGCTGCCGGGCAAGGTCAGCGCCGGCGGCACCGCCGGCGTCGATCCCAGGGACTACGATCTTGTCGGTCTCGCCATGCAGGAGCCGCAATATCGCTTGCCGGGCGTGCGCGAACTGCTCGACGCCGTCGCGCGGGCCAACGTGCCGTGCATGTCGATCATGAACATGCCGCCGCTCGCCTATTTGCGGCGCATCCCGGGTCTCGACACCGACGCGCTCAAGGCCGCCTACACCGACGCCAGCGTCTGGAACAGCTTCGATCCCGCCTGCATCACGCTCTGCAGCCCCGACCCACAGGCGATCCGGCCGCCGGACGAGAAAGTCAACGTCCTCCAGGTGACGCTGCCGACCAACTTCAAGGTGGCGCGCTTTCCTGCGGAAAAGTCCACCGCGATGCTGCAGCGGCTACAGGATGAGATCGAGGCGATCCGCTTCGCGACGCCGGAGGGCGACGTTGAACTGCCGGTCAAGCTCAAGGTTTATGATTCGGTCTTCGTGCCGCTCGCCAAATGGGCGATGCTGCTCGCCGGGAATTACCGCTGCGTGACCAAGGACGGCATGCGCACGGCCCAGGAGGCGGTGCACACCGACCTCGAAACCTCGCGCTCGGTCTACAACTTCGTCATCGATCTTTGCGTGAAGCTCGGTGCAAAGCCCGAGGATCTGGTGCCGTTCGAGAAATATGCGGCCGCGGCGCAGTCGCTGACGCGGCCGGCATCGGCCGCGCGCGCCCTGCAGAATGGCGCGCCCTACATCGAGCGTGCCGACAAGCTCGTTCAGCTCATCGCGGCGCAAAACGGCCTGCGCCATCCAGTGATCGACGCGACCGTCGCCCTGGTCGACGCCCGGCTCGAAGCCAACCGCAAGAAGGCGGCGTAGGCGACGCTGAAAGCGGTACGAAATTCGCGCGGGCCGTCGTCTGGTGCCGACCGCCGGCTGCTACTTCACCTCGACGTCTTCCCAGAAGCCGAAGCGACCAGCCACCTGTGCCATTTCCGGCCGCGGCGCCTCGTATGACCAGGCCGCGCGCTTGTGGCGCTTGCCCTCGACGACGACATCGTAGAATTGCACGCCGTGCGGACACTCGAGGTCGCGTTCGGTCTTTTCGGCCTTTTCCAGCCAATCGATGCGCACTGCCGCGGGGGGAAAATACTCATAGCCGCGGCACGCGACGATGTCCTCGCTCTCGGCGACCACGCGCCCGTCGACACTGGCCTTCATCGTGCACCTCCTGGCCGCGAAACACTCCGGCGATTTTGAATCACATGGGACTTGGCTCGCGTTCGAGCAAGCCTCGCCGCCGCCCGCGGTCCAGTCACTCGGCCGCAGGGACGAGCGTCACCTCCCGCGCCTGGTGGAACTCGTCGGCAGCCATGAGCGCGATGCGGCGGCCATGGAAGGCTCCAAGCGTCGAGCGATGACCGATGGAGATGATCGTCGCACCTTTGAGACGCTCCTGCAGCAGGCGGTAAAGCGCCGCCTCGGCGGCTTCATCAAGGGAAGCCGTCGCCTCGTCGAGGAGAAGATAGTCCGGCGGCTGCAGCAGCACGTGGGCGATGCCGAGCCGCTGCTGTTCGCCGAGCGAAAGCATGCGGTTCCAGTGAGCCTCCTCGCCGAGCCGTCCGACCAGGTCCGGGAGGCCGACGGCGACGAGGGCTTCGGCGATTCGGGCGTTGTCCAGTGCGCCGGCTTTCGCTGGAAAGCTCACCGCCGCCGCGAGCGTGCCCACCGGGAAATAGGGACGCTGGGGCAACAGCATCACTTTGGCATCCTTCGGCACCGTCACGCGCCCCGAACCGAACGGCCAGATGCCGCCGAGCGCACGGAACAGCGTGGACTTGCCGGCCCCGGAAGGCCCAGTCACCAGAACGTGCTCTCCGGCGCGAAGGGCGAGGTTCTCGACGCCGACGATCAGCTTGCCCCTGGGTAGACGGACCTTGAGGTGGTCGATCGTCAGCGCGGCCTCTCCTTCCCGCGGAACAACCTCGATCACCGGCGGCGTCAATGCCGCCGCGCGGCCGGCGGCGAGCGCTTCCTGGAAGCCGGTCAAGCGCTGCACCACGGCGCGCCATTCGGCGATCGACCGGTACGACGTGATGAAGTAGGAGAGGGCACTCTGCACGCTGTTGAACGCGGAAGCGGTCTGCATCAGGCCGCCGAGCTGCACCGCACCTGAGAAATAGGTCGGACTGACCACGATGTAGGGGAAGATCACCGAGGCCTGCGAGTAGCTCTGAGTAAAGAACGAGAGCAGCTTCTGCCGCTGCATCAGGGCAAACCAGTTGCCGACCACCAGGCCGAAGCGGTTGAGGTGGCCTTCGCGCTCGGCCGGCTCACCGCCAAGCGCGGCGATCTGCTCGGAATTTTCACGCGTGCGCACAAGATTGAAACGAAAGTCAGCCTCGAGGCGCTGCTGCTGGAAGTTGAGCGGAATGAGCTTGCGGCCGATCAGGTGCGTGAGTGTCGTTCCGATCGCCGCATAGATCAGCGCCGCCCACACCAGATAGCCGGGAATGTTGACGCTCGAGCCGAAGAGATGCAGCGGCGCGCGCGCCGACAAGGTCCAGAGGATGACGATGAACGAGCAGAGCGTCACGATCGAGTTGAGGATGCCGATGCTGATAGAGAGCGTGAATTGAACGAACAGCTGCATGTCTTCGGCGATGCGCTGGTCGGGGTTGTCGGCCGCATCGCCGAGAAGCTGCATGCGATAGTGATTGGCGGCGCTGAGCCAGTGGCGGAGATAGTTCTGCGTCATCCAGCGCCGCCAGCGGATCTGCAGCCACTGATTGAGATAGACCTGGTACACCACGAGCACGGTGTAGATGGCCACAAGCACGCAAAAGAACAGGATGGCGCTGACGAACGCGTTCCAGTCGCGGTCCTGAAGGGTATTGTAGAAGCGGTTGTACCATTGGTTCAAAATGACGTGAATGGCGACGCCCGACAGTTCGAGCGCGACCACTGCGGCAAGCAGAATGCGCGCCGGCCAGCGGTCTTCCGAGCGGAAATACGGAAGTGACAGCCGCCAGATCGTAGCGATTGTCGAGAGGAAATTTTGCACGGACGACCTCCAGGACGGGACTATGGTTGGCAGCGAATGCGCGGCGATCGGTGCCGCTGGGCAAACCCATCAATGGTGCTGTCTGCGGCCGGATAAAAAAGCGTCACTATGCGGTTGCACCATGATGATGTCCTCTTTTGGCAAGCGCCCGACCGTTTCATAGCGGTTGGCGCGGCAATCGCCTAGTCGCGCCCGGCGTGGCAAAAAACGTGATCACGTCGGCCGAAGCATGGGGCGTTCTTCCTTTATGCCTCCTTTCCCGCTGTCCCGCCGGAGCGTGGAACCTCGACCGGTCGAGCTTGAGAATTATCGCGCACGAGAAGCGCCGCGCGCCGGAACCGGTGGCGCGACGCGCGACGAAATGCACTTGACGCCGCCTGCCCCGGCGCGGATTAAATGCCCGCGCGGCCGTCCGGCCGTCTTTCGTTCCTCCGCAAATTTCCGTTCCTCCGCAAAGCACTTCCGGGACATGACCAATGGCTGACCTGCGCCAACGTCTCGCCTGCCTCCTTTGCGCCGTGGTGGCAACGCTCGCTTGGCCCGCTTTCGCCAGTGAGCAGGCTTTCCCGTTTGCGCGTGAGCTCATGCTCGACGTAGCGCCGATGCGCGGCTCCAAGCGCGTGCCGATCATCGAGATCGCCGACAATGGCGCGGCCGTGATCCAGCTCTGGTGCGCGAGTACGAGCGGACAAGCCAGCATCGACAAGGATTCGATCACCATCACTGCCGGCGAGGTTCCGCCGGCGCAGTGCGAGCCGGAGCGGCAAACCCGCGACGATAATTTGCTCGCGGCGCTGGCCCAGGTCACGAGCTGGCGCCGTCGCGGCGATGTCATCGAGTTCATTGGCGCGACAACTCTGCGCTTCCGCCTGATGACCAATTGATCGGACCCTGCCCGGATCGCGCGCCGCGGGATTCAGGATCGCGTTCGCGCCGGCCGATCGTTCCCCGGCTTGTTCTGCACGTAACGCGCGCTACCGCGCCTTGACCGCGCGCGCCATGATGAAATGCAGGTGCAGCGCGTTGTCTTCGAAGACCTCGCCGATCATCTCCTCGTATTCGGTGCGCAGCCGCGCCAGCTTGCCCGGGTCGCTGTGCAACGCGGCGATGAGCTTGGCCAGCGGACCTATTGTTTTCTCCTGCGCGATGCGGGCGTGCTGCGGGCTGAGACTGGCGACGACCATGATGTCGCGCTCGAATAACAGACTGGTCACCGTGCTGCCGAGTCGCTCACGGATGATGTTGGGGTCGCCCCACGAAGCCGGCGAGGCTGGTTGCTCGGCGCCCGGCGCCGGCGGCGGCGCATAGCGCGCCAGGAGGCCGAATTGGCGCCCGCCGAAGTGCTCCGGGGGCCACGCCGAGAAGACCAGACGGCCGCCGAGCTTCAACACCCGGAGCATCTCCCGCACCGCGACCTCGGGACGCGGAGCGAAGATGTGTCCGAACTGGCTGAGCACGATGTTGAATGTGGCATCGGGATAGGGGAGGGCCTCGGCGTCGCCTTCGAGAAAGTCGATCTCGACGCCGGCGGTCACTGCGTTGTCGCGAGCGCGATGGAGGAGGTCCGGAGAGAGGTCGAGCCCCGACACCTTGGCGCCGCGGCGCGCCGCCGTGATGGCGACGACGCCGGTCCCGCAGCCGACATCGAGCACGCGCTGCCCCGGCGACACCTGCGCGAACTTCACGAGCTTGGCTGCCGGCACGGTGCTGAAAATGGCCGCCCGCGCGAACGACGCCCAGTGTTCGCGCTCGCTCGCCTTGAGCCTGGCGAAGGGATCGGCAAGCGCAATCGTCATCGCCGGCTCCGGCGCGACGCCTGGGGATAGGCGGCATGGGCGAAACACCGGAACGCACCGGTTCCCAATTCAAGGCGTTTCACAAGGGACTCCTGTCCATGGCTCGCGGGCGAGACGAGGGCGGCTCATGCCCACCACAAGAATTCGGCATTGGTTGGGACGGGCCGACGCAGAATGCACAGGTCATATTGTCGTGCCCGTGCATTTCACAATAACATGGCCCCGGGGGAAGGAAGGATTGTCGCGTCTACCGCGGCAGGCTGCACGGGGCGAGTGCAGGCGCAGGACTGCCTGCCGGCATAATCAACCATCCGGGTCGCCACGGTCCGAGTTTTCCCCGCGGTGCGCCGCCTACGACGGCCGCACGCGCCGATGCGCGAAGGCGAAACAGCCGAAAGGAGCCGCTCGACAATAGCGGCGACTTCAAGGGGAGGGAACCTCATGTGGAACCAGGTCTACGATCCGTTCGGCAACTCCGCCCTCTCGACCATTGCGGCCGCTCTGCCGGTCGTCTCGCTCCTCGTCCTCATCGCATCCGGCAAGGTGAAGGCACACCTCGCGGCGGTGATTGCGCTGGTGGTAGCGCTGCTGGTTGCGATCTTCCTGTTCACGATGCCCGCGGGAATGGCGCTGCGCGCGGCGGTGCTCGGCGCTGTCAGCGGCTTCTTCCCCATCGGCTGGATCGTGCTCAACGTCATCTTCCTCTACCGGCTGACCGTGGTGACCGGTGCTTTCGACACATTGTCCCAGGCGATCGGTGGCGTGACGCGTGACCGGCGGCTGCAGCTGCTACTCATTGCGTTTTCCTTCGGCGCCTTCTTCGAGGGCGCATCCGGTTTCGGGACGCCGGTCGCGGTGACGGGCGCAATTCTCATCGGGCTCGGGTTCTCGCCGCTTGCGGCTTCAGGGCTGTCGCTGATCGCCAACACCGCGCCGGTCGCCTACGGCGCGCTGGGCACGCCGATCGCAGGGTTAGCGAGCGTTACCGGCCTCGACCCGTATCTGCTCGGCGCCATGGTCGGGCGGCAATTGCCGTTCTTCTCGCTGATCGTACCGTTCTGGCTTATCTGGACCTTTGCCGGTTTCCGCGGCGTGCTGCAGATCTGGCCGGCGGTCCTGGTTTGCGGTGTTTCCTTTGCGGTGCCGCAATTCCTGATCTCGAACTACATCAATCCGTGGATCGTTGATATCGGCGCCTCGCTCATTTCGATGGCCTGCCTGATCGGGTTTCTCAGAATCTGGCAGCCGAAGGAGCTTTGGCTGTCGCCGGCTTTGCGCACCCGTGACGATTCCGCCGCGACCATGCCGGTGACGCCCGCGCCGAAAATTGCCGAGCCGACAAGCGCGGCGGTCTGGCGCTCGCTGCTGCCGTGGATCATCGTCTGCGTCCTTCTGCTGATTTGGGGTACCGGCTGGTTCAAGGGCCAGGTCAACCCGATCTTCAGCTGGAGCTACGAAGTTCCCGGGCTCGACCGCATGATCAACAAGGTCGCCCCAGTCGTTGCCAAGCCGACGCCTGAACGCGGCCAGTTCCTGTTCACCTACCTCTCCTATACCGGAACAGGCATGCTGATCGCGGCGATCATTTCCGGCTTCGTCATGGGCTTCTCGCCGGTGAAGCTCGTCGCCGAATACGGCCGCACGATCAAGATCTGCGCCTACCCGTTGATCACCATCTCGGCGATGCTGGCGATCGGCACGCTGACGCGGCTCTCTGGGATCGATGTGACGCTCGGCCTCGCCTTTGCCGCGACCGGCGTGCTCTATCCCTTCTTCGGCGCGCTGCTCGGCTGGCTCGGCGTGGCGCTCACCGGCTCCGATACCGCCTCGAACATACTGTTCGGCAACCTGCAGAAGATCACGTCCGAGCAGCTTAACCTCTCGCCTATCCTCATGAGTGCGGCGAACTCCTCCGGCGGCGTCATGGGCAAGATGATCGACGCGCAGTCGATCGTCGTCGCGTCGACGGCGACCAACTGGTTCGGTCACGAAGGTACGATTCTTCGCTTCGTGTTCTTCCATTCGATCGCGCTTGCCTGCCTCGTCGGTGTCTTGATCATGCTCCAGGCCTACGTGTTCACCGGCATGATCGTGCATTGACGGGCACGCGGCGCGATCGACGGTTAGCGCGCGATATCGAAGCCGACCGTGATCCGCGCGTGCAATGTGTCCTCGCCGGTGGAGATCGGCGTGGCTTTCGCGCGCGCTGCCGCAGCGTGCAGCGCTCCCATCGGAACAGGTGGCTCGTATCCCAGGTCCTCGGTGATCCAGGCCACCCGTCCCAGGGGCAGACCCGCGGCACGCGCGTAAAGCTCTGCCTTGCGCCGTGCATCGGCGACCGCGGCCTCGCGGGCTCGGTCGAGCGCCGCCGCGGGATCGGCCACTGAAAACACGATGCTGCCGACGTCGGTCGCTCCCGCCGTCACCAGACGATCAAGGATCTCGCCGGTCTTGGCTATCTCCCGGATGCTCACGTTGACCTGGTTCGAGACGCCGTAGCCCGTGAGCTTCGGCTCGGCGCGCGGCTCCGGCGCTGCGTAGACCGGCTGGATCGAAAACTGCGTTGTCTTGATGTCCTTTTGCGCAATTCCGGCGTCGAGAAGTGCCGCCATGACGGTTGCCATCAGCTTCGCGTTGGCGTCGGCCGCTTCCTTTGCCGTTTTCGCCCTGGTGGTCACGCCGCCGCCGATCGTGGCGTGGTCCGGCGGTACGCTGACGCTGCCCTCTCCGGTCACGACCACACGCGCCTCGGTTGGGGATTGCGGCTGTTGCGCGTGCGCGGGAACGATCGCGAGGACGACGGCCGCGGCGAGCGCCGCCGTGCCGGAGCGACAGCGTCGCCATGCCGGTGGAAAGGGAAGTGTCGCGGCGAGGATCGATGTGGCCATGAACGGGCTCCTTCGTTTCTGCTCGATCGATGCAACATCGGCGAACCCGCGGGAAGCGATCGCTGGAAATCGAGCGACGCGCTGTTGCGCCGGGGTGCGAAGCACATCATCCGGCGACAGAGTACACAAAAAAGGGCGCGGCCTTGGCCGCGCCCGTGATCATTGCCGAATCGCGGGGAGGATCAGTAGTCCATCCCGCCCATCCCGCCGCCGGGCATCGGCGGCATCGCCGGCTTCTCCTTCGGCAGCTCGGCGACCATGGCTTCGGTGGTGACCAGCAGGCTCGCTACCGAGGCGGCGTCCTGGAGCGCCGCGCGCACCACCTTGGCCGGGTCGACGATGCCCTTCTCGACCATGTCGACATAGTCCTCGGTCTGCGCGTCGAAGCCGAAGGTCTCCGACTTGTTCTCGAGGATCTTATTGACCACGATCGAGGCCTCGACGCCGGAGTTCTCGGCGATCTGGCGCAGCGGAGTCTCGAGCGCCTTGAGCACGATGTTGATGCCGGCCTGCACGTCCTCGTTGGCGTTGGTGAGCTTGCCGATCGCCTTGCGGGCGCGAACGAGCGCAACGCCGCCGCCGGGCACGATGCCTTCCTCGACCGCGGCGCGGGTGGCATTGAGCGCATCCTCGACGCGATCCTTCTTCTCCTTGACCTCGACCTCGGTGGCGCCGCCGACGCGGATCACCGCGACGCCGCCGGCGAGTTTGGCAAGGCGCTCCTGCAGCTTCTCGCGATCGTAGTCGGAGGTGGTCTCCTCGATCTGCTGCTTGATCTGATTGACGCGCGCCTCGATGTCCTTCTTCTTGCCGGCGCCGTCGACGATGGTGGTCTTCTCCTTCTCGATCACCACCTTCTTGGCGCGTCCGAGCATCGCCACGTTGACGTTCTCGAGCTTGATGCCGAGGTCCTCGGCGATGAGCTGACCACCGGTGAGCACGGCGATGTCCTCGAGCATGGCCTTGCGCCGGTCACCGAAGCCCGGCGCCTTCACCGCCGCGACCTTGAGCCCGCCGCGCAGCTTGTTGACGACGAGCGTCGCCAGCGCCTCGCCCTCGACGTCCTCGGCGATGATGAGCAGCGGCTTGCCCGCTTGCACCACCGCCTCGAGCACCGGCAGCAGCGCCTGCAGGCCTGAGAGCTTCTTCTCATGCAGCAGCACGTAGACGTCCTCGAGCTCGGCGAGCATCTTCTCGGCGTTGGTGATGAAGTAGGGCGAGAGATAGCCGCGGTCGAATTGCATGCCCTCGACGATCTCGACGTCGGTCTCCAGCGCCTTCGCCTCCTCGACCGTGATCACGCCCTCGTTCCCGACCTTCTGCATCGCTTGGGCGATCATCTTGCCGATGGTCACGTCGCCGTTCGAGGAGATGGTGCCGACCTGCGCCACTTCCGACGAGGAGCCGACCTTCTTCGCGCGCTTCTTGATGTCGGCGACAACGGCGGTGACGGCGAGGTCGATGCCGCGCTTGAGATCCATCGGGTTCATGCCGGCGGCGACCGCCTTGACGCCTTCCTTGACGATCGAATGGGCCAGCACGGTCGCGGTCGTCGTGCCGTCGCCGGCCTGATCATTGGTCTTCTGTGCGACCTCGCGCACCATCTGCGCACCCATGTTCTCGAACTTGTCTTCGAGCTCGATCTCCTTGGCGACGGTGACGCCGTCCTTGGTGATGCGCGGGGCGCCGAAGCTCTTGTCGAGCACGACGTTGCGGCCTTTGGGGCCGAGCGTCACTTTCACGGCATTGGCGAGCGTCTCCACGCCGCGCAGCATGCGGTCGCGGGCGTCGCCGGAAAATCGTACCTCTTTCGCTGCCATTTCTGTTTGCTCCTAGCGTTTGTTCGGGCGGCGGACTTCTCTCGTTCGTCATTGCCGGGCCTGACCCGGCAATCCATGGGGCGTTGCCCCTGCATGGATGCCCGGGTCAAGCCGGGCATGACGGCAAAGGGGTTGCCCGCGGTGTTTTCCGATCTGTTCAGGCGATGACGCCCATGATGTCGGACTCCTTCATGATCAGGAGTTCGTCGCCGTCGATCTTGACCTCGGTGCCGGACCATTTGCCGAACAGGACGCGGTCTCCGGCCTTGACGCCCATGGTGATGAGCTTGCCGTTTTCGTCGCGGCCGCCGGGGCCGACGGCGACAATCTCACCCTCCTGCGGCTTCTCCTTGGCGGTGTCGGGGATGATGATGCCGCCCTTTGTCTTCTCCTCCGCCTCGATACGCTTCACCACCACCCGGTCATGCAGCGGGCGGAACTTGAGTTTTGCCATGATCACCCTCATCGCCGCTCTGCCAGCGGCCTTCGTGGTTGCGCAGAAAGTTATGTTATCAGAATAACTTAGCACTCATGAAAGCCGAGTGCCAAGACGCGAGCCGGAAATAGGGTCTCAATACCTCCCTGTCAAGCGCCGGAGGTCGGGGAGGCGCGGTCGCACCCGACACCGCCAAGGGCTCTAGCGGAATGTTAAAATTTGCAAGAAAGTCGAAAGGACGAAAGGTTAAACCCGAGGCGAGCATGGCCGGCGGGCGCGGCGGCCAGGAATTCGGCCACTGTGCCGGCCAAATGTTTGGTCAAACAGGGTCGGGCGTCGGCGTCGCCCCTTGAGCGCGTAGCACGAGCGCAAGACGGGTGGTTAACGCCTGGCCGAAAATTGCGGTCAGGCTGGACGGTGAGGAGAGGTCCGATGGGCGTGTCGCTGCGTAATCTGCGATTGCTCGCGAGTGCCGCGGGTTTCGCCGCGCTCGCGCTTGCGGGCTGTTCCGCTAACCAGCAGCCCGTCGACGCCGCAGTCGCGCCGAGTCCGGCGCTTGCTCCCGAAATACCGGCGTCGATCCGGCCGGAGGAGGTCGTCGGTCGATGGGGCTATGGCGCTTACCACAATGAGACCGACCGGGCGCGGACGGAGGCAGCGGCGCGAGGCCAGTGCGGCCAGCCGGTGGTGATCAACCGCGGGCCGAATGGCGGCGTCATGATGTATCTCGCCGATAGCGCCCAATTGCAGGAACTGCGCCTCAAGGGCAGCCAGAGTGGCAAGAACTATGTCGGCCCGGCGGGGCCCGTCGGTGGCGCGCAGGATCGGGAAATCGTCCATTTCGACGGCCGCAGCTTGATCCTGCGCTGGATGGACCCGGAGATTTCCGGCCGCTACGGCACCGGCGTTTATGTGCGCTGCGGGCCGGAGGGCGTGGCGCGCTCCACCCGGCAGTCGGTGCGCTGATCAGTAACGTCAACACGGCCTCGAGAGCGGTCGCGAACTCGCCCGGACTCCCTCGCAGCAAGCGCGAAGGGAATACCCCGGCGCTTTGACGATATGCCCCGCCCGCGCGACTTCATCATTGGCCCCTGGCGCGCCGTCGCCGTGCTCGGGGTCACACAGATTCTTGCCTGGGGCGCGCTGTTCTACCCGCCGGTGCTGACTATCCCCTTGATTGCGGCCGATCGGGGCTGGTCGCAAGCCTTCGCCATGGCCGGCTTTTCCGTCGGCCTGTTTTGCGGCGGACTCGTTTCCCGCAACGTCGGTGCGCTGATCGATCGGTTCGGCGGCCACGTGGTGATGCCGTTTGGATCGCTGATCGGCGCCCTTGGGCTCGTCGGCCTCGTAGCCGCGCAGAAACCCTGGCTCTATTTCGGAGTCTGGGTGGTGCTCGGCGTCGCCATGGCCGCCTCGCTGTACGATCCGGCCTTCGCCAGTATCGCCCGGATCTTCGGCGCCGCGGCGCGTGCCCCGATCACGGCGCTCACGCTTGTCGCCGGCTTTGCCTCGACCGTGAGCTGGCCGGCAACACAATTCCTGATCGGCTCGGTCGGCTGGCGCGGGACCTATCTCGTCTATGCCGCGCTCCTTGCGTTCCTGGCCGCGCCGCTGCACGCCTTCGCGCTGCCGCGTCGGCGCGCCGAGCGGGCGGCACCGGCGCAGGCTGTGGACAGCAGGCGGGCGGTCGTGCTGCCGCCGCGGGGCCTCCCTTTCGTCCTGGTCGCCACCGCCTTCGCGTCCTATGCGTTCGTGCCGTCGGCGTTGTCGGCGCAGCTGCTCGCGATTTTTGAGCGCTTCGGGCTTTCGCCGACGGTCGTCGTCGCCATCGGCATGTTGTTCGGGCCCGCGCAAGTTCTCGCCCGCCTTTGCGAGTTCTCCTTTGGGCGCCATCTGCATCCGTTGTGGTCCGCGCGTTTCGCCGCTGGCGTGCTGGTGACGGCATTCGTGCCTCTGGCGGTCCTTCCCTTCTCGACGCCGGTTGCCGCAACCTTTGCCGTGATGTTCGGCATGGCCAACGGCCTCATGACCATCGCGCGCGGCACGGTGCCGCTGGCGCTGTTCGGGGCGAGCGGCTATGGCCTGCTGGTAGGACGGATCGGCGGTTCGTTTCTGGTCGTGCAATCGCTGGCCCCGGTACTGGTGGCCTCGATCGCCGAACACACATCAGACGGGCTCGCATTGACGGTCGTCGCCGCGTTCGCGGCCGCGTCGCTGTTCTGTTTTGCGGCCATGCGCTCGCCGGCCTGATGAACTTGAAAACCCCGCAGTGCCACGGCTGAGCCGGAGGCGATTGCCACTGGGCGTGGTTGTAAGATATCAAGCGGCGAAAATTTGCAGCGACACCCATGGCGCGGCTCTGGTGCGATCAGGATAAAGCGGGACGCAGCTCCCGAGCTTCTCGCTCGGCTTTACGGCTGGTTCACCGAAGGCTTAGACGCGCTTGATCTGAAAGAGGCCAAGTCGTCGCTCAACGAGTTGCCGGCATGAGATCTCCTGGGACAGGTAAATATCAAAATATCTCCAAGTTGTCTTTCATCGACAACCGTGTCGCGCCTTGCCCTGAGACAAAATTCCTGGGCTCCCAATGAACGTCATCCTAACCACAGCCGTTGTTCTCGTCCACTCGTGGTACCCTTGGGCTTGCTGTCATGATCAACACTGCCGTCCTGTTCCGTGCGAGTCGATCAAAGCGCACACGCTTGGCCTCTCTTGGAACGGGATAGTTTTCACGGAAGAGATGATACGGGACTCGTTGCATGCAGATTGTCATGTCTGCGTCAGTAGTGCCGGAAAGTACATTTATCCGTACTGCATCTTTATCCACAAGCCAAAATCAACTTGACCTCACGTGGCCAAGGCGTTGCTCGATGAGCTGACGGCTTGAAAGTGTCGGTGACCTCTCCCGCACATCACCCCTACCGAGGAAACGTGTGCGCGCCTGACGACCGCCTGCTACCCAGGAGGAAACAGAGGCGACCGAAATGTTGAAACGGACCTAACTAGGCGCGGTCGTACAGGATGTCGATATCGCGCTGCGAGGCGTGACCGCGGTTGCTTTCGAGGCGCGGTCCCCCCACCGCCGGCGCGGCGCCCCCCGGCACGATCTCGGCGAGCGCGCTGGCGATCTCCGCCTCGATCTCTTTGAGCGCCTTGATGACCTTAGTCGCGCGCTGGCTGGTGAGGTCCTGGAAATTGCAGGCCTCGAAAATCTGCACGACGCGGTCCCGGATGTCCTGGGCGAGCCCGCGGTCGATCCCGTCCTTGAACGCGGCAGCGAGGTTGTCCGCCGCCTGATCGATGTCTTCGGCAGCGGCCAGGATTTTCTGAGTCGCCACTTCGATATCCTTGCTCACTGCCTCGAGCTCGTGGGCGATGCGGCTCGCCGGCACCCGACCGCTGGAGTCAGAGCGTTGGTGCTGCGCTCCGCACAGGACGTTGTGGACCAGCGCAATAGCCGATGTGAGCCGCTCAACGGCGACGCGCTGCGATCCGTCGGCGACGGACTGCAGGGAGGGGGCGATGAGCGCCCGCAGTGCGCGCAGCTCCTGCATGATCTCCGCGTAGCCGGGCGCAGATATGGTTTCGTCGGCCCGCGCCGTACGCTGCCACGCGGCGATCTCCTCGATGCGAAAGACTTTGCGCGGCTCGCCCATATGGCACCGACATAATTGGGCGTCATGCTAGCGGCCGGCGCTTAATTCCGCGTTCACGTGAAAATTCGACCGTTACGGCGTATCCGGGCGCCATACGCGCCGCACTGCGTTGCCTCGGCTTATCGCTCTCGATCGCGGCGGCAGCGGAACCGGCACGAAACGGGGTTGATTTCGATTAACCATAACGTCGAACTATTTACTCAAAATAAACTCTAACTTGATGAACAATGTCCAAATAAGGCGGTCGCCGAAAATCCGCGGCGCGAAATTTACCAAACAGTCGAGGTTGCGCCTGTACTCCGCACGCGAGCGGACGCCTTGGCCGACCCGCTCCAGCTCCTTCCCAGCGCCTTCGCGACGCGCGCCGCCCGGACCTCCCGCGCTACATGGCTGGCGGTCCGGAAAATCCGCTCGGCGCCCGCGCGCTCTATCTCGGCTCGACGCTCTACCGCATCCACGGCTCGAACGAGCCGTGGAGCATCGGCTCGCAGGTTTCCTCGGGCTGCATCCGCATGCGTAACGACGACGTCACCGATCTCTACGATCGCGTGAAAGTCGGCACCAAGGTCGTGGTGATGTAACGCTGTTCCGCCACCAGCGGGGTGATGGGCTCGCTATTCAGCCGCGGTGCGGGCGTCGCTCTCGGGGCGGCCCGCTTCCTCGCGCAGTTTGACCGCATGCTCGGACACGAAGTAGACCGGCCGTCCTTTGATCTCGTAGAGAATCTTGCCGATATATTCGCCGACCACGCCGAGCATGATGAGTTGCACGCCGCCGAGCACCATGACGCCGACGAAGAGCGACGGATAGCCGGGAATCTTTGCGCCGTAGACCCAGGTCTCATAGAGGATTTCCGCGCCGTAGAGGAACGCGGTCAGCGCCAGCAGCAGGCCGAGCATGGTGGCGAAGCGCAGCGGCGCCACCGAAAAGCCGGTCAATCCGTCGATGGACAAGCCGATGAGTGACCGCAGATTCCAGGTACTGCGGCCGTCGGCGCGGGGCTCCGGCTGGTAGTCGATGCGGATCTGGCGAAAGCCGATCCAGCTCGACAGTCCCTTGAAGAAGCGGTTGCGCTCCGGCAGCGCGCGCAACGCAGTCGCCGCGCGCGGCGACAACAGGCGGAAATCGCCGGCGTCTTCCGGGATCTTCGTTCGCGCCCCCCAGTTGAGGAGCAGATAGAACGACTTCACTCCGAGGCGCCGCGTCAGCGGTTCGTTCGCCCGATCTTCCTTGGCGGTGTAGACCACGTCATAGCCGTCATCGAGCCAGTGGCGGACCATCGTCCCGATCAGCGCGGTCGGATGCTGACCGTCGCCGTCGATGAACAGGATGGCGCCGAGTCGGGCGTGGTCGAGGCCGGCGAGCAACGCCGCCTCCTTGCCGAAATTGCGCGAGAGCGAAACGACCTGCACGTCGAGCGTCGTCGCCGGCAGGCCATGGGCGATCACGAGAGTGTCGTCGCGGCTGCCGTCGTCGACATAGACCACCTCGCAGCCGAGCGAACGCGTGGCGCGGAGTTCGCGCGCGACTTCAGCAAGCTGGACGTGCAGGCGCGCGAGCGACGCGTGCTCGTTATGAAGCGGCACCACGATCGAAAGCCCAGGCGCCGCGCCGCCGGCGCGGTCCGCGCCGGCATCGCCGGCGACGCGCTTGTCGGCGCGTGCGGGTGAGGGGATGCCGCGCAGCGTACGCGGCTGCGCCGCCGGTCCGGTTGCTGTTGTATCGGCCACTTGCGCCGTCCTTTCGCGGCCGATCTATAGCGCAACCGGCCGCGACTGTCGCCCGCGGGGTCTCGCGTCACCAAGCCGCAATGCTGGCGGATGGTGGAGAACGTGATATGCGAGGCGGCGATGACCCGCGTCTCCCGCTATCGCTCGGCCCGCGCCAAGCTCG
>Ga0210408_10000854_pt1 | contig 34339 bp, 17 predicted proteins | sample IncBWH4MmetaG_FD_155471 | JGI IMG/M metagenome (GOLD analysis project Ga0210408, IMG submission 155471) | Forest soil microbial communities from Barre Woods Harvard Forest LTER site, Petersham, Massachusetts, United States - Inc-BW-H-4-M | ecosystem: Environmental > Terrestrial > Soil >... | reverse complement strand
CTGGAGCTGTTCTACTGCCGCTTGCCGGAATTCCACCGGATAGTGGCCATTTTGTTGCTTTTTCACGACTACACCTTTCTGTAAGTGTAGCGGCTTTCCTGTGTCTCATTTTGGGGGGTCACTCCACGCCAATGTTGATGCGGGTTGTAACCGTGTAACCGGTGTAACCGCATTTTTTTTGCATGAAACTCGCGGCCGGCATAAGAGATGACTCACACTTTGCTGCGAGTTGGACGCCACTGTGCATGTCATTCAGTGGCATGTCATTCAGCGGCAGGTCACGGTTGGACCGTACTGAAGCGAAGCCATGTCAAACTGTTTCATTCCGACCACTGGTAAGTCACGGTCTGAAAAACTTTGTTCTCTACCTCTCGCACAACAACCTTTTCCGATTCCAGGCGGGCCAGTGTCCGGCTGAAGCTGGTGATGTTTTGCGAGAAAAAACGCGGTTCCTTTCGGCCATAGGTCGGCGGCGCTGGCGCGGCTTTGTCGATAGTGTCCGTCACTTCATAAAAGTTCTGCCGCTCACGCTGATGATTGAATCCGGCAGCATAGTGGACACCCTGTTGTTCGGCACTGGTGTTCCTTGCTTGTAACACCGCCGACAGCATCTCCGCTTGATTGCTTATATAAAGGAGCCTGCCGCGCACCGCAAGTTGCAATGGATGGAGTCCATCAAGCTCGAAATAGCCTCCAGCCTGATTCACTTCACGCCATGCCAGGCCCAGGGTTGATGCGGTCAGGCTGGGAGAGAGTTCGCCCTGAACTGCCTGTTGCAAGGCAGGCAGGTCCCAGTCTTGGGAAGCTTCAATGACCATTGCCGTGGGGACCGTCATCAGCACATTGTCCGAATTGCGCCGCGTTCCCTGGACAACCAGATAGGCCTGTGCATTTGCCTTTTCGAATTGTCGCCGCAACTCCGATGAGGAATTATCTTTGGGCGAATGTACAGGGGCTGCATCTATTCTTATCTCCAGATCAGCTTCGCTGCCAGTCTCTCCATTCGTCAGCGCCACTTGCGGCGCCTGGTTTTGCGTCTGGGTTACGGCGAATGGAGGCGCCAGAATCTTTTGTTCCACAACATTTGTGGCCAACTGAGGGTCAGTCAGAGTTGCCTGATAAAAGCCGGAATCGCCGGGGACCATGCGCAGCAAGTTATCGACGATCTCGGCAGGTTTACTGTCTGCATTGCTATCTCCTTTTCGCCAGAGAATCCGCTCTTCCCGGTAGACCCGTCCCTGACGGTAAAGATCGGAGACCGCCGAGGTGTAACCTTGCATGTCCGTAATATTCTGCTGGATCCAATAAGAGCGGAAATGGGGCGTCACTGCAATCTTTTCCAGGTTCAAGACCATGCGCAGATCGCCGCTGCTGGCGGGGGCTCCGGCGACTACTTTAGCGAACCACTCTTCCTGCTGGATGCTGCGGACTGGTTGGTTGTCCAGGAGTTGCAGCGCCTTGGCCACCAGGTCTTCGCGGGTGGCCAGCAGCAGGTAATCGCCGGCAACTGCAAAGGCCACGACTTGTCCAGAGTCTTCATCTTTGCGCGTAAAGAAAGTGGCGCTGCCGGCCGAGCGAGGCTGAAATTTATTTCTGGACTGCCACAAGTCAGAGTTGAGAAAACTCGAAGAGGGCAAATGCGTGATGTAAAGAAATTCGAGCTTGCCGATGTCATAGAGAGCCAGTGCGCTTTCCCGTCCGGCGGCATCGGCGATGAATGCCGTGTCAGGAGGCACGCCGGCGGCTGTCGCAAAATGTTTATAGAACCGGCCCAGGCGTAGGAACAAGTGCGACTCTGAGAAGACGTTATATGTCTCGCTTTCCAGCCACTTTGCTTTCTCTGGCGAGCGGTCCCATTCTTGCAACAGTCTGGAGAAATCCTTTGTCTCCAGATAGAGTAGTGCGCCCTCCGGCACAACTTGGTCCAAGGGACGCGAAGGAGGTACGGACTTGGATGCAAACGGTTGGTAGAGACTCCACGCAGCGGCCATTGAAATTGTGATGACACCCATTATGTAGAACCAGCGCCTCTTCATCGATGCCCTCCTTGGACTGCTGCACGCTGCTGTACAGGGTCAATCGCAGGCAGCCTCGGACGAACGATGCCTTTTTGCTCCAGGTCATCATGAACCACCGGCTGACGGCTGCGGTTCTCGGCTCTTCTTTCCAGAATTTTGTTTATTCCCTGTATCTCCAGGTTGATCTGGTTCCTGGTTGTGGCAACAGTTTCCAGGCGGGAAGCCTGCTGCAAGTAGGTCAGGGCTTCGTGCAATTCATCCAGCTTCTTAAAGGCCAAACCGATTGTTCTGGCTATCTCGGCCCTTTGCTTTACCGGCTGCTTGTTCCAATCCGTTGTGGTTTCCGAGGGATCGTCTTCTTCAAGAGCATCGGTATCTGCATCGGTGTCTGTCTCTGCATCTATTTCGGTTTCCGGGTCGTCTACGTATGGTTCGTAGTATGAGTAATACGCTGGGTTTGAATTCACCTCCAGCCAATAGTTCTGCACAAGTGGTTTTATCGTAGCGATGGCCAGATGATAGTCGCCAGCCTTCATCGTTGCCCGGAGCAACGGCAAGCGAACGGAATCGCCTTGGGGATAGTCCTCAAGGGCGGACCGTAAAAGTTGCGCCTGCCTGACAGGATCCAGTTTCTCTGCCGCCCTAAAGCGCGCTTCGAAGAAGAAAGGCTGGTTGGCCTCTTCGGCAGTGATAGGCTGTCCGGTAGAAAGCAGATTCAGTTCACCGCTTCCAAGGCTGGCCTTGATGTTTGTTCCTCGTAGCGCGGTCGCTCCTGACTTACGGACTTCGTATGAGACTGCATTGTCGGAGATCACCGACGCAAGCTCTTTGCGGGCAGTATCGGCATCCTGGTTAGCTGCAATCTGCGCCCGAGCCAGGCGGACCCGGTATTCTGCGTTCCAGGGAACCGCTTTCACCAATTCACGAAGGAAGGCGGCGGCTTCCTGTGGATGTCCGGTGCGCATCAGCAACGCGGCAGCAGGGTCCTGTGTTTCAAACGGCGCTCCAGCTACCAGAGTCATCCGTCGCAACAGTTCGACGGCCGATTGAAAGTCGTTGTCTTCGATGCGGATCTCAGCCAGCGCCAGCATATTGGCTGCCGTCAAGTTGTGGTCTTCCACCTCCCGGCGAAAGACAAATTCCAGGATCTTGCGCGCTGCTGGTTTGTTTCCGGCTGCTTGAATCTGCCTTGCCGTCTCCTTCAGCACCTCCGGGTTCGGCGTATGCGTCTTGTCACGGTACCCCTCCAGCAGGGAATCAAGACCGTTGGTTGCGGCTGCCACCCGGAGTTGAATTTTGACCAACTGGTCCTGCTTGTCCTGAGAGAGACGCTTCGCCAGAGGGGCCATCTCAATCTTCAGCCGTTCATACTGTTTGTTGTCGAGGAGAAATTCAAGCCACTTTATCTGCCAGTCCTCGAGTTTAGACCGGGCATAGTCAGAGTCGATGCCTGTGGAATTCTTCATCAGCTCTTCCTGGGACAATTCGATAATCTGTCGGTAGATCGGTTCAGGTTGCAGTTTCAACTTGGCATGCTTTTCTACAAACAGTTCCAGGAAATAGAGTTTACTGTCAGCATTACCAGTGTCGCCTGAAAGCTCCATGATCAGCGCAGTAACTGCTTTAGGATCGTTGGAACCACTAAACCGCTTGCGCAGCAACGGAATCACACCGTAAGACCAGCCAGCCTTTACATATCCGTGCAAGACTCCATCAACCTGGCTGTGGAACTGCGTCATTAACTGGTGACTGACAAGATCATCGCAAACATCGCCGAAGTCCTCAGTAAAGGCCTGTGGAAGATCTCGGGAATTCGTCTGTTCCTTCAGAATTTCCAGGGCCTGTTTCCATTCATGCAAGGCTGCGTCATTCCGTTTCTGCTTCCATGCAATACGGGCCAATTGAATGTGGATGTCCGCGCCTTTGGGATTCAGATCCAGAGCATGTTGGTAGTCTTCCAAGGCGTGGGGGAGATCTCCAATTTCCTGGTAATAAGTAGCAATGTTGAAATAAGCATCCGACTGCGCTGGAGTTTGCTCCAACTCCGCCGCAACAAAGTCTTCGGGATCGCCTTTATGCGTGACTCCCAGATATTCGCCGAAACGGGCCCCGTAATAGAACCACACATCGCCGGCCAGCGCATCGGAGCGTTCAGCGTGGTGTTGAACGCGCTGCCCTATGGACTGGTCCGTCAGGGCGCGGAGGAACGATGCGCGGACCTGCGGGGACGCGTCTGCGAAGTAGAGTCCCATTAAGCCCGAATACGCCGGGCGCCACACCGGGTCTTCCGCTGCGCTGCGCGCATTGATTGCTTCTCGCGCCAGCTTGATATCTCCGTGGGCCAGGATGAAATTAGCAATGGCATCGCCTTCCTTATCATTGTTACGGGCGCGATAGACCAAGTCCGCCGGATCGTGGGCCAGCAGAAGCTCAAAGAAGCGCTCTTGTTGTCGCCCATTGAAGTCCGACCGGTGATTCAAGACAGCCAGCACCCGCAGTTCATCCTTTGGCATGCCAGCGAGATGATATGTATCCGCGGCCCGGTTCAGATAGCGATCAGAGTCGTTCGCGTATGCAGTGCTTGCCCATGCTGCTTTGGAAATCTCTTCAAGCTGTTGGCCCAGTTCAGCCAGCTTCAACCGCCTGAGTTGAAGCTGTACAAATTCCTCGAACGAAACTTCGGTGAAATGCAACGCCACCAGGCCCTCATACATCAGCTTTGCCTGAAAATCCGCCAGCCCGGCCTTGCCTGCCAGCGGCGCCAGATATCGGTAGGCGTCGGAGCGCGGCATGGCAGCATTTTTTTGCGTCACTAAACGAAGAAAGTCCTCCTTCTCTTCTGGCGTGAAATAAAGGCCCACCGTTGAACCCATTGCAGATAGAGAATCAGCCATACCCATCCGCGCCAGCTTTTGGCGGGTCCGAAGTATGTTTTCCCGCCATTCCCGGTCGGTGATGGCGGCCATGCCTTTCTTCTCCACCAGTTCCGGCAACGGTGGAGGCTGATTGGCCAAATTGACAGCAGCTTCCAGCTTTTGCCAGGCAGTTTCCTGCAAGCGGAGGCGGGTCATGATTCGAGCATAGAGTTCCGCCCCAAAATGGTTCTCGACGTTTGCCAGCAAGTCGCTTCCGGCAACTGCAATACCATGTTCCGCATACTCTCGCGCCGGCACAAGCATGCCCCAGTGCTCCAGATGCTCGGCCACACAAAAGTATTTGGCCGCTGATTCGGGATGGCCATCGACAAATGCGGTCTTCAGCGCCTGGACCACAAGCTCTGTCCGGCCCTGGCGCGCCCGGACTTCGGCCACTCTTTCCATCCATCGGGCATCATGGTAGGTCCGATCGTAGAGTGTGCCGTAATCCGTGGCGGCTTCATCAAATCGCATAAGCCGTTCTTCCAGCGTGGCGCGCGCAGAGAGCAAATCCGCCCGGTCAGGCCTGATCTTGATGGCTTCAGAATAGGTCTGAATGGCAGCTTCAAAATCTTCATTCGTCGTCTGCAAACGCGCCAGTACCACCGGCCACCGCCAATCTTTAGGAGAGGCAGCTACCGTCTTGCTGTAGAAATTGAGCAATTGCTGTTTGCGTTCATGACGCTGCGCATAGAGGGCCGCTTCGGTCGTGACAGACTCGTCGTCCGGGTAAGCATTGACGATCTCAATATATTGATCTACCGCTCCGGCATAATCCTTAATCGCCGTGAGGGCAGGAATGAGACTGCGGCGCAATTCAGCGATCCTGCTCTTACGTTCGTCCAGCGAGATGTTGGCCTGGCGGAAGAATGAGATCCTGTCTGCATAGAAGTCGCGCAGTCCTGCATTGTCGCCGGCGCGCGCATAGGTGTCCGCCACTGCTGCCGCGTATTCCCCGTCGTATGGAGATTCTTGCAGAAGGTTGGTAAGCAGCTTGCGCGCCGCCTCGTATTGGCGCGCCTCAGTCATTTTGCGCGCCGCTTCATAGGTAAATTTCGTATGGAGCTCAGAATAGGAATCTTCGGCAGCTTGCATCAGGACATCAATCGCGCGCTGCTGTTTCTTGTTGCGCCAGTAAAAATCTACGGTCGCCCGAACGACCCCTAAGATTTTGGGGTTCTCACGGTACAAGAAATCTACATTTCTCTCCGCTGCTGCCAGGTTCTTCTGGTCCTCGAAAAAATGGGTCAGCGCATAACGCAACTGCAAGCGCTGGATGGGATCATTGCTCAACGCAACTTCCCGCTCCAGAGCATGCTCGCGCACCGCTGTCAGAGATTTTTCCTGGGCGAGCGCCGCAATTCCTTCCAGCACTTCAGCAGAGTTGCTGCGGTCAAGGACAGAATTCAGAAAGCTGGTAACTTCCTCCGCTCTCGATTGGGCCACCAGCACATCGACTCGCAAGCGGACAACGTTCAGGTTGTGCCCTCCTTGCGTTGCAGCTCTCTGGGTGGCGGCATCAACCAGTCCTCGCGTGGAACGGCGAGTCGCAAGCTGGAGCAGACGGTTGTACGAGTTGGAGTTCTGCTCCTCGACCGACGCCCCGGCGACATATTCCTCCACCGCCTTCTGGTAATCGCGCTTGGCCTCGTAAATCGCGCCAGTCTCATAGCCATAGAGCCTATTGTTTCCCAGCTTGGCGCGGCCTTTATTCAGGAGGCGCAGAGCATCGTCAAAGTAGTAGTAGTCCCAGAACACGGTAGCAGCTTCTTCATAGCTCTGAGCATGGCCCGGCTCGGTTTCCGCCATTCGGTTCCAATAGGGAAACGCCTTTTTGAACTGTTCGCGATCGGAGTAGATGTCGCCAATGCGCGCCAGCGTGTCGCGGCTTTGTGGATCAACAGCCAGCAGGTTGAGTTCGATCTGTACTGCCCTGTCTGTATTCTTGGGATTGAAGTATGCCAACGAGCGATACACAGACGAGGCCTCCCGGCCCAAGTTGAGCTGCGCAGGATAGAGCGCAGCCACAGCGCCGAGGGCCGGCGCGCCTTCTTCAAAATGTGATTTCCATAGTTCCGCCTCTCCTGCGAACCGGGCGGCTGCTGGATTCGTTGTGGCGACCGTCTGCCAGTTTGTCTGGCGCCCACGCTCGTGCGTCTTTAGTCCTTCGAGTTCCGCTTCCAGTTTTCCCTTGCGCGAGAGATATTCGAAGAATTGGTTTCGCAGGGTGGGATCTTCAAGCCAGTGCTGACGGACCAACGCCTCCCAGTTGGCCTCATCGTTATGGAGCCGGTAATAATTCAGCAGATTATGGACAAATGCGAGGTTGTGCGGAAATCTCTGGTTGGCATAGATATTGAGCTGACGCTCAATCTCCGATGGCATGGCAACGCTTCGAAAATAATCCTCCAGCTCCATTCCGGAAAAGATCTTCGCCACCTCTTTTGTCAGGGATTGCAGTTCATTGTGCTGTTTTGTCCGTACATACCAGCGGGCCAATTTGTGATACCAGCTCTTGCTGGGAAACTGCTGCATGGCCCGCCGGTAGATCGCCTCCTCCTCCGTTCCCAATTCATTTTGTTCCAGGAATTGGGCGAGTTTTTCATACAAACCTGGGTCGTTCGGGTTGCGGTTGAGTTCCTGGCGTAAGACGGCCAACGCCTGGGGAACGGCATTCTGTATTGCCAGCCGTGAGAGATATCGGTCCAGCACGTTGGAATATTCAGCGGAACGTGCCCCATAGGTATGGGCCGCTACTGTCTGGCGCACAGATAATGCCTCTCCTGCGGGTCGTGACTCGGACTGCTCATCGTCGTCCTGATTCCGATCTTCTCTCTCCTGGTGGCCATTTTCCTTGGTATCTAGCATCTGTTCGATGGATGGGCGACGGTAGGGAGCGATTCCTGCAATGTTTTCTCCGAGCGGAACGCCATCTGCTCTGCGCGCCAGTTCCTGCAAAAGGAAGTCGTACATGGCAAATTCTTCCTTGGTGTTTTCTGTTTTTGCGTAAGTATCCGCCATGAGCAGAGCAACCTGCTTACGTTGCTCGGCCTGGGGGAAAGCGGCCAGGAACTCGCGGCCAAGGCGGACCACAGAATCCGTAGCGCCGTAACTGGCGTACGCTTCAATTAGAGTGGCGTGCAGCGATGGCCGCGCGGCAGAGTTGGGAAATTGCTTATCCAGGAGCGCGATCAACTCGGCGGCGCGAGCACGATGGAAATAAGGGACGGCTCGCTGCTGCTCTTCAGCATATTGCGAATCGGGAGAAGTTCTATTCAGAATCAGAGACAAAATGCCATTGAGGTAACCGGGACCGGTGTCCATGGTCGCGATATCGCTGTACATGGAAAGATCACTGGAACCAAGTCTTATATATTGTTCAGGCGCAGCCAGCAGAATCTTGGCCAGGCCGGCAAGCGCAGTAGCTTTGGCTTGGGTATCTGCGGATTCTTTGCTGTTGTAAAGAGCAAAATAGTAGCGCGCAGCTTCAGGATAAAGATTCGAACTTTCCAGCAGCTCCGCAAGCGTATGGAGTTCTCGAGAAGTCCAAGGCGCTTTGCGGGAATCCTTGCGCACACGATACTCGGTGAATGCCTGTTGCGCCGCTCCTGGATTGCCCTTCTGCTGGTAATAGAAAAAGATCCGGCACACGGCATTCAGGTCATCGGGATTCCGGTCGAAAGCAACACGAGCACGTTCCAGGAATCTTCCCAGACTGTGGGTCTGGGTCAACAGTTCGAAATAGTTCTTGACCAACTCTGGCGGCCATAGAGGCTGGAAGCCCTTGTCATAGATAGCCAGGGCCCTTTCTACAGAGCCTTGCTTGTAGGCCAGCAAAGCTCGTGCCCTGATAAGAAAGACCTGATCGTCCGGGAATTTGCTTTGATAACTGGAAATCAGATCTTCCGCGGCTTTGAGCTCTTTCTGGGAGAGCAAGTACTCAAAATAGCGTCCGTAAAGATCTGTTGCCTGGGGATAGCGTTCAATCCAGGCCTTGTAGTGTGCGATAGATATGCTCTTGCCTAAAGCCTGTGCCGGGATTACTCGAAAAATTCGCTCGAAGGCCTTCCATGATCTCTGGCCGGTGATGACAGTCAGTTTTTCCTCTGGTAGGGCTGGAAGACGTCCTAGCGATGACAAAGCGTTGACCTCATCAAGTGGCCTGTGCCGGCGATGATAGAAGTCGGCCAGCGCTAACTCGGCGTCAGGTTGGTCAGAGGAAGTCTGTAAATATCGCTTCCAATCGGCTTCGGCCGAAGTGAAGTCCAACTTCTGCTCTTCTTCCAAGGCCCGCAACGAATAGAGTTCTTCAGGATGCGGCTGGCTCTTGATGAGCTCAGTTAACGCTGGAACCGTTTCTCCCGGTGGACGCCGAATCGTCACCGGCCCGCCCGGCAACGAAACAGTGCGGAAGATGGCGCTCTCCAGCAGTGACCGCACCTCTATGTTCTGAATCCAAGCCGGCATGCTGGCAATGGCCAGCCCTGCCACACCCAGTAGCACCATGCATAGTCTTGTAGATTTGCGTTTTAGCAACGAGTTACCTGCCAAATGGCTACGGGAGAATTTCAATTTGCACCTCCTGGCTGCCGATGTTGTGCGCAATGTCCTCTGCTGTAACTGTCAGGCGGTAGCGTCCAGGAGGAAGATCATCAGGAACAGCGATGTCTCCGGTACTCGCAGACGCAGTGGAGCTCCAATGCAAGTTGACTGGAACTGCGCCTTGCAGATGGGCCACCAGAGTCCGGGTACTGGATGAAGCATGGACTTTCAGATGGATGGAGTCGCCTCGACGAAATTGCTGGCGGTCCATGACCAGCTTGAGCGTAGGGGGCTTGCTGGCAATCACAAATGTTTTGGCTTCACGATAGGTATTGCCATTGCGGTCGCGTAGGACCAAACGCACGTTATAGGTCCCGTCCACCATGTCGGAAGGAGCCAGAAAGCGCGTTTGCCATACATCTTCCTTAGTCAGGAAATGCAAAGGCTTGGTAAGTCCAAAAGGAAAGAGGGCCACCACCGAGATAATCGCCGGATCAGTATGCACTCGCAGCACTGGATCGCCGGGACGAATCACCCGAGGCCGCAGCAGCGCCCGAGGGACCGCCAGAAATGATGTGTATGGAGTAACAAACTTATATTTGCGGGCCAATCGGATGATCTCATCGATGGTGGCTGGGTCTTCTCCATCACGCTCGATCTTTTCCAGTAGAGCATCAACCCGCGCTTTGGCCCAGAGCCGGGGAAGTTGGGGATGGTCCAGCGCCTGTTGCGGCAGATTGACCGTGCCCGGAATATCAAAAGGCTGGCCTTCTCGCGTGCCACGCACATGAAAACCAACGTTGTTTTGTGCGGCCTTATATTGTCCAACCCATGAGGCCATGGAACCTGCGAAGGACGTATCCTGAAGGGGATAGACCAGATCAACTGCGGATGGCGACGCGGTCTCGATATGCAACTGCCGTATCGGATCCAAGTGCAGCTTGGCGATAAAGGAGTTCAGCTTGAACTCCACAGGTTCTGTGGAAAGCACAGTCTCCAGCACGCCTTCATTGCGGGTAAGCAACCGCAGCAGCGCAAGATTGGCATCGTCCCCGACGGCAAAGACATAGGTTTTCGGACGTTTGGATTCGGGCAAGGCTTTCCATTGCTCCGCATACCATGCAGCCAGTTTTCCATTTTGAATCGTGCCCCGTGTCGCCTCGCCATCGGTCAGCAAGATCAGGTAGTTGTTTTGCGCGCCCTGGGAGCATTGGTTCAAGCCGGCTTCCAAAGCTTGCTGCAGGTTGGTGCCTCCGCGCAGCTTGCTACCCTGCACAAACTCGGTTGCCTGCTGAATGGCCAGCGGGCTGGCGGCACTCATCTCCGGGTGGAGAAGGCTGACCTTATTGTTAAAAAGCGCCAAATTAAACCGATCAGCAGGGGTAAGCGTGTGCAGGATTTTCTGCAAAGCGGCATAACTGCGTTCCAGCTTGTCCCATTGCATGGAAAGCGAACTGTCAAAGAGCACAACGACATTGTGTCCAGGCCTGGATTGCGCGGTATTCGAGACTGCTTTTTGGGCGCCTAGCAAGGCCTGGACTTCAAAGAATCCCGGTTCGTTGGTGCTTCGCTGTGGAGAGGTTTCGGTCGGATCGGGCTGGCCTGAATCCGGGTTGCGATAAGTAAGGACATGTAATGTGTCGCCCACGGGCTGCAGATCGTACTGTACCGCGAAGTCTTGCCCAAGATTTACCTTCTGGCCATAAAAGCTACCACGAATAGTGTTGGCGCTCTTTTCTTCTATCTTCAACGGATAGATCGAGCTCACCAGCTTGAAATCACGAATGGGGTGGGCCGAATGCAGCTCGAACTTGATGGTAAGGTGTTCCGCTATCTGGGCGTGATAGGCTTCGGGCCGCAGGGCGATCCCGAAATAGGATTTGAAGTTCTCCACCGGGATGGCTTCGTGGTATTCGAACTCCAGTCGTTTGGTACCGTAGGCAGGAATGGGGGTGATCTTGGCGCTGAAGATCGAGGTGCGCCGGGCCTCGCTGGCGCTGTCCTCGCCCATCTGGAGCAAGCCTGGATCGATGGCCTGCTGCTTCAGGCTTTCATAAATCTCTTCTGCGCGCTTGCGCTCCAGGATCACTGCCGGAATCCTTACAGGGCCGTCCCAGGTGGCAAAGTCGGAAACCACGGAGCGGCTGTTGAGGGCAAAGATGTAGTTGCCCTCTTCGATGGCCCCGGTGTGGTTGGCGAAGATCTGCCGGACAAAGACGCGAGCATCGGAGTTGTCGATCCGGATGTCGATCTCCATCTCTTCCAACGAGAGAATTTTGGGATCGGGATTGGGCTTGTCGCGGGGCAGCAGCACACCGGCATCGGACCACACTTGCGGCGCCAGCAGGAAGACAACAATAATCAATTTCAGCAGCTTATTCATGGCAGATTCTGCTCCAAGATGCGTACCAGCCCGTTATCAGTCCCGACGTAGATGGTCCCATTGCCTGCGGCCAGCGCAGTGACCGTCAAAGACGGCAGGCCTTGCGTGATGACGGTCCAGCGATTGTTGCTGCGGTTGTAGCTGTAAAGACCTTTGCCCATCGTCCCGGCCAGAATGTGGTGGTCGGTAGTCAACATGGCGTTGGGATAGACCTCGAAGTTTCCGGTCGCGATCTCGAAGTCTTCAAAGCGGCGCGCGCCCGTAGATGCCAAGCGGACAATGCCGCCGCCGTAGGTTCCGATCATCCAATCTTGCCCGGCGGGAGCGACAGCCGAGATCCAGTTATGCTTAAGCCCTGGAGTAGCCACGGTAAAGTTCGAGACCACACTTTCGTTTTCGAGGACGGAGATCCCGCCCAATGTCCCGGCAATGACCTCTCTACCGGAGGCAGCCACGGCGTACACATGGTTGTTGACCAGGCCTTGAAAGGCATAGAGGCTGCGTGGGCCTGAGGCATCGAGAAAGGTCAGCCCGGCGGGGGTGGCCAATACCAGACCGTTGCCATAGGGAGCAACATCCGTGACGTGATCGGCGAGCAGCCCCTGGGCGCGTCCCAGTACCTGCTGCTGTCTTCCAAGCTGGTCAAACAGAACAAGCCCATTGGCGGTGGCCACAGCAACTGTGTTCTCCGGCGCATGAGCCAGAATGCGATTTACGCAGAAGACATGTTCGTCTTCAATATGACGAACATTAGTGGAGCGAACATTCTTAAGGCTGGAACCAAGCAGGTCACTTCCGAGGATGTCGAGACCATGATCGAAATAGCCCACCCAGATGTGTCCGGAATCATCCAGGGCCAGGGAGGAGATGTTCCGGTCCTTTAAGAGCGAACCTTCCAATGACAGCACCGGACGCCAGCCCTGACTGCCCCGCGCGTAGAGGTTTCCAGAGGTCACCGCCAATAATGAGTCGCCACCCCAAAGAATCTGCTGGATATCGGTAATGCTGCTTTGCAAGCCCTGACCTTGCGTTGCGCCCAGCCGTTGGAGGGCTAGATTGATCTCGATAAGACCCTGGTCTTTGTCGACGCCGCCAACCAGTAGCTTTGCGTCGCTTACATATAAGGTTCGGGCGAAGGTTCCGGGAGCAATAACTCGCTTGAACCGTCCCCCGTCAAACTCAGCTACACCCAGGGCTGTGCCAACATAGACCTGATCGCCACTGATTGCGATGGAGAAGACCTGTGGATCAGGCAGACTTTGAGTTTCGGAGAAACTCTCGGCCCGTCCGGCGCTCCAATGAACCACCCCCTGATCCTGCGTCCCTATCCAGAGGTTGGTGGCGGTACCGGCGAGTTCGGTTACATGCAGGGCAGCTAGCGAAGGATGGAATCTACGCAACACCTTGCCGTTGTAGACTAGCACGCCTCGCTTGCGGGTCCCGAGCAACAACTGCCCGGGACCCAAGGGGAGAATAGCGGTTATATCGCGGTCCTCAGCATCTTCCGGACGAATCTGGCGGAAGGACCTTCCGTCAAATGCCAGCACACCTTCGGAGGCGGTAGTAATAAGGAGTTCGGGCTCCTGGCCATCGGCCAATACACCCTGCGTCATGCGCAGCAGCGGAGTTGGGGGAAGATCCTGCCCGGCGCGATATTGCTTCAGTAGCTTGCCGTGTTGATCGTACTCAAACAGACCGGCCGCCCCGCAGACGAAGACGTTGCCCTGAAAGACGGCGGCATTGGAGAAAGCGGCCGGAGCGCTAATGGAGCTAAAGCTGGTCTCAATGGGCGGAGGAAGCCGGCGGACGATAAAACGAAGCTCTTGCTCGGAGCGCACACTGTCTTTGGCCGTCATCAGCGCCCTGGATGCCTTCCAGTAGATCAGCCCAGCAGCCGCCACCAAGGACAAAACCAGGGCTGCTGCAAGATAGAGCCACCAGCGCAACGCAAGTATTTTGAGTCTTAGTAAAAGAAAGGCTGTATTCGAAGAAATCCGGTTAAGGATTGTAGTTGTTAAATCGTCGCCGCCGCGTCCGCGCATGATGGCTGATCTCACGCAGCATAAAAGCACGTTGCTCACCAGAAATGAATTATCGAGATTGGCTGAAATCCGAGGAGGTCCAGATTAGAGCGTGTCAAAAGAGCGTGTATGGATTTAGACGCACGTGTCAGTGGGAACACAACGCAGCCAAGCCGCAACCAAAAACAAAACTCACTTCTTACCGCTGATTTACGCGGATTTGCGCTGATAAACCAAAAACCTTTGAAACACGGAGGAACAGAGGCAGCGTGGCAGCGTAGTATTTTCGACAAAAACCTATTGTGGTAAATCGTACGAAATCCGCGAACATCCGCGCAGATCCGCGGTAAGGTTTGCGGGTTGCCGCGCTGTGCCACATCGCAATCAGTTCCACTTCTTTATATTGGGCCACAGTTCCTGAAAGCTCCAGGTCAATCCACGGCAGAGCCAGATGGTGAAGTGCTCGTCATGCCGTGTATAAGGATGAAAGGTTTGGCCTGCTGCTTCTACGCTCTTGAAGTGTTCACGATCTCCCTTGCCGTTGCTCCCCAGCACAATGACGATCTCGCCGGTATAGTTGCGCGGCCCCCAAAGCCAATAATTTTGGTGACGACTGATGACTTTGGGTAAACCGTATTTTGGTCCGAAGAAATCAATTGCGGCTGCTTGGCCGTATCCGTTGGCAAAGATGGCTGTCCGGGCGCGCTCCTCCGGAGGAAGGCTGTTATAGACACGCGCGGTCTCGCGCGCCATTTCATCCCAGCCGAACTCGTCGGCAAAGTATTGGGGCAGAGGGCCGAGGGGCTGATTCTCCGCTCGGGGTGGCTCCAATCCAATGGCCTTCTGATAGCGGATATAGCTCTCGGGCGACAGGATGGGCGCCGAAATGGGCATGAGCGCGATGCCTGCAATAAGCACTAACACGACATACACATGCCTCATCCACGCCTGGCGTGTCTGGGTGAATTGTTCAAGCGCGATTGCGCCAGCGGCAAAAAGCATAGGATAAACGGGCGCAACGTAATAGTTCTTTCCTTTTAGGGCAATAAAGGCGGCAAGCGTGGCCACATACGTCCAACCCAGAACACGATAGCGGCGGCCGTTGCGTGCAAATAGCAGCCAGGCAACTCCGCCCGCCCAGAGCGGAAATAGCACTGGGTTAAGGATCATCGCCTGGTCGGCGATGAACGAAATTGGGTTCCGCACTACATCGCGCGTGCCCCGCCGGATGTTATGCATCAATTCCAGGAAGGGGAAGTTATGGCGCACCAGCCAGATCAGATTAGGAAGAAAGACCAGCAATGCCAGCAACGCTCCGATCCAGACCCAACGGCTCTTCAGAAAGCGGCGCTCCGGAGTGGCCAGAAGTCCGATGAGCACACCAAACACAAAAAAGGCCACCGAGTATTTGTTCTCCATGCCTACGCCTACGAGCAGGCCAAAGATCAGCCAATAGCGAGGCTCCCCGGTATTGATGGCACGTACGATGCACCAGGCGCAACCCATCCAGATAAGCGGTTCAAAGGCATTCATGGTGATCCAGTGGTGCATGATCAGATAAATAGGGATGAACACAATGCCCAACGCGGACAGCGCCTGGGCAAACCGTCCGCCTCCCATCTCGCGGGCCAGTTTGCCGGTCAGCCAGACCAGAGCAGCGCCTGCAAGCGCAGGCAGAAACCGAATTGCCAGAAGCGAGTCGCCAAGAGTGTGGCGAACCAGCCAGGCAATCAAGGCAATGAGGGGAGGCTGGTCCACATAGCCCCAGTCGAGGTGCTCGGAGCAGGCGAGATAGTAAAGCTCGTCGCGAAAATAGCCATAGCGTGAGGCAGTCAGCAGATGCAGCAAGAGCTTGGCCACAGCGATATAGAGCACAATGGCTGGGCCGGTTGTGAGCCAGGATTGGCTGCGGCTTGCCTCCAAGTTTCGAACCTCAACTACGTTCATGGGTGCGGTCATGGTCGCGCTCATCGTTCCTACCTCCTGAATCCTACCAGCACACTTTCCTACAAGAGATCCAGGCGAGCCAAGAGAAGTGGGACGAGCGTGGCCGGCAATGTGGCGTCCGGGCCGAATTCAGGGACGAAAGCCCGGCGGTCATCGTCCCATCCCATAGATCGTCCATCACAGCCGGGGCGGCTGTGCCACATTTTCAATTTCTAGACTTGTTGAGAGATACTTCCCAGGTGTTGGTCAGAGCTTTTGCAGCAGTTCGGGATGGCGGTTCAGATAGCGGCGTGTCCAAGTTTGAGTTACGCCGGACTGAAGGACGACTTTATATTCGCCATGGAACCAGGTCTGGAGTTCGCGAATGAAATCAATGCGCACCAGGCAGGAGCGGTTGAGACGCACGAAATGCGATGGATCCAGCTTCTCCTCCAGGCTTTCAATTGTGCCTCGGATCGTATAGGTCTGATCGCCGACGTGCAGGCTGAGATAATTCCTCTCCGACTCTGCCCAATCAAGCTTGTTGGCGGGAACAAAGAAGGCACGGTCTTCCTGTTGGATCAGCAGCCGGGCGGCCGGCTGCTGGCGTCGCTGAACATCCGCCAATAACTGCTTGAGACCAGCAGCCACCTCGCTGTCGAGGTCCTTGGAAAGATGCTGCTTGGCGTGGTCCAGTACCTTCACAAACCGCGCTTCGTCAAAAGGCTTCAGCAGGTATCCAAAGGCATGCACGTCAAAGGCCTGGATGGCGTATTGGTCGTGAGCGGTAACAAAGACGACGCGGGGAATTGGTCCTGGCTCAAGTGCACGCAGGACTTCGAAACCATCCATGCCCGGCATCTGAACGTCAAGAAAGATCAGGTCAGGCTTTACCTGCTGAATGCCACGCACCGCATCCGGCCCATTGGAGGCCTCCCCGACCACAACCACATCGGAATCGCGACTGAGGAAGCGGATGGTCTTTCTGCGGGCCGGAGCCTCGTCATCCACCACAAACACCCTTAGTGCGGCCATGGATCCTACCTGGTTTGGGTTGCCGTCCGGAAGGGTAGCCTTACGAGCACAGTCAGTCCGCCGCCACGGGCGTTCTCCAGCACGAACTGATGGTCGGCGCCGTAGATGCCTTCGAGCCTCTCCTCGGTATTGGAAAGCCCAACTCCTTTGCGCCACTCCCCTTTTTCGAGATCGGGAATGCCGGGACCGTTGTCGCTTACCTGGAGCATCAGCCGGTCGTTCTCCCGCCACGCCCCAACATGGACATCAACTTTGTGCGAGCCTGCGCCCATGCCATGGCGGATCGAGTTTTCCACCAGCGGCTGTAGGATCAGTTGTGGCACCAGCGCCTCGGAAAGCATCGGCTCGACCGCGAAGTCCACATTGAGTTCGTCACCAAAGCGCTCCTGCATGATGGCCAAGTAGCTTTTCAGCAAGGCCAACTCTTCGTCCAGGGGCACCTCCTGGGAGTCGGCGGCCCGCAGTGTCCGGCGCAACAGATCGCTCAACTGGGCCAGCATAGAGTCGGCCCGGCGCACATCCTCATGCATCACAGCCGAGATGGTATTCATCGCATTGAACAGGAAATGCGGCTGCAATTGCAGGCGCAGATTCTGGAGCTGCGCCTGGGCCAGTTGCGTCTGTAACTCGGCGCTGGCCACTTGGCGGTTGCGCGCCTCGCGGTAGAAATCGAAAACATAGACGCCTCCCACCATCACGCAATACGAGATGACGTGTTGCGCAAACTCCATGGGATAGCGAAAGCGCATGATGCCGTAATCGTAAACGCCCAATCCAAAAACCGGCGCAAGCAGGGTGCGACTGACGGCCATCAGGGTCGTATGACAAACGGAAAAACCCACCATGGCAAGCAGGTGCAGAGGCACAGCGTGGCCCCAGTTTCCGCGACGTAAAGGAATCCGCCTTGCAATGCGCATAAGAACGGGAAATAACACGGCTGCCGCATAGACGCCGGTCATCTCCTCGAACATGTGCCGCGTAAATGTGTGCTGCTGCTGGCGGGCCAAGTCATCAAAATACCGGTAGGCAAAATTCAGAAGTCCAAGCGCAGTGAAGCCAAGAAAGCCAATCCAAAACGCGGTCGAACGGCTCATGACCGCGTAACGCTGTGTCGTGGATGGCTGCCTGAGTGACACTGTACTAGAAAGTGTACACAGCCAAGGAGAGTTATGGGGAATTTGTAATTGAATAATTTAGTAATTTGGTAATTTTTCAATTACAAATCACATTTTCACCTGCATCAACACTACCGTGGCTTCTTACACCACGAAATACTTAGCTTGTGGATGGTGAACCACAATAGCGGAGGTCGACTGTTCCGGCTCCATGTGGAAGCCGGTGGTCAGGCGCACGCCGATGTTTTCTTCGGGCTTGAGCAGAGCGAAGAGCTTGGTCTGATCTTCCAGATTTGGACAAGCCGGATAGCCAAATGAATAGCGTGATCCACGGTATTTCTGGTGGAAGAGATCATTGATGCGCGGAGCATCTTCTCCGGCGATGCCCAGCTCTTCCCTCATCCGCTTGTGGAACAGCTCGGCCACGGCCTCGGCGGTTTCCACGCTCAGCCCATGCAGATAGAGGTACCTGGTGAATTCACCTGCGTCAAAGAGCTGCTTCGTGATCTCCGAGGCGCGGCTGCCGATGGTAACAACTGATAATCCAATCACGTCAAACTTGCCTGACTCTTTCGGCAGGAAAAAGTCAGCGATGGAGAGCTTGCGACCTTCCCGCTGCCGGGGAAAGGTAAAACGCTGGATCTCCTTGCGGCCCTCGGGCGAGTCATACAGGACAACATCGTTGCCTTCCGTCTGGCAGGCAAAGTATCCGTAGACGACCTTGGGCTCAAACCAATCGCTGGCCGCAACTTCTTTCTGCAACTCCAGCAACACCGGCAGGTACTTCTCCTCCACCAGCCGGGCATAATCACTTTGGGAGGCGGTCTTGAGCTGCCACTGACTCTTGAACAGGGCAGTGTGGTTGATGTACTGGAACAGCTCGTTGAAATCGAAATCCTTGCGCACCCGTACCCCATAGAAAGGAGGTACAGGAATATTAAGCACAGGCTGAACTACCGCAGAACGCTCGGTGCTGACCGAAGCTTCACCGCCGGCAGCCGCTACGGCCTTCACAAACGCCTTTACCTGGCGGCCCTCCTGCAAACGCGCCTCGCGCGTCCCATTGGTGGAGGTCAGATCATCCATAAAGTGCAGCCCGGCAAAGGCATCATCGGCATAGAAAACTCCGTTGGAATATTCCCGGCGCAGATCATCTTCGACGTATTTACGGGTAAGTGCAGCTCCGCCACAGATGACCGGAAAGTCCAGCTTCTGTGCCTGCAAATCCTGGATCACATATTTCATCTCGAGCGTGGATTTTACCAACAACCCACTCAGCCCAATCGCATGGGCGTTGTGCTGTTTAGCAGCGGCGATGATCACATCGGAGGGCTGCTTGATGCCCAGATTAATCACCTTGTAGCCGTTGTTGGTCAAGATGATATCCACCAGATTCTTGCCGATGTCGTGGACATCGCCCTTGACCGTGGCCAACACAAGAGTTCCCTTCTGCGTGCCTTCTTTCTTTTCCATTTTCGGTTCAAGATAGGCCACGGCCTGCTTCATCACGCCGGCCGAATCAAGGACCGAAGGCAGTTGCATTTTGCGGGCGCCAAATAGCTCACCTACGGTCTTCATACCGTCGAGCAGCACGGTGTTGATTACCTCCAGCGGCGAATAGCGGGTCAGGGCCTCTTCCAGAATCTGTTCCAGTGGCTGGCGGCGCGCCCCTTCACCCAGAGCTTTTTCCCCGTTGATGATGCAACGCTTCAGCTTGTCTTCAACCGAAAGAGACTCAACCGGTGCAAGCTCCGCCTGGGGTTGCTTGTCCACCCCGGCAAAGTGGGCCATGTAAGTCTGCAACGGATCGCCGCTGGAGCGGTCGTTATAGACCAGCTTGAGGGCCAGCTCCACTTCGATGGCAGGAATCTTGTACAACGGGTAAATCTTGGCGTAGTTCACAATGGCCATATCCAGGCCGTGGTCTACCGCCTCTTTCATAAAGACGCTGTTGAGCACGCGCCGCGCATACGGATTCAAGCCAAAAGAGATGTTGCTGACGCCCAGAATGGTCTTGACCTCGGGCAGCTCCTGCTTGATCTGCCGGATGGCCTTTAAGGTCTCGACTCCTGCATTCCGATACTCCTCCTGGCCGGTGGAAATGGGCAGGGTGAGCGCGTCAAAGATCAGGTCGACCGGACGTATGTCATATTTTTCTGTAGCCAGCGAGTAGATCCGTTTGGCGATGGCAGTCTTCTTTTCCGCCGTGAGCGCCATGCCTTCTTCATCAATGGTCAGCGCAACCACGGCTGCCCCGTAGCGCTTGGCCATGGGGAGGACCTTAGAGGTGCGCTTTTCGCCATCTTCAAGGTTGATCGAGTTGATGATGGCCTTACCCGGGATACGCTTGAGCGCCTCTTCGATTACATCCGACTCGGTGGAATCCACAACGATGGGAGCAGGCACACGGGTAGCGACCTTATTAAGGATGCTGGTGATGTAGCCCTTTTCGTCTTCGCCCACAATGGCGCAGCACAGATCGAGCATGTGGGAGCCCTCGCTGACCAGTTTCTTGGCCAAGGCGAGGATGTCATCATACTTTCCGCCACGCACCATGTTCTTGAAGTGCTCCACGCGGGTCGTGGTGTTCATCTCCTCGGCGACGATCAGCGGCTTGGGGTCCAAATCCAGCGGGACCATGCTGTAGGCGCTGGACGCGGCTGGAGTGACCGTCACATCGCGTTTAGCAGGCTCCAGATTGGCGCACACCTCGGCCACCACCTTGATATGGGCAGGCGTAGTGCCGCAGCAACCACCGACAACGCGGACACCATATTCGGTGATGAACTTTTTGTGGTACTCCGCCAACTCCTGCGGTGTAAGGCGGTAGTGCGCGTGCCCTCCGACGTTTTCCGGCAATCCGGCATTGGGCAGAACAGAGATTTGCTTGGGTGCGTTGTGCGCGAGGTAGCGCACCGCATCGTTCATCTCCTTGGGACCTGTAGCGCAGTTCAGCCCGATGATCTCGCAGTCGAAGGGCTCAATGGCAGTTTCCGCCGCGCCAATTTCTGTACCCAGCAACATGGTGCCGGTGGCCTCCAGCGTGACCTGCATCTGCACCGGCAGCCTCTTCCCAGCGGTCTTCATGGCATCAAAGGCAGCGGCCAGCGCGATCTTGGCCTGAAGAAGATCTTGAGAAGTCTCAATCAACAGGACGTCGACTCCACCCTCAATCAGTCCGAGCATTTGATCTACGTAGGTCTTCCACATCGCGTCAAAGCCGATGTGGCCTAACGAAGGCAACTTGGTGGTCGGCCCAACAGAGCCTGCAACAAAGCGGGGCTTGTCTGGAGTCGAAAAGTCGGCAGCCACTTCGCGGGCAAGCTGGGCTGCCCGCTTGTTGATCTCGTGGACCTTGTCCTGAAGATCGTATTCGCCCAGCACGATGCTACTGGCGCCGAAGGTGTTGGTCTCAACTACGTCGGCGCCGGACTTGTAATAGGTGGCGTGAATGTCCTTAATAATGTCGGGGCGACTCAGGACTAGCAATTCATTACAGCCCTCTTTGCCCCAAAAATCATCAGGCGAGGGCTGGCGCTCCTGGATTTGGGTACCCATGGCGCCGTCGTAAATAACGACACGTTCGCGAACTGTCTCTAAGAAAGATTTCATCTGGTTGAGTCGAGACCCTTTGGTTCGGGTTCCCGCTACTTTTCTATTGTATAGGCTCGCTGCGCTGAGTGACCTTCTTCCACAATACAGGTCATCCACGAAGAATCTTAAATGAATGCCATTATTTGGCTGGGTTTGGTGACTGGAGCTGCCCGGTTTGCCATTGGACTGCTGACCAGCATACCCCACAGTGGCTATAGAACAGCAGCAGCCAGCGCCCGTTCACTCAGGTTGCGAGTAGCCATAGAGTATCCTTGGCGTACCCAAAAAGGGGGGGTGGCTCCTTTCGGGGTTGGATTGATTTACCCCGGCACCCCTTACGTACGTCTAATTTTGTCCCGATAGTTGCTATTCAGTAACTTAGCGAAAATGGGGTCCAACGCCGTAACTCCGTGCAACTTGTTGGAAAATAATGAGTTGATTGTTCCGGAACGGCTCAAAAACGCCTCTTCTGTTCCGGAACAGACGGTCAAAGGCGGCGGACAGCACAGGGCAATTGGGGGAATTGAGTATTTGGAAATCACCGAATTTTTGATCAGCTAACGCTTTTCCCAATCGGCAAGGGATATCAAGAAGCAAAAGCCCTTGCTTATTCAGTTGTCAAAGAGCGCGTGATGGTAGCCGCCTGGGCAGCCTCGGCACAAGGAAAGCCGAACCATATAAAAATACCATAACACAATTACTAAAGAAACGCAAGAGAAATGGACTATTTCCGAAAACCACAAGCTACCTGTGCTGCCGCGTGGGTAGACATCAGGATGATCAGTTTTTTCTCTATTTCGCGTTTTCATGAATCGTCCAGAGTTAAAGGCAATACCATTCGCTTAAGCTTTCCATGAACCTTCTCGAATCAATAGATGTGTCGTGGAGGCAAAAGAAAAATATGTGTCGCCCCTCCCCACCCCACCCCAACACGCGCAAAAGCAGCGCGTGTCTGGAACCGTCGGGAACCCCGGCTTACGCGCTGGCTAACTTTTTACCGCCTCCTTCGACAAGCTCTCTGGAAGCTAGATCCGTAGCCAGGTTGTTTTCAACAGCAGATTGCCCGGAGACATCTTCGTGAAAATGCCTTGTTACGTCATTGTGGAGGAAGCATCTCGGGGTCCTTCGACGCGCCCTCACTCCTGCGTCGCTCGGGCTTGCTCAGGATGACAGAATGATTTCTGCTTCTGGCAGCACTGACGATCGGGTGTAATTAAAAGTGCGAGTCGCTGTGCGCCGATTGCGACTAGCCGGGATGACCTCAACGGCTGTCTTTCATTGTCTTGGTTATCCGACCAGATCCGGTATGGCCTGGGCCAATATCGTTAGCTTAAGGCGTTGCAGAGTCTTTGCGATCCATGACTAGACGCGAGGTCCCTCCACTCTACCCGAGCTGACGCGCGGGTAGAGTCTCGGGATGATGAGTGTTTTTTCTCTATTTCGCATTTTCATGAATAATCCAAGATCAAAGGCTTGACTCGCACTTTTATGGCAGTTTTGGAGTTGGTGTATCCCCATCACGAAAAAAACGCAGCGACTAAAGCCGAATGTTTTCAACCTTTTCGGTACGAGTGAACTTCCTTCGGCTCGCAAGCTCACCTCAAGGACAGGCTAAGCCCTGATACAAATCTGGTGCACACCAACCTTGAAAATACTTCAAATTACACCCGCAGTTTCACTGCTGTTCCTGCTCCTTGCAAGCCCGATGTACAATTCGATTAGTTTTCAACCTTTAAGCAGATTTCGTTCGATGTGCGGAGGCTGCTCCTATGATGTTAACTCGCAAGTTCGGGGCCTGTGCGGTTTTATTCCTACTTTGCCACCTCGGCTTTTCGCAACAACCCGTACAACAACAGCAACAGATTGAAAGAACGCAGGACGAGAAAACCCAGAGTAAGGACAGCGAAACCAAAGACAAGCCAAAAACCCCTGCCAAAGACAGGCAACTGGCGCTCCAGATGCTGGAGATCGCTGATGCCCAGGCGCGCGGTTTTGAGGCCCCCATGCGCAGCTATTCCCTGCTTCAAATTGCGCAGGTCTATGTAACGATTGACCAGGAGAAGGCCCGAGGCCTGCTCGGCGACGCCTTTACTGCGTCTGTAGGCATCCAGGACGACGACAACACCAAGAGCAACCTTCAAGAAGAGATCTTGAAAACATTGCTGCCATTGTCGCAGGCTGACGTAGAAGAGCGCCTCTCCCAGGCCGAGCTTTCGGTAAGAAGGCAAGCTGCAGACAGCATTGTCCGGCGGTACGCGGAGAAGAAGCAATTCGAACCTGCCATTGAGTTGATCAACCAGGTCACGGGGTGGGATGAGTTCCCTTATGGAAGCGGTACGCAGCTCCTGCTGGCCATGCCGGCTGAGATGTCGTCGGAGAGGCTGAGTCTATTTACCCAGGCGGTCAACAGCTACAAAAACCATGAGCACGACAAAAGGATCATGATGGGAGACGGCTCGCTCACCAACATGGTGGTGCGGTTCGGCCCTAAGATGCCAGCTAAGCTGGTGGTGGAGGCGATTGATGAGATCCTTAGCCAAGCAAAGAAGGCGGAAACACTCCATAGCATTACCCTGGGCAGCGCGGCAGGGACAGCCGCTTTCAACTCCAACTATGATTACCAGCTCTTTGCACTGCTGCCGACGCTGCAAATGCTGGATGAGAGCCGGGCGGAATCACTTCTAAAAGAGAACCAGGAACTCAAGGCCAAACTGCAACAGTTTCCTGAGGGCATGCGGTCGCTCGATCCTAACTTGACCGATGCCCCACCCCAAAAGGGCAAAGGCCTAAGCATCGGCGTGAATAGGGGGAATACGGGCGCGGGAAGTCGCGACTACATGCGCCAGGAATACGCGCGCAAGGCGCAGGCCATTGCAGCCGATTCAGCCACGAATCCAACCCAGGCCATTGCGCAAACCGCGACCCTGCCGATCCAACTGGATAATGCCGGTGGGATCTCCCCGCGGTCTTATGCCCTGGGCGAAATTGCCAAGATCAATGCCACGGGTAACCCCAGCTCCGCCAAGCAGGCCCTGGATGAACTGAGGAAAGCAATTGCAGACCTGCCGTTGAGAAACCAAATCCCTTATCTCTCAGAGGCCGCCAATATTTATTTGCAGATAGGTGAAAAGGACAGCGCCGAGGCGGTAGTGGGCGAAGGCTTTAAGGTTGCCGAGAAGTTGCTGGCCAAAGATACCAGTGCCGATGATCCTAACAAAGCACTCAAGGCCTGGTGGCCTTCCGCAGATGCATACCGCAGGTTCATGGAGGTGGCAACCAGGATTTCCCAACGATCGGCGACAAAAACGCTGAAGGAAATTGGCGATCCTGAAATCCGGACGAGCGCTTCCATTATGTTTTCGCGCGCGCTGCTGGATCTCCCGATGAAGCGTTTCGTCGTCGCTGAAAAAAGGAAGAATACGAACTCGACTTCCGTATCAGAAGAAAACTGATAGGCATCGGGCGCACAGCAGCATAGCCGCAACCAAAAGAAAACCAACTTCTTACCGCTGATTGGCGCGGAACAACGCTGATAAGCCAAACCTTTGAAACACGGAGGAAACAGAGGAAGCAGAGGAAACCAAAACCCTTAACCACGAAGGAACACAGCGCAGCATAGCCGCAACCAAACCTCAAGCTCACCGCGGAGGCCGCAGAGAGCGCAGAGGAAGTCGGGAATCGGGAGATCCACGGCTAGCCGGGACAGGTCCGATGATCGGAACCGACAAAGCTATGCCCTGGAGTTGCAGAAAATTTGCGCGAAAAACAAGATTTCAAAGCACCGCGTAGTACGTGGTAATTTTGGTAATGGAAGTATGGATTTTATCCGAGGCAGCGTCCCTGCGATCTTAGGTTGATGTTCCTTCGGGCGTAATCCGGCCAGACATGCTCAAGATCGAAGGCGACTGGCCGGACGATCTTTAGGAAATCCATGTCCAAGAAAAGCCTGTTGACAGCCGGCCGAATAAGATCACTGAAAGGTACCACGCATGAAACTTGGCAATCTAATTGGCGCACATATTGGAATAAGGTTTAAGGATGCCCCTAATGAAGTCCTCACGCCTGCCGTATTGCTGGATTTAGAAACAGCCGGAATATGGGTGAGTGGAGCAGAGTTTAGTGATCGCTTCACTTATCAAATGAATGAAATCGCAGGGCGGAAACAAGCCGACAACAGTCAACGACCAGTGTGTTTCATTCCTTATTCGAGCATTCAGTGCATAGTAGCTTCCGCACACGCTCAGACACCTTCTCAGCCGGAATAGAGGTGCGAGTCACTGTGCGCGATTACTACCAGCCAATTGCCCTTGGTTATCCGACCGAGGCCGCAACCATCAGTACGGCGTGGGCAAATACCGCTTAAGGCGCTTCAAAGCCTTTGCGGTTCTGGGCTAAAGACAATACAGTTTACTTAAGGCTTAAGTTGAAACCATTCTGGCCAATACGCTACTCGAACCGTGGGTAAAGAGCTCTGTCGTCTTGAGGCTAAACACAAGCTCCCTCCGATCTACCCTCGCTTGGCGCGCGGGTAGACCGTCGGGATGACGATTCATTTTTTTTCTATTTCGCATGTTCATGACAATCCGAGGTCAAAGGTTGACTCGCACTTTTAGCTACACCCCTTTAAACGCCTATATTTGTATTTAGGAATAACCGGGTGCTACCATCACTATCTTTGGAGGTTCTGATGTCAGATCGTGAAAATAGCAATAACTTTATGTGGTTTTTGGCTGGCTTGGGTTTTGGGGCCCTTCTGGGCGTTCTCTACGCACCCCGCTCCGGCCGCGAGACCCGCACCGCACTCCGCAACACAGCCCAAGAGGGCCGCGACTACATAAAGAACCGGGGACGCGAGGCCAAAGAGGCCGTTGGCCAATGGGTGGAACGCGGTAAAGAGGCGGTTGGCCGTCACTTCGAGGCAGGCCGCCAAGCCTATCGCGAGGCGGCGGGTGAAACCAAGGAACCTTAAATTAGGAGCTTAGGACTCAGTGAACTCCACGCTTCTCGCTGTTTTTATCGCTTGCGCTGCTGCAGCCATCCTTCTTCAGGCGGTGGTGCTGTTTGCGTTTTACAAAGCTGCGACTGAAAGCTCACGGCGCATGCAGGAAACGTTAGGCCGCATGGAGCGGAAAACAGATCCTATCCTGACGGCTGCTCAGGCCATTCTGGAAGATGCGCAGCCAAAAATCAGTGAGATCACTGCCAATCTGGCTGAAACCTCAGCCATGATTCGCGCCAATGTTTCCCAGATGGCAGATGCCACGGGCGAGATTGTTGACCGGGCGCGCATGCAGGCTGCGCGCCTGGATGATCTCATCAACGCCACCCTTGCCAAAGTAGAGCAGACAACTGATTTCCTGCAGCACACCGTGGTAACGCCGGTGCGCCGGATTCATGCCGTTATCCAGGCAGTCAACGCCGGCTTGAGCTTTTTCAAACGCGGCCGTTCCGGAAAAAGACACGCAGACGCGGAAGCTGGGGAAGACGAAGAGATGTTTATATGAAGAGATCGGGGGATCTGGGAGATTGGGAGATCCGGTGGATCGGGGGATCGGGTGATCGAAAACCAAAATACAACAAAAAGCTTGACCGGTAATCGGCAGCGTTCTCTAGTACCTTAAGTGCAGCGGAGCAGTTCCTTCGCTGGCGCTCAGGATGACATCGATTCTCTCTCTGTAAACCGGGGTCATTTTCGTCATGTTTATCGGCGCCATAGCATTTTCGACAAAACATATCGTAGTAAACCGTTAACCAATCCGCGAACAGCCGCGCAGATCCGCGGTAAGGTTTTTGGTTGTGGCTTGCCGCGCTGTGCTCCTCGTGATTCATTAGGGTTTGGTTGCGGGTTGTTGCACGGTACTCTATATATACTGTGCAATGAAAAAGCGCATCTACATCGCCTATACCGGCGGAACCATTGGCATGAAGAGATCGTCCCAGGGTTGGACGCCAGAGCCGGGCTACCTGCAAGAGCAGATGAAAAGCAATCCTGTCTTTCGCGTCGACGGGGTGCCGGAATTCACAATCCACGAATTCAGTCCTCTGCTCGATTCCTCGAATATGACACCCCAGGACTGGGTAAAGATTGCCGTCGACATCAAAGAGCATTATTTCGAATATGACGGCTTCGTTGTCCTTCACGGCACGGACACGATGGCCTACAGCGCTTCGGCCCTGGCATTTATGTTTGAAGCTCTGGGCAAGCCTGTGATTTTTACCGGTTCACAAGTGCCCTTATGCGAGCCGCGCAATGACGCTCAGGACAATCTGGTTACATCATTGATGATTGCTGCCGATTATCCTGTCCCGGAGATCTGCCTTTACTTCGATAACATGCTGTTTCGCGGCTGCCGCGTCGTAAAAGCCAACTGCAATGCCTTTGCTGCGTTTGCCTCACCCAACTTTCCTCCGTTGGCGACCACTGGAATCAATATTAATGTGAACTGGAGCCTGGTCAGGAAACACCCCCAGGAGGATGCAGGGCTACTGGTCCACGAGCGGATGGACCCATCCGTGGGGGTTCTACGACTATTTCCCGGCATTACCGGTGAGATTGTCCGCAATTTTCTGCGCCCGCCCCTGAAGGGCGTGGTGATCCAAGCCTTCGGCGAAGGCAACGGCCCTACCAACAATCAAGAGGTCATGGCAGCCTTGGAGGAAGCGAACAACCGAGGGATGGTGATTGTGGCTTCAACACAATGCTGGATGGGAACAGTCGACCTGACCGCCTACGCCACGGGATTGGCCAAGGTCGGCGCAATCAGCGGGTACGACATCACTCCTGAAGCCGCCCTTACCAAACTTTTCTATTTATTCGGGAAAGGCGACTCGACGGCAAACGTAAAGGAACTCATGACCGAAGATCTGCGCGGAGAACTTACCCGACCTGCGGCGGACTGGCCGGGGAGGCGTTACCGTAGTTTGTAGGATTTCACCGTAATGGACGCCAAGGGCGCAATGAAAACCAGGTTGACCGCAGAGGCCGCAGAGAGCGCAGAGAAAGACAAAACCAACTTCTTACCGCTGATTTACGGGGTTTACGCTGATAAACCAAAACCTTTGAAACACGGAGGAACTGAGGAAGCGGAGGAAAACCAAAACCCTTAACCGCAGAGGCCGCAGAGAGCGCAGAGAAAAACAAAGCCAACTTCTTACCGCTGATTTACGCGGATTTACGCTGATAACCAAAACCTTTGAAACACGGAGGAAGTCGGAATCGGGAGATCCGATGATCGGGTGATCGGTGGATCGGAACTGCCAAACCTTGCCCCGGGAGAGGTGCAGGAAATTTGCGAGAAAAAACAAGATTTCAAATCACCTCGTAGTACGAAGTTAAAGATGAAGGACACGAGGAAAGCAAGAAAATCTTCGCTAAAATCCTTCGCGGCCTGACACGAATCTGACTGATAGCAATGCAGAGAGCGCAGAGAAAACCAAACCAATTTTTTACCGCTGATGACGCTGATCAAATTGATTCACGCTGATAATCAAAGACAAAATTTTCAAAGCGTTTGACAAACAGAAAACGGAGGAACCAAAACTTCGTGGTTCCTTTGCGTCCTTGGCGTTCATTGCGGCGAACATTCACCGGGTTTCATTGCCGGATTCGCGGGTTGGCCAATGAATACAACAGATCAGTCACGAAGTTCACGACAACATAGGTCAAACCGATGGCCAGGATGCAGCCCTGCACCAGATAGTAGTCGCGCCTTCCGATGGCCTGAATGGTAAGCCGGCCGATGCCATTCCACGAAAAAATGGTCTCGGTAACGATGGCCCCGGCCAGCAGCGCGCCGAATTGGAGTCCAACCACGGTAAGCACTGGAACCAAGGCATTGCGCAACGCATGTTTGTAGACCACGACATGTTCAGGGAGTCCTTTGGCGCGTGCTGTGCGGATGTAATCCTGGCTAAGCTCTTCCAGCATCGCGGTGCGGACCATGCGCGTGAGGATGGCAGCCAGTGAACCGCCCAGGGTGATAGCAGGCAGCACCAAATGGGCAAGGGTTCCGGAGCCGGAGACCGGGAGCATTCCCAAACGAATCGCAAAAAACAGGATAAGAATCGGCCCTAAAGCAAAGTTAGGAAAAGACAGGCCCAGCAGGCTGAGAAAGCTAAGCAGGCGGTCATCCCAGCGATTTCGTCGTCGTGCAGAGCGTACACCAGCAGGAATCGAGATCAGCAGCGCCACAATCATAGCAGCAACGGTCAATTCCAATGTCAAAGGATAGCGCTGGGCAATCATATTGGCCACGGGTTGATTGAATCCTATGGAGCGTCCCAGATCGCCATGCAAAACTCCTTTCCAGTAATTCCAATATTGGCGGCCAAGGGGCACATCCAATCCGTAAAGATGGCGGGCGGCCTCAACATCGGCGCCCGCGGCGTTTTCTCCCAGCATCTGCTGAATGGGATCGCCCGGTACCAGGTGGATGAGAAGGAAAACCACCGACACGACCAGCCAGAGCACCGGAACCATGTACAGCACGCGGCCGGCAACGTAGCGCAGCATCACCGCGCCTGTTCCAGCGGAGAGGATTGTGAAACATTCTCAATTTTCACGCGGGCAATTCTGCGGCCCTCCATCTGCATCACGGTGTAACGGCGGCCCTGAAATTCAAATGCCTCTCCACCTTTGGGGATTTTGGAAAGCTGCGCCATCACAAACCCGGCCAGCGTTTCAAAACCTTCATCGCGGGGCAGCAAAATTTCGTACTGCACCTCCAAGTCGCGAATATTGGCGGCGCCGTCGAGCACCACAGCTCCGGAAGTCAGCGGTATCACTGGACGCTGCGCGACATCGAATTCGTCTTCCAACTCGCCTACCAGTTGCTCCAAAACGTCCTCCACCGTAACCAATCCGGCGGTGGACCCAAATTCGTCCACCACGACTGCCAGATGCCGCTTGCGTTGCTGGAACTCCACCAGGAGATCGGCAACGGGCTTGGCCTCCGGGACAAATAATACTTCGCGCATGATGTGGCTGATCTTCAGGCCGGAAGGGGTCTTAGTGAACGGCAGGCCGGCCGCCAGGCGCATGTGCATGACCCGGGAGAGGTCTTTGGAATACAGCAGCCCGATAATGTTCTCTTTTCCTTTCGCCGGATCGTAGACTGGCACCCGCGAGTGCTGCTCTTCCACCACTCGCGCCATGGCTTCTTCCAGGGGCATATCAGCCGGCAATGAGAAGATATTGTGGCGAGGGACCATGATCTCTCGCACGGTCAGGTCTTCCAGCTCCAGAGCGTTGTGGATCATGTCTTCCTGCGCTTTTGGCAGCAAACCCACTCGCCGACTGGCAGTTACGATCAACTTCAACTCTTCGGGTGAGTGCACACCGCCTTCACGCATCAGCCGCGAACCAAATCCACGCAAAACCAAGTTGGCGGACTTGTTCATCAAGCGCAAAAAGGGGTGCGCCAGGGCCATGAAAAAGTCCATCGGGCCGGCCACTGCCAGGGCGACTCGCTCCGCCCGTTGCAAGGCCAGTGACTTGGGGACCAATTCGCCCAGAAGCACGTGCATATAAGTAATGATGGTGAATGCCAGAGTGGCTGAAATGCCATGAGCATACCATTGCGCGTAAGGGACATTCTGCATCCAGGGCTGCAGGATGGCCGCAAGCGTTCCCTCGCCCACCCAGCCCAGCCCCAGACTGGCCAGGGTGACGCCAAACTGCACCGCCGGCAAGAACTCATCGAGGCGCTGCTGGATTCTCTGGACGGTGCGAGCGCCCAACCGCCGCTGCTCAATCAATTGCTGGATCCGGGTATCGCGAACACTCACCATGGCAAATTCGGCAGCCACAAAAAAAGCATTGGCCGCCACCAGCAGAACCACCAGGAGGACCCGTAGCAGCACCAGCGTAACCATGTCGCCAATATTACACCGGGGAAGAATCGGGTGATCGGGTGATCTGGTCATCGGGTGATCGGTAGATCGGGGATCTCAGGAGCAGGTGGCCCCGATCTACCGATCACCCGATGACCAGATCCCCCGATTCCTCTTTGCTTTCTTTTTCCACAAAACCAGGTCTAATTAAAAGGTTTCCCTCTCGGAAAAAGCCCGCCTGTTGGGGAACTTATTTCCACGCTCAGCGTATGTAGTATTGAGGTCAAGAAGGGGGTATTGTGGCCAACGGCAAGAAAAAGAGCAGACGTCTTTTTTATATTCTCGGCTCTGTTACCGCACTGGTACTCATAGTATTTGTCGCCATGGCTGCCACGCGGGGCGGCGCAAAAATCGATCCAGAGAAGCTGGCCAAAGTGGAGCGCGGTGGCTTGGCCAAGAGCGTCGTCGCTACCGGCAAGATCGAGCCAATCACCAAGGTTGAGGTCAAATCCAAAGCCAGTGGCATTGTGAAAAAGCTGCTGGTGGATTACGGTGAGCCGGTCAAAAAAGGGCAGATACTGGCCGAGTTGGACAAAGAAGAGATTCAGGCGCGGGTCAACCAGCAGAGAGCATCTCTGGAAGCGGCACAGGCTGCCGCACACGCTGCTGAAGCCGATCTGGAACACGCCAAGGTCGATGCCGCCGGTCCGGATGTCCCCATGCTTAAACGTGCCTACGATCGCGCCCAGCAGATGGTGAAGGACGGAGTAATCTCGGCCTCGCAATTGGACGACGCTCAGAAAAATTATGAAATGGGGGTAAACAAGCAGGACTTGGGCAAGGCCAATGAAGTTGTGGCCCGGGCCAAAGTGAGGCAGGCACAGGCCCAGGTCTCGCAGTCGCGGGCGTTGCTTGATCAGACGGAAGAGGAATATCGGAACTCCACCATCGTTTCCCCCATCGACGGCCTGGTGCTGTCCCGCGATGTGGAGGTAGGCGATGCGGTAAGCTCCATCCTGGTTTTAGGATCATCCGCCACCCTCGTCATGACTCTGGGAGATACCCGCGAAGTCTACGTGAAGGGCAAAGTCGATGAGAGCGACATCTCCAAGGTCTATCTCACCCAGCCCGCCCGCATCAAAGTGGAGTCGTACAAAGACCGCATTTTCTCGGGGAAGATCAAGAAAATCTCTCCTATGGGCGTGGAAAAAGACAACGTAACCACCTTTGAGGTGCGCGTCTCCATTGATAATTCCAAAGGCGAACTCAAGGCCATGATGACCGCCAATGCGGAGATCATCCTGGAAGACCATAAGAATGTGCTGATGGTCCCGGAAGGCGCGCTTATCTATGACAAGGACCGCAAGGCGTCCCTGGAAATCCCTGATCCCAATGCCCGCAATGGCAGGAAAAAACTTGCGGTGACCGTGGGGATTTCCAATGGCTCAAAAACCGAGCTACTCTCTGGATTGAAAGAAAACGACCAGGTAATTCTGCAGTAGTGCTTACACCCCGGCAAAATTCTTGAAGCGAGGAGAAGAAGATGCAACTTCGAAAGACATTGGGTTTCCTGTTCGTGCTCCTGGTTTTTGGCGTGCTGCAGGCTTGCGCTGACACCGGGGGCTTTGACCGTACTTTGCAGGTTTCCGGTCCTGTAGACATGGAAATTACCTCCGGCTCAGGCCATATCACGGTGCATGCAGGGGCCAGCGGGACTGTGCATGTGTCGGCCAAGATTCACGCAAGTAATTCGTGGTCGGGCATGAGCGCAGCGGAGAAGATCCGCAAGATCGAGCAGCATCCTCCGATTGAACAGCAGGGCAACACGATCCGCATTGGCAAACTTGAAGACCATGATTTGCAGCGAAACATCTCCATCGACTACGACGTTACGGTGCCCGCACAGACTAAACTGTCCTCTCACACCGGGTCCGGCGACCAGACCATCAGCGGACTTCAGCTTTCAGTCGCGGTCAATACCGGCTCGGGTGGAGTCACAGTTGAAAACCTTGGCGCTGATGGCCGCATTCGTTCCGGCTCCGGCGACCTGAAGATCAACTCCATCAGGGGTGTTCTAAACGCAGAAACCGGCAGTGGCAACATTCACGCCAGAGGCGCGGGCGGTGAAGTCTACGCTCAAACAGGCAGTGGCGAGGTGGAGATCGAGCAAGTTGGTCCCGGCAACGTGCGAGCCGAAACCGGTTCTGGAAACGTGAAGCTGTATGGCATCAAAGGCGGCCTCAGGGTTGAAACAGGCAGCGGCGATATTCGCGCCGAAGGTGAACCAACCGGCGATTGGCGCGTGGGTGCAGGTTCCGGCAGCATCAAGCTGAAGATTCCCTCGCAGGCTTCGTTCAATCTGGATGCCCGGACCTCGTCCGGAAGATTGACGACCAGCCATCAGATCAACAGTCAAGGAACAATCTCGCACAATCATATACAAGGCAAGGCCGGCAACGGAGGCGTGCTTCTCGATCTGCACACCGGCTCCGGCGACATTGAGATTAACTAGAGCGTGTTTCAAAAATATGCGTTTCGTCACCAGGGCGAAAAGCCCTGGTCGTTTTCGGGCCAGTAACGCAGGCCTAAAAGGCCTGCTCTTCCACCAAAAAAATTTCTTAATGGCATTTTTGAAACACGCTGTAGGGAATTTCCAGAGTTAATGTAGATAAGATTTTTCATTAGGGTTTAGAACCAATACAATACAGTTCAGTTCACCCGACATTTATTCTCCCAGCCCGTCGCAAATGAATCGGCCTGTATACTCTGTAGAGCGTGTTTCAAAAATACTTCCATACCTTTTAACGATGCAGAAAAGAAACCGGGGCTAAAAGAGCGTGTGTGAGAACTTCCTTGATTTTTGAAGGTAGATGAGACAAATTAAGGAGCATGTCACGATTTCGTATGTACAGCCCGGATCAAGCCTATCTGCTACCTCCGAGTGTGAAGGAAGTGCTGC
>Ga0210408_10000853_pt1 | contig 34347 bp, 32 predicted proteins | sample IncBWH4MmetaG_FD_155471 | JGI IMG/M metagenome (GOLD analysis project Ga0210408, IMG submission 155471) | Forest soil microbial communities from Barre Woods Harvard Forest LTER site, Petersham, Massachusetts, United States - Inc-BW-H-4-M | ecosystem: Environmental > Terrestrial > Soil >... | reverse complement strand
TTAGCTCCCTTCTTCGGTACGCGGTGGTTCTCGCTCATAGAAGCAATTCCGAACGATCCGTTCGCTCTGCCGCGAGGCGCTACCGCGCGGCAATGAGTGCGCAAGACGGGATCGGCTGGCCAAACATGGTCGGCAAGAACGTTGTTTCAGCCTTGGCGGCTTCTAGCGACCGGTTGGGTGTCGTGACGCATACGAGCGACCGCAACGACTTCGGACGAGGCTCCGTGGCAAGTACAAGCGCCGCAGGAGCCTCGGAAATGAGTTCCGCGCCGATTCCTTTTCAGCTCGCGGACAGTCTCATCTACATCCAGGCCAGCGTCAACGGATCGCATCCGCTTTGGATGATGTTGGACACGGGTTCGAGTGTCACTGTTTTCGATGAAACCGTATCGAAAATGCTCGGGATTCGGTTTCTTGGCCAAGGGAACGTGGATGGACCTGGGCAAGGGTCCGCCCAAAAGCTCACGTTTGCCAACCACGCTACCCTCATGTTTGCTGGGGAAGAGCTCGGAGATCAAACGGTGGCGACGCTGCCTCTGGAATGGTTCTCGCGCGAAGTGGGCCGAAGCACGGATGGATTCCTTGGCTCCAATGTATTCCGCAACTATGTTGTTGAAATTGACTACGCAAATCAGGTGCTCCGTTTTCACGATCCGGCGGGCTATTGTTATTCCGGATCGGGTCAGCGTTTGCCACTCCAGTTCGTCTGGAACGACATACCGACCGTACACGCGCAGGTCGTAGCGCAAGACGGCAGAGCAATCGACGGCGTCTTTTTGGTCGACTCAGGTGCGACGACCGCCATTTGGCTTACAAAAGCATTCAGCGAGGCAAATCCAGAGGTTCTACCCGGGCATGACACGGTCGAAGTGCCAAAGGTGGTTGCCGTAGGAGGTGAGTTGACTGCCCGGCTTGGACGCGTGCAGGCCATTAGGATCGGAGGATTCGTGGTCTCCATGCCACTCACGCAATTTTCCCAAAATACCTCCGGTATTTTCGCGGCTCCGGATATTACGGGGACCATCGGGGCACAGATGCTGCGCCGATTCACCGTCATATTTGACTATCCGCACGGACAGATGATTCTCGAACCAAACGAGCACTTCGGCGACCCGTCCTAAATTAGGAAGAAAACGCACCACATTTATCAACAGCTTAGGGAAGCAATTAGGTTCGGCCTTGCCCCAACTTGCGGTTTTCCAATTGATTGTGAAGTTCCATCCTCGATCGAATTTCTGAAACCTTTCCGCGATTCCCAACTCTCATTCAATGCAAGCGGTCAGTCTTTCGGTGAGTTGAGGGAATCAAAAAAAGGCAAGTCTCATGAAGGTAGCAATCGATTTTCGTCGCGCAGGCAGCGCATTCAGCCGTGAGCGCGTTGGGCCGACGCGCCACTCCCAACGCACGGCGCAACGTTTGTTGAGCAAGAAAAGGCCGCAGGCTCGGCCCGAGAATCGCTCTGGAGATTGGAAGGGGCAGAAACCCGACAGCTCATCGTTTAGCGAGGCCATCCGGCTGGCTCAGCAGGGCGACGCGCCTGCCCTTGAAATTATTTATCAGCAACACTCCGCACGGGTGTATGCGCTTTGCCTGCGCATGCTTTGCGACCCAGTTCAGGCCGAGGATCTGGTTCAGGAAGTGTTCATACAGCTATTCCGGAAGATTCACACCTATCGTGGCGAATCCGCGTTTTCGACCTGGCTGCATCGTTTAACGGCGAACCTTGTTCTGATGCACCTGCGGAGGAAGAAACCGATTTCTATATCACTCGATGACATCGACGGAAGCGACGAAGGCGATGACCGGCCACAAAAGGAAATCGGAGCGCCCGATCCCCGGCTGACTGGCTTGATCGACCGAGTCACTCTCCAATCAGCTATCGAGCAGTTGCCGCGCGGGTACAGGGAAATTTTTACTCTCTACGACGTTCAGGGTTACGACCACAGGGAAATTGCCAAGATTCTCGGACGCTCGGTCGGCAATTCAAAGTCTCAATTGCACAAGGCCCGTAAGCGCTTGCGCGAACTGCTTCAGGGGTACAGAGCGACCGCGCGCGACGCGATCGCGAGACAGCGGGCCACTCTCTCGCGCTTGTCACCAGTTAACACCCTTACCGAGATCTCCGCGAAATAAAAATCAGGACGAATCATGAAGAATCGTACGATCACCGCCCGCGCTGTATCCATTCAGCTCATCCTACTCTTGCTCTTGGGCGCCACCATCTTCAACTTTGCCAAGCCTGCCTCCGGCCAGTCCCTCCCTTCCGATGAGGTGAAGCACGATACGCCGGGCCAGACGATTAAGCCGAGCCAGGCCCTCCATATCGACGTAAATCTGGCACTCGTGAATGTCACCGTTACCGACCCCTATAGCCGCATCGTCACCGGTCTCGAGCCAGATAACTTCCGCGTCTTCGAAGACAACGTCGAGCAGGAAGTCGTGAATTTCTCCTCCGAAGACGTTCCCATCTCGATCGGCGTCATCCTGGATCTCAGCGGCAGCATGGCGAACAAACTTGGCAAGGCCAAGGAAGCCGCCCTCCAGTTCTTCAAAACCGCCAATCCACAAGATGAGTTCTTTCTCGTCGGTTTCAACGAACGCGCCCGACTCCTCAGCCCGTTCACCCACAACGTCGAAGATTTGCAGAGCGCTATGCTCCCGGCCTCTGCCAAGGGCAAGACCGCCTTACTCGACGCCATTTATCTTGGGCTCAATCAGATGCGCATCGCTAGCAACGGCAAACGAGCTCTGCTGGTCATATCCGACGGTGGCGATAATAGTAGTCGGTACACCGAGAAAGACATCAAGCGGATCGTTCGGGAAGCGGACACGCAGCTCTATTCCATCGGCATTTTTGACCCCTTTGAGTTTCGCAGCCGAACGCTGGAGGAACTCAATGGGCCCACGCTCCTCAGCGAAACGACGGAATTGACCGGCGGGCGGGCGTTCACCGCGGAGAATCTAAACGACCTGCCGGATATCGCCGCAAAGATCAGCGCGGAGTTACGAAACCAATATATCTTAGGCTACCGCCCGAGTAATAAGGCCCACGACGCCCGCTGGCGCAAAATCAAGATCAAGCTACGGGTCCCCAAGGGCCTTCCGCCTCTCAGCGTTTACGCAAAAACGGGCTACTACGCGCCCAACCTCTAGGTCTGGCAAAGACCTCCGGCGGACTGCGTTTCCAGCTCTGAAATCCAATCCACCTTGAGAATTTTGGAAACCTTCAAGCGATTCGAGACTCTCATTAAATGGAACGGGACACACCTTGTTGAGGCGTTCGAGGCCCCTAGAAATCGCCAGAGAAGCTGCTTTGGTCAGACCGGGCAGCGAGATTCGCGATCCACGAGGCGCAACCAGTATCGGACGGTGTTCCGCATCTCATTCTAAATTTGACGGGAGACGTTGAAATGACGAAAACGACAAGAGCCATGCTCGCAGGTGCGGCGTTCGCGGGATTGTTCGCCGGAGCCGGAGCAACGGTTAAGGCTTCGCCTCTGCTTCCTTCGCTGAAGAGTTCGCTAAACGCGCAGGACCAGGATCAGAAAAGCGACAAGCAGGACAAAGAGAAGCATGCTTGCAAGGGCCAGAACTCCTGCAAGGGCAAGGGTGGCTGCAAGGCCAGCGACAACGGCTGCCACGGCAAGAACTCTTGCAAGGGCAAGGGTGGTTGCGCAACCGACGGGTCAAAGAAGCCTGAGTAATATCTCGGTTCACTATCGCCTTGTATAGAGAGGGCTAGATAATTTCCTGGCCCTCTTTCCTTACGCCATAGGAGAGGCAAATAGTGCGCTCTCGAATCGCTTCAACCTGCCGCCCCCTTCTTGCGAGCAATCCGAGACGGCTTTTTGGCGCGTCGAATTCACGCCAATTTTGAGAATTCAGAAACCTTTACGCAACCCATGACTCTCATTCAATGAACGGAACACTTCTTCGGGGTGCTCGACGCCGCCTCGAAATCGCAGCGAGAACCGGGTTGGTTACACCGTGCGGGGCAGATTCGCGGTCCGCGAGCCGGGGAAGAGTGTCTGGACGGTGTTTCGTATCTCAACTCGAATCAACAGGAGGGTTTGAAAGTGACGAAAACGACCAAGGCCATACTCGCAGGTGCGGCGTTCGCAGGATTGTTCGCCGGGACAAGCGCTGCAGTTCAGGCTTCGACTCTGCTTCCTTCACTGAAAACGTCTTGGAGCGCCCAAGATCCGAACCAGGACCAGAGCCAGGGTCAGAAGTCGGAGAAAGCCAAAGACAAGAAGGACAGGCACGCTTGTAAAGGCCAAAACTCTTGCAAGGGCAAGGGCGGCTGCAAGGAAGGCGACAACGGCTGCAAGGGCAAAAACTCGTGCAAGGGCAAGGGTGGCTGCCGGACCGACGGAAAGAATAAGCCCTCTTAGCCGCCAATTCGCTCTAAGTCTGATTCTTTTTTGAGGGGGCCGGTGCTGTTCGTCGGCCCTCTCTATCCAAATTACATGGAGACTTCAGTGGCTGCGAACCGCTTTAATGCGTTTACGGATTACGGGATTGGGATCGGCCTGCGCGCTCCACACTACGAGCATATCCTGTCTCGCAAACCTGCGGTCGACTGGTTTGAAATCATCTCTGAGAATTTCATGATCGACGGCGGACGGCCGCTGCACATTTTGGATCAGATCCTCGATCAATACAAAGTCGTACAGCACGGCGTCTCCATGTATTTCGGCTCCGCAGAGAAGCCTGATCGCGAACATCTCCGCCGCTTGAAGGAACTCGTGAGACGCACAAAGACCCCGTGGCTCTCCGACCACCTCTGCTGGGGCAGCGTCGATGGACGCTACACACACGACCTCCTTCCCATGCCTTACACATTCGAAGCTGCACGCCTCACGGCTCAGAAGGTTCGCGAAGTGCGGGACTTTCTCGAAATCCCGATTGCTGTCGAGAACGTGAGCAGTTACGCCGAATTTCATGTTTCCGAAATGACCGAATGGGAGTTCCTCAACGAAGTTGTGGAGCAGGCTGACTGCGGAATCCTCCTCGATGTGAACAATATCTACGTCTCATCGCAAAACCACAATTTTGACCCCTTCACCTATGTGAACAGCGTTCCCGCGGAGCGCGTTGCGCAGATCCACATTGCCGGCCATTCGAAATTCAAAAAATACATCCTCGATACCCATGACCATCCGGTGCTGGATCCCGTGTGGAAACTCTATGAGCGCACCATCCAACGCGCCGGCCACACTGCGACACTCCTCGAGTGGGACGACAGCATCCCTTCTTTTCAGGAAGTCCACAGAGAAGCCCTGAAGGCCAATCGCTTCCTCGCCAACACGACGCTGGCGGTGGCGGTATGAAGCTTCTCACCCTTCAACGAGCTGTGGCCCGCGCCGTCATGCAACCCCTCACGCTGTCGGAGCGCATGCAGCGGACCGCGCCTGGCGGAGGGCGCATGAGCGCCTACGCGGCCCGGTATATCAGGCCAAACGACCGCCTCACTTCCTTCGAACGCCTCGAGATCTATAATCGGCAATACTGGTTTCGTGTTCTCGGCAGCATGGCCGAGGATTTTCCAGGATTGCGCGCCATTCTGGGTCAGCCGCGGTTTGAAGACATTTGCCGTGCCTACCTCGCGGAGAGCCCTTCGCGCTCGTTCACGCTGAGGAATCTCGGGGCGCGGCTTGAAACGTGGTTGCGGCGCAATCCCGAATGGATACGAGGGAAGCAGACTCTCGCCCTGGACATGGTGCGCCTGGAATGGGCGGACATCGAAGCATTCGACGGCAAAGCAGAACCTGCCCTTCACCCGGAAGATCTGAACGGCAGCTCCACCGGAGGCCTCCGTTTGCGGGTTCAACCCTACGTGCAAGCTCTGGAGCTTCACTACCCGGTGGACGACTTGAAGCTCGAATTTCGGGAGGGCGACAACACCGCTGATTTCGCGAGCAATGCCCTGACGGAGACCCGGAGGAGCAGTAAAGTCCGAGCAGTCGCCGCTCTGGAGCCAAAGCAAATCTTTCTCGTGGTTCACCGGATGGATTTCTCCGTGTACTTCCGCCGCATCGAACGCGAGGAGTTCGCGTTGCTCTCCGCGCTGCGCAGCGGAAAGACGATCGAGCGCGCGATTGAATTAGCCTTTCAACGCAGTTCGGTTCCCGAGTTTGATCGTCGGGGATACGTTCGGCTCCGCTTTCAGACCTGGGCAACTATGGGCTGGTTCTGTCGGCCCGAAGAAATATCAACGCGGTGAAAAAGCCGCGAGAAAACCGTGGGGATGAGACCGTGAATAATCTAGTCGCTAGAGTCAAGCAGTGGCATAACCAGTTCTTCGCCTTAGTGTCTTACCTGCAGTCACCATTCCTCCTATTTGTGCGGCTCTATTGGGGATGGCAACTGGCTCAGAGCGGCTGGGGCAAGCTCCATCACCTGCCCAATGTGTCGGAGTTTTTCGCCAGCCTTGGCTTGCCGATGCCCGCGCAAATGGCCGTGTTCATCGCTTGCGTCGAGTTCTTCGGTGGCATCTTCCTCGCTCTGGGCCTCTTTTCCAGGATCACGAGCCTCGTCCTCAGCGTTAACCTGACCATGGCTTACGTACTCGGGGACCGGGAGGCGCTGCTCTCTTTCTTCTCCGATCCGGACAAGTTTATTGCTGCCGCTCCCTTCGCGTTTCTCGTTGTCTCACTGATCGTGCTGATTTTCGGCGCCGGCAGGATCTCCGTGGACACGGTCCTGGCATTTTTCTATGGCTCGACACGCGTGAAGCAGACGAATTCAGTTACAGCCTGATCGCACGCTCTCCAGCAAAGAAAGTTTTGCCATGGTAATTCCATGCTCCCAACCCTTATGGCGGCCTTCTCCGGCCGCGCAGTGTCGATCGCGCTCCTTTTTCTCCTTTCTTTCTGCCTCGCGGCGACGGCGGGCGAGATGACTTCGAGCCTGTTGATCGGAAACGCTCGCATCGACATCATGATCGAACGAACCTCCCTGCCCGTGCCGGTGAAGGACATTTTTCGCTGGGTCAAGTCGGCCGCTGAGTCCGTGACGATCTATTACGGCCGCTTTCCCGTGCCTCACGTCTTGATTCGGATCACTCCCTTCGAAGGAAGAGGCGTCCGCGACGGTATGACCTTTGGCGATCGAGGCGGACGAATCACCATACGTGTCGGCGCCGACACTTCTCCTTCGGAGCTTGCGTCTGACTGGATGCTGACCCACGAGATGGTCCACCTGGCTTTTCCTTCCGTGGACGAAAAGCACCATTGGATCGAGGAGGGGATCGCCACCTACGTCGAACCGATCGCTCGCATTCGCGCCGGACACCTTGCGGCAGACCAGATGTGGCTTGACCTTGTCCGCGACGTGCCGAAAGGGCTGCCTCAGCCCGGAGATCGAGGGCTCGATCACACACACACCTGGGGCAGAACCTATTGGGGAGGAGCGCTGTTTTGCCTGCTAGCTGACGTTGAGATTCGCCGTCAAACAAACAACGCGCAGGGCCTGGAACACGCTCTGCGCGGCATTCTCGACGCTGGTGGTGACATCCGCAAGGAATGGAATCTCCAGGATGCGCTCGCGGTCGGAGACCGCGCGGTCGGCGTGAGCGTTCTTCGTCCCCTTTACGCAAAAATGAAAGACAAGCCAGTGAGCGTGGACCTAGGTACGTTGTGGGCCCAGCTGGGTGTCCAATCGGATGGGGCCAGTGTCCGCTGCGACGATAGTGCCACACTGTCTGCGATCCGCCGGGCGATCACAACGGCGGAATCCAACGCGGCCGAGGGGCATTCTTTGCTTCGGAGACCTGCCGCAGTCTTTGCAGGGCGTGCTGTGGGGCCCCGCGTGATCGGTTTGGCGAAGTAAACCGCGAGTCGGAGTAGCATATTGTCGTGACAAAGAAAACAGAACGACGAGCTGCTGATTCGAAACCAGTGCGCGTAGCCATCGCGCAATCCGCTCCCGTTTATCTGGACAAACGAGCCAGCCTCGCAAAGGCCCTTGACCTCGTTCAGCAGGCGGCAAAGCGAGGAGCACAGCTGGTTGCCTTTGGCGAAACTTGGCTGCCGGGCTACCCATCCTGGCTGGATGTGTGTCCCGGCGCGGCACTGTGGGAAAACGCTTCCGCGAAAGAGGTCTTCGCGAAGCTCAGGAATAACAGCATCACCGTTCCCGGCGACGAAGTGCATGCGCTCAGCGAAGCGGCGCGAGCTCTCAAAATCGCGATTGTGATCGGAGCGAGTGAGCGAGTCGATGCCGGCCCGGGAAATGGCACACTCTATAACTCGCTTCTCACTATTTCAGAAGACGGACAGCTGCGAAACCACCACAGGAAACTCGTGCCAACCTACACGGAACGGCTCGTGTGGGGTAATGGTGATGGCCGCGGGCTGCAAGCCGTGTCCACGTCGGCTGGACGCATAGGCGGATTGATTTGCTGGGAGCATTGGATGCCGCTCGCGCGCATGGCCATGCACAATTCCGGGGAGCACATCCACGTCGCGGTTTGGCCAACGGTTCACGAATTACATCAACTCGCCAGCAGGCACTACGCCTTTGAAGGCAGGTGTTTTGTGTTGGCGGTCGGTTTAATGATGCCCGCCGCTGACGTACCGCAGGAGCTTCTTCGCGATTTCCCGCTATCTCTGGGTGATAACCAACGGATAGAGCGAGGGGGCAGCGCGATTATCGGGCCGGATTCGCATTACGTTGTTCGACCCGTGATCGATCGGGAAAAGCTCATCGTGGCGGACCTCGATATCATGCAAATCGACCGATACGCAATGACCCTCGACGTCTCGGGTCACTATGCTCGACCGGACCTGTTTCGCTTCGAGAAGAAAGAGTCGGCATAGAGCGGTGCGCTGGCGGCTCCAGGCGGAAACGAGACCTCGCGCGGCGAGCGAGCAACTTTGATTGCAGACAAGGAAAGAGAGAAACGAATGGAATTGAATTTTGCGGGCAAGAAACTGATTGTCATCGGAGGCACAAGCGGAATCGGGAAGGCCGTCGCGTCACTCGTGCTCAGCAACGGTGGCAGTGCTGTGCTCGTCGGCCGCCACGAGGCCAAGACGCGAGAGGCGGTCCTGGAATTGGGTTCGCGTGGCGAGGTGTCGGGATGGGCTGTGGACATAACGAGCGGCGCCGGACGCGCCCGCTTGATCGACCATCTACACGCAAAGCACGCGGACGTAAGCTTGCTTGTGAATGCCGCAGGTGTTTTCGCCCCGAAGCCGTTTCTCGAGCATACCGAACCCGACTATGACCGCTATCTTGAAATCAACAGGGCCCTCTTCTTTATCACCCAATGCGTAGCTAAGAACATGGTCGCCGGTAAACGCGGCGGCTCGATCGTGAATATCGGATCGATGTGGGCCAGGCAGGCGGTGCAAGCCACTCCTTCTTCCGCTTATTCGATGGCGAAAGCCGGGCTGCACGCTTTGACGCAGCATCTCGCGCTGGAACTCGCAAGTGCGGGCATTCGCGTCAATGCCGTTTCGCCCGCCGTCGTGAATACGCCAATTTTCGAGGGCTTCCTGCCAAAGGAACAAGTGGCCGCGGTTCTTCAGAGTTTCAATGCTTTCCACCCGATCGGGCGTATCGGGCGGCCCGAAGATGTCGCGGAAATCGTCGCCACGCTACTATCCGATAAGTCCTCCTGGGTGACGGGCGCCGTTTGGGATGTCGATGGAGGCGTCATGGCGGGGCGCAATCAATACGTTTCGTGAAGCGCTAACTCTAATCGACGAGGCTTGACTTCATGGTGTTCGAGGCAAAAAACAATGCGATTCGACTTGCGAGCAAGTTTGCACGGTTGCTAGCGGTACGAGTCACAATCCTGACCCTCCTAAGCATTCTGATGGCGCCATCCGCAATGCTTGCAAATTGCCAGCTCGGCTTGGAAGCAGCCTCCCATCTGGATCCCGGCTTTGATTCACTGTACGACTTGAACTTCAACGCAGCCCAGACCCAATTTTCGGATTGGAAAGCCCGCTATCCGGACGATCCTCTCGGTCCAGCTGCAGCCGCCAGCGCGTACCTATTTCGGGAATTCGATCGACTCGGAGTTCTCCAGAGCGAACTCTTTCGCGACGACCAAACCTTTCACCAACGCAAAAAATTGACGTCGGACCCGCGCTTGAAGGCTTTGTTTGATTCCGAACTCACGTTGTCCGAAACGCTGGCAGCGAAACAGTTGGCGAAAGATCCTGCGTCGGTTAACGCACTTTTGGCGATGACAATGGCGAATGGGCTGCACGCGGACTATGCCGCCCTCATCGAACGGAAGGATGGTGCGTCACTCTCGTATACAAGGAAAGGACGAAAATCGGCCGAAAAACTTCTCATGGTCGACTCCGGCTGTTACGACGCCTACCTGGCTCTGGGCGTGGAAAACTATTTATTAGGTATTAAGCCAGCGCCAGTGCGGTGGATATTAAAAGTAGGAGGTGCCAACACCAATCGGGACCAAGGATTACGGGAACTTGAACTGACGGCGGAAAGAGGTCATTTTCTCAAGCCGTTCGCGAAATTGTTGCTCGCCGTAGCAGCCTTGCGGAGGCACGATGGCCAAAACGCGAAGCTCATCTTGACTGACTTGCACTGCGAGTTTCCTCACAATCTCCTTTACGAGCATGAACTCGCTCGCCTTGAAGCGGAAAGAGCGGATTGAATGCTGATCAGTCAGGTACATGCGCAGCGGCCAGACTTTCGATAATCTCAACAGCACAAGCCGGAAAAATCTAGAATCGCAGAATGGCGTCAATCGCAAACATGAGTTGCCAAAGGAAAGACCCGGTCGCTTGCGATCAAACAACGAGCGAAATGGGTCTCCTTGGACCAGCAAACGCTCAGGCAGGGTCGCTCCGAGCGGGCAATCCTGCAGCGGGCACGTGCCTTCGAACCAACTCCTCCAGTTCCCCGAGATGGGAGTACGGCGCCAGTACGCAGTTTGCGTGCGTGTTCCCGGTGATCAGGAGAGAAATCCTGTGCGCAGCGTCGCGCTCAAAAAAAAGGATGGTCTTCTTGGCGGTCGCTCCAAGGAGATAGCCGGTCTCAAAGCCCAAACCGAACGAGGAGCCTGTCACCTCCGCGACGAACAGCTCGCACTGGGCGAGCCAGGTCATATCGCGCGCAAATATTTTTTGAGGAGCAACGCTGCGGTCAGCCTCCCAAGCATCGTCGCGGACCAAGTGGCTTGTGAGCACTTCATGACCCAGGGATTGGAGAACCTTTAGAATTTTCTTGGCTGCCTCGACCGAGGAACGACTCCCTGCAACGGTGAAGCCCAAATAGATTTTCATAGTGCAACAGAATACCTGCCGATTTCTGTCATGGGCTATCGCATCGCTCCGATTTGTAAATAGCCGCAACCGACCCACGGAGCAGAGTGGTTCACCTCCGTCTATCGGGCCCTTAGTGAGATTCGCGACATTGCGAAAGGTTCCAGAGACTCGCCATAGAACTTATTTCGTCCCGAAATGAAGGTTCATGCATGCGGAGGGTTCAGGTAACCCTCTCGGGCGTGACTGCAAACGTCGGCAGTGTCCGACGCGTCAAGCAGGAATCTTGGATCTTTTCGTCGACTCGTGAGTCCCATCTAGTTCCAGCCGGCACGAAATCGCCTTCTCGGCCGAAGAGACTCGTGCATGGGCTTCGCACGGCGTCGTCTATCCTCAAGTACGGGTTCGCGCCGAGATTCGATCTCGGGACCGCGGCGAAGGGCCACCGCTGACGGGTTCCGTTACTTACCTGCCCTCTGATACCCGCCCTCGGCCTTCCATCAACTGTTAAAGCCTGGCGCAACGGCGTCTCGTATCTGTAGTCGCGCCGCCAGGAGCTGCACTTTGACGTTCCTTACTGTAAGCCCAAGCACTTGCGCTATTTCGTCGATGCTCAGGTGTGCGACGTCTCGCAGCGTGAAGACTTCGCGACGGTCTTGCGGCAGAGACGCGAGTGCTTGCTGCAAAGCGTCTCGCACCCCCTTGTGCTCAAGCGCTGCGGACGGGATTTCGCGCCACTCTGTGAAATCTTTCGGTACATACGCGTTCCCATTATCCGTTTGCCGCTCGTTCAACTCCTGGGACAGTTCTTGTCTCCGGTCCTGTCCAAGTCTGTTCCGAGCTTCGTTGATCGTTATCTGGATCAACCATGTGCCGAATTTCATCTGCCCGCGAAATCCCTGGATATTGGAGAGCGCTCTCAGCACCGCCTCCTGAGCAACTTCTTCAGCCTCGGCCAAGTTTGTCAGAATCGTCCTGGCTATCGAAAGCACCGCACGCAAGTGCGGGTGCACGAGACGCCAGTAAGCTTCTCTGTCTCCCCTGCACGCCTGATGAACCAATTCCATCTCGTTGTTCTCCACGTTCCACCTCATTCCTGCTCCTGACCACTCGTAGCGCTGCCAGAGCGCGGATCCGACTCCCTGGCGTAAACGATGGGCTTCCGCCCCATGGATTACTTCCCGCGCTTTGCTTCCTGTTCCCTGTAGGACAACTCCTTCCTGATCGTTTCCAAGTCCTTATCGGCTTTTTGCAAGCGGTCACGGACCTGGTCGATGGCTCTAAAGGCGGCAATGTCATAGTCTGTTACGCTCTCTTCGGTCGCGTGTTTGCTGAGGAACTTCTGAATGACGAGAACCTCTTTGAACAGGGACTCTTGCGGCGAATCATCCGGCATGTATTTGATCTGAGTTACGAGGTCGTTCCACGCGACGTTGCGCACGATAGGAACGACATGCCCGCGTTCCTGCGCGTACAAAAAATAGAGATAACTCATGATGAACGCGACAAGCAGCAACGCACGGAAAACTAAAAAGCGGATTGTCTTCATATGGCCCTCTTCATCGCCTCGCCCATACTCTTTCGCCAACCGCAGCTTTATGAAGGCCGAGCAGTTGACCAAGGTGACTCCCTCTCCTTGCAACCTCTGCAATAGCGCTATGCCGTCGTTATCGAGCGAAGAAACGCCAGTGCAATCGACTTGAATCTGTTGACCTTTTGCCAGAATTGGATCGCACAGCAGCTTTAATACAGGTACCCAAGGTCCCGCCAGCTTGCCGTCGAGACGCAATTTGGTTTCGTCAACCGTGACGTCGGTCTCTATGATTCGAAGCATCGGTCTAAAAACCTGATTGCGCTTCTTTTAAGGGCAAGCGGTATGCCAGAGGCAACCGAGCCAGCTACGAACGCTAATCCATTCAAACGACGAGGGTTGGCCGATAACGAAGTTTTTTGGCGGCCACTACATTTCGTGGTGCAGGCCCGGACCAAGTACGAGACCACTAGATTTCGTGGTTTGGCCCACGAAACGGCGACGGCCAGCGGCATGGAAGGCAAAAACCGTGGCCCTGCGCGGCTTGAAGCAAGATTAGTGATGTCGTTGGAGGACGAACTTCACAGCCCTGGGCGGCTCATGGAGAGCGTCGGGCAACGGTCGCCCGTTGGCGAGAGACCTGGCCGCAATCAGGTTCACCCAACCGAAACGTCGTCAAGCTCCCAATGGAATCGAGTGTCGACGAAAGTGCGTGCAAAGATCGTTTATGTTTTCCTCTAAGAAGAGCTCGTGCCTCCGTACGCCGACGCGGCGTCCGCTGGCGTTTCGCAGGGCCTCTGAATGTTCAGTTTTTTCATGCGGCTGCGCAACGTATTCGGGTGAATGTCCAACATCCTGGCGGCGCCTTTTTCGCCCTCGATCACCCAATTCGTAGCGGCCAGCGCGGCTTCAATGTGCCGGCGCTCGGCCTCTCGCAACGAAGGGCTTGTTGCGTAGGAAGCGGAGGAAGCGGAAGAACTGGAAGGAGCACCAGAAGCAATCGAGTCGGCGGCGCCGAAGGCTGTGGGCGCCGACGCGGCGTCGCCTGTGAGCGAGATGACCTGCCCGCCGTCGAGGCACGCCGTGCTGAGCCACTCGCGATCTAAGACGAGAAGATTACCCGGCGACAGGATGACCGCGCGTTCGATTACGTTTTGCAATTCGCGGATGTTGCCAGGCCACGAATACTCCACCAAGCGCCGCATGGTACCCTCGACCACCTGCGTCACGCTCTTACCTAATTTCTGGGCGAATGTCTGGACTAAAAACGCGACCAACATGGGTATGTCTTGACGGCGCTCGCGTAACGGCGGGATGTGGATGGGGAAGACGTTTAGGCGGTACCAAAGGTCGGAACGGAATTTCCCGGTACGCACGTCCTCCTCAAGATTCCGGTTGGTGGCGGCAAGGATTCGCACGTTCACTTTCACCGTCTTGTTGCTGCCGATGGGTTCGAACTCGTGCTCCTGCAGCACGCGCAGGAGTTTCACCTGGGTCTCGGGAGGCAGATCGCCCACCTCGTCCAAAAGGATCGTGCCGCCATCGGCGACCTTGAAACGCCCTTCGCGATTGGCGATCGCGCCGGTGAACGCACCTTTGAAGTGACCAAACAGTTCGCTCTCCACAAGTGCGGTCGAAAGCGCGCCACAATTAACAGCCACAAAGGCGCACGCGGAGCGGCGCGACCGTTTGTGAATGGCGCGCGCGATCAGCTCCTTTCCGGTCCCCGTTTCACCGGTGACAAGAACCGTGGAATCCGTAGGCGCGACCTTGGACACTCGCGCAATCACCGCCTCGAGGGCCGGAGAGTTGCCTACGATCTCCTCGAACATGGACACCTTATCGATTTCTTCGCGGAGAACGATGTTCTCCTTGTGGAGCTGATCCTTCAGGGTCTTGATTTCCTCGAAGGCCTTTTCCAGAGCTTTCCTGGCGTTCCGCTGTTCCGTTACGTCGATAACGGTGCCGACAAATTCAATCACTTGGCCCGAGTCGTTGGTGATGGCGTGGGCAATGGTGCGAACATATCTTATGGAATTATCTGGAAGAACAATGCGGTAGTTGTATTCTGCATCGTTCCCCTTGTAGAGCTCACTTGCGGCGGCGGCGATAGGGGCACGGTCATCCGGATGTATGCTCTGCAGGTAGTTTTCCGGGGTGGGGGTTGTGGTTTTTGGGTCGAAGCCAAAAATGTTAAACATTTCGGCCGACCAGAAGATCCGCTTGCTGGCAACATCCCAATCCCAACTTCCTGTATGACTAAGCCTTTGGGCCTCGGCGAGATTAGCTTCGCTTTTGCGCAAGTTCTCATAGAGATTCTGTAATCTCCCGGCCGTAGCGTTGAAAACCTGACCAAGTTGAGCTAGCTCATCCTGGCCGATCACGGAAACTTGATGTTGAAATTCACCTCGTGCCAACGCTTTGGACCCCTCTACTAACCGCCCCAGTGGCTCCGTGATACTGCGCGTGATTGCTACCCCGAGGCCAGCGGCAATCAGGAGCGTGACGAATCCTGTGATTGGCACAGCGAGAAAGATTCGACGTTCCGCACGCGAAATGTTTAAAGTGGCTTGCGCGCGCTGCTCTTCAACCTCGCGGGCGACATCTTTGACCAGCTCGGAACTCAGGGATTCTAGCGGTTGGACTTGTACCTCGATCCGGATACGCACAGCCTCCCACTCTCCCGATGCGGCCAACGCTCTGATTGCATCCAGGTGTGACGGCAGCGCACGCTCGATTGATTCGAGAGTTGGCAGAACTGTCTGATCCGCATTCACTTCGGGAGGCCAGTGGTTGAAGGCAGCCTGGGTGCGCTGAGCGTCCTCAACTAGCCCCGCCCGAAGTGTCTCCCACTCCTTCAGCAGCCGGCCAGAGTCTTCCGACCGTGCCGCAGCACCGAGCCTCTCATAAGCTGACAGGAGACCGGTGTGTACGCGCAGCACTTCGATTAACTCTTCGTTCACACCGTTCAATCGTTCCACTTGGGCACTGATCAAGTGCAACTGCCAAAGGAGGACGCCGTTGCCAATTAACATCAGCACAATGATGAAGATAAAGCAGAGTGTCAGGCGGCGATGGATGTTGAGACGGTTGAGGAATGGACCGCTCGCTGTCGCATGCCTCAGCCATCCAGTCGGACTGTTGGTACGAGTCATGCATTACCTCTAGCTGAAGTGCACACGGCACGGATGCCCTTCATCGAAGGGACTGCCGGTTGCGCGCTGCCGAACTTGTTCCGCGCTCTTAATCCTTGGGGCCACGAATCCGGCTTGGCGGTCCCGTCTTGAAACTAGTGATCCCAACGAGTTCTTTTTCCAACCCCGCCGCAGCTTGCGGCGCGCTGGTTTTGCCCATCAAAACCGAATGCACTGCCCCGATATAAGCGTGACTCACGTCTTCATATTTCTGTCCGGAAACTGTAGTGGGTCGACTCACCACGCCGCTCCCCAGTTGGTGCTGCCCAATGTCAGCAGAACCAGAGTGAGTCTTTAAAATGGCGGGCCACTCCAACTGCTCAAGCGGTGATTCGGAATGCGAGCGAACCGCCTCGAACTGCATCTCTCTACGGACAAGAAATCGGACCAATTCCAACGCCTCAGCGGGATGAGCTGCCGATCGGGAAACTCCGAGACCAAATCCACCCAAGGCAGAGACCTGCGCAGCCTTACCATCGGGGACGCTGCTGATACCAATCCTGTCTCGAACCGCCGGCCCGCAGATGCGCCTGCTCGTCGATGCAGGCCCGCACTTATCCTCGACGCTCAGAAAGTAAGACCGAGCCCACCCACGATAAAAAGCTGCCTTTCCTAAGTAAAAGGCGTTGATGGCGTCCCATTCCTCATAGGAGATCACGCTGGGAGATGATATCCGGCCGATCCAGTGAGCAGCGCGTTGCCAGCTGCGGATGGCGTCAGGATTATTCACGCTGATCGTGCTGTCACCTTCGATGATACCCCCGCCCCCCTCCCCGACCTGCCATTCCAGCGCATTGCAGGTCAAACCTTCGCCCGCCGCACCCGGCCATACAAAACCCCAAAAATCTTCTTGTCCTTTGGCGCGTTCTCCCTGTTGGATCCTGGCGGCCATTCTCTCGAGTTGGTCCCACGTCCTGGGTGGTGGTGTCCCATACCCATACTCTCGAAGAAGATCCTTTCGATAAAACAAGACTCCTATATCGGCAATGTATGGCACGGCGACTAGCTTCCCCTTGACCGTATAGCTCGCGACCACATCAGGGTCTACCGAAGAGAGTTCTTTCACAAAATATGGTTTGAGGTCGATCAAATCCTCACTCAGGGTTCCGGGCCAGATCACATCGACGCCAGACACATCCGGACTGGAGGATCCCTTTCGTAATAGCTCCAGGGCCATGCCTAGCTGGTCAAGAGCGGTCTCCGGAGCCGGCAGGTGCTTGACCCTAATTCCTGTTTGCCGCATGAACTCTTGCAATCTTTGGTCTGGGAGCACATTGCGTTCTGTCAGGTCGTGCGACCACTCTGGATCGAGGAAAGTCAGCGTCACGGGTTCTTTCGCAGGATGCTGGCATGCACCCAGCGACACAACGATCAGGGAAATGCCGATGATCTTCGTTAGGCGGCTCGGCTGCGAGTACACGAGATCCACATGCCTATTTCCGGCCGCCGCCGCGTCTTTGCGCTTCTCCATATCTGCGTTTGTCCTGCGCATGCATTACCTTTAGTTGAAGTGCCCACAGCCGGACACCCGCCATCGAAGGGGCTGCCGACCGAGCGGCAGCGAACCTGGTCTGCGCTTATCCTGTCCAACCCGGCCACCGCGGGGGATAGGACGACTTTGCCGTCGGAAAGTTACATCGACGCACAAAAAGATGTCATAACTGAGCAACCGCTGGGAATCTACGAAGGATTCAGCAAGAATCTGCGACTCTCGCCAAGTCAGCGGTGCGCATGCTTAATGGAAACAAAAGAAATCTGGCGACTTGCGGTCAACAGAGTATTCCAAGCGTCTTCATTCTGGGTAGGCTCTGAGGAAACTGCAGAGCACGGTTCCGACGTCACGCAGCTGTAATCGCGAGAGCAGATCGAAAAACTCCAGGATTGCTTGGAAGAAGGTGACGCTTGATGCTGATTCTGAACGAAGTCAGGGCTGTTGCACCGATAGAAGCCGAAGACATACACTCGGTTAGGGTCAATCGGCGTCAGCCGATGGTGCGTGAATGAGCTTCCTGAGCGAGGTTCTCCTCGACGACAAATTCGGCCCCTTTGTCGCGTTTCAAGAAGCGCTGGGATTTGTTCCCAATCTCCTTCGCGCGCAGACCCTTTTACCTCGCGTCATCGAGGCGCAGGCCAAACTTGAAAGCGCAGTGCGCTTACAGGAAGGAGCAATTTCCCGAGTACAGAAGGAACGAATCCTTCTAATCGTTGCAGCCGAGCGGCAAGACACATATTGCGTAGCTGCCGGCAATAGAGTCCTTTCTTCGTTTGGCGTGTCGGACCAGCAAATCGACGATCTCTTGAATAAGCACGGTCATGAAAACCTCTCGGCCGCTGATCTAGCCTGCCTGCAATTTTGTCTCAAGCTCAGCCGCCACGCTCCTTCGGTTCACTCCGAAGACATTCAAGCGCTGCGGGCATACGGGTTCCAGGACGAGTCGATACTCGAAACTGTCTTCGCGACCGCCCTGGCCGCGTACCGCGGCATTCTATCCGTGGGTTTGGGTCCGGAGCCGGATTTCGGAACGCGGAAGACCACATCGAGGAGAGTCGATCCGCCGCGTGGTGTGGCGTGCCATGCCCCCTTGCCCGACCCTCATGGTGCGGCACAAAAAGGGCCGTATCTGCCCGCTCCGTATTTGAGTTCCAAGACCTTCTCTATCGTTCAGAAAAGTCACGGGTTTGTACCGAACTTTTTCCGCTCTCAGACATTGCGGCCCGACTTGCTGGAAGCGGAACTGGAGGCCGTGGACAGGATTCTGCTGCCTGAAGATGTGCTGACGCGAACGCAAAAGGAATGCATCCTACTGGCCGTGTCGGCGGCGAACCTCAACTCTTACTGCGTCGCAATGCATTGCAACCTGTTGCGAGGTTTGGGCATGTCCGCGGAAGAAGGCGACCAGGTTGCCGTGGACTATCACCTGTCGACTCTATCGGAAGCTGACAAAGCTTTGCTGGACTTCGCTGTCAAATTAGGAGTGCGTTTCACGGAGTTCTCTCGTCAGGACATCCTAAACCTTCAAACATTTGGCTTCAGCGAGGAACAGATTCTGGAATGTGAAGTAGTCGTTGCTCTCAACAATTTCGCAAACGCCCTCCAAATGGGGCTGGGGATCGAGCCGGATTTTGAGCCCCCCTTGATCCCGGCACAAAATAAAGTGCATCTTTCTGCGGCTACTAGCCGTCCCATCGAGCGTGGCTTGGTGACACCCTCGCTCACGGAAGTGCTGGACCCGGATGCGAGATTGGTCGCCGAAGCGCAGGGCGGGAAACTGGAGGCTTTCGAGGAGTTGGTTCGCCGCCATAGCCAGTTGATTTATCGCGCTCTGGTGGCAATTCTTGGCGACCCGGTCGAGGCGCAGGATGCTATGCAGGATGCTCTGTTGAGTGCATTCAAGCACATTACGGGATTTCAGGGCCGCTCGAAGTTCTCGACGTGGCTGGTGAGCATCGCCAGGAACACGGCGTTCCAACGTTTGCGAGGCCGAAAAGAGGCTGAGAGCTTGGATGGAGGCGAGTGCGAGGAAGATCGGGAATTTCGCCCTCGTCAGGTGAGGGCTTGGCAGGATAATCCCGAGCAGTGCTATTCTAAATCGGAAATCCGGCAACTCGTTGAAAGGGGGATCTCGGGACTTCCCGCCAAATACCGCGCTGTGGTAATGCTCCGGGATATCGAGCAGCTTTCGACGGACGAAGTTTCCCGGCAGTTGGGGCTAAGCGTCCCTACAGTAAAGGTGCGGCTCCTGAGGGGCCGACTCATGTTGCGAGAGTGGCTTTCACCTCATTTCACGACGAGAGCAACGTCATGATCACGTGCGAGGAATTCTTCCTCGAGTTCGGGGACTACCTCGAGAATCGAGTGTCGCCAGAGGTCCGCAAGGAACTCGAACTGCACGTGTCCCAATGCCGCGTTTGCCAGGTGCTGTACGATTCCAGCCGCAAGACTGTGAAGATCGTAACAGAAAGTGGTTCATTCGATTTACCCAAAAGCGTTTCCGACCCCATCATAGACCGTGTCATGGCGAGGCTGCGAGCAGGCCCTACCTAGCAGGCTCAAAGTACAGGGTCTGACGAAGCATCGAATGCGATCGAAGAGCGCCTACGGCTCATCATTGAAACCATTCCCACAATAGTCTGGCGCAAATTGCCTGACGGCTCGGCTGAGTGCAACGGTTTCATAGACCGTTGTGGCTGCAGGGTGCTACCTTATTAAGATAGCGCTTCGGCGGTTTTCCACACCGCTGCTGGCCCGACTGCCTCTCGCGGACTAGACCTCGCTACGCCCAGCTCCTATCCGCGTGACACTACTGTGACAGTGCCACCGCAACAAGCTACATTTGGGCCGAGTAGCACTGCGCCCTTTCGGCTTTCAACCGAACGGTTCGCTGATCTCGTCAACCTCTACACGATTCCCTACAACGGTTTACAAGACCGTTGTTTCCCCAAGTCCGCATGCTGTGCAACCAATGGGCAACTGACCAACTTCCGGAAATGCGCGCGCCTGCTATCTTTGGATTCGCAAGTCCAGGCATTAAAGTGATTGGAGGGACTTCTCGAACGACAACAACTCCAAATGTATAGCCGACTTTTCCACAGAAAACCGCTTAGCAAATTTGCCCGTTTCACAGCCTGGTGTTCGGAATCAACGAGTTACGTTCGGATGAGATGCCCTACTTTGGTGCAAAACGCCCCTGTTCGGGAGCACTCGTGCAACCAAAAATGGGACGGTTTTCGCACCGTCCAGTGCGAACCAAGGAAGAAAACAGAAACCTGATTGTTCATCTGGCCCAGAAGACGGCGAATCGGTCGAGCACGATTTCAAGGTGGGTTTGCTGACCGACTTACGGATTTGCCGTTAACCACCTCCTTGCAAACGAAAGCAATTTGTCAGAGCAGATTCCCATTATGGGATGCTGAATGACAATGCGTTCTCTCAAATGATCAACAAGCTCAATGGTTGAAGTGGAAGAGTCTTCGGTCGACTCTGGTTTTAAGTTCTTGCCCTCGTTTAACTGTTCAAGAGCAATTTGACTCTCAAGATCACCATTCTCGGATAATGCGCGCTTGATGCCCTCCTCCTTGTGTTCCTGGATTTCTTTCGCCTGTCCTTGTTCGACCCTAGCAGCCGCTTTGAGCATGGCGAGAGACCGAACGAGGAAGGGTGGATGCGTTTCGCTGCATTGGACTACTTCAACGCGCCAACTGGACTCGAACGGATCGCCATCTTCTCGCGTCCAATGTCGATGATATGTCTCTGAAAATCCGAATTTAAGTGTCTCCTTAACGACGCCAAGAAGAAATCCGGAGAGAAGATGGTACTGCCTTCTCATGATCCGTGCTGCTTCGATGTCAGCGGCAACTTCCTGTGGCTCTTCTCTGGAGACGGGCCAAAGTTCCACGTGTGCATGATGTCCTAACCGGATATGGGCCATTTCATGAGCAACCGCCCATTCCAAGTAAAATTCGTAGCAATCAAAGTAGTAACTTCCTAGCGCTGAAAGGTAGTCTCGATTGGAAACCTCATTTTTCCATTGCCAAATCGGCCCCCACGCCTGACCGAAGAAATCCCAAAAGTCTTGTCCAAAGACGATCACGCGGCCCGCATCACTGCGGTTGAGGATAATTCCTTTCGCCCAGACGTATTGTTGGTCGCGGTCCCGGGCAACAAAATAAATGTTGATGGCCGCCGGATCATAAGGGCCTTGCTCACAATTGATATTTATGGGGATGCCCGGGAAAGCCTCGCCAGCGAATTCGTTGATGGCGGCCAGCAACTCGCTCCGTAACTGCGCGTCTCGTTGCGGGGCACTATTACCGAGTAGGGTCACAACCTCGGGTGGCATCATGCTTGGGGGCCATCCGAAGGCGTTCGAGCGACAGCCCTGCGCGGAGATCTGAGTCCATGTGGGCGTGTCTCCAGGTAGAAAATGGTTTAGGAGGAGCAGGGCTACGCAAAATCCAACAAGAACCAGGAAGGCTACGATCCTGCGTCTCATGGCGACTGATTCTGTGCATTGGCGATGCGCGACATTGCCATTTTCCAGAAGAATCCGTTTTGGAACGCAAGCAATATGAATGGCGTGCTAATCGGGGAACTTCGGACGCCCACATACACCGTCAAGAACACTAGCGGGGAAGCAACCATCCCACGCCACGACGTCGCCGTCCGAAGGGCATTCTGGATATCGGCCCATCCGACAGGCGCGCTGCCCTCCACAACGCCCAAGGCATCGAAGACTACGCCGAGAATGATACCTGCTAGAGTTAGCAAGTAATATAGAGTTCCGGCCAACAGAGCTCGGCCATTGATCGCTATCTCGCTAGCAGGGACCGGAGAGGCACCGAGAATCTGATAGCCGGTCTGTTTAACGGCGACCGCTAGAACGAAAACAGCCAACAATAGGGCCGCCAGTAACAGATATTTAATCTTCATTCGTCAGCTCCGAGCTCAGGAATACGTTCTTGTGGAAGTGTGGTGATACGCGCCAAGCGCTACACGCAGGATACAGAGGAGGCAATGGCTCTCCTAAAGGCGCAATGCGTTGAGGGCGTGATCCCAAGTATCTTGTCTCTGGAAAAATCGCGTGTGCGCGACGTTGTCCTTCTGAACTTGGCCAAAATACTTCACGCGTTTGGAATCAAGAACCCCGCTGTCGATATTTGAAACGCCAAGCGTGGGGACAATGAGATCGTTCTGGTCATTGTGGAAAAGGAAATCGACGACGGCATTTGCAGTGTGATCGAGGATGGCTTTGCCTAGGCTCGTGTCATCGGCAGGAGAGTAGTTGGATTGGATTGCAAAGTAGTCATTCGTCGGTGGCACACTCGTACTCGGTGACGGATGATTGAGGGCCAAGAGGAGATCGCTGCCCGGACACTGGTCGACCAGCCCCGGCAGCGACTTGAAACCTGCCTCGGCGATAAAAGCCGCCCACGAAAGCACGCCGGCGATTGAAAGCCCGGCGCCTGGAATTAGCGTTGCAATATTGGCAAGGCGATTCAGGCATTTAGGAATGTTGTTTGGATCGGCGAGCTCGGTTCCATTGTTCGGTGTACCCACAAAGGCGATGCGATCGATCGTGACTTGGACGGGAGGTTTCCATCCGTCGTCGCCTGTGAGGCGGACGATCTCGTCGCTGGTGAGCTCCTTGATGGCGCGGGCCACTAGGCCGCCGCGGCTATGACAGATGACGTCGAAGCTGTAAGGCCCAGAGTCTTTGGGAATCTGGTGGTAGAAGTCGATGACGTTTCGAGCCACCCGTTTGGTCAGCGTGTGGTGGTTAAAGCCGATGATGCGATTTCCGTAAGCCGAATAGAGTTTTTCGACAACCGGTCCGAAACTTTTAAGGTCAGCAAAAGCGCCATTTGTCGTGCTTGTGGTCCCATGGATGAACAGCAGGGATCGCTTGTTCTCGAGCGACTTCCAGTCGGTGAAGCTGTCAGGCTTTTCAGTCAAGAGAGCGTTGACATCTGGACCGCCGTGAATACCGTGCTCGATGCGGGCTTTCCTCTCCCACTCCCAAACGGCCCCATAAATTGCGAGCCCAGCCGCGCGGACTGCGATCTTCCCCACGACAAACTTGATGATCTTGTTTAGGAGAGCCCAGCCACGCACGCTGACGACTTGAGGTTCGAGGCCTCGTTCTGGCCGCAGTTGTATACGGTAACGGTAGACCAATTCTTCGGCGGCGGCGCGGGTAGTCATCGTCTCGCCGGAAGGGACTAGGGTGGGAAAGTGAATCGAAGTGACTCCGTCCTCGTCGCGGTAGATAACGAAGGAATATTCATCCTCCTTCGCCGCAAAGTCTGCCGCGAACTCGTCGAGTTGAAGGTCGCCCTCTCCAGCGCGCGTATCTTCGGAGCGGGATACGGGCGGCGTTGGAGCGGCAATTTCAAGTTGATGAACTGCAAGACCGCCGACCTCGGCGAGCCCGACGTCCAGCGGATCCGGTTCGGCAATAGTGGCGGCAGAGCGAACATCGCCTTCCGTCCTCAGCCCGCGGTATGTTACTCGACCGACGAGGCCCGGGGCCCGGAAGACGATTCCAGTCTCGCGAATCTCCGTTGGACGAGCGTCCCGATTAATATCGATGATGATGTCAGGCATGCAACTTCTCCTTTTGAGGAAGGACCTCACTCATGGATGGACTTGCTTCTTGTCATGCCAGTCCAGCTTCGCGGTTGGATCGCCGTAGAGGATGTAACCCAAATACGTGAGGCTTTTTTTGTCTTTCCATTTTGACCGGATCATTCGCAGAGCCTCGCCTAAGGCGACCGGCTTTTCGCCCGACTCCTTGTTTCCTTTGAGGACCAGCTCATAGAAGTCCGCAGCCGCGTCTTTGGCAGACTCGTCTATGACACTCCAAAGAGGAGCTATGCAAGCCGTCGCCCCCATTCGGAGAAACGCTTGCGGCCACCCGAAAACAAACCCGAGCAATTCCCCTGTCGCTCCAGTCTGACAAGCGTTGAGGAAGACAAGCGGTCGCTGGCGGCCGATCCCGCGGCGTGTCTCAGTAGACCAGACCGTGGATGCGAAAAGGTCTGCGTCTTCCAGTTTGATAAGAGCTTTATCCGGGATCTGGACATTCATCTCTCCGTGACAGGAGAAATGAATTGCCTGCGCCTGACCTTCTTTCAAGAACTCGGTCATAACGGCCTTGAGGACTTTTTTTTCAATAGCAGAGAAGTTGTCGACAAGGTTTTGCAGCTCAATTGGCGCCCATTTGAGCTTGTTCTTTACTGCGGCAACCTTGGCGTAGTCAGTAGCAAATACAGCGATTTCCGAAATGCTGAGAGATTGCCGCAATTCGTGTGAGTCGGGTGCGATCCATCGGCCGACAGAGTGCCGGAGCGCCAGAATTTCCGGCTCTTCGTTACCGGCTCTATCATCATCGGCAACGCGCATGAGCTCCCAGGGTATGTAAGGTTCGTCGGATACAAACTGGATCGTTTCAAGTGGAGCTCTCTTCTTCGGATCCTGGCCTGTCCCGAGACGTAGATCCCAATAGGCATGTTGAAAACCGGGAGGTGCAGCCGCATATATAAGATCGCAGGCTTCGTTGACCTTCTGAACCTGGTCTTCATCCAACTGCTTACCTGCCAATTTCTCGAAATTGTCTTGCATGAACGTGAAGGGCGCCGTTGAAAGCCGGCAGTAGAGGTCGGATGGAGGCAGGGCCTTGAAGTCTTGGTGGGGCGAGAGAACCGTCCACTGGAACTCGCGTTCGCTGAGCCGCTGTATACGGACGAGCAAGTCTGGAGGCGGAGATGTGAGAGGCAGGTGAAGATGTTCTCGCCATTCGACGACCGCGGGAGGTTCAATTGGGGTTGGCTCCATCCCTTTCCTTGCAAGGATTTCGATGGTGCGAACGGCTTCGCCGCACCAGCGGGCGCTTCGAACCGGTGTTGGGTCTCTTGGGTCGTAGGGATCGAGCAAATAAAAGTTTACGTAGATGTCGCGGAGCAGACGCTCATCTTTGTTTTTCCCGCTCTGCGGAATCGAAGGGACGGTCACGCCTTCAAAAATCGCTGCTTCGATTGTGCCCTTTGGACGTTGAAAGACGAGTTTGGACCAGCGGGATTCCTTGCCTAGCAAGAGATGCACGTCGAGCACATATTGCTTGTTGTCGTGGGGAAGCTTGATGGTCCCAACTGTCTTGGCGGGCTTCTCAAACTTGATCCGGACTTCCACATTGACCGTCGTCGATTGAACGGGATGTTCTTCGTAGAGTTTAATTTCGGGATACGCAGGCCAGTCACTCGGAGCAGCGCCGCCAGTGCCGCCGTTACTACCACCATTTCCACCTCCGCCCCCACCTTGTGGTGGCTGAGTTCCGCCGTTGCCCTTGGCTGTTTCCGGCGCGTGGCCGGGTGCTTTTGAGGGAGGTTCAGCAGATGCTGAAGCGCGTGCTCTGCTGGGTGAGGGCTCGGCGCGAACTTCTTCTAGGGATTCTTCGTGTTTTTCTCCCTCCCCTGTTGTTTCGTCTGGTTCTACTGCGCCAGCCTGCCCTGATTCTTTCTCTCCTCCTTCGGCTCCTTCGGCTCCTTCGTCGCCTCCTACAAATGGTCCTCCTGCAGGTCGCTCTGCCTCTCCTTCGGTTCCCCCAGGATCGGAAACGTCTATGTACTGAAACCCGGTGAGGTGGTTGAGGTTAAGCCAGCCTCGAGAAGACAACTTGTTAAATGCAATTGTGGACGGAAGCAGAATGGAGGTCGGCTTGTCCTTTCGGAAATGGACGACGACGTTGCCTCCTTTGATAGCAGAACGCGTGCGTTCGGAAAGTCGCGTGACCGGATCGAATGTCGTCTCGGCCTTTTCTGGTGCATCCTTCTGTGCATCCAAAAGATCCTGGAGCGTTATGTCACCTGCAATTTGTGAAGCATCCTTTAGTTCTTTCACGCGCTCTTTCAATCGCGTGATCGCATCCACAAAGTGCTTGTGCTCGGCGAGATAGAAGGATGGATCGTCGAGACCGCGATCTACATTGACGACGACGAATTTTGTTTTGTACCTTCTGGTTTTCTGAAGAAGTTTATCGAGCGATTGTGTGGCGTCGACAGAGAAGAAACTCGTGGAGCGGCTGAATTTGACACTCATAAGTACGCCGACCTGAATTACCGAAACCGGTTACCTCTGTTGACGCTTGAATTACGTAACCGTGGGATGCGAGCTTACCTCTCGGAAAGAGTTGGGTCAACAAGGGCCTGCCGAGTCCGGGAGCGATTTCTCAATACTTGAGCGTAATTTACGATTGTACGACCGACCTCGTGGAATGAACCAAACGCTAGTTACACAGGTGCGGATATATCAGGACAGCGGTTCCCTAGACCGTTGTACTCGATTGCTCGGGTACGCTTGCTTAGGGGGCAGTGCGATCGGCGATTGAGCCACATGCGGTCGCCGTTCCCTGTTGCCCGACAGTTTTACTTCACAAGGACAGTGCCAGCACAGCGTTGGCCACGCAAAGTGAGTCGTGCATATCTACGCCGAGCTATTCGAAGAATGCGATTCGGGGCTTTGAGGAGCAGCAAAAGACAACCAGAAGCGGGCCGTGCACAAAAGTAGCGTGGCGAGGTGTTAGGTAACGGTGACAGCAAATTGTCTTGGGCCGGGGCCGGATAGCGTAACCGACGTGTCAGGTCACGGCAAACTCTTTCGTCCCTCCGGTGGTAACTACGCGGATCATCTTCTGGCCTTCGTTCTGCTTCAACTGAATGCTTTGCATGTCAAACCAAAGAAACTTGTGCACAGACACTCCCGCGATGGCGTCCAGGGTCGGAAGACCGCTTTGTTCGGCCACCGCAAAGCTCACCTGCTGCTTGAGCCGGAGCGGCGTTCCATCAAGCTCGACTTGCACTTCCTGGGCATTGCTGACGCTTACGAGATTTCCATTCTTGCTGAGATCTTGGATCCCGCCCACGACGGTCCCCAGAGGTCCGTCCAAGGAAACCGCGGAACTGGAAAGCGCGTCCCCCAGCGTCGCTCCCGACACGGTGACTTTGTCACCCATCGCGGAGAAGATCTGCATGGCGATGGAGAGAGGATCGGCCGCACCGGTTTTGGCCTCGGCGATGATGGTCTTCAAGTCCTCCACGGAAAGCACTGTGAAATCAGGAGAAGAATTTGCATCCGGCATGTAATGGACTCCGTAAAGCGCAACTTCGAATGTTCCTCTAATCCTTCGAACGCTCTTCCCTACTCTTTTCATGCGGCTTGATCGTGGAGCGCACCACGATGAACTTGTTCAGCATGTCAAACCAGAACGGAGCGCCGAGTGAAACGGCACACGCGGTAATCAGCCATCCGAAAAAAGAACGGATGGCAAACATGATCCACCACCTCCGGTCCTCGCCCCATCTCACATTCCAACCGACCGGCAACCCATAGGTCTCGAGATTTTTTACATTCGTGGTGAGTCCCGTATTCTCGCCGTTTTGTGCGTCCTCGGCAGGATGGTTTCCGAGATATCCCTGCGCGGCGGAAACCATTGCATCGCGCTGGGCTTTGTGCACCCACAGATCATTGGCGATGGAAACGGAATTGACGTTCATTCCCGCGGCCGCGACAAACCCCAGCAGAAATACGATCAGTTGGGACCGCCGCTTGTACCAACCGGACACGCGGTCCATGGTGCTGTCAAACCAGCCCTCAATGCTGTCGCGGAACTCACTTACATCTTCTCCTGCGTTATGGAGCATGGCCGATAGCGCATTCTTCACCCGTGCATTCTCAATTCTTCCAACCGCCTCCCGAAAACCCGCTATCGAGGAGCCCGTAGGGCTGTCGGGGACCAGTATCCCGAGGACGGCCAATGCAAAGTTGCGCGACGGAATGTAGGACGGCAGGTTCGACTTGTCCGACGCTTGAGGGTCGTAGTTTCCTTTGAAAAGGCCGTTAACCATGCCGTGGTCGTAGACCTTTTTCACCAAATCCGAGCCGTTGGGATCGTTGAGCAGTTCCCGAAGACCCTTCTCAAGATCGCTCGCGCGTTTCTTGGCACTGCGTTCAATCAGTTCGTTGCCCGCAGAGCACACCAGGCTCAACAGCAAATAGATGAAGATCATCCCGATGGCGACGTCCAGCATCTCGGAACCGAACATGCGAGTCACCTCTTCCTGCGTCCCGTGGGCTCCTCAAAAGAGTGCAACCTTGCAGCAAACCTCTTATCAGGCTGCGTCGTTCAGTACAGCGACGGACGCGTTCCGCCACCAAGCAGCGAAGTGTTGACGTCGGCAATAGTATGCGTGCCCTCGCGGCCACCCCAGGAAAACAGCAAATAGACCTGCGGGAACCCGCCAGCGCGCAGCGTCAGCCCGGTCGAAAAACTATGCAACCAAGGGCTCGATCCCAGTCCTCCACGGGTGAGCGCGATCTTCCCTTGGTCGGCCAGCAACGTGAAACCGACTGGCCAGTTCCAAATCGAATGCTCAAAACTCTCCCGCACCAGCAGCACGTTCGGAGCGCGAAAGCGGTAATCCTGGTAGCTGCTGAGGGACGGATTTCCATTGATATCGGCGCCCCCGAGCGTCGGCTGAAAATAGAACGGCACGACGTTTCCTCCCGGGGTCATGGACAAGGCAGTCAGAACTCGGAGCCCGACACTTCCTTCGAAATTTCGAACCGAAGCTTTCGGGCACTCCGGATGGGTGACCGGATCGAGCGCGCAATCATCCGGGCCGTTCGCCAGGCGCGGCTGCAAGATTCGGGTGGTGGTTCCGTAGAGAGCGAATTCGTGGCCTAGGTCGACCACCAGGCGCTCGAAGGAGAAGTTCCCGTTTCCCGGTGTCCAATATTGCTGAAAACCGAGACTATAATTCAGCCGCACCACATCTTTGGCCAGAATCGGGCGGATGCGAATCCCTTCCCCGAGCTGCACGGTTCCCGGCTGCGTGCTCAGACCGGGAGCCGTAGCTTCCGTATAAAGCTGCTGGATCGACTGGCTCGCCTGGCCACGGCTGCCCCGGATGTTCACAAACCGTCCATTCATTTCGCCGTAGAGGGATGCGTGCAAGCGCTCGTAAAAAGGCTTGACCACGTTTCCACCTACGATCGTTTCCGTCATACCGAAAAACGAACGCCCCGCCAAGGTACTGGTAGGCCCCAATCCAAAGAAAAGAAGTTTATTGAGCGATATCGCCTGCGCGTACAAACCAAACACGGTGTGTTCAGGCAGTTCACTCAGGTTGGCTTTGACCGGCGGTGGCGTACCAAAAGCCACGCCGATGCCGCTCTCCGGCGTGTGCACGAATTTCATGTAGAATCCCGCCCGCCACGACCCGTTGATTGACGCGATGGCGTCCGCGTTCCAGCTGTTTCGCCAGTTGTCGGTGGTCTTGTGGCCCACATACGCGAGGCCCGCGCCAAATCCGTTTTGTGGAGCGATGCTTCCCATCGCAATGTGCACCGGTTTGCCGGTGAACAGTTCTTCCGCGCAACCGAGCAAGCCTCTCAGATTGAAGCAGCTCTCCTTGAGCTTGTCGATTTCGCGCGGGGAATCCGTCCTGGGCGCAGTGGCGGGAGGCTCCTGGGCCCGCGCGCTTGCTGACGCCAACAAGGCTAGAACTAAGAGGATTCGCCGCACCGGTTCTCCTTCACTTTCTCTTGGGCTTGGCTGCGTGCGTGTGCAAAATCGCAGTGGCCCGGTGTACGTACAGGCTGACTTCGCGTTCCGTCTTGAGGGTTGTCGGATTCACTGCCAGCAGGGCTGAGAGCTCCTGTAATTGCTGGACGAGAGCCTCCCGCAGGTGCAGGGCCTGCGACTGGAGCAGTTTTCCCGCGGGCCGGTCCGGCTGGTAGGAACCGGGCGCAGCATCCGGTACGCGGATTTCATTCGCCGGCGTTGCCATCAATGTCCTCCTAGCTTGAAGTAGGGAATATCCGCATCCGGCCGCTTCTGATCGGAAAGCAGATCGAGAAAGGTACTGGCTTTCTTTTCCCGGTCGGTGCGCTTTGCGTCGCCATTCAAGAAGAAATTAGTCACGGTCGCGGGAATCGAGGCGTGCTCGAAGACCCGTCCGTTGGCCGGATCCTCGGTGCCCGGAACAATTGTGCCCTTGGGGATGTAAGGAGAAACCAGAACGGCGGGAACGCGCACGCCCAGCCGGTCGAAGCTAAACCCTTCCCCCGTCTCAGTATCGTTCGGCTTCGCGGAATAGCCATCCGGCGTGCAAGTCGGCGGGGGAACGTGATCGTAGATTCCGCCATGCTCATCGTAGACGACCAACAAGGCCGTGCTGTCCCAAAGAGCCGCGTTCGAGCGAATCGCATTGTAGGTATTGGCGATGAATTTTTCCCCTTCTTGCACGTTGTGATCGGGATGCTGGTCCGAAGCCAGGATCTCTCCGCCACCCGGACCGGGATGATCGTTGTAGCAGGGCTCGATGAAGCTATACTCCGGAAGCGTGCCACCCTGGCAATCGGCGATAAACTGGCCGTAGCTGCCGAAAATCTGCGGCTGATTGTTGAGCAGATTCACAATTTCCATCGTCGAGCTCTGTTCGTCATAGTAGTAGATTTTTGCCGTACGCTTGGCTTGGATCATACGTTCGTAAGCGCTCAGAATTGGGTCGAGGATATAAAAAATGTCCATGCCCACCTGGCCAAACGAGGTTCCGTAGTGAGCAAAGGCGCGGTTGCAGATCGTCGGCCCGGGAATGGAGGAAAACCACCCGTTGAACACGGCAAATTGCGTTGCCAAGGTCGTCAGTACGGGCAGCTTGTCGGGCGTAAAGTAGTACATGATGTTGTGCGAGCGGTTCACATCATTGGTCTGCGTGAAATAGTCCTTCACGAAACCCTGCATGTTAGGCACGCGCCCTGGCCCGGGAGGCGTGCCCCCGAACAGTTGCAAGTCGACACCGGGAAAGTGGTGGTCCGGATCCGGATCGAGCTGCCCTTGGAATTTGGCATTGGGTTGTACTTTCACGATGTTGCCGGAGTTGTCGGGGTTCGACTCATTGCCAGTCAGGCCGTTGATCCCCGGGTACTTCCGTTTTCCGCCTTCCATGACCAGGCTCAGCCCACCCAGCATGTGGTCAAAGGATCGATTCTCCATCATCAAAACAACAATGTGTTTTAAGTTGTCTAAACCAACCGGTGGCATGTGACTCTCCGAGCGTTCCGAGAACGGCTAAGCTTGACGACCATGAAAAATCAGAAGAATGCGGTACTATGCGTGTAGCTATCTATTTTGAATAATTCGAATTATGGCCCTTTGTTCTCGTGTGGGTCTACTGAAATTTGGGCTTGGCACGCGAGAATGGGCACGTAACTTTTATAGGGAACTTTTTCACTCCCCTCCTTGCGACGAAGCGCCGGCTTGCGCTTCGAGCGAAGGCCGCTTGAAACGGGTCGAAAGCCCGGCGATCGCCGTTAGCAACGTAGCGATTGCAGTGATCGTTCCGGTTCCGATCTGCAACAGCTGTGCTTGCGTGTACAGCAACCACACGCCTCCTCCGATGAGCACGGCGATCAAGACAAAACGGAACGCGTGCCACGTGCTTTCCTGCTCGTGTTGCTCCCAGTCGAGAATCTCTCCACTGTGCTCGGCAGAGAGGACAAACCTGCAGAAACTATCGTTGATGACGCGATACATGGGAGCTTTGCAGACCAGCTGTTTGCGTTCGAGTTGCTGAATGGCGGAAGCATTTTTTGGATTCGCCCACCCGTCTAGCGCCAATTGATATAAGACGAGCCGCTCGGATGCGGTTAGCCCCGACCACAGAACACGGTAGTAGGCATTCGCGCGATCGAGGACGATCTCCGTCAATTGCCCGCGGGTGGCAGGAGGGTTGGCTCCGAATTCATGCAAGATCGCAATTCCCAGCTTGCGTAGCAGCGAGGTGCTTCCGCATTCGTGGCAAACCCAAGCGGCAAACTGTGCGTATCGTGATCCGCGCTCCGCCGTTTGCCCGACTTCCCCGAAAAATTCATCACGGCCGGAATGACCTAACGTCACGCGCGTGAACTTGCCAAGCGCGCGCATCCAGCGATCGAACAGCCGCGCGCTCTCGTCCACATCCCTCCCATCCGACAGTATTTTAGAGGCCTCCTCGCCGAGAAAATACGAAGGATCGATCGTCGAGACGATTACCATGCGCGACCGCTCTTGGTACAGGAGCGTTTCCAGCAGGTCGAGCCGCGCCCTGTTCCAGGTTCGGTCGCAAATGTTGAATTCAAAGTGGTCGAGAATCAGAACGCTGCCCTGGCAGGGCGGACTTTCGTATTTCGGATCCTTGGTCATTTTGGACAGTTCCGCGCGTAGGTCGCGCCAATCGCGGGGATCCAAGCCCGGAAGTTCGCGAAGCAGTTTGCTTTTCCCAGATTGCGTTCGGCCGATGACCAGATAATTGGTATCGATGTCCGCAACGGCCCTCTAGTAGACCGTTTCAAAGGCGGGGGCGCTTTCCACTTTGGTAAGAAAAATCTGTCGGGCCAGGCTGACCAGCCATACCACCAGTCCGCCAACAAAGAACGCGAGGTATCCCGCGAATCGCCGAGTTAGTCCTCGCCACGCCGGGTAACCTGCCACGACGCGGAAATCGGAAAGCCGGGAACCAGCACGCCCAGATAACGTGAAACATCTCGGACTTGCTTCCCTCCAGGATCGCTCCCAGGCGTCCTGGGACTCCGTCGACGCGACGCCCAGCCTGCTCATCTCCAACCCAATCTCATTCGACGGGAAGGTGAGTGTCAGTTTTGCAATCTGTTTTTCAATGCCGTCATTCCATCGATTTCGAGACTGAGCAGGCTGGTCCACACATTCCTGGCCGGCCGACTTCATGTCTTCCGCTCCCACCGTTTCGGCAGCAAATACTTGGCACGACTGCGGCTCGCTTTCCGGAAGGGACGGTTCCGACGTCACGGAAAAGAAGGGCCGATCGTAGCGGTCGAGGGACTGCTGAACACGGCAGCGCGCAAAACGCGGCGCTTCCAGGCCATCGTAGTAACTCTGAATGCGGTCGCGACGCGCGACGACGCGTTCGGCCAAAACGGCCTGGTCGTGCTTTAGGGATATTTCACTGACCGCGTCGTATGCGTACTTGAAAAATCCGAGGCACGGAACCAGCGCCACACAAGTGATGAGGCTGGCCACGGCAATGGCATAGGCGGCGGTGAAATGCCGGCGGGCGCGTTCCAACCACCCGGTCGTTCCCGGCGTAGGCAGCGTCGCCGAACCTTTTCTGGAGACCAGGACGGCGAACCCGGCCCACAGCGCCGGCAGGACAAACAAAACAGCCCATTCCGCGAGCCAGGAGAGCGAACGCGAGAATAGCAATGAGAGTCCGTGCGACAGTGAGATCAACGCGAGGATGGAGACGCAAACCAGGAAGATTCTCTTTCCCCATCGATGCAGGGAATGGGGCGGCCAAGTAAGACGCGCGATCGAAAAACAGACGGAAACCAAAGGCACTTCCATGGTGAGAGCGAGCAGAGAGGCTTCGTACAGGTGATGCGACACCACCCAATAGAACGCAAAGGTCAAGGCATTGGCGCAAAACAGTTGCACATAGGCGAGCGTATTTCGTGTTTGCGGCCAAAGGAAACCCGGCGCATACAACAGACCCAAGGGTCCGCGCAACAAGAGATGAACGGCGGCCCCGGTGGCCAAGATTAGAAAGTAACCGGCCAAGAGAATGGACGAGACCAGCACGATGGCCAAATTAAGACTGAGGGCATGTCCGCGATCCTCGAACACAATCAGAAACGCGCTGCCTGTGGACGACAAAGTCGGCAGGGCAAAACTCGTAAGATAGGCCCGCTCGGTTCCCCCCGCGTAGGTAATGTCCAGGGACGCATCCACTCCGCCAAAGAGCCAAGGACTTAATTCCGTTTTGTTCTTCGATTCCTCGCAGAAATTTTCTCGGAGGTTTCTGA